>Ga0255126_1000768_pt1 | contig 13558 bp, 6 predicted proteins | sample Law_Miss_RepA_8d_FD_188556 | JGI IMG/M metagenome (GOLD analysis project Ga0255126, IMG submission 188556) | Freshwater microbial communities from St. Lawrence River, New York, United States - Law_Miss_RepA_8d | ecosystem: Environmental > Aquatic > Freshwater > River | place: USA: New York... | reverse complement strand
ACCTCTGCTGGAGCGACGCGGCACGTTCCCACCGGACGTCATCGCCGAGTGGAAGAACGCCGAACGGACCGGGCAGCTTGAATCCGCCTTCCGACGCATCGGCGCCCGCTACGGGGAAACCAGCCGGCAGCGATTGCGCAGCCTCGCGGAATGGACGCCGCGCGTCGTGTACCTGTTGGTGCTGGCCGTGATGGCATGGCAGGTCTTTCGCCTGGCCGGCGCGTACCTCGACGGAATCGCACGTGCGGCGGGGGGTTGAGCGACCGGAAGGTGGCGTCCGCTCAAAGGGTGTCCATTTCCCCGGCGATGATCAGCCGCAGCGCATCCAGCCGCAGGCGGGATGCGCGGACCGCCTTGAAGGTCTGGTCCTGCTGCTGGCGGACGAGCGCGATTTCCTCGGGCCGAACATGGTCGTTGATGCGCTGCAGAGCCGCGAGGCGGGCGATATCCTCCCCCAGGGCCGTTTCCGCGGCCGCACGCGCCGCCGCACGGACGGCCGCGGCGCGCTCCTCGGCGATCGTGGACGCCGCGACCACCATCTCCTTCAGCTGCCCAGCCCCGAAAACCCCCGCCTCGAGGAAGCGGTGCGGGTCGACGTCCTCGAAGCCGGCCGCGATCGCAGCCGCCTCGAACTGACCACCCGCGTCGTACCCCCGTAAATTGACGATCACGCGCAAAGGGGTGGGCGGCAAAAAGCGGTCCACGTGCCACCGCGGATCCGCCAGCGGCTCCAGGATGAACACCGCCTCCAGCAGCAGGTCGGGTTCGGCCGCCGGAATATTCCCGAGTGCCGTCGTTCCCGCTTTCGAATCAACGAGGAGATCGATGGCATCCTGCACCAACGCATGGTCGGCGGAAAGGAAGCGGATGTCCTCCCGCACAATCGCCCGCGCCCGGCTGAAGGTCGCCAGCATACCATCGGCCGGAATGGAGGGAAACGACTCGATGTACGCATGGCTGGGGTCGAGGAACAAGTCCCCGCCCTCATGCTCGCGCACGCCGACCCCGAAATGGTCGAGCAATTGGAGCAGAAGCTCGCGTGGCAGGGGGTCTGCATCGGCCGCACGCACGCGCGCCAGGACCGACTCGGCCGCCTCACGGTTAAAGGAATTCAATTCCAGCAGGCGGTCGCGACCCCGGCGCAGCCGCTCGGCCAGTTCCGCCCGGAAGGCCGCGGCTTCATCCACCAGTGAATCCAGGGCCCGTCGCGTTTTCTCCGAACCAGCGGAGGCGGAAGTGGCGAGATCGAGCACGCGTTCGCGAAAACGCGCCTCGAACTCGGACCCGCCGTGCAAGGGATGCTCAAATGCATCGAGCCCCCGATGGTACCACGCGAAAACCACTTCGTCGCCTCCGCCCTCGAGGTGGGGCACGTGGATGCGGATAGTCTCGGTCTGGCCGATCCGGTCGAGCCGGCCGATCCGCTGCTCCAGCAGCCCCGGGTTCAGCGGCAGATCAAAGAGCACGAGGTGATGCGCGAACTGGAAGTTGCGCCCCTCGCTACCGATCTCCGAGCAGAGGAGTAGACGTGCGCCCTCCGGCTCCGCGAACCAGGCCGCCTGGCGGTCACGCTGCACAAGGGGCAGCCCCTCGTGAAACTGCCCGAAGTTGAGGTTGATCCTTTCCTGGATCGCGGCGGCCAGCGCCGCCACTTTGCGCTGAGATCGGCAGATCAGCAGGACCTTCGCCTTCCGCTCCTTGCGCAGAAAGTCGACGAGCCAAAGCACACGGGGATCATCCTTGAAGGAGTATCGCACGGCTGCCTCGCCTCCCGTTTCCTCCGCCCGCAACTCCCGCGCGATTCGCACATGGAGCGCCGGATCGTCCGACCGTACCGGGGCGGGACAAAGCCGGCGACGCGGAAAACCGGTCATGGCGGCTCGCGTGTTGCGGAACATCACCCTGCCCGTGCCGTGCTGGTCGAGCAGGGCGCGCAGGAGCGCATCGCGCGCTCCCGGGCGACCATTCTCCAGATCCCCGAGGTGACGCGCCAACCCCTCTGCATCCCGGGTGAAGATGCGCTTCAGCGCCCCCTGATCCCGGGCGGCGAGCGACTTCCCCTCGATGATCTTGCCAGCCACCGCGGCCACCGCGCCATAGCCCTCCGCTTCCTGCTGAAACCTGCCGAAGTCGGCATAGCGGTCGCGGTCCAGAAGGCGAAGTCGGGCGAAATGTCCCGGCAGACCAAGCTGGGTGGGCGTCGCGGTGAGCAACAGCAGGCCGGGCGTGCGCCGCGCCAACTCTTCCACCAGCACGTATTCCGGGCTGGCCTGTTCCGGTAACCAACCAAGGTGGTGGGCTTCATCAACCACCACCAGATCCCAACCTGCCGCCACCGCCTGCTCGCGACGCGCCGCATTGCCGCCGAGGTGGCCCACGCTGGCCAGGACCAGTTGCGCGGTTAGGAAGGGATTCACGCCCGGATCGCTTTGCTCGCTCGCAAGGCACCGTTCCTCGTCGTAGATTCCGAACCAGAGATTGAAGCGCCGCAGCAACTCGACGAACCACTGGTGCGTGAGCGTTTCCGGCACGAGCACCAACACCCGCCGGGCCTGCCCGACCGCCAATAGCCGCTGAATGATCAGGCAGGCCTCGATCGTCTTTCCCAGGCCCACCTCATCCGCCAGCAACACCCGCGGCAAGCGACGCTCGGAGACCTGCTGCAGGATGAAAAACTGGTGCGGAATCAGATCGATCCGGCCACCCAGAAATCCGCGTACCGGGGAGCGGCGGAACCTCTCCTGCGCCTGCCAGGAGCGCAGCCGTAGGTCGAAAATCTCCCCGGGATCCGTCTGTGCCGAAAGCAGCCGTTTGTCTGGCAAGTCAACGCTGGTGACGTCGGAGACCGCGTCCTCCCGCAATCGCCGTCCCTCGCCGGCATAAGTTAGAAGGCCATCCGTTTCCTCGACCGCCTCGACCACGAAAGTGGATCCGTCCCGATCCGCCACCGACTCGCCCTCGCGGAACCGCACGCGTTTCAGCACGGAAGTGCCCAGCGCATAAAGACGCTTCTCGCCGGTAGCCGGGAATGAAACGGAAACCCGCTTGGCCGCCGGATCAACGGAAGCGACGACCCCGAGGCCCAGTTCAGGCTCCCGCTCACTCACACAACGTTGTCCGACAATCTGCGGCGACATCCCGCTCACACTGGCGTACGGCCTGTCCGCGCGCCAAGCGATTCCCCGAGAAACGGCGCGATCGCCTTGCGCTCTTGCGGGGTATCCGTCCGGTCGCAGAGTCGGCCCCGAGACACCCTATCCTTCATGAAAGCACGCCTGACCGGCCTTTTCCTTCTCCTGCTCGCCCGTTCGGCCGCGGCCTCCATACCGCAGGTGGATGGCGCGGAGCATGTACGCACCGTGGCCGGCATCTCCGAGTACCGGCTTCCCGCGAACGATCTGAACATCCTCCTGCTGGAGGACCACTCCGCCCCGGTGCTCACGTTCATGGTCACGTACCGCGTGGGATCCCGCAACGAGGTCACCGGCACCACCGGCGCCACGCACCTCCTGGAGCATCTCATGTTCAAGGGCTCGAAAAACTTTCACCCCGGAATCGGAAAGGGCTTCGACACGCTCATGGACAAGATCGGCGGCATCAACAACGCCACCACCTGGCTGGACCGGACCAACTACTACGAGAACCTGCCGAGCGACCATCTGGAGTTGGCGGTCCAACTCGAGGCTGATCGGATGCGAAATCTGCTCCTGCGGGAGGAGGATAGAAAGCCGGAGATGACCGTAGTCCGAAACGAGTTCGAACGCGGCGAAAACGATCCCGCCTCGGCCCTCGACAAGGAGGTGACGGCAGCCGCAATCATCGCGCACCCCTACCACCACTCCACCATCGGCTGGAGAAGCGACATTGAACGGGTACCGATCGAGAAGCTGCGGGAGTTTTACGAGACCTACTACTGGCCGAACAACGCGACTGTGACGGTGATCGGGGATTTTCAACCGGCGCAGGCCTTGCAGCTAGTCCGCAAGTATTTCGGCGCGATTCCAAAATCACCGAAGCCGATCCCGGAGGTTTACACCGAGGAGCCGCTCCAGACCGGTCCCCGACGCACGGTGGTGAAACGCCCGGGCGAGGTCGGGGTGGTACAAATCGCCCATAAGACCCCTTCTGCTACCCATCCGGACCATGCGGCCTTGGAGGTGCTCTCGGCCATTCTCAGCACCGGTAAAACCAGCCGTCTCTATCGCGCTCTCATAGACAAGAATCTCGCGATCAGCGCCGAAGCCTCGAAGGGGTTCTTCCGCGATCCGGCACTCTTCAGCACCACTGTGCTGCTGGCGCCCGGAGTTACGCATGAGCAAGCGGAAAAAGCTGTGCTGGAGGAACTTGAACGCATCAAAACCAGCGGCGTGTCCGCGGCGGAAGCCTCCACCGCGATCAATAAGATTCTCGCCGGTATAGCCTACGGTAGAGACGGCTCATTCGCGATCGCCGGGCAACTCAACGAGGCGATCGCCGTGGGAGACTGGACCATTTACTCGTCGCTCCTGGAGAGAATTGCAGCCGTGACGCCGGCGGAGGTTCAGCGGGTTGCCCGAGAGTACTTGGTTGAGGACCAAAGCACAACCGGCTGGTTCGTACCTCAGCAGGGGAAAACGGCGGCTAACGCCGGGCATTCCTCGACCTTGGAGGCAGGAAAATACGCGGCCCGGTCCATGAGTAACTCCCCGCGATTCTACCGAGAGCCAAACGTTCTCGAAACACCTCCGGGTAAATTTACTGGTCGAGGTGCTGAGGCCGTAGTCGGCCCGACAAACGTGCGTCCGACCTCGATCGCAAAGGCGGTGAACCGAAGCCGCATAGGGGGGATCGACCTGACTATGTTGAAGACGGACATCAAGGATGTGGTCACAATTCGAGGCTCTTTGGGGGCGGGCGATGTGTTTAACCCCCCATCCAACCCATCGATCGCGGATCTCACCGCCAGCATGCTTGATAAAGGCACGGCCCAAAGGGACAAATTCGCCGCTGCGGAGTTGCTGGAGCAAACTGGTGCCACCCTGAGTTTCAGTACCGGTTCCCACACCCTGAACTTCAGCGCTAAGTGCCTGCGTCAGGACGTGCCGAAGGTAATCGCGCTGCTTGCCGAGCAACTGCGGACGCCCCGGTTCGACGCGGATGAATTCTCGAAAGTAAAGCGGCAGCTTGTGGGGCGATTTAAACGTGGTTTGGAAGACACCGACTTCCGGGCTGATTTGGCATTCAATCGCGCGATTTTCCCGGAGGGTCATCCGAATCGTCCGCCGGCGAGCGACAGCTACCTTTCAGGCCTCGAAAGAGCCTCATTGGCAGAGGTTAAGGAGTTTCATACATCGCACTACGGCCCGCTCTCAATGCGTATTGTAGCGGTCGGCGACGTGAATGAGGCTGAGTTGTCTGATTCCGTCGCCGTCGCCTTCCAGGGATGGAACGGCGGTAAGGACTACCCAGCGGCGACTCGAGCTCCTCGTGCTGCCTTGGGACACACCGAGAAAGTACTCATTCCGGGCAAGACAAGCGTGTCGGTCGTGATAGGGCAGCCGTCGGGATTACGGTACAGTGATCCAGAACATCTGGCCTTTTCCACGGCCACCGCTGTTTTCGGCAGCGGGTTTTTCTCCGCGCGGCTCTTGGACATTATCCGCAACCGCGAAGGGCTGACTTACGGAGTAGGTGCGTCGCTCGGGGCCGACTCGTTCACAGACGGATCGTGGTCAATCCGCGGTACGTTCGCACCCGAACTCCTTGAAAAGGGTCTAGCGTCTATACGACGAGAGTTGACCCGGCTGTGTGAGAGCGGCGTTACCACGGAAGAACTCGAAAACTTTAAGGTCACATTGGCTGGAGCCCACAAGGTGGGCCTTGCAACGACCTCCGGAATGGCTGCGGCTCTACTTAACGCCTTGCAACGTGGCTACGGTCCGGAGTGGCTGGATGACTATACCGTCCGTGTTCGAGAGCTAACTTTGGAACACGTAAACGATGCGATTCGCTCCCGGATATCCCCGCAGGGGATGGTAACGGTTCTCTCGGGTAGTCTGCCCTGAACGTCAGAAAATCCGTCCCACAACCTTCGTTCTCGCGCTGGTAAAAAAAGGTTCTTCGGGGATCTCCGTGGGTGAAAGTCACGGTGGAGCGGGTCGCAGGTCGAGCTTACCGCAGTGAAAGAGGATGCGGTCGCGATAGTTCTCGAAACGGCGGGAGCCGCGGGCGTCGGCCTTGATCGCCTTGATATTCGAGTTGAAGCCCTCCGAGATGGCATTGGTGATGGGATGCGTGAAGTAGTTGAGCAGACCGAAGAGTTGCGCCTGCAACGTGAGCGCGATCTTCCTGATCGGCTTGAGTTGAGAGCGCCGCGCGGCCCCGAACCACTGTCGGAAAAACCTGGCGGCGCGCATCGCGTCGGGCTGGGCCCAGAACTCAGCGAAGGTCTCCTTGTGACACCACGCGCGGGAAGTCTTGAGGTTGCGCTCGCACAGCTCGGCGAAGCAATCCTCGCCGACGGCGTAAGCTAACCCGAGTTCCGCAGTTGGCTGGGTTGGCGAAAAAATCATCCGAGGTGGGCGCCTCGCGCGTTTTTTTTGCGCTAGAGGAGAGCGCTGACGCGCCGGGCATGTAGTGCCGAACACCCTCTATCCGGCCGCCGGGTTTTTGTGCGATACTGTCCGGCATGTTCCTGCGTCGGAAGTCGAAGACGGTGCGTGGAGTCGGCTACAGCTACTGGCACCTTTGCCGGACGGTGCGCACCGCGCGGGGACCGCGGCAGCAGGTGGTAGCCTCGCTCGGCAAACTCTCCGGAGAGGAGCTCGCCGGCTTGCGCGGAGGCTGGGATGATCTGGCCGAGTTGCTCCGGGGCGAGCCGCCTGCCCCGCAGCCGCGGACCGCGTCCTTGCCCGGCTTCGCCCCCGGGGAACCAGTCGCGCCGCAATGGGAGCAGGCGGACCTGCGTGGTCTGCGGGTCGAGCGCAGCCGAGACTTCGGCGAGAGCTACCTGGCCCTGTCACTGTGGCATCGTCTGGGGCTGGACCGGCTCCTGGCCGAGCTGCTGACGGCGGGACGCGAGTCGATCGCGTGGGCCCACATCGCGGCCGTGCTTACCGTCGCGCGCTTCTGCGGCCAGCCCTCGGAGTTGGGTGTCGCCGAACATTGGTTCGAGTCCACGGCCTTGGACGATCTGCTCGGCGTGGGCCATGACCAGATCAACGACGACCGGCTCTACCGGGGCCTGGACCGGCTCGCCGCCCACAAGGACAAGCTATGCGCCCACTTGATGGAGCGCTACCGGCAGTGGTTTGGCGTGCGGTTCGAGTTTTTGCTCTACGACGTGACCAGCACCTACCTCGAGGGCGAGGCCGAGGGTAATCCCCAAGCCCAACGCGGTTACTCCCGCGACCAGCGCCCGGGCAACAAGCAGGTCTGCATCGGTCTGGTCTGCACGCCCGAGGGCCTGCCGCTATCCTTCGAGGTCTTCGCCGGCAACCGCTCCGACGTGACCACCGTCGAGGACATCGTGCGGAGCATGGAAACCAAGTACGGCCAGGCCGAACGCGTCTGGGTGATGGATCGCGGCATGGTCTCGGAGTCCAATCTCGCGTTCCTGCGCGCACGCCGCGCGCGGTATCTGGTGGGTACTCCGAAGAGTTGGCTGCGGGCCCATGAACAGAACCTGTTGGAGGAGCGCGACTGGCAGCAGGCGCAGCACGGGCTGGAGGTGCGCCTGGTCGAACACCCCGGCGGGGAGCCCGGCGAGCGTTACGTCCTGTGCCGCAGCGGGGCCAGGGCTGAGAAGGAGCGCGCGATGCTGCGGCGTCAAAGCGAGCGGCTGACGGAGGAACTGCGCAAGGTGGACGCCTGGCTCTCCCGCCGTCCGCAGGCGGACTTGGAAACGGTGGGCCGTCGCATCGGCAGGCACTTCGGCAAGTATCCCGCCGCCGCGGCGATCATCGTCGCCGAGGTCGTCTCCGACGCCCAAGGTCGCGCCGCCGGCCTGCGGGTGTACAGCCGGCTCGAAGCCGGCCAGCGGGCCCATCGGCAAAAAGGTGCCTACCTGTTGCGGACCAACTGCGAGGAGACCGATCCGGCGCTCCTGTGGCGGTGGTATATCCAGCTTACGCAGGCGGAGGCCGCGTTTCGCACCGCCAAAAGCGATCTGGGGATGCGGCGGGTGTTCCACCAGAAGGAGGACCGGGTGCAGGCGCACATTCTGGTGTGTTTTCTGGCCCTCGCGTTGTGGCGGACGCTGGAGCAGTGGATGCAAGCCAAGGGCCTCGGTAGCTGCGCCCGCCAACTGATCAAGGAAGTCGCCTCCATCAAGAGCGTGGACGTGATCGTTCCGGTCCAGCGCTCCGGGCTGCGCACCGAACTGCGACTGCGCGTGGTGACGACGCCGGAGCCCGCCGCCGCCCAACTGCTCGCTCACCTCGGCCTCCGCCTGCCCCAAGGCTCACGCCTCGTTGACCATGTAGTGCCGAAAACAGGCTCCTGAAATCGGTAAAACGCTGATCATCAACACTCGTGTTTTTCGAACTGCGGAACTCGGGCTAACCTCAAAGTGGCTGGTTTTGCCCGGCCGGTGACAGGGAGGCTACGCTCGCCCTTTTCCAGCAGGCGGCGGTGTTCCTCGCGACGGACTTTGTCCACCGCCTCGTTCAGGTGCCTGGCGACATGAAACTTGTCGTAGACGATCATCGCACGAGGGACCGTCTGGCGGGCCGCGGCTGTGAACTCCGGGCTCATGTCCACGGCCACCGCTTCCACGCGGTCCCGCTGTTCCGTGGGCAGCCGGTTCCACAGCCCAAGCGCGCTCGCCCTTTCGCGCCCCGGGACCACGTCAAGCACCCGACGGCCGCCCAGGTTTGTCATCAGCGAAACGTAGTTCTGGCGGCGACCGAAGCTCTTCTCGTCCATCCCGACTTGCGTAGCGGCCTCGGTCGAACGGCGCCGCAGCCTGCGCTCCACCTCCCGGCGCACGACCTCCTAATGGTGTGCCAGTCAGCCTTGAGGATCTCGATCGCCTGCACGAAGGAACGCGCCGCCTGGATGACGGTGACCGCGAAGGCCTCGAACATCAGCGTGAACTGGCCGTGCGGTTCCGCCCACGGCACCTGCACGGTCGCCATGCCGTGTTCCGGGCGCTGGCAGCCCAGCACCCGGGCGGGGATGATCGTCGCGAACTGCATCACGTCGAGATACCGCCAATGCCGCTGCGGCGCGTGATCGTAGCCCGCGCAAGACCGCCTGCACTGCGGATAAGTCACCGCCGCCTCTTGGTCGTGCTCCACCCGGTTGGCCGCCAGCTGCAGATCCACCCGCCGCACCTGCCACAGCGACCTGATCCCCTACAGCACGGCGTAGTGCGCGGCCACCGCCGTTTCGGCCGCTTGATTTTCCAGCGATGGTTTTGCGATGCGTCCACCCTGCGGGATTACCCGCGCGGCTCAACCCGCGCCCCTCACCCGGGCTCTTTTCTTCCCAGAGGTTTGGTCTCCGGAGCCGGAGGCGAAGACCCGTCCCACCGAAGGTCGTTCCCGAGACACAAACTCAATCCCCTCCGAAACCCACTAAAAACGGGAATAATCAAAAAAAAGCCCGGTTTCTCCTTTTGAGAAACCGGGCTATAATCCTGGCAACAACCTACTCTCGCGGGACCTAACGTCCTACTACCATTGGCTGCTCGGGGCTTAACGGCCGTGTTCGGGATGGGAACGGGTGGGACCCCCGGCATATGGTCACCAGAAAGTGTATCTCAAACCTAAATGGTTTGAGGAAAGATCAGGGTTTTAACGAAGAGGGTAAGATAAACGCCTAGAAAAATGAGGCGAGGATGCATAAACCGGAAGGGTCATTAGTAACAGTAAACTCAACAGATTACTCTGCTTACATTTCTGTCCTATCAACCGGGTGGTCTACCCGGACCCTTCACCCCTTGCGGGGATTGTGATCTTATCTTGGGATGGGCTTGGCGCTTAGATGCTTTCAGCGCTTATCCCTTCCGAACATAGCTACCCGGCGCTGCCGCTGACGCGACAACCGGAACACCAGAGGTTCGTCATTCTCGGTCCTCTCGTACTAGAGAATGAACCCCTCAAATCACAGACGCCCACAGCGGATAGAGGACCGAACTGTCTCACGACGTTCTGAACCCAACTCGCGTACCACTTTAATCGGCGAACAGCCGAACCCTTGGGACCTTCTCCAGCCCCAGGATGTGATGAGTCGACATCGAGGTGCCAAACCGCGCCGTCGCTGTGAACGCTTGGGCGCGATCAGCCTGTTATCCCTAGCGTACCTTTTGTCCTATGAGCGATGGCGATTCCACATTCAACCACCGGATCACTTGAACCTGCTTTCGCAACTGCTCGACTTGTTGGTCTCACAGTAAAGCTCCCTTATACTCATGCGCTCTATAGCCCGATTACCGACCGGGCCGAGGGAACCTTCGTAATCCTCCGTTACTTTTTGGGAGGATTCCGCCCCAGAAAAACTGACCTGCTATCACTGTCCCACGACCAGATAATGGTACGAGGTTAGACGCCTAACCAACAAAAAGTGGTATTTCACGTTGTGACTCAGCCCGATCCTGGAACCGGGCTTCGAAGTCTCCCACCTATTCTACGTATTGAAAGTCAAGCGACAATAACAGCTTACAGTAAAGGTGCATAGGGTCTTTCCGTCCTGCTGCGGGTAGGCGGCATCTTCACCGCCACTACAATTTCACCAGGCTTCTCTCCGAGACAGTCGTCAACTCGTTACACGATTCGTGCGGGTCGGAACTTACCCGACAAGGAATTTCGCTACCTTAGGACCGTTATAGTTACGGCCGACATTCACGGGGGCTTAGATCCTGAGCTTGCACCCAAGACTTTCACCTTTCCGCATTGGTCACGTGTCACACCCTATACGTCGTCTTGCGACTTAGCAGAGTGCTGTGTTTTTGCTAAACAGTCGGTTGACGCAATTAACTGCGGCCCCTTGCGGGGCACCCCTTCTACCGAAGATACGGGGTTAATTTGCCGAGTTCCTTAGAGAGATTTAACCTGCGCGCCTTAGAATACTCATCTATCCCACCTGTGTCGGTTTACGGTACGGGCACCTGACATGCTAACCACGAAGCTTTTCTCGGAAGCAGAGTATCAAGTAATCCCCATCGGCCGTGGCCTCAAGGTCCCGTCGTTTTTCAGCGTTATTCGGTCTTTTATCCCCGAACAGCCTACGAACTTGGACGACGATTCAACACGTCGCTACCCTAACTTTCTCCGTCACTCCATGGGTCAAACGCATACCAAGTGGTGCAGGAATATTAAACCTGCTTGGCATCGACTATTCCTTACGGCCTCGTCTTAGCACCCGACTAACCCTGGGCGGACGAACCTTCCCCAGGAATCCTTGGGATTTCGGCGAGCCGGATTTCAACCGGCTTTATCGTTACTTATGTCTGCATTCTCACTCCCAAGCGCTCCATGGTCGGTTACCCCTTCCACTTCGCTGCACTTGGGACGCTTTCCTACTGCGCACCTTGCGGTGCACCCATAGCTTCGGTATATGGCTTAAGTCCCGATCATTTTCGGCGCAATTTCGCTCGATGGGTCAGCTGTTACGCACTGTTTAAATGATGGCTGCCTCTAAGCCAACATCCCCATTGTCTAAGCAAAATCACATCCTTTTTCACTGAGCCATATTTTGGGACCTTAACTGATGGTCTGGATTATTCTCCTCTCGACTATGAAGGTTATCCCCCACAGTCTGACTGCCGGACTTCACTTCGCGGTATTCGGAGTTTAATTAAGTTCAGTACCCCGGTAGGGGCCCTAGCTTATTTAGTGCTCTACCTCCGCGAATCAGCATCCGACGCTATACCCAAATATATTTCGGAAAGAACCAGCTATCACAGGGTTTGATTAGTCTTTCGCTCCTAACCACAGCTCATCCGACAACTTCTCAAGGTTGACCGGTTCGGACCTTCACCCGGTTTTACCCGGGTTTCATCCTGGCCATGGTTAGATCACCTCCGCTTCGGGTCTATTGCCAGCAACTTAGCGCCCTATTTGGACTCGCTTTCGCTACGCCTCCACCGGTAACCGGCTTAGGCTTGCTACGGGCAATAACTCGCAGACTCATTATACAAAAGGCAGGCGGTCACCGGACAAGCCGGCTCCCACTGACTTGTTAGCAATTGATTTCAGTTACTATTTCACTCCCCTAACAGGGGTGCTTTTCACCTTTCCCTCGCGGTACTAGTTCACTATCGGTCTTCATCGAGTATTTAGCCTTATGCCGTGGTCGGCACAGATTCACACCGAATTTCACGTGTACGGTGCTACTCAGGATACCACTAGAGCCGTCTAGACTTTAAACTACGGGACTATCACCCGCTATGGTCAAACTTTCCAGATTGTTCGTCTAGTCTTCGCGGTCCCACATCGTGGTCCTACTACCCCGCCAGGATAAATCCCGACGGTTTGGGCTATTCCGCTTTCGCTCGCCACTACTTACGGAATCGATTCTCGTTCTTTTCCTGCGGATACTGAGATGTTTCACTTCTCCGCGTATTGCGCGGACGATCTTATGAATTCAGACCGTCGCGACACCGAATGACCGGTGCCGGGTTTCCCCATTCGGAAATCTTCGGATCAAAGCGTGCGTGCCGCTCCCCGAAGCTTATCGCAGCTTGCTGCGTCCTTCTTCGCCTGATGAAGCCAAGGCATCCATCAATTGCTGTAACTGGTTTATGCAAACGCTCTCATATTCTAGGCGTTTATCTTACCCACTTACATTAGAACTACCCTGAACTTTCAAAGAACAAAAGTTTTACATGTGCTATACCACAAAATCACTTTTGGTGAAATGGTGGGCCCAGATGGACTTGAACCATCGACCCCGCGCTTATCAAGCGCGTGCTCTAACCAACTGAGCTATGAGCCCGTGCTAACCCGAGGGCAGAAAGCTTGGTGGAGCCGACCGGATTCGAACCGGTGACCGCCTGCTTGCAAAGCAGGTGCTCTACCAGCTGAGCTACGACCCCTCTAGGTCCTCAAGCACAGAACATCTAAAGAACAGTTTGAAAATTACTTTGTGCGATCAACTGAGACCCGGAGGTTAAGGCCTTCGCCTTGCCCCCCTTCGACCATCGAACAACTCACTTGCGTGAGAGTTCGTCTCCTTAGAAAGGAGGTGATCCAGCCGCAGGTTCCCCTACGGCTACCTTGTTACGACTTCGTCCCAATCACCAGCCTCACCTTAGGGCGCCGCCTCCATTGCTGGTTGGCAAACGCACTTCGGGCGAAACCGGCTTTCATGACGTGACGGGCGGTGTGTACAAGGCCCGGGAACGTATTCACGGCGCCGTAGCTGATGCGCCATTACTAGCGATTCCAACTTCATGTAGTCGAGTTGCAGACTACAATCTGAACTGGGCCCGGTTTTGAGGATTTGCTCCACCTCGCGGTATTGCGTCCCTCTGTACCGGGCATTGTAGTACGTGTGCAGCCCTGGCCGTAAGGGCCATCCTGACTTGACGTCATCCCCACCTTCCCACCCTCAGAGAGGGTTTGTCTCCCTAGAG
>Ga0255126_1000752_pt1 | contig 13700 bp, 12 predicted proteins | sample Law_Miss_RepA_8d_FD_188556 | JGI IMG/M metagenome (GOLD analysis project Ga0255126, IMG submission 188556) | Freshwater microbial communities from St. Lawrence River, New York, United States - Law_Miss_RepA_8d | ecosystem: Environmental > Aquatic > Freshwater > River | place: USA: New York... | reverse complement strand
CATCAGCCGCATTGGCGCTAGCCAGCGGTTTTCATCAAATCTACCCGATCCGCGTAGACAAACGTGGGGCGCTGTACGTGGGGCGCTGTACGTAGGGCACTGTACGTGGGGCACTGTACGTGGGGCGGTCCTCCGGGCCGCCTTCACGAGCGAAGCGAGACGTCACTGCACGTAGGTCACTGCACGTAGGTCACTGCACGTAGGTCACTGCACGTAGGGTAACGTGGGGCGGTCCTCCGGGCCGCCTTCACGAGCGAAGCGAGGCGTCCACTCCGCGCGAAGCTGCGCGGCCAGCGGGCCAGGAGCCCCGCTCCACGATATACGGGCCGCCTTCTCGAGCGCAGCGAGACGTCACCGCACGTACGTAGGGCACTGTACGTAGGGCGGTCCTCCGGGCCGCCTCCACGAGCGCAGCGAGGCGTCCACTCCGCGCGAAGCTGCGCGGCCAGCGGGCCAGGAGCCCCGCTCCACGATCCAAGCCGCCTTCTCGAGCGAAGCGAGGCAGTGCAGTACGTACGTACGTACGTGGGGCGGTCCTCCGGGCCGCCTTCTCGAGCGAAGCGAGGCGTCCACTCCACGCATAGCTGCGCGGCCAGCGGGCCAGGAGCCCCGCTCCACGATAGGCGCGCACCACAGGAGCTACCCGGGCCAATTTGCCCAAGCCGTTTTATCGCTGCGTTTAAGCTTCGCAGCAACTATCCGACGATCTAGCGTTACTTGCTTCCCTCCCGCCTTGTAACGACAATCTACTTGACGATACCATCCTGTAAGTCAAACGCAACCCAACGACTGCCGACGTAGTGTTCAGCCAGACGCCTATGCTTTCCCTCAATTTTTTTGTCGACCACGATGCAATCAAGAAATATTCCTCGGCGATTCGAAGGTCATATGCGGATGATGGGACGTATAGCCATGCTTCCTTGGCCCTTTCTGTGGTTGGTGGGAGGGTTTCTTTGCCGCAACCGCTTGGGACGCCGTTACATGATGTGGCGATCGCCGCACCTTTGTGACAAGCTGGCCTTTTCGCGACAGTTGTTTGCTGCGATGGAGCTTCCGCCCGAGCAGGTGGATCGCGGACTGATGCAGGTCTACCAGAATGGTTTGTTTCAGCCGATTCTGCTTGCGCGACTCGCTGAAATGTCGCCGCGAGAAGAAGCAGGTCAGTTCGAGGTGTTTGGATGGGAACACCTTGCGGCGGAACGTGCCTCCGGACGGCCGGTGATCCTAGGGGGAAGCCACTTTGGAGTGAATCGTCTGTTTTCCCTCTGGTTGGCGAGACAAGGGGTGGAGGTGCTCTCACTCGCTCGCCAAGATCTGGTAAAGAAGTTACCGGGTACCAAACCACCGACTCTCAAGGTGGTTGAAATCGGAGATGGGTTTACCGTTGAGACAGCGTTGTTAGTGATGCGGCACCTACGCTCGGGAGGGTGTCTGCAGGTCACCGGTGATTGGCCGATCCAAAGACAGTCGCCTCACAGTTACCAGCGAACTTATAAGGGGATCACGCGGCTATACCCCCAGGGCATGGCAAATTTCTCTCTAACTGGGGGGGCTGCCATCCTTCCCTACTTTTGCAAGTTACAACCCTCCGGTGCAGTCCGGATTGAGATCCATCCGCCTCTGCGACCGCCCCATGAACCAGCACCCGCCGGCTCTAAAGAACGGGAAACCCAAATTGAGGATCTACTTCATCGGTTTGCCTCTGTACTAGAGGCCGAGATCGAACGATCACCAGGAATCCAGTGTTGGGTTTGAAACCAACCGTAAGTCCAACGCTATCTCAGGGCAATTGAAATACCTGAGGCACCGGATCAATTTGGCGTTATTCGCTAACTCAAGTCACCATACTCTATCGATCGTTGACAACCTTCGAAATTTCTGACGTCGACTCTTTGAGCGGACTACCCAACGGGTTCGTAACTCAGGGTTCGTACTCGTTGAAGCATACGCCTCATCGTTTGCACCGCCTCCGAAGGCTGGTGGGCGGGGTACACACGGCCTGCGAAACAATCAGTGATCTCTCCTTTATGACTTTTGTGCGCCATCATTTGGAAGGCCAATGGATACTCCCAGAAAAAATCAATCACATCTTGGATGACCTGTTGCCCGAAGTCACAAGTGGCCTCGTAATCGGCGAAAGGATCTGCCGAACGTTCTATCGAGCTCTCCAGCACCTTGCAAATCGCGTCCGCTGCCAACTTTGCCTCATGGGCAGAGAAGAACACTCCGAACGAGAAAATTGGATCCGTGAACCGATGAGAGTCCCCGACGCACACAAATCCCGGACCAGTGAAATTCTTCACATGGTATGAATAGTTTGACGCAGTTCGGACCGGTTCGGTAAACGTGATGTTTTGCAGTCGGGCAGTCAGAGCAGGATTCAGATTACGAAGCTTCCATTTGAGGAAGTCCTCTGTTGATTTCCCAGATTGCGAAAAGTGCTCTCCAGGCACGACCACCCCAATGCTCGTCTCTGTTTCACTAAGCGGAATGAACCATGCCCAATGATGCTTTTGTTGATAGAAGATGAGCGTATTGCCGGCCGCATCACCCGGATCGCGAACTGCTCCCGTTACCCGACTGAAGATGCCGACTTGCTTTTCGTAGTTTCCTCGTTCTTTTGGGCCGGTTACCCTCTGGTTCGCCAAAAACGTCTTTTGCCCCGAGGCATCTACCAAGATCCGGCTGGACACCTGCCGCAGTCCCTCGGCTGTCTTCACTTGTAACCCACAGACAGCATCACCTTCCCTAAGTACCGTGTCGGCCTCCCCTTTAATCACGGTAGCTCCACGGGCCACTGCAGTATCCAGCAGAAACCGATCAAACTCATCCCGACGGACTTGCCAAGTGGTGGTTGATGTTAGATCGCCGTCGTGCTGACGCCGCATGACCGGTACCCAAAAAGCGTTTGTCCCTTTGGCTCCATAGACTGTCACCCCATGCTTGATGGGGAATTGCCGCTCAGCAAGATCTGCTTCTAGTCCAAGATCTCGAAGGATACCTCCCACTTCACCTGTCAACGATTCGCCTATGTGGAACCGCGGGAATGATTCTCGCTCGATGATTAGCGGTCGAATCCCGTACTTGAGTAGAAACAACGCGGTGAAAGCGCCTGCAGGCCCTCCACCAACGATTACTACATCGTGCAAGAATTGTTGGCTGTGATTCTTGTTGATCATGTTGGTACCACTAAATTCAGGAGGTGATGCAAGGGGGCTTAGGCATAGAAATCAGGAGCGTAACGGCGGTGTACGATTCAAACGGTATTTTAAAAACCATATTTTATACTCCAGGCAGCACGGAATTGTGGAGCTCTGTTCGGCACTTTAACTCGATAGTGGAATTGAACCTAACAACTCTCAGATCAGAGATGAGGGGCGATGTCTTTTGCGCTGTAGGTGATAATCATCTTAGCACCTGCCCGGCGAATGCATGTGAGCAACTCGCAAGTCAACTTGCGGCGCATAACCTCGTCGGGGCCGCAATGTTGCGCGAGCATCGTGTGAAAACCGGAGACGTCGTAGCCCGCCAGCGGAACCGAAACTTTGTCCCTGGCCAGTGCCAGCACATCAAGTGATGTCAGCGCTGGCTTGACGATGACCATATCGGCTCCCTCCGCGACATCGGCAGCAATCTTGCGCAGCGCCTCGCGGCTATTTCCCACCTGGATCTGGTGCGTCGCATGATGGCTTTCCTGTGGCGCGGACTGCGATGCTATCTTGAATGGTCCATAAAAACCCGAAGCGAACTTCGCGCTGTAGGGCATCAGTGCTACGTATGTAAACCCAGATGTATCAAGCGATCTTCGCAATGCGCCGACCACTCCATCCATTACGCCAGAGGGGGCGATGATGTCGGCTCCTGCCCGAGCCAACACAACAGCCGCTTCTGCCAGCACTTCCACCGTTGCATCATTGTCTATGTGACCACCTCGAAGGATTCCGCAATGGCGATGGTCGGTGTACTCACACAGACACAAATCAGCGATGACCATGAGCTCGGGGCGTTGGTTCTTTATTCTCGCGATTGCCTCGCATACAGGGTTGCCCGAACGCACGGCTTGGGATGCCATCGGGTCCTTCATGCTGTTGTCAAGTACGCCGAACAATAACACCGCCGGTACACCCACTGCGGCTATCGCGTCGGCTTCACGGGCAAGTGAGGCTCCAGCCAGCAAGTTCACTCCTGGAATTGCAGTCAGTGGCTCGCAGCGATCGACTCCCGCACCGGCGAAGATCGGCATGATCAAGTCAGAGGGCCGAAGCACTGTCTCGTTAACCATGGCTCTCAAAGCGGGCGTCTGTCGCAGACGTCGAAGTCGAATGGGATCAGGTGACATTCGGGGCTTGCTCCACAACAACGTAATGCTTGTCTGGCAGATTGGTAGTCCGAGCCGTTTCGACTACAAACCGACGCGGAATCTTATACTCAGCTAGTTGGCCCCGGCAATGCGATAGAACCTCAGGTTGATTCCACTGCACTGCTTCTGATAACCACACTGTCGCTACGAGTTGTGGCGGTGTACCATCCAACTCAACGCGGGCGCGGGTCACACCTCGCAGGCCACGCAAGACTTCTTCGACTTCTCCGGCAGATATTTTGTTGCCGCTGATGTTTAGAAACCGCTGCGAGCGTCCTCTCAATCGTAACTGTCCCTCTTCATCCAATCGCCCTGTATCGCCTGTGACATAGAATCCTCCTGGAAGCCTTGCCTGATCAATCCCCTCGGGTGTCCAGTAACCCTTCATGACCGCAGGGCTTCGCGCCGCAATCGCACCGACCTCTCCTTGAGGCAATTCGAGGCCCTCTTTCGACAGGATCGAAACCTCTACCCCAGGCAGGGGACGCCCTGCGATACTTTCAACTCGCTCAATTTCCAAAGGATCGTTTTCAGACAGCCTTGCTGTACAAGGTCCGATCGCGATCGTTCCTGTCTCGGAGGTTCCAAACAATTCCCGTACCGGGATTCCCCACCGCTGATGGAAATGTTCCGCTACTCCTGGCGGCAATGCAGCCCCACTTGAAATAGCGTACTCCAAAGACTTGAATGCACTGGGCTGTATCTCGTGCCGCAACAAACTCTCATAGACCACTGGAGAGCCGATCACCACCTGCACCGATTCCCGCTCGATCAATTCAGCCAGCGTTGCGGGAAAGAATTGTTGAATCAACACAATTCGAGCACCTAACCACAGCGGCAACAACAGCCCGTTCGAAAACCCGTTGGCATGATAAAAAGGCGTTACGGGAAGTATCCTGCTACCAACGGGCCATTGCAGTTCAGCACTCACTTGACGTGCATTGGAAAGCAGTTGGGCCCGGCTGCGGATCACTATTTTCGCGCGGCCGCTGGTGCCAGAAGTCATCAGCAAAAGCGCATCGCTGTCGACATGATTTCGCGGCAACAATGCCTCGAGTCGGTCTTGCTCCTCTTGCGTGGGAGAGGACGGCAAGTCTTCCACGGCAATCCTCGGCACGTTCTTCCAGACCTGACTGTCGGACCAGTGTGCCAAAGTCTGCCGATGCCCAATGAGGCTGGCTATTGGCAAGCCATCGAGATTCCTTGCCACCTCTTCGGGCCGCCACTGAATGTTAATCGGTAATACGGCTGCTCCCAGCCAATGACAAGCCATCACTGCCGCGGCATATTCAACCGTGTTGTGAAGTTGGATTGCGACGCTATCACCCGGGACGATTCCAGGATTGGAAAGCCACTGCGATGCCCAACCGCTTGCCAGATCGAGCAGTTGACCGTAAGTGGTTTCCTTCCGGTTCTGAACAAAGGCAACTGCATGGGGGTGTGCGCGGCAACGCGCGACGAGCTCGGTAATCATTCCCCCACTCGCGAGAGCTTAGCGTCCAAGTATCTCACTAACCGCGGACGATCCATGAATAAGTCCATTTGCAAATCGTCGATGGGGAACTTGAAACCAAATTCCTGCTCGAGCGCGAGGACAAAGTTGAGAATGCCAACCGAGTCCATGGCTGAGAGGCTCTGCAGAGATTCCGTATCGCACCAATCCTCCCAGCGACACTCAGCGAACATTGTCTTCCGGAAAGCCAAAAAAACTTGCTCGTCGACAGTCATTCAACTCAATCCTAGATGCCCTTGGAACGGAACTGTGAATCGGGAAATATCCTAGTCCATAAGGACGCCATTAGTCGAGTATCTAGCGATGATTTCGCGGAAATAAATCGAGAGCCTTTGCGATAGCCTAGGACTTGCAGCCCCCAATGAAAACTCCTATTGTACCTCAAAGCACCCAAGTCGATGAACTTGAAGTCTAAATCGCATCTCTGCAATAACCGTCGAAATACGAGTAAGAGGCAATCGATACCGAGAAGTTCGGCGGAAGTATCCGAGACTCTCAATGAATGAAACATCCCACCCGTCCTACAAGCTTTTGTATAGTTGGTTTTTGATGCTCCTAACCTTATCCAATCGCGAGACGTTACCCTACGATGCTGAAATTTGATGAACGAATATTGCTAAGAAAAAAGATATGGTGGAGTCCCAATTATTCGCTTTCCTCGAAAGCAATCCATCAACTACTTGATCGTGTACTGCTCAGATCGTCAAATGTTCCGATTGAGAAATGGCACTGCTGCAGCCTGTGGCAACGCTGCCTTCTGAACAAATGGAATTCGCGAGAGTTTGCCAAGCTTCTTGGAGTGCAGGTTCCAGAACTCTATTGGATGGGGCGTAATGTTGGCAACCTTCCAATTGATCAACTGCCCGCGAATTTTGCCATTCGCCCAGTGTGGGGCACAGGATCCCAAGGAACATACGTGATTACTGGCACGAAGAACTTGTTGAAAAACGAATGCTACTCCGACCGCCAGGCCATCAAACGCGCTGTTCTTCGTGAGCATGGTCGATGGCGACTCTTTCCACTTTTAGCAGAGGAGTTTATGGTCAACACAAATGGTGAGCCAGTATGTGGTATCGAGTATAAGTTTTTTATGTTTGGACATCACATAGCTGCTATCATGACATCTCGTAGAGTGGAGAACAAAAAAGTATTTTGGTTCTACAACGACAAGTGGGAGCCCTTTGTCCACCCATTCTTCTTTGAAATTGGCCAAGATGAGATTACTTCCTGTCCCGATAACTTTGAGGAAATGAAGGCTATCGCGATTCGACTCGCCACAGCTTTCGGTACCTTTGTCCGAGTGGATCTATACAACACTTCGAAGGGTGTTTTTTTCGGTGAGTTTGCTTCTGTACCTGGACACGGAATACCACATACAGATTTTGCCAACGAGTACCTCGGAAAAACTTGGGAAACCTATATGCCTGACGCTATTTGAAGCCGACTCAGGCGAAAACTTGACAGGGGCTTATGCCGTCGCGTTGCGTATCGACACACCCGGAGTAGAATCGGCCCTCGCCAGGGTTTAGAGATCACTAAAATCCTGGATGCTCTAAAATCAGGAAACCCGGCGAACATTCCCAACAAACTATGGCGAAACCAATTAAAAGGCTTCATCCTTGGGAACGCCTCCCTTGTGACCCACATTCCCTTTTATCTCTCACCTCGGCAACGATTTGCGACGATCAGGACAAATTGCATGCGTGGCTTGATGGGGCGAAGGACACTGCACAGTGTCTTGACATTTTGAGCCGTCGGCATCGGCTTGGGCCCTTCCTCTGGTTCAAGATGCATGAAAAAGGACTCTGGGATTCCCTTCCTGTCGAATCACGTCAACGCCTGTCTGAATCGAGGATTGCTCAGGAGTCAGTCGCCACCCAGTCCCGCGAAACGCTTAACAATTTGCGAGACAAACTGAACGCTAAATGTATTCCTTTTGTTGTTTTGAAGGGGTTGGAACTCGCAACGCGCTTCTACGGTTCCGACGTAGCAAGAGGCTACCGCGACATCGATATGCTGGTCTCTGAACGAGATCGCGGCAAAACTCTCGATTGCCTGCAAACCACCGGTTGGCATCGGTTGTCCCGGATATTTCTCTCCACTCCTATCACCGGTAAGTTCCAGCATGCATTTGACTATCGAAAGGGGGACGCATTGCTGGATGTACACTGGTCGCTATCCCGCCTCCCAGGGATCGCGATCAATACAGAGGCTGTGATAAGTCGCGCGAAATCGCAACTCCTTGGAGATTCCAACTACCAAGTCCTCGACGTCGTCGATGAACTTATTTTGCTACTGATATCAGCTTTTGCCGATATACAACGCGGGGCTTTGCGTCTACAGTCCTTTGTCGACATTGCTATGGTAAGTCTTCAATTCTCACCTTCTCACTGGGAGCAATTTCATGACCAAGCAACACGATCCAACGCGATAGGTATCTGCAAAGAAGTTATCCGCTTGATAAACTCACTCCTTGGTCTCTCGCTTTGGCCTTCGTACAAACCTACTGCAACTGCAAAGCAAAACGTGCCGCGAGATCTGTTATTGCTGCTTCCTTCGCCGGGATCTTGGCGTTCCAAGCTGTGGGCGATGCAACACTTACCGGTATCACCATTGTATTATGCAACATGGTGGACAATTTCTTTTCCAGCAAGAACATTAGCAAGCCATCCTCGGCTTCGACGCAGAGTCCCTAATCCGAAATCAATCTGACGAACTCGCCCATCGCTTCTCGAGTGTAAAAGCCAGGCCCCATCCGCAGTTCGTAGCAATCCAGTTTTTCTCCCACCGACGTCAACCGCTCGCTTTTCTCGAACTCTGAAGCTATCGGGCCTGATTTGGGCATGGAGAAGATCTCCGTGTGTTCCTGTAAATGCCCTCGCGCAAACGCTGCAACAGGAAGTCGCTGTTGAACCTCTAGTTTCGATAACTTCCTCAGAATAAACCCTTTCTCATCTTCCTCAATTACAGGAAAGACAAGATTTTTTAGCCTTGCTTTGCTCCGAAGGCCACAGTTCATCATGGAGCAAAAACCGCGAGTTGTAAGTAGATGCCTTCCAGACAAATCTTTATCTGAAAGCGGACTCCCATCATATTGAGTAGAAAGGTTGCTAAGCTTCTTGTTCAAGGAATCCACGAGCATGGCTCCACCGTTGCGGATCGAGATGATGGTTGGCAGACCGTAAGCGACAACTCCTTCGTCCATCACACCTACGACAATCCGATCGTTCGCAAGAAACTCTGACTTTGGGATAAGAGTAAGACATCCACACAGCGCTGTCGTCTTGCCTGAGTTCTTCTCACCCACAAATGCAGTTGCTACTCCATCGATCACAAAGGCAGAGCCATGGAGGATGCTATAGCCACTCCTCCAAGCGTGATCCATCGCAAACTCCCTAACGGCGCGCATCAGTCCGCCACGGCCACTATGTTCGTCTGTCTTGCCTAAGTCATCTTTGACAACCTGGGTCGTCTCTGACACACCATAAGCAATGTTTTGAAAAGCAGAGTATGCAAAAACCGAATGCTCGCCTGTCCTTACACAAGGCAATCGCTGCACGCCCGAATCCAATACGAATGCCGCAATGGAATCGTTGGAGGATTGACATATCCGGCGAAGTTCTTCGAGTTTTCTTGAGTCATTAATGTGATCGATCCTCATGATCGCCCCCTTCGAATCCCGCTCCGTTGGAGATCCAAACGATCCATGAAAGAACTCTTGTATCCACTCTAAGCTCGCAACTTCCTCTGACGAAACCTCTATCGTTAATCCCAAGAAGGACATGTGAATCGATTGCATTAATATGACCCAATAACAGACAACTGTTTCGAAGTTTACGGTGCCTAAAGAAAAAGTTCGTGAAGTCGGCTTAACGGTATCATGGCTCGGTCCACGAGGCCTGAGCGAATTCGCATAAGCGTCGCTCGGACAAGTACGCAAGCCTTCCAGAAGGTTTCATGTTGGCAGAATAAGCTGCTGTCACGGTGATGAGAATAGCCTCGCAAAAAGACGTTCCAATGCTCAGTCTTCATTCTCCATCGATACCAAGTACGCGCTAAGTCTAACTCAAAGGGCCCGATAGCGAAGGTGGTGTTATCTATGGAACAAACCATGTTATTGGAGAGGATTAGGTTCTCCGCGCAAAAATCTCTGTGGATCAAGCCCACCTCGGTTGTGTTTGGCCGGGCTTCCATGGCAGCGTTTTGAACTTGCCGGGCGAACGGTAAATCAATGTATTCAAGAGTCTTTAGTTGGTCCAAACCATCCGTGAGATTAACCTCGTATTCCTGAATCGAACTATGGACGTAGACCGGCGCAGAATCTGGAGGTGGCGTCTGATGTATAAATCCAAGTAGTTTCCCAGATTCCATCACGACGGTTTCATCCGCTGTGTCCCGAATTGATTCGCCTTGAATCCAATCCTCAAGTGTTGATTGGCCGCTGTGAATCAAGATCTTTGGGAAACGCACTCGAGAGAATCGTTCAAGAACCTTCAGTTGAAAAATCAAATCCGCATTTTTCGGCCAATACCTTGCTTTAACTCGGGTTTCATCCGCGAGAAAAACACAAAAAGTAGCACCGTGGATATCGAAAGCTCCCCCAAAGAGACCATTGATGGGCTGAATCCGGTCGATTTTTTTTGCGTAGCGGTTGAGCAGTGAAGGTAATTCGCCAGGTAGATCCTCAACGGATATTGACGGTCGCATCATGAACTCACGCAAAGACTTGGAAATGGTTGGTTTGACGAATCATAATCGTGGCTTGCCGCTGAAGAAACGTTTCATTTTTATCGGACGATTCGACATCGTTTACGCGAACTGGCCATCCTCTTGTCTCGATTTAAAGTATTCGGCTGTATAGCGGTGCAGATCTGGCTTTTTGGAATTCCAGTTCCAAGTTGAATATTCATTAAGAGCGATATCCGACTCAGGGTCAAAGCAGAACTGCTCAAAACCTCGATAACGAGTCTCATATCTTCGATTGATGAGGTCACCATGCCATAAATGGAATATTTGGGTATCAAGACAACTGACGTTTTGATCCACTTCAGCATGCAACGATTTTGCCCAGTCCAAAAAGTGAGCTTTCGACCTCCCAGCGAGACAGTGTGATTGGATTGCGATATCAAAGCATCCGGACAAAGCGGACACTAAGGAGACGTCCCCGCCCCCCAAAACGTCTACGTCATATAAACCTCGGTCATGAAAGAGCGAACGTCGAAACGCCCATCCAAACCCAATGGGTCCAGGAAACAATCGACCTGGAGCGGTCGGTGTTGTACGGATGAAATCCTGAAGGTTTTGCCCCGGTCCCAATTGACGACAAATCGAAGCACGTCCGGTTAGGCCAGCGACATCCCGAGGATCATCAATGGATGTTTGGTGTTCCAAGAGTCGAACGACCTCGGAATATGCTTGGACTAACGGGTATCGATCTAGCAAATCTTTCGCCTGCGTAGACCAGTCCTCCTGTTCAAATAGGATATCGCAATCAAGCCAAACAACCTTGTCGACGTGGGCAGGCAGCTTTTTCATCGCGATGTTTAGCAGCCTCTCCTTCTGCCATAGAACATCTCCTTTGGGCGATTGAATCAGGATGTCCGCATCTCCAGGCCCAAGCTGAAAGCTTCCGTTAAATCCTAACTCCACAGTCAACAAAGGGACGTTCAAGTGTTGACGGAAAATCCTATAGTTGGATAGCCGCCTGCGATAATTGGCCGGGTTAAAAAAAGCGGTGATCGCCCAAAACCTTTCCTGCTGACTTGTCGCAGTATCCTTGGAGTTAGACTCGCTGTCCAAACCGGTTGCCGATGGATTGGGAAACGCGTTGGGATTCATAATGGATCAGTTCCAATGCTCGGGGACTCGGATTCGCTCGTTGGGTGTTCAGCTTGGTGATGAGCCGATTAGATCTAAGACCGCCTTAGCCACGGAAGCTTGCTCTCGAATGGCGTTGACCTCCCACTGTCGAGCCAACTGCATTCGCTCACGGAGTTCATCACGACTAGAAAGAAACTCCTCGACGCAATCCTTTAGCCTAGTCGGGTTAACTGGGGCCAAGCCGCCGTGTTGAAGATGCAGGGCTAGTCCAAGTTCTTGGCAACGAGCCGCCAGGAAAGGTTGGTCACCCAAGAAAGGGTACGACAGCATGGGCACCTCGTGAAAGCATGATTCATGGGTGGAATTCAGACCATGGTGAGTGATGTGAAGATCCGCCTGCTGCAGTTCATCCCATTGATCCGCCCAAGGAATTATGTCGACAGAACTGCCTACCTTAAGGCCTTCAAACGCGCGACAGTCACCTAGACCAATCCGTACTTTGCAATTTTTCATCGAACCCAATACATGGCTCACCACAGAAATCGTTTCTTTGATATGACCTGCGTAGTAATTTGGCGCTATCGTTCCAAAGGATACATATATTCTGAGCCCACTCTTGCTATCGGAACGCTTTACCTCGGTCAACTGATTCGCATTGAATGCGCCCGAGAACACACAAGGTGCAAATCTTGCTTGTTCTTCGGCAGTTAGAAACTCCTTAGGTTCACCGATAATGTTCAGATGCGAGCTTAAGGTGTCGTAGTACAGAAATGGAGAGGCATGCTCAATACCATAACGGTCGCGCAGCACATTGATCGCCTCGTAGCACTCTTGGGCGACTCGCACCCGCGGATCCGTTGCCATGATCTCCATCGCGCGCTGCGGGTACAAGTTGTGTCCAGCACAGATAGCCACTGATGGGATTTTCAATATTCGGGATACACACATTCCGATCACGGAAAATGTCCCGTAAATGATGACATCTGGTCGCAGAGAACTTATTTCTGCCGCCAAACTATTCGAATAGCTGGCGGCAAATGCGACTTGTCGCATCGGAAAGGGTACGGAACTCGCATCAGCCGCTTCGATTGGCCGCAATCCGTACAAGTCATGAAAAATTGCCCCCTCCTGCTCAAATGCAACTTGTCTAGCTGCACCACTGAAGGCATGAACCTCGATCCCTACTTGGCGTAGGATTTTCGTCACCATTAGGGCTCTTTTGAAGTGCCCAGTCATGGGAATAGTTATCAAAGCTACTCGAATCACCAAGCGACCGTATTCCCGTAGGTATTCATTGACTTTTGCGGGTGAGGGAAATCAGAAGACGAGGGTGAGAACAATTGGTCCCTTCGTATCTCCGAAATCATCGAGCGATCGATACCGAAGAGTTCAGCAGCTACCTACATGCTCCACCCAGACGCTCAACAATCCATAGTTTCGCTGGATTGCACCGAGCCCTACCAGCCCTCACAGCACACCGCGAAAAGTTTATCTCGCATCCATGAGCTACACAACAGAAGCCACGGGAAAAAAACTGTTCCTACATAGATAGAAAAGCAATTCCGACTCGACCCCAGCGACGTCTGTTATGGAAACACCAGTTGTCAATCCGACGTTCCCGATCCACTCAACGTTCATATCGAACTGTTCTTTGTCTCGGTTCCGCGAATGGATCAGCTTGACCAATTCGGTCCGGGCCACCTTCACGAGCGAAGCGAGGCGTCACTGTGCCTAGGGCACTGTGCGTAGGGCAATATACGTAGGGTAACGTGGGGCGGTCCTCCGGGCCGCCTTCTCGAGCGCAGCGAGGCGTCACTGTACGTAGGGCACTGTACGTAGGTCACTACGTGGGGCGGTCCTCCGGGCCGCCTCCACGAGCGCAGCGAGACGTCACTGTACGTAGGGCGCTGTACATGGGGCACTGTACGTAGGGCACTGTACGTAGGTCACTACGTACAGTGCCCTACGTACAGTGCCCCATGTACAGCGCCCTACGTACAGTGACGT
>Ga0255126_1000737_pt1 | contig 13843 bp, 11 predicted proteins | sample Law_Miss_RepA_8d_FD_188556 | JGI IMG/M metagenome (GOLD analysis project Ga0255126, IMG submission 188556) | Freshwater microbial communities from St. Lawrence River, New York, United States - Law_Miss_RepA_8d | ecosystem: Environmental > Aquatic > Freshwater > River | place: USA: New York... | reverse complement strand
TGGTTGCGTTCAGAGGTTGGCCGTCTTTTGACCGAACGCAACACCACTACGGGCTACTCTCGATGGCTACTTTCGATTACGAGCACGAGCACGAGCACCGTTGCACTGAGCACGGGCACGAGCACGGAGATGCAAAATCATGAAGGAAACATAACTTTCACAAGCTTTATCAAGTTTGTGTACAATCGAGTGTGGAATATCTCACACGGAACTGTGCCACGGCGCATCCCGCAAGATACGCCGCCTATTCGCTTGGGCAACACGTCCCAAACAACTTCGAAAACAACCATACCGATGAGAATCTTTGCTATGCAGTCTGCTTCCCCTCTCACTTCGAACCCACGTGTCGCCCGATCCACGAAATCCGTTCGCAAAGCGACTCTGCTGAGCCGAATTGCGTTGCTGTGCGGACTGGGACTCTCCTCCCCTGCCATCAGCTTAGCCCAAGACAGCAAACCACAAGCAGATGCTAAGCAAATCGATGCTAAACCAGCCGACGCTAAGCAGGACGATGCAAAACTCGGTTGGAAGAAGCTCTTGCCGGAAAAAGGACTCGATGGTTGGGAAGCGACCAATTTTGGTGGAGAGGGTAGCTCTGTAATCGAGGGTGGAACACTGACCCTCGAACGTGGAGAACCGATGACGGGTATCACGAAACTAGGGAAGGACTTCCCGACTGAAAATTACGAGATGCGATGGACCGCTCAGCGCGTTGAAGGCTCGGACTTCTTCGCCGGAGTGACTTTCCCGGTCGGCAAAGAGTACTGTTCGTTGATCGCCGGCGGATGGGGTGGTGGACTTGTTGGAATCAGCAGCATCGACGGGAACGACGCGAGTGAGAATGAGACTGCAAGCTATCGAAATTTCAAAAATGGACAGTGGTATCGCTTCAAAGTTCGTGTCGACGCACAGAACATCACCGTATGGCTTGATGATGAACAGATCTTGGAAGTCCCTCGCGGGAATCGCAAATTCTCGGTACGAGCCGAAGTCATGCGATCGCGACCTCTAGGATACTGCGTGTTTCAATCGAAGGTCGCTGTGAAGGATTGGGTTTATCGAACGCTTGAAGAACCAACCAGCAAATAAGCAAGCAGTAAATAAGCAAGCAGCCCAACCCTAAAGGTCGCCGCGAATCACATGCTTAACACAAGCCCAGGTACATCACGATAGTTATGCGCAAGGGCAGTTATGCATTAGATCTGTTATGCGTTAGGTCAGTTGCACGCAAGTCAACTATTCGGTAGTTCAGTTACATGGGCGGTCGGGAGGGAGGAAGAGATTGGCAAGCAGGAAGCCAAAGGGTTCGTTCGGAAGTCGGTTTCGGAAAACTCCCGTAGCGTTGCTGAATTTGACTTCGCAGCCCGCCCGCACGTGCGCCTGTGTCTTGGGTGTCTCCTTCGCGTTGCTCTTGATCTTCATGCAGTTAGGCTTTCGCGGCGCAGTGGGAAACACTGCCAATATCGTCTATGGCAAACTACAAGGGGATCTTGTTATTCGATCCACCGATTACGTCCACTTGTATGAACCGCGTACCATTGATCGCAGTTCGATGCTACTGGTCCAATCCCACCCATTGGTAGAACGGGTCGATCCGTTTTTTATCATGCTTATGCGGTGGCAGAACCCGCCACGACCTAGCGGGTGTGCGCAAGCCCCGCCGGACGGGTCATTTCGAACTGTTGGGATGATGGGAATGCAGGTCGATAGGCCCGTCCTCGACGTTCCCGAAATCGTTGAGCAATTGGACAAACTCAAGAGTCCTGATGCGATCCTTGTCGATCGAGCGACTCGCTCCGAGTACGGTCCTGCGAACTGCCGATCGTTTTCCGATGCGGACATCGGTCACTCTTGCGAGCTTGGAAACCGGGCTTCGATGATCGCAGGTCATTTCCAATTGGGCACAGGTCTTGCAACGAACGGAGCTGTCTTGCTGAGCGATGTGGGTTATGCCTATCGCAGTGGAATCGATACGCGAGAGCGAGCCTCGTTGGGATTAGTCCGACTGAAAAGCGGAGTTGACCCGAAAGTTGCCAAAGCGCAGTTGCTCGATTGGTTATCGAAGAGAGATCCTAGAATCTTGCAGCAAGTTCAACTGTTAACGATGGCTGAGCAATTGAATTGGGAACGCACTCGCTGGTTGCGTGAGACACCCATCGGGATGATTTTCACGATGGGTGTTGTCTTGTCGTTTATCATCGGTGCAGCGATCGTTTACATGATCTTAGCCAACGACGTAGCAAATCGATTGCCTGAGTATGCCACCCTTAAAGCGATGGGTTATAGTCAATTTGCTCTAGCTCGGATTGTGATCATGCAATCGTGGTTCTTGGCAATCTTAAGCTACCTTCCTGCGATGATTGTGGCCGTAGCGTTGTACCAATTAACCGCGAGTCTTTCCAAGATCCCCACGGTGATGACTTGGGAACGAACCTTTGGGGTACTTGGACTCGCCTTGCTGATGTGTACCGTTTCAGCGGCGATGGCGATGCTTAAACTGTGGAAAGCCGAACCGGCTTCGTTGTTCTGATGCGACACCCCGAATCTATTTCCTGACTCTACACCCTGATTCATTACGCGGACTTGATGCGAACTCCACTGGCTTGGCTGAACGTCACGAACAATCTTGGCAGGATGATGCTCAGCGCGCTGGGGATCGGTTTCGCCGTTGTATTGATGTTCAGTCAAATCGGGTTTCTCAACGGACTGTTCGATAGCGCGGTGGAAGTCTTAAGGTTGCTCGATACGGACTTGGTCATTCTATCCCCTGCTCGATATACCGTTCCAAGCGAACAGCGATTCGAATATGGGCTCATCGATCGAGCCAAGGGGGTGCAGGGTGTTCAAGCGGCGATTCCGATGTATATCGATCGTTCGTTGGCCCAAGCTCGCGTGATAGGGCATGTGTCGCGATCGATTCGGGTTATTGGTTTCCCAAAGGACTCCAAACCCTTCATCGATCCTGAAATGAATCGATTGCTCGAGCAATTAAGCGACGCATCGATGGCGTTGGTCGATCGGCGTAGCAAGGATACTTATGGATTTGAAAAACGATCCGTTGAACGACTACGCGCGCAAGCCGCTGAGTTATCAGGGAAGCAAGTCCTGCTGCGAGATTGGGTCCGGATCGGAACGGACTTTGTTTACGACGGCACGCTGTTGATCAGCGAAGGTGGTGTCGAGTATTTCTTTCCGGGTCGAGCAGGCTCATCAACTGTCGAGACGCTCCGACGACCACCCCTTTCCGCTGTCGATCTCGGACTGATACGACTTGAGCCACATGCCGACCCAGAGCGCGTCGCGAGAGACTTACAAGCTAGGCTGGGAAGTGGTATCGAAGTCTTTACTAAGAAACAGCTCATCGCAAGGGAGATTGGGTTCTGGGCAAGGAACACGCCGATTGGAATTATCTTTTCGATCGGGACGATCATGGGATTAGTCATCGGTGTGATCATTTGTTATCAGATTCTCTTCACCGATATTCAAGATCACATGGCAGAGTATGCCACACTTAAAGCGATGGGATACGGCTCAGGTTACTTTTTGCGATTCGTCTTATCCCAAGCGTTCTATTTGTGCCTATTTGGTTTTCTGCCTGGATGGTTAGTCAGTTGGTTGCTGTATCAATGGCTCTCAGAGTGGACGGGACTTGTGATGAGACTCGACACCGGTAGGGTATTGCTTGTCGCAGCCTTGACGTTGGTGATGAGTGGTTTGAGTGGCATTTTAGCCGTGCGCAAGCTTTGGCGATCAGATCCTGCGGCGCTGTTTAAATAGCAGACCTGTGGAATCGACGAGTTGGCCTGAAGCAAGGTTTCAAAAGCAACGGGTGAAAACGAGGAGTGAAGCGATGAACAGTGTTAAGCTTGATACCGTCCAAAGGCCCCTCATTGCAGGGAACTTGTCGCGATGGATCTATGTCGCATTGTCAGCGGTATGGGGCTCGGTGATTGCGGGCTCAATTGGGTTCGCCCAAGACCCGTCGTTGGGGTTTCAGAAGCGGCACGGCGACGAGATTGTCGTCTGCGGACAGCACTATAGGATAGGAACTCCCGTCGTCCTTTGGACCGATCCAGGTGGATTCGATGCTTATCGATCCACACGCCGATTCTCTGCGTTCGATAAACGCGATTGGCAAAGCACCACTGAGGAGATGCAAGCTGGCAAGATACAGTTTGTGACCAAGCCACAAGAGTTCAGTCCGGATCGATATGGACTGCGTTTTGGATCCACTGCGCAAGACAGTTACACCGCCGAAGAGCTTGAGCAAATCCGAGGAGGTGGTTGGTCGCTAGGGTTGCTTCAAGAGAAAGTCGATCAGTTTGTATTGCATTTCGATGTGTGTGGAACAAGCCCACAGTGCTTTTTCATCCTTCATGACATTCGAGGTTTAAGTGTCCATTTCATGCTTGATGTCGATGGAACAATCTATCAGACCCTCGATCTGAAGGAGCGTGCTTGGCACGCCACAAAGAGCAACGACCGAAGCATCGGGATTGAGATCGCCAATATCGGAGCTTATCCGGTAAGCGAAAAAAATCCCTTCGAGCAGTGGTACGCACATGATGACGAGGGCCCTTACCTTATCTTCCCGGCGAAGATTCGCGGACAAGAGCGATTTGCTGGTCGCAAGTATCGACCGCGACGCGCCGAACCTATTCGAGGCATCACGCGCGAAACCGAATACATCCAGTACGACTATACCCCTGAGCAGTACGCAGCTCTGATCCAACTCAGCGCAGCGTTGTGCGACATCTTCCCAAACTTGCGACCTGATTTCCCGCGTGGAGCCGACGGCAAGTTGATAGACCGCACGTTGACCGACGAGCAGTGGGCTGCTTACTCGGGGATTCTCGGACACTATCATGTCCAAGGAAACAAATCCGATCCCGGACCGGCTTTGGATTGGGAGTACCTACTCGATGGGGTTCGCCAGCAGATGGAGAACATCCGAAAATCTGCTGAGCGATAAGTCGACTGGGCTTACTCACGCCAAAAAGCTGGTGGGTTTGCGTTGGTGTACCGGACTGCCATTTGCTCGGTCGCATAACGCTTCCCGTCAGCCGCAAGCGACTCGACTCCGCCGATAACCATACCGCTCGTCAAGAGAGTTCGCTCGATCGGATAAGGTGTCTTACCCTCGAGTACCAAATTCTCAATGTGTCTTGCGAGGGGGTTAAAGAAGTCGGCAGTTGTCGAGCCGTGGGTAGGCATGGGCAAATACATCTGGCAAGAGATTATCTCTCCGTTGTCGGAACGCATGCCTGCATAGTTGAAGTCTTGGATTGGACACAGAAACATCGTTGTTCGAAATCCATCGCGATGTTCGATGAAGTAAGCGATCGTGCCATTCATTACTCGCTTTGCCCATTCGTAGGTTACAGGGTCTGTGGGATACCCTCCTTCGACGGGTAGATTGTGACTGCGTGTCATTGCAGCAACGAACAGTTTGCGAGTGTCTTCACGAGATGGTTTGTCCATCTCGTCCCATAAAGCTTGGCCTTTCAGTGCCGTTACGGCTGCGATACCGACTTCTCCACCCCGGCGTCGTTCAGACATGCACTGGGCGGTCTCAAGCCCATGAAAGTCGTAGCTGTCGACCCCACCATAGCAGACGCACACGCTCTCTTTAAGTGGCGTATCGATCGGCATATCGATCGATGGAAATCGCCAAGTCACGGGAAGCGATGAACCTGCGAGGAACGGGAATCCAAGTCGCTTTGAGTCTTCAACCATCTCCACGCACTCATTCCAATCGGTGGATAAGTGCTTGTCGTTGAACACCGGGCAGCTTTTCCCCGAAGCTTCAAAGACTTTGACGATTTGTTTGAACCAGTCGTAACGAGGATACCGCCGCTGGCCTTTCTCGTTTGTTGGGTAATCACCATGCTCACCGATGATTACTACTCCATCGACCGCAAGCTTGGAGGTGCCCAGAGTCAAAGCATCAGCGATCGAAGCGTACTGCTTGAGCTTGTACTTTTCGATGCGTTGTGCCGACAAGTCACCTTCTTTTTGCTGTTGTTCGATGTAGACCGAAGCGACGTCAAATCGCGGTGATTGCCATCGGCCTCCCCAAGTGTATCCCATGCAATGTCGATCGAGGAAATGCTGAGCATGGGAATGGCGAAAGACGACCGTACCGAGAAATGCGATCTTCTTACGAGGCGAACCGCCCTGCGCAAGCGAGGCTTGTGGTTCTGTTGCACTTGCAGGTAGATCGATCAGGGAGGAGGTTGCCAAGGAGCCAGCGGCCAGAGCACCAGCCGAGAGGGTGCTTTGCGCAAGAAATTCGCGACGGTTAACCATGTTCATTCTGCTTTCGTAGAAAGAGTAGAGGATTCGTTAGAAGCGTCTGGTTCTTGGTGCCAGAAAAGCCATATAGCGACCAGAGGTATGACTGGCAAAAGGCTGATGATCCAAATTCCAATATCGTAGGTCCCTGTCTGATCCTTGAGTTTCCCAAACAGCGGTTGAGCAAAGGAAGAGACAAGCCAACCGCCAAGTGCGGATAGGGATGTGACTTTTCCTTGATGCTCCGGCGAGACGTCTTGGGCGAAGGAATAGTAGATCGGGAAGATTCCCAATGCACCTGCGCCGGAGAGAAGCAGGATACCGAGCATCGCAATTCGAATCGGTTCGAGCGCTAAGATCGCTTGGAACTCTTGAGACCAAGTAAGCGTTGGTTGGGAAGCAATCGGTTGAGACGCAGCGGGTGTGGTGCTAGGTGGCGTAGCTGTAGCATCGACCTGGGCGACCGAGGCGGTTTGAGTTTCCACATGCTTTTGGTTTGCAAGTTTACGGTTGAGAAACGGGACCGCAATGATGCTTGAAAAACAGACGACACAAACAAGCAGCGCTGTCAGGCGAGCGGACTTGATACTCCAACCTCGAACACCGAGTGTCAGTGCTAGGAGTCCCGAAGCGAAGCAGCCCAGGTCGGTGCAAAGATACCACAAAGAATTAAACAGCAAAGTTTGTCGTTCGCTAAACCCGTAGTTCTCTTGCATGATCAGCGGAAGCCAAGCTCGAACGACTTGCCACATCGTATTGATGCAGATGATCATGATCAGGACGATTACAAATCGGGAGGTGAAAACATCGCTCCACCATGGCGATGACACTCCATTTCTCGAATCATTTGCATCCAGTGCGTGTTGGTCTTTATGTTGCTCGGTGTGATGTTGCTGAATGAAATCACTTTCGCGGACAACGAACAGCCATAAGAAGATCCAGGAAGCACCCACGATCGCGATGAGTTGGAAGCCGAATCGCCAACTACCAGGTTCCGGGGTGAGGATCGCAAGCATCACGATTGGGGTCAGGATCGCACCGAGGGATGTACCACTTTGCAAGACGCTGTTTCCCATCGCCCGACCTTGGCGGCTTAAGAGGGCTTGGGTCGTTTTCAATCCGCATGGCCAGTGTGCTGACTCAAAGAACCCTAGTAGAAGTCTGCACCAGTACAGTTCGTCGTAGTTTTGAACCCAGCCGGTGAGGAATCCCATCGTGGACCATCCGAGCAAACCGATGGGGTAGATCCATCGGACGGAAAACCGGTCCACGACGAACCCCCAAAAAAGGGAGCCGAAAGCGAAACTGTAGCCGAAGATGGCTTCGATCACCCCGTACTGAGCGCTGTCGATCTTGAACTCATCTTTGATCCGGGCTGCGGCGACCGAGAGGGTTTGGCGGTCCATGTAGTTGACCGCGGAGGCCAGCAGGAGCAAGATGCAGACGATTCCAATCCTGCGAAGCTTCGAGTCGGAGCCAAAGAGGGAGTTTAGGGGGAGCATCGAGGCGGGGGTCCTAGAAGAGGATGGTTGGGGGGATGTGTAAGATAAGCGATTCGCCGGTGGGAATCACGGTTTTTTCGCTTCAAGAGTTTTTTCGCCCCAAGAGTTTTTGGTTCTTCGGGAGTTTTAGTAGCTGGTTTTGCTTTGTATCGGTTTGGCCGCGCCGTGCTCGTATTGAGTGAAACGGTGGTCGTGCTCAGTGAAACAGTGCTCGTGCTCAGTGAAACAGTGCTCGTGCTCAGTGAAACAGTGCTCGTGCTCAGTGAAACAGTGCTCGTGCTCAGTGAAACAGTGCTCGTGCTCAGTGAAACAGTGCTCGTGCTCAGTGAAACGGTGCTCGTGCTCGTAATCGAAAGAAACCTGTAGTACTGTTATGTTCGTTCAGTACACAACCGATCTCTGACAACCTCTGAATGCATCTAAACTGGTCGCGTTCATCTGGGCCTCAGCCTCAGCGCCCGACCGAGCACGAGCACGAGCACGAGCACGAGAACGAGAACGAGAATGGGCACGAATCGCATCACATTTGCTACTATTTTGCGTCATTAGCCGAGTATTTCCCCTAAACACACGTTGGTTTTCAGTGCAACTTCACCTGCTTTCCGCACCAGATCGGTCGATTTTCGGGACAATATGGCGGTTTTCGCCCCGTTAGTTTGATTCCAAAGACCCCGTTTTCCTTGGAAATATTGGATTTTTGGGGTTGTTCAGGACGTTTGAATTCCCATAATTTCCGCCTGATTACCAAATTCCCCAGGCCAGCATTTTGCCGCAGAGTCGCGGCAACGATGACTGACCCGATGATCCGTATTTGGATGTCGAGAGTTGGATAAGTAGCTAAGTGATTAGCTAGCCGACGATTGAGCAATCCGAATGGGAGCATCCCTAGTCCATTTTCCAAACCTTTTACAAGGTTGTTTTAGGAGAGTCCATGGCACGCTATACCGGCCCCAAGGCCCGCGTCAATCGTCGTTTCGGCGCAATGCTCTATGAAAACGCAGGTTGCGTTCGAGCTTATGAGAAGCGCAGTGAAAACCCACCAGGGATGCACCCACGTAGCCGTCGTTCGAGCAACTACGGCACTGCTTTGTCGGAGAAGCAAAAGATCAAGTACTACTACGGACTTGGCGAACGCCAACTTCGTCGGTACTTCGATGATGCGGTTCGCAAGAAGGGGAATACCGGGGAAACATTGTTGCTTTTGTGCGAACGACGGCTCGATAACGTCATCCGCCGAATCGGCTTGGCAAAGACCCGTCCACAAGCTCGCCAAGGGGTTGTTCACGGTCACTTCAAGGTCAACGGCGTGAAGGTTACCAGTCCTTCGTTCTCCCTTCGACCAGGGGATGTGATTGAAGTTCGCAGCAACGAAGCGATCCGAAACCTTTACCGAGGCGTTATTGCTAACGCTTCTCCAACCCCACTCGATTGGGTTGCACTTGATACCGAAGGGCTCAAAGCCACGGTTCTCGGAGCGCCGAGCGGAGCGGATATTTCCCTCCCTGTAAACGCTAACATCGTCGTCGAATTCTTGTCGCGTTAAGCGACTAGATGTTCGTTTTGGCTATACTGTGCAAGAGCTCGATCGATCCGTCGATTCGGGCTCTTTTTGTTGCGAAGCCCCCGTGTTTAACTAACAATGTGGCAAACATCGTACATTGTGGCAAACATCGTATTGAGATTCTTGGTTCCCATTCCATCGGCGTAAATTCATGCACTTTCCAGTAGTTGTTTTGGGTGGTGGTCCTGGTGGTTATGCAGCAGCTTTTCTAGCTGCCGACGAAGGCTTAGAAGTTGCCATTGTCGAGTCCGAGCCGAAGCTTGGTGGAACCTGTTTGCTTAGAGGCTGCATTCCATCGAAAGCTTTGTTGCATGTGGCCAAGGTGATCGATGAAGCGCACGAGTTGACGGAAGGTTGGGGAGTAGAATTCCCAGCACCGAAAATCGATATCAACAAAGTTCGGGCGAGGAAAGAGAAAGTCATCGAGACCCTCACCGGAGGGCTTGGACAACTCGCAAAGCGCCGCAACGTGAAAGTGATCCGAGCTCGGGGCAAGTTCGAGAACTCCACAACTTTGGTGCTTGAAGGAAACGATCCAAGTATCCCAGAGGGTGGCAAGATCACCTTTGATTACTGCGTTTTGGCGACTGGTAGCACGCCAGCGATGCCTCCGAATTTCCAAATTGGATCGGATCGTGTCATGGATTCCACCGGCGCATTGGAACTCAAAGACATCCCCGAAAAGATGCTTGTCATTGGCGGTGGATACATCGGGTTGGAAATGGGGACCGTCTACGCGCATCTCGGTTCAAAAGTAACCGTAGTGGAATGGACCGATACGCTTCTGCCAGGTGCGGACCGAGATTTGGTCGCTCCCCTACAACGTCGCTTGAAGAACCTCTTCGAGAACCGGATCTATCTCAACACGAAGGTCGGTTCGGTAGCCGAAGTCAACCAGCAAGTCGAAGTAACATTTGAAGGGCCCGGTAAGTTCGGACACGAACGGTTCGATCGCGTCTTAGTGAGTGTTGGTCGGCGACCTTCGAGTCGCGGAATTGGGATTGAGAACACCCAAGTTCAAGTCAACGAACGCGGGTTCGCAATATGCGATCGCCAGCAGCGAACCGCAGATCCACATATCTTGGCAATTGGCGATGTTGCCGGAGAGCCGATGTTGGCGCACAAAGCCAGCCATGAAGCCAAGGTAGCCATCGAAGTGATTCTTGGGCGCGATGTGGTGTTCGATAAACAAGCGATCCCAGCAGTGGTCTTTACCGATCCTGAAATCGCTTGGGCTGGACTTACCGAAGATCGAGCCAAGAAAGACGGAATCGCCGTCGAGATCGAAACCTATCCTTGGGCTGCGAGTGGGCGAGCCCAAGCGCTCGGCAGGACCGATGGACTGACGAAGTGGCTTGTTGATCCGCAGACCCACCGAGTGCTTGGATGCGGCATTGTTGGACCGGGAGCCGGCGAATTGATTGCCGAAGCCGTGTTAGCCATTGAGATGGGATGCGAAGTGCGAGACATCACCGAGTCGATTCACCCCCATCCAACGTTGAGCGAGACTTTGATGAATGCGGGCGAAGTCCACTTCGGGACTGCGACTGAGATTTACAAGCCGAAGCGTCACTAAGCGAGTTGCTGGTCTCCAAACGCGCGCTCCTATACTTCTCCCGCTGGCTTGCCGCGGGTCTCTAAACGCGCGCTCCTCCCCTTCTCCCGCTGGCTCGCCGCGGGTCTCTAAACGCGCGTTCCTCCCCTTCGCCCGCTGGCTTGCCGCGGGTCTCTAAACGCGCGTTCCTCCCCTTCTCCCGCTGGCATGCCACGGGTCTCTAAACGCGCGCTCCTCCCCTTCTCCCGCTGGCGGGAGAAGGGGCCGGGGGATGAGGGTGGTGACCGCGCAATGACTATACTAACCGCTCGCCCGGGACCGCAGTCCCAGGCTACGCGGTGGGGTTTGTCGCGGTTCTCGCACCGACTTGTCTGACTTGTCTGACTTGTCTGACTTGTCCGACTTGTCCGACTTGTCTGACTTGTCTGACTTGTCTGACTTGTCTGACTTGTCTGACTTGTCCGACCTCCCTACACTTTCCGCTCTCCCCGGACCGCAGTCCCAGGCTACGCGGCGAAGCTACAGCATGAAGTATGCGAAGCCACACACACAAGCGTTCCTCCCCTTCGCCCGCTTGCTTGCCGTGCAATGGCTGCCTCTACGAGGGCATGGATTGGTGAGATTGCTTATGGTTTTGATTGTGGCGTTGCGCGCGTAAGGTTTTGGTGCGCTTGGGGTTGCGCGGTCACCACCCTCACCCCCCGGCCCCTTCTCCCGCCAGCGGGCGAGGGGGGGAAGCGCGCTCGCGTACGCAGCAAAGTCCTAACTGTTTTGCTCCCCTCGGCCCGGGTCGGGGGAAGCGCGCGGTTTTGGGCGCACGTTTTGGGGATCCCAGGCACGCCAACAGAGCCAGGGGAGAATCGCGTGTTCAAAGGGAATCGCGCGGTTTAAGGAAACAAGTTAAGGAGAAGATTTCTTAGAATTCCAACAGTTGGCGTTGGATCGGTTACAATACGACCCCGACTGAGCAATCGCTGAAAACGGTTGCAGGGGGATCGGCAGACGAATGCCGATCGAGTTCGAGTTTACTTAGGAGAAGTTTCTTTACCGCGATGCCTGAACTTTCGGATCTTACAAAGATCCTTACGGCCCTGTTTCTAGTAGTCCTCAATGGCTTTTTCGTCGCTGCAGAATTTGCATTAGTCAAGATTCGACTAAGTCGCATCGAGCACATGGTGAGCGAAGGGCGTCTTTTTGCCAAGACCGCTCGATGGCTTGCGCAGCGACTTGAGCACTCCCTTTCAGCTTGTCAGCTGGGTATCACCATGGCCAGCCTTGCGCTCGGAGCCATCGGCGAACCTGCCGTCGCTCACTTCGTCGAACCCGTCTTGCGGTGGCTTGGGGTCGAGTCTGAAGCTGTCGTGCACGGTGTGGCTTTCGCGATTTCATTCACGGTCGTCACTGCTTTGCACTTGGTCATCGGTGAGCAAGCACCCAAGGTGTTCGCCATCCGCAAACCCGAAGGATTGCTATTGGCTTGCGCGCTACCATTGAAGATCTTCTATCTGCTGACCTATCCGTTGATGTTCATTTTGAGCGTCTCGACCGATGCACTTCTGAAACTGCTTGGAGCGACCGACAAAAACAAAAGCGCAATCCCTTACACCGAAGAAGAGATACGAGCTTTGTTGCGAGAAGCCCACGTGCACGGGAATCTCACCCGAAGCGAACACAGTTTGATCAATGCCGTCTTCGAATTCGATGACTTGGTCTGCCGACGCATCATGGTCCCTCGAAACGATGTCGACTTCATCGATATCAACGACGAGACCGAAGGGGTCTTGGCAATGATCCGTAGGACCAAGCATACGAGGTATCCCGTCTGCGACTCCTCCCTCGATTCGGTCTTGGGAGTTCTCCACGTGAAAGATATCACCGGTGCAAATATCCAACCTGGTTTTCAGTGGACCAGCTTGATGCGACCACCAAAGAAGGTGCCCGAGAATATGCCCATCAGCAAGCTGCTGCGGCACTTCCAAGGTACACACCAGCATATGGCTTTCGTCGTCGATGAATACGGCATGATTATCGGGATCGTTACACTCGAGAACGTCATGGAAGAAATCATCGGAGATGTAGCAGATGAATTCGACGTTGAAGAACCCGAAATCGTACCTGATGGTCAAGACTCCTACATCGTCTTGGGCTCTACAGCCGTCTCCTCCCTCGAAAACCGCTTGGGTATCCAGTTTGAGGAAGCCGACGTCGATACAGTAGCAGGACTACTAGTACACCAAGCAGAAAGACTGCTAGTCGCCGGGGATGTCATTGAGTTGCCCGGTGTAACAGCTAAAGTATTATCTGTATCGGATGACCGCGCGACCAAAGTGCGATTCACCCTCTCCCGCGACCCCGACTGATCGGCATTGCGATCTTAAGGGTTACCGAATGTCATTCATTTTCCTTGGAGCATTGCTCATGAAGTCACGATGGAAGTCCGTTTGCGTTGCGTTCACGTTGGTCGGTTGTGCGTTCGTTGGCTATACAAGTTCGGACAGTTCAAATACCGCGATGGCACAAGATCGCGTAGCCGGTGCGACTAGCGATGCGGTCAGCATCTTCGATGGCAAGACACTCAAAGGCTGGTCGGGTTTGGCAGCGAACTGGAGCGTACAAGACGGCGCAATCACCGGTGAGAACAAAGCTGACGCGCCGATCGCCAACAATACCTTCATCGTCTACGACAAACCTGTTAAAGACTTTGAACTGACCCTCGAATTCCGAATCATGGGTGGCAACTCGGGTATCCAGTACCGCAGCAAGCTTATCGACAAAGACAAGTTCATCGTTGGAGGTTACCAAGCCGACATCGACGCCGGCAAGCGATACATGGGGATTAACTACGAAGAACGCGGACGTGGTATCTTGGCAGAACGCGGAGAGATTATCGCTGTCGATGCCGAAGGCAAAAAGAGCCGCGTTGGATCCACC
>Ga0255126_1000732_pt1 | contig 13906 bp, 8 predicted proteins | sample Law_Miss_RepA_8d_FD_188556 | JGI IMG/M metagenome (GOLD analysis project Ga0255126, IMG submission 188556) | Freshwater microbial communities from St. Lawrence River, New York, United States - Law_Miss_RepA_8d | ecosystem: Environmental > Aquatic > Freshwater > River | place: USA: New York... | reverse complement strand
CGATTACTACGCCTTGGCGGGCATTCTGAAATCATCGATTGCGATGGATCATGAAAATGTCTCGAAATGGGTAAGGATTCCATTACCCGTTTCCAGCGAAGAGCAGCAAGCTCTCGCGACGAACAAAGAGCGTCTTACAAGTCTTCAACAGCAAATCGCGACTCTCAAAGGATCTCTGTCATCAAAGGGTAGCAAGTCCACTGTTGTTCCGATTGAGCAACTTCCCGGCATTGTTGTAGACAATTCAAAAGCTAAGAAGATCGGCGATTGGGAAGACTCGAGCTCGGTAGCCAATTACGTCGGCAGCGGATATCTACACGACCGTAACCAGAAACGTGGCGAGAAGTCCGTTACATTTGAAGGTTCAGAGATTCCAACCGGAAAGTACATTGTTCGTGTTGCTTATGCTCCTGGAGATAATCGTAGCTCTAAAACACAAGTGCGAGTATTCAGTGCCGACGGGGATCAAGCTTTTTCGATCGATCAGAAGAAAGCTCCAAGCGATGATGGTCTGTGGCAAACCCTCGGAACCTTTAACTTCGAAAAGGGTGGCCAAGCCTTTGTAATTATCAGCAACGATGGGGCGGATGGGCATGTGATTGCCGATGCAGTGCAGTTCCTCCCAGATGGTCAAGCTCCTCGCAACACGAAAGAACCTCAAGCAATTGCAGACGGTCAGCAGGAGATTGACCGAGAAGCCAAGGCGAAGGAGCAATTGGTGGTATTAGAGAAAGAATTGAGCCAACTGCAAAAATTGCAGGAGTCCGTTCCTATGGCGCAGTCAGTTCGGCCAAGTCCAACTCCGAGCGGGATTCCGATCCATGTCAGAGGCTCTGTCCACCGATTGGGTGCATCGGTGCCTAGGGGATTCCTCAGTTGTATTAACGAGCATGAACCGGAACTCGCCCGTCGCATCACGATTGATCCGACCGCCAATGGTCGCCTGGAGCTAGCTAAATGGCTGGTCGCACCTGAAAACCCCTTAACAGCCAGAGTTTATGTAAATCGTGTTTGGGCAAACTTGATGGGGCATGGGATAGTCAGGACTGTTGACAATTTCGGGACGACGGGACTTCCACCCTCCGATCCGCAATTGCTCGATGCCTTGGCTGGTGAGTTCATTCGGCAAGGTTGGTCTACCAAGTGGTTGGTCCGCACGATCGTAACATCGAAGGCATACCGACGTGCGTTGAAGCCCACCGAATCGGCGAAGGAAGCTGATCCAGAGAATGGCTATTTCTCCTTCGGCCACCTTCGTCGACTTGATGCCGAGTCCCTTCGGGATTCCATGTTGCGATCGAGTGGTGAATTGAAAGAGAGCGAACCTGCGGGCGACTCTATTTTCCCTGCCGTTGGCACTACAGTTCGCGCGGGGACGAAGGAAGACTATCGCTATGAACACGAAGCTGGGTATCGTTCTGTTTATTTACCTTGGTTTCGAAATAGTTTGCCGGAATTGGTTCGAGAATTTGATGGAGCGAATCCAAGTTTTTCGATATCCGAAAGAAGTCGATCGACGGTTTCAACGCAGGCCTTGGCTCTGATGAATAGCCCTTGGGTTTCAAAGCGAGCCGAAGCGGCAAGTGCCGGAATTGAGCCTTGTGAGGGAGAAGCGGATTGCAATCGAGTGATCGAAACATTGTTCTTGAAGATTTTGGGTCGAGTCCCCACGGAGGTTGAGCTTCGTTGGGGTAGAGCTGTCCTGAGCGAGGCGTCCGCGAAGGAGCTTGCGCATCAATTGTTTGCATCGATCGATTTTCGATATGCTCCGTAGAGCGTCGCTGAAAGTGGTTAGGTAAAGAAGATGATCAATCGCAGAGATTTATACAGGTGGGCAGGCTGTGGATTCGGAGCGCTAGCGGCGCAAGCGATGATGGGGCGCGATAGCCTCGGCGCCCTGAACCCAACTAGCATTCAAGGGCTCGACGGGCTGCATCATCGTGCCAAAGCGAAGCGGGTTATTTTCCTGTTTATGCAGGGAGGGGTTAGCCAAGTCGATTCCTTTGATCATAAGCCTGTGCTGGAGAAACGGGACGGGGAGATGCTCCCCTTCGACGATGCTCGGGAATTCGCCAACACACGAAAACTGGGTGGTAGTCACCGTGTGATGAAATCCCCATGGAAATTCAAATCATATGGCGAGTGCGGAAAGCTTGTTTCGGATTTGTTCCCGTGCATGGGAGAGCATGTGGACAAGATGCAGTTTATCCATTCGATGCATACCGATGGAGTTGCACACGGTCCCGCTACTTTGTTCCTGCATTGCGGTGCGTTGAACTCCGTCCGTCCGTCGATGGGGGCTTGGACCCTGTATGGACTCGGAAGTGAAAATGAAAACTTGCCCGGTTTCGTATCGATTGCACCTTCGATCGGCAACGGCGGACCAAGGAATTACGGGTCTGCGTTTCTACCAGCGAGGTTTCAAGGGACACCTATAGGACGGGCTAGCTCTACAGAACTGGGAATTGAATACTCGCGAGGGATCGACGCACAAGGGTATGCGCAAGAGAACAAAAGATGGTTGATGCAGCGCGAGTTGCAGGAAATGCAACTTGAGAGATTTCGCGAGGTGACCGATTCGAGTCATGTCACGCTCCCCCAAGCCGATGAAATTGAATCGTTGATTTCAAGCTATGCTCTGGCGGCTCGTATGCAAGCTGTTTCGCCCGAGGTTTTTGACCTTTCGAAAGAGTCCGAGCAAACGCAAAAGCTTTACGGCATCGATCAAAAGGAAACAGCGACTTATGGCAAGCGATGTTTGCTAGCGCGTAGGTTGTGCGAAGCTGGCGTGCGTTACATCCAAGTCAATTACGGAGATGATTCTGCGAATCCCGCATGGGATCAGCATTCGAATCTCCCAAAGCATGCCGATCATGCGAAAGCGGTCGATCAACCGATCGCTGGATTACTTACAGATCTTGCGCAACGTGGACTCTTGGAAGACACGCTGGTCTGGTGGGGAGGTGAGTTTGGCAGGCAGCCTTACGCGGAGAAGAACGGGACTGGCCGCGATCATAACCCAGGAGGTTTCACGGTTTGGCTCGCGGGCGGTGGTGTGCGAGCTGGCGCGTCGTATGGCGAAACGGATGAGTTTGGGCAGCTAGCGATCCGAAACAAGGTGCATATGCACGATTTGCACGCAAGCATCTTTCATCTGTTGGGAATCGACCATGAGAAACTTACGTATCGCCATGCAGGTCGCGATTTTCGACTGACGGATGTTCATGGACGGGTTGTTCATGAACTGTTCGCTTGATCGGTTACGTTGTTTCTAGTGGTTCACCGTAATGAATAGGAAGAACGACTCGGAAGGTGCTTCCCTGCCCGAGTTGACTCGAAAGGGCAATATCTCCGCCGAGCAAGCGGCATAATTCTCGGACGATGGAGAGTCCCAGACCTGTCCCTGAGTGTTCTCGGGTGAGAGAGTCGTTATTGTTTCCTCCCGATGCCTGTCTGAACTTTTCGAAGATCACTTCGTGTTCGTGAGGGGCGATTCCGATCCCGGTATCCGATACGGAAACAAAGAACGCTTTATCGGAAAGGACTTCGGTGGCGATGGTCACGAGTCCACCTTCGGGAGTGAATTTAATTGCGTTGGATAAAAGATTGGTGAGGATCTGCGCTATCTTGCTTTGGTCTTGTACGACCCGCAGTTCACTATGACTAGAATCTACTTGGATGTCGATGTTTTTGTCGTCGGCAAGCTTTCGGAAAATCTCGACTTGGGCACCAATAACCGCCAGTAGGTCGAAGGAAGCGGGACGGACTTCCATTTTCCCTGCTTCGACTTTTGCAAGGTCGAGGATGTCGTTGATCATCTCCAGAAGGATGCGACCTGAGTTTTGGATGTTGGTAACCCAACGCCTTTGCTTATCAGTGAGGCTTTCAATTCCTGCTAAAACATCGCTAAATCCAAGGATGGAGTTTAGCGGAGTGCGAAGTTCGTGGCTCATGTTCGCAAGGAACTCACCCTTGAGGCGATTTGCTTCGAAGAGTTGAAGGTTGACGCTTGCAAGTTCATCGATGCGGGAGTCGAGTTCTTTGTTGACCATTTCAAGTTGATGTTGCGTGGCAGTTAAGTGCCGCAGCATTCGGTTGAACGAATCAGAAAGTTCCGTGAACTCATCGTCGGTATCAACCCGGAACTGAAGATCCGATTTGCCGCTTGTGATCTCGTCGCTGACGAACTTCAATTCGGAAAGTGGGTTGATAACCAGCCGCTTGAGAACCCAGTGAATGAAAAACAAAGCCAGGGCGAGGGTCGCTATACCGATAGAGGAAAGAAGTGAGTAACTCCATATTCGCCAAACGCGCGTCTCAGAAACAGGGATGCGGATTTTCAAGACTCGAAATGGGTCTACGGAGACAGGAGCAAGTCGAGGTTGTGACTGAGTCAATGAGCGGAGGTGGCATTGACGACATCCGTCGTGAAACCGAATTGGGTGATAGTAGATGTATTCCCCTTGGATCGGACCGTCTTCTTCAAATAGAGCATTCGTGGGGTTCGCAACGCTTGACCATGGGCTAGAAGCCGGATTGGTATTGGGAGCTTGTTCAGGAGATTGATTTTGCGCTTTGTTAGCGGAATCGAGCTCAGAGAGGCGAGCATGAAGTTTGGTGAGCCAGTCCAGGTCCTTGCCTTCTGCTGTCTGGCCATTGAGCTTGGCATGTTCAAGTCCGTCTTTCAGACGAAGCAACTCCCAACGCATCGGGAAGTTGGTATCGGATTCAAATAGATCACTGTCCAAGGGAGGCAAGGACGATTTTGAATCCGCAGGAGGCTGGGCATCGGGTTGGACTTCTTGACTCGGAGGCTTGGGGGTTGATTCCCATGTTGCATGTTGCAGTCGAACGACTGTATTTGCGAATTCGCGAGCGGATCGCCGGGTGGTCTCGCGGACCAGTCGTTCGGCCACGAATTGAACAGCGAAGAATCCGAGGACTAGAGAGAACAACAGAGCGAGGCCCAAGAACAGCAGTGCCTTGCTTTCAAGCGACCAGTTACGGAACAAGCTCTTGAGCAATTCAAGCCTCCGTCATTGGGTGAAGACTACCTCGGAAGGTTCGTGATAGGGGCCGAGGAAGCAAGGTAATTATTCTCAACGGCGAGCCAAGCGAGTAATCCTTTTTGGGCATGCAAACGATTGCCTGCTTGAGGGAATACCAGACTCTTCGGTGAATCGATTACCTCGTCGGTGATCTCCAAACCGCGTCGCGCCGGTAGGCAGTGCAGGACTCTGCATCGCTCAGGAGCTTTACTCATGAGTTGCTCGTTGAGTTGATAGGGAGCGAAAGCTCGTTTCCGGGCATCATTCTCCGATTCCTGTCCCATGCTGGTCCAGACATCGGTGTATAGGAAATCGGCATCGCGTACCATTTTTTCGATGTTCTCGTCTTGATCAAAGTCAAGCGGAGGGCCTTGTCGGAGTTCTTCGATGAAGTCCTCCGGGAGTTGGTATTGTTTTGGGCAAGCCAATCGGAAACGAAGGCCGACGTAGGCGCAAGCGCGAGCCAGAGACCTGACGACATTGTTCCCGTCACCTACGAAGGTCAGTTGTCGCCCCTTGAGCTTTCCGCCGAGATGTTCATGAATCGTGAGAATATCTGCTAGGGCTTGGCATGGATGCGATTGATCCGTCAAGCCGTTGATGATGGGCAGCGCGTTGTAGCTTGCAAGTTCTTCGATGGTGGATTGAGAGAACGCGCGGCAGACGAGGAAATCGCAGTACTCACCCAAGACACGGACGAAATCCGCTATGGTTTCGCGTTCGCGCCAGCCAGCGTCACCGGTCAGATACAGTGCGGTACCTCCGAGTTGAGCCATCGCGGTTTCAAAGCTTACGCGCGTCCGCAGACTCGCTTTTTCGAATACCAGGGCGCAAGTGTGGTTCTTGAGCAAGTCTGGACGATGGCCTTTGGCCAAGCTGGCTTTGAGTCGGAGCGACCAATCGAGGATCGTATGAAAATCGTCGACCTTGAGATCGACGAGGTTTCTCAGGTGCTTCATCGGTATGAACTAGATTTTTGAGGCCGGTGAGTTTCGATGCTGGACGATTTCGGTGCCAACGCCAGCGGTGGTGTAGATTTCAAGCAACAGCGAATGTCTGAGTTGTCCATCGATAATGTGGACCTTTCCAACACCTCGCCCGAGGGTTGACAAGCAAGCCTCAACTTTTGGAATCATTCCCCCGCTGATGACCCCTTGAGCGATTAGCTCTTGCGCTTCTGCTGCGGTCATCGAATGGATTACGCTGTTTGGATCATCTTTGTCGCGTCGAACGCCATTGACATCACTGATGAAGATCAATTTCTCTGCGCCGAGAGCTTCGGCAACTGCCATGGCGGCAGTGTCCGCATTGACATTGTATTTCTGTCCGAGCTCATCGATGCACATCGAAGGGATGAATGGAATTTGGCCTGTGTAAGTAAGGCTTTCGATCGTCTGGCGATCGACTCGGGTTACGTGGCCAACGAATCCTAGATCGATCGGTTCAGAACCTAGCTCTTCGAGAAGTAGTTTTTCGCCGAAGAGGACGTTGGTTGTTTTGAAATTAAGGTTCATCGATCTGCCACCGAGGCGTTCGACTTCTTCGGCTAAGAACGTATTGAGTTCGAAGGCGAGGGTTTGTTCGACGATTTCAAGGGTCTTCTCATCGGTCACGCGTCGCCCTTTGACCCATACCGGCTGTATCTTGGCCGCTTCCATGGCTCGGTTGATTGAAGGACCACCGCCATGGACAACCACAGGTCTCATACCGACGGTTTCCATGAAGATAATATCGAGCAAGGTATGGCGCATCGCATCGGGGTTAGCCATGAGAGATCCCCCGAGCTTGATGACGGTGGTCTTGCCACGAAAGCGGCGAATCCAACCCATTGCTTCAATGAGTGTATCGGCTTTTGCGACCGCTTCCAAAGGATGGTTTTCCATACGTATTCGATCCTTGTGCGAATGGGATTTTCCGATCACGAGTGAACGAATAAACGACAACGCCGACGCGGTTGAAGTCGCGTCGGCGGCGAATTTGGTTCTAGGTGACCGCGAATTTCGGTTCGCAAGAGTGCAAGTTTAGGTTTGCCGTGCCGAGCCCGTAGCCCGAAGAAGTAGTCAACTGCGGGCATGTACAGTGCGCGGCGCCAAGGCGCTAGTATACCTCATGAAATGCTTGGTTTCAACGCCGGACCTAAGGAGTCGAATTTTGTTCCCGATCAAGTTGTTCGATCAGAGGTTGGGCCCAAGGCAGGTTTTTGTAGAGTTTCCTAAGTGCATTAAGATGGGTTTGTTGTTCTGCTGGCGGTAATTCAGACTGAAGCTTTTGGATGTATTTCTCAAGGGATTCCATGGAATTGCCATGTTTTGCAGTCTCCAAGTCCTGCTGCCAGTCCTGTTTCAAGCGACTGGCAACGTCGAGCCAAGGACGTTGCGAATCCGATAACAACGATGGTTTATAGGACTCCAGATAAGCATTTACCAATTCGAGAGCAGCTTTGGGGTCTTCCTGGTGCAATCGAACGATAAAACGCAATGGATCGATCATAAGGATCGTATCGGTTGTTTCAGGAACTCCACTGATTCGACGCTGAAGGATCCGAAGCTTTTTTAAATACGTAACTTCCGAAGCGGCTTGATCTACGATGTCGATGTCTGGGAAATCGGAATGAAGCTTTCGAAAGGACTGAATCTCGTCATCAAGCTCAAGCAGTCGGACTTCGTCTCGGTTATCCCAAGCTTCCTCAATGGGAGCGAACAGTTTCTGCGGATCCACGGGACGCGTGAAATAGAAGATCCCCAAGATCGCCGCCGCAAGGGCTGCAATGATTAAAAGGACTTCACCCCATCGCGAAGACGTATCTGGTGTTTTCAGATCGCTAAAAATCGTCGTTTCAATGCGGTCGCGGTCGGTAATTTCGGTGAAATTAGTTTTGCGAACATGCGCAAGTCCACTGGGGACTTCAGCCGGCGTCCCTCTTGGCTCTTCAGAGACCGCGTTGATGTCCTGGGTTGTCTCTTTGGAGCGAGACGCTACTCCTGGTCCGACCCTCGTCGCCGGTGCACGGGTCGGTGCGGGAAGGTCTGCCATGTCCTCAGGCAACAGACGCGTAGCGTCGATTGGCACAGCTAGTTCAGCGACAGAAGGGTGATCCCCCATGTGGATACTAGTGTGATCAGAACTAGTGTGATCAGAAGGACTCTGCTTGCCGGTAGGTGACTTCGGTGCGATGACTTGTTCTGGCGGCGGGCTAACAGACTTGCGACTTAATCCCGCCCGAAGAGCTTGTAGACGACTGAGTGCGAGGTAAGCGGTCGGCGGTCGATTGGAAACAGAGCGGGCAAGAAGTTCGTCGATAAGCCTAGCGAATTCCTCAGGAGTATCAGGAGCCAAAGACGCAATCGGGGCATAGACTCCATACCGGACATTGAACAAGATCTCCGGTACGTTCGATCCTGTAAAAGGTGGACGACCAGCGAGGCAAGCGTAACAGATCGCTCCAAGTGCATACAGGTCGCTTCTCGGTGTGACGGCTTGTCCTTCGGCTTGCTCCGGGGGCATAAAATCGGCCGTCCCTATAACCGAACCAGGGACTGTAGACTCTTGCGCACCGAAGAGTTTGGCGATGCCAAAGTCGGTCAATTTGATCTTGTCGCTGGTATCTAGAAGTAGATTCGCCGGCTTGATATCTCGATGGATAATGCCAAAGTCATGCGCATGCTTGAGCGCGCTTGCGATATCGATCGCCCAGTCCAAGACAAGTGGCCAAGCGATCCGTTTTTGTCGCCTGAGGCGTTGGTGAAGATTTTCTCCCTCGACGTATTCCATCGAGTAAAACAAAAGCCCCTTTTCTTCACCAACACCGATCAACTTAACGATGCTCGGATGTTTCAATCGCATGAGCGTTTGAATCTCTGCATCAAAACGGCGACGGAACCGCTGATGCTCAGCCATCTCACTTGCGATCAGCTTAACGGCAACGCTCTCGCCACTCTTCGCATGAATGCCAAGATACACCGTTCCCATTCCGCCACGCCCAAGAATTCGCTCGATCCGATATGGACCGATGACCTTTATCTCTGGCTCAGGCAAACCGGGTTCTGGCATTCTGCTCTCAGCTAAATTCTTCGCCTTGACGCAACTGTCCCGATTCTTGTTTCCGGGCGCAATCGATACAAGTCGTTGCGTACGGGACTGCTTGAAGCCTTGCTAATGGAATAGGTTTATCACAAACCTCGCAGTCGCCGTAAATGTCATCCTTGAAGCGGGCAAGTGCATCTTCAATTTGATGAAGTTCCCTGCTTTCGACTTCTACCAATTGACTACTGATCTCGTCTTGGGCAGTATCCATCGCTGCATCCATGACGTCTCCTCCCTCTTGATTGAGGGATTGCAACATGCTGATATCACCATCGAGCGCCCTTCGAAGGGCTTCACGTCGCAGCAATAAAACCTCCTTGAGTTTTGCCAGCGATTCTTTTCGTGTTGTCATCGAGCAACCTTTCTAGCCCGAAAGCTAATAGCTCAATCGCTTCTTACGCTATCGAAACGATCAATATCGATTCCATGAGCGTTACTTCGACACGCGTCCGCAACGAGTTTTTCGCATCGAACGATGTCGTTTCTCTTCCCGGTACCCATTTTGAAACGGCTCCAAAAAGAGAAACGGCCCCTTCTTTGGGTCCGTAAGTTTTGCAGATTGTACGCAAATCCTGCAGAAATGTTCATTGCAAGGGCCTTGATTTCGATTTTTTACCTTTTTAACTACATCTGCTGCTGTGTTTAAGTGCTTTCCTGGTCGTGGTTTAGGAAGGTTGGTCGGCAGTTTTTTCCTTGCGGGCCCTCCCCTGCCCGCTTTAGCAATTATTTCGGTTTTTATGGTTGTATGATCACCCCCTCTCAGGCCGATAGAAGAACGGGTGTGTGACTCCTCTCTTTGACGTTGACGCTCCCGGCACCTGATCGCCCCGTTTCATGTTTCCTTATCCACGGTTTCATCCTATGCCGAATCCCCGCTCGGTATTCCTTAGAGCTCTGGTGCTAGCTTCTCTTTTCCCCGTTCCCAACGCGGAACTGCTAGCTCAAACACCGGATGAACCACCGGTCAATATGTTACGCGAAGGGGGGAATAAGGAATCCGCCACACTCAGTTCATTGCAGCTTCCAGCGGTGCGTGCCCAAGAAACTGGGCTGCCAAAATCAGTCGTTGCAGGGAAGTTTTCAGGTGTCGCCACCGCGAGCGCATGGATCCGAACCCTCTTGGTTGCGGACTATCAACACGAATCGATTCATCCCGTTTTGGCCATCGGCTCTGCAGGGATGCAACCTTTGAATTGGCCCCAAGTCCTCGCCGGTCACGTCGTCGGTCAAGTACTCGCCCAAACGGATGAGAACTCTGAAGTCCTCGGTGCAGAAATCAACGAGCAAGAGATTAGTGCCATAGAAATCGGCGAAGTGGGAATCGGGGGAGTGGAGATCGGCAGCATAGAAATCGGGGATGCTGTCAGCGAGCCCCCAAAGTTCACGACATCCAAAGAATTCGTGCACGAAGCTAACGGTGAGTCGGCGATCTCGAAGAACCCAGCCCCGCTATTCCTCAATCCATCCCGAACTCCCACCTCGTCAACTACCGCTTTGCCAAGTTTGACGGGTCGGGATTCTGGCAAACTAGAAGAAGAACGGAGCGCCGCTCGTGTCCCGAAGAAACGGGAACTGAAAAGTCCAGAGCAAGACATGGATGAATATCTTGCTCAAGAAGACGCTCCGTCTCGCATCGCTCAAAGCGACAGTTCGCTTCAAGGCGTTGACGCCGAGAACGCTCAGAAGCCAGTGCTTTACGGGGAATGGGGATCGGCAAACGAGGATGCTAGTCCCGAAGTTCCTGATGCCTTGGGCAATTCGGAAGCTCTAGATTCCAATCGCGAAGCAATTGCGAACGACGAAGCATATTCTGTTGCCAGAAATTCCAAGGTCAGCAAGAAAGCGATCAGTGGCTCGCAGGAGTTCCATGGCACGCCAGAGCAGAGAGCTCGGTTGGAACGGGTGCAGAACTGTTTGGACTACTACTTGACCCATCCGGAAACCACCGCCGAGAGGTCCCCTTGGGCGGTAATGCACGCCTTGCTCGCCTTCGGTAGCGATTACGAAATGATCGGCCCCAAAGGTCGAGTTAATGCCATCGGATGGATGTGCCACAACGGACTATGTAAGACACAGCGAATTTTTACGCCACGCGGAAATAGCTTTGTTCCAAACGTGGGCGGAGGGGTACAAGGTCATGCTGGACAGTTTCTGTCGATCTTGGCGCAGTGCCAAGTTCCACCAGATTATCCGATTCAAATCGGTGATCGAAAGTTCACTGTTCAGGACTTGGTCTACTACGAAATGGCGACCTGTCGAGAGCGTTCTGAATTGACATTCAAGCTCATTGGCCTCTCGTACTACGTCGACTCGAACAAAGTGTGGCGGTCCAACGATGGTAAGGTTTGGAGCATTCAAAAGCTGATCCAAGAGGAACTGGCTCAACCCATCGTCGGTGCCGCTTGCGGTGGTACGCATCGCTTGATGGGGTACACCTTCGCGATCAAGCAACGTGTCCTTCAAGGTCAGCCACTCGAAGGGCAGTACCTGCGAGCAGCGAAGTTCGTCAACGAATTCATCGACTTCACTTGGAAGCTACAAAACCCAGACGGAAGTTTCAGCACGAATTGGTACGAAGCCCGTGGAAACGATCCGAAGGACGAGCGAAAAGTGCAAACCACTGGGCATATGCTTGAATGGTTGATGTTCACCGTCGGCGATGATCAACTACAAACCGAGCGGGTAGAGAAGGCGATCGACTTTCTGCTCAAGCACATTGATGACAACAAATCGCATAAATGGCCGATCGGTCCTCGAGGTCATGCGACCCGCGCACTGGCACTCTATCACAAACGGCTAACCGAAGTCCTTGAAAATCCCTCGACCGAAGATTCTTGGTTAACCACCATTCCTAAATCGAAGGGGGATGCTGTTAGTGGTTCAAACGGTTCGGTTGGGTCAGGGGAAGCTCCGCGTCCGCTGGTGCAGGTAAATCGTCCAGCAACGAAGTCACCATCGGGCTATACCGCGAATGGTGTTCAAGCAAACAGCGGCGTTCAAGCGAAACCCCGTGTGAGCAATACGAACCAGCGCTCGGTACGTCGACGTTAGTTTGTTAGAGCGAATTCAAGAATTTCAGTGCAAGGTCTTGGAGCACGGTTGGCAAAGCTTCCCGCTCTAATTCAAAGACTCGTTGCTGAAGTGTTTCCGGCGTATCGTTTTGAAGAACCGGGCATGATGCTTGATAGAGAATCGGCCCATGGTCGTACTGATTGTCGACGAAGTGAACGGTACATCCGGTGATTTTCACACCGAAGTCAATTGCGGCTTGGTGAACATGCAATCCATACATCCCCTGTCCACAAAACGCTGGGATTAAAGATGGGTGTATGTTGATTACCCGGTTTGTGAAATCTTCGGGTATGAGGAGGTGCTCTAAATACCCACCCATCACCACCAACCGCGCACCGGAACGTCGGACGGCTTCAAAGATCTTCTCTGAATGGGATTCGCCGTCACTAAAATCTTTTCGCCGAAGCACCGCTTTGGGAATTCCCGCTTGATCAGCGAACAGCAATCCCTTTGCCTCTTTGCGTGAACTGATCACGAGTCGGAAATCGACAGAAAGCTCTCCCGACTTTTGCCGGTCGATGAGATTTTTGAGGGTCGTCCCTCCTCCCGATATCAGAACGGCTATGGGCAGCCCGTGTTTTGATTCGGGTGAATAGCCAGGACTGACTGAATCACCGGACGGCACTGAATCACAGGACGACATCGTGAAGGGATCCTAATTCGCGGCTTGGACTCTAAGCAATGATTTCGTGGATTGGTTCGATCGGTTCGACACCGACGAGTTTTTGGTCCAAGCCCGAATGGAAGTACGATAAACGATTGGGATCGAATCCGAGTTGGTTCAAAACGGTCGCGTGTAGATTCTTGACGTGGAATGGTTTTTCCACAGCCGCTGCACCGAGTTCATCGGTGGTCCCGACGCTTACACCACCCTTGATTCCGCCGCCCGCCATCCACATGGTAAAGCCGTAGGAATTGTGGTCTCGTCCGGTGCCCTCCGCATACTCCGCCGTGGGTTGGCGTCCGAATTCCCCACCCCAAATCACAAGGGTCTCGTCGAGGAGTCCGCGTTGCTTCAAGTCGGCGAGTAACCCGGCTATAGGTTTGTCGGTGTTGCCGGCATGGAAGTCATGGTTCTTCTTTAGATCGGAGTGCGCATCCCAGTTGTCATCATTGTGCGCACCGCCTGAGTAGACTTGCACAAACCTAACCCCTCGTTCAACGAGTCGTCGGGCCAATAAGCACTTCGTACCGAAGTCCCGTGTGCGATCTTGATCGATTCCGTACATACCCAAAGTGTCTGCGGATTCGTCTTTGGTATCGACCGCTTCGGGCGCGCTCTCTTGCATCTTATAAGCCAGTTCATAGCTTGAAATGCGAGAAAGCAAATCGGATCGGTCTCCTCGCATCTGGGCGTGAACTTGATTCTGATCCTTCAACGCATTTAGGATCTCTCGTTGCAATTCACGAGAGACTCCTTCACGCGACTTCAAATCAAGGATCGGTGTTCCTTGAGTTCGGAAAATGGTTCCTTGAAGACTCGCTGGCATGTAGCCGCTGGACCAATTCTTAGCTCCAGAAATCGGACCACCGGTCGGATCGAGCATGACGACGAAGCCTGGAAGATTCGCGTTAGCACTTCCCAATCCATAGTTTACCCAAGACCCTAGACACGGGTGCCCGCTTTGGACGCGACCGGAGTTCATCATGAGCATCGCCGAACCATGGATCGGTGAATCAGCTGTCATGGAGTGGATAAAGGC
>Ga0255126_1000730_pt1 | contig 13959 bp, 11 predicted proteins | sample Law_Miss_RepA_8d_FD_188556 | JGI IMG/M metagenome (GOLD analysis project Ga0255126, IMG submission 188556) | Freshwater microbial communities from St. Lawrence River, New York, United States - Law_Miss_RepA_8d | ecosystem: Environmental > Aquatic > Freshwater > River | place: USA: New York... | reverse complement strand
ATCTTCTTTCAAAAGATTGGCGACACGGGAGTTTGGTTGGCAATGAAGGCCGCTGTCACAGGCGTGGTGGAGGTTCTGCGCTTCCTGGCCTTGGTGGTCGGCTCGCTTGCCATTGGATTTGAGAACGCTGTCGCATCCATCACGGTCTTCATTGCAGCCTTGACTCAGGGCAACGGCTTGGTGGGAGCGTTGCAGGCTGTGACGGACCAAAGCGAGCAGGGTCGCCAGAAGCTGACCGAGTACGCAACATCTCTTGGGTATGTTGGCGATGAGGCACAGAAGGCGGCGGGGGCACAAGGCTCGCTGCAACGGGAACTGATTCAGGCCCAACTCGCGTATGCGGAAAACATCAAGGGGGCCGAGAAGGCAGCAACCACGGCTGGTGAGCACACCAAAGCTGTTGTTGCCGAAGTCGAGGCGATCGAGCGTTCGGCTAAGGCGTTCGGCACGGACACCCAGCAGCGCGAAGCGGCTGTGCGCGCCGCCGATCTTCGCACGGAGGCACTGAAGGAAGAAGCCCTGGCCGAGCAGGCAACGCTCAAGGTCATCACCGACATGATCGCGACTCGCGAGCGCCTTCTTGAAACGGAACGCGCAGCCCTCGAACTGCAGAACTTGAGTCAGGTGCAGCGCGACACGATCATCGCTGAGCGCCAAAAGGAGATTGACGACCTCAAGAAGAAGTCTGCTGCGCAAGCCGAAGTCGTTGAGCGATCAAAACAGCAAGCCGAGGGCTCCCGTGTTGCGGCCGAAGCCGCACGACTTGAATCCGAAGCAGCCAAGGACAACGCGGATCGCCTGCGCGAACTCACGACCGAGTACGAGAACCAGGCCGCCAAGCTGAAGATCCTGCTGGACCTGAAAAAGGACGGGCTTGCAACGGAGGCGCAAGTTGCTGCACAGCAAGAGGTGGTCGACAAGGCCAACAAGCTGCGCAACGACGCCCTGGACGATCAAATCTCACGCGTGAAGGCCCTGGCCGAGAACAAGAAGGCTGAACTCGAAGGCACACAGGCTCTCAACGATCTGCGCATGCAGGAGTTGCGCGGCCTCGAAGCCTTGGGCAAGAGCATCGGCGACGAAAACCTCGTACGGTATGCCAACGTCGAGATGATGCGACTGCAGATCGAGACCATCAAGCTCAAGGCCGAGGCACAACAGATCGAAGCTGAAGCCGAGAAGCAGATCATCGCCATCGAGCGCCAGAAGATCGAAACGACCCGGCAACTCACTGAGACTGAGCGTATCGAGTTCGATACGCGTCAGAAGCTGGCCGACGTGAAGATCAAGCAGGCCGAAGCCACACGCAAGTCCACCGAGGCGATCGAAAACGAAATCAACGCGACGCTAAATGGGGTTGGGGCTCTCTCCGACAATACGCGCGCTCGCCAAGAGTCGAACAAGGTTCGAGCAGACGAGCTTCGTCTCATCAAGGAGAAGCAGAAGTACGACGAGCAGGGCTACGCGCTGAACACGGCAGGCGAGCGCGTGAACATGGGTATGCCAACTTGGCTGTCCATCTTCAACGACCTCAAGGGATACGGAGTTGACGAAGGGCAGGCTCGCGGCATCGCAAACCAGTTCACTGATGCCAACGGCAACGTGCCGTATTTCGACAACCCCGGTCAGCGAGCCTATGGCGGCGACACGCTTTCGATGGCTGTCCTCAAGGCTGCCCAAGACGCAATCCGCTCTGGCTCGACCACGAAGACCGAAGCAGTGGACGCATCCAGCCCGACTTCTGCTGAGCCGACCACGACGACAAGCAACGAACTGGCGCCAGCGCAGAACAGCACCATCACCATGAAGTTTGAAATCGGTGGCCAAACCACGGCGATCGCTGGTTTGAACCAGAACCAGGCGAGCGGGCTGAAGGCCGTCGTTGAGCAACTCGCCGCATTGAAAGGAACCTCGGTATGAGCATCACGCTGTCTGACGGCACGACAACCGTCACATTGCATCCCGATCTGTATTGGGCTGACGAATACGAATGGCAGCCCGTCGTGCAAAGTGTGACCACCACGCTCACTGGTGCCTTGATAGTTCAGTCTGCATCACTGCAGGCAGGCCGCAAGATCACCTTGACCCCTGCCGACGATGCAAGCGCTTGGATGGTCAAGAGCGTGGTCGACGAGCTACGAAATTGGGCAGCAGTGGCCGGCAAAACGCTCACTCTTACACTTCGGGGTGTGAGCCGCTCTGTGATCTTCCGCCACCACGACGGTGGTGCGATGGAGGCGACGCCTGTGGTGTATTTCAGTGATGCGGACTCCACCGATTGGTTTCGCGTCACGCTGCGGTTTATGGAGGTGTGACGATGACGATTCTCGAAAGCGATATCAAGCTGCTCAAGTCTGCCGTGATGGCAGATACTTCCGATGGCGGTGGCGCAATGACGGGCACTGAAGTGCTCGACGGCACCAGCAACAACATCTTCCCGGACACGTCGGAACTCGACCGCTCGCTCGGCCGGGTCAACTTGCGCAAAGTCTTCGGTGTGGCACAGACCGACACGACAGACACGCTGTTGGGCGCTCACGCGATCATCACGGACGCGCCGGATGACCCGCTCGTCGGGTGCCTGCTCATGGAAACGACTGCATGGGCAGACACGCGAACCAACGCGAAGGCCAAAATCGAGCAGTACCTCGTGAAGGGTTCGCGCTACACATGCCGCCTGTTTGACACGCACTACGCCGGCTCAATGCAGGTCAGGTTGTACACGCCAGGCGCGATCGCCGATTTTCCCAGCGCTGGTGACGCTATTGTGTTGCGTACGCCGGGTGGGCTCGAACAATACGTTCGTGTTCGCAAGGTCACGCAGACGACGCAGACGTACACCGTGCTTGAAAGCGGAAATAGCGTGACTGTCACTGCTACCGTTGTGACGTGCGACCTCAGTGCCGAACTGCAATACGACTTCGTTGGCGCCCCGATGGCCCGTGCGCTGAGCAACGAGGTCAACTTGTATTCCAGCGTCTACAGCACCACCACAGCAGCCGGCGCCAAGTTCTATGGCATCAAGCCGCTCGGCGTGGATGTTGATACGGGCGACGTGTCGTTGACCACTGGCGGCGGCATCTATGCACCTCTCGTGCCTGCTGCGACGACGGAGACGCCGATCATCGACCAGAGTCCGTACCAAGGCAAACAGGCGCTGTCTCGGACGGCGCTCGGCACGTACACAAGCGGCTCGTTTGGTTCCACGCTGGGTCCGAACTCGGTTGTCAGTGTGCCAACGGCAATCGAGCCTGGTAGCTTCGTGCTGAACCGCAGCGGCACCATCTTCACGGACGATGCCGTGGGGAATTTGATGCTGGGCACCACGGTTGTCGGTACGGTGAACTACGTGGACGGAATCGCTACCTTCTCTTCGTCGGCGCCAAGCTATGTGTTCACCAGCAGCACTTCGCTCTCATACAAGCCCGCCACGAGTTCGACAGTCTCCACGTACAGCAGCGAACTGGTCATCACCTCGGCCAATCAAGGCCTCGCATTCACGCAAGCCTTTGAGCCGCCTCCTGCCCCAGGCACGTTCACGTTGAGCTACATGGCTCAAGGGCGTTGGTACGACCTCAACGACAACGCGAATGGCAAAGTCGCCGGATCGGACAACAGCTACGGTGTGGGTACGCTCAACTACACTTCCGGGTCGTTGGGCGTGACGCTTGGTGCGATCCCTGACGTTGGCAGTGTTTTGCTGGCCAATTGGGGCGAGAGCAACGAAGCTGTGTCGATCACAGGCGCGAAGCCGACTCGCTTGTACGCCTCTGTCGAACTGGCATCAGGGACGTTCTACGGCACGCTTTCGATCACTTGGACCAACGGCGGAAGCACCACTTACACGGCAACACTCAACACGAGCACAGGCCAACTGAGCGGCGACGCCACTGGTTCCTTGAAGGCCGGCGTGTTGACTTTCTACCCTGGCGTCTTTCCTGCAGACGGCACGATTTCAGTGAGCAGTCAGGCTGCGCCTGTGTCCACGGCTTTCACCAGCCTGGGCTCCGGCCAATACCAGCTTGACGCTCCGACCAAAGCTGGCAGCGTGTCGGCGACTTTGGTCGTTGGTAGCTACGCGAGCGACATGCTCCCGATCGCGACTTCACTCCGCGTCTACGACAAGGGCGACGGAGTGATCTACGCGGTGATCCGTCAGAGCACCTCGGGCGCAACGTTGACAACCGCTAAGGCGTTTGCCTCTCCGACCGAGGTGGCTGTTGGCACAGTCAACTACACGTCTGGTGTTGTGCAACTCAACGCCAGTGTGACCACCAGCGTCGTCGTGTTCACCAAGTACACCTCCGGTGGCGGCGATTTCGCTCCAATCGAATACTACCGTTACAGCAAGGCTGCTCGTACGATCAACCTGAGCGCGTTGAGCGGTTTCAGCTACGCCAGCGGTAGTACGAGTTCGTCGAGCACCGTTTACGCCATCACTGAATGGGTCGCAGACGCACCCGACTACGGCAACATGGCCGTCGTCACCAATGACGTGCTCATCACCATCGGCAATGCCCTCTACTCGGTGAAGAACGCAGCGGTCCGAAAGAATTGGGACCACATCCAAGGTGTGCCCGATGTCGCTGCTGCAGGGTCGATGACGGCCGACGGTCGCATTGTCATCACGTCTCTGCCGGCTAACCGGGTGAACACGCTCACTTGGTACAACGTGGCAATGATGATCGGCGCCGGCCAGGTGAACCACGGTGTCTTCCGCACGTCCAGTGCGCCGCTGAAGACCGGCGTGTTCCAACTGCAGCGCGGCGCCAGCGTGACGACCGGCAATGACGGAGGTGTGCTCAGCGGCGGCGGTCTGACTGGCTCGATCGACTACACGCGAGGCGTTGTCCGCTGGACCACAACGAGCGGCTTGGTCTACCCGAGCGAAATGACCTACAACGCTGTCTTCCTGCAGTTCTTGCCGCTCGACGCGGATCTGCTGGGCCTGGAAACCGCACGGCTGCCCCTGGACGGCAAGGTGCCCATCTTCCGTCAAGGCGACATCGTCATCCTGCACAACACACAGACATACTCGCTGCCGAACCCCCTGACGAAGGGGACGGCATACAACATTGGTCGGGTGCGAGTTGCTGCGATGAAGGTGAAGACGGCGACGGGCGCCACGGTCAGTTCGACCCTCTACACGACAGACCTCGACGCGGGCACGATCACCTTCCCGGTCGGCTCCGACCTGACTGGCTTGGCGCAGCCGTTCAGCGTGGATCACCGCATCGAAGACATGATGCTGTGCTCCGTGGCTGACATCTCCGGCAAACTGACCTTCACGCGGGCCATCACGCACGACTACCCTGCCGCGACTTCTTTCGTGTCTAGTGCCCTGGTCATCGGCGACGTGTTTGCACGGGCATACAACAGCATCGAACAGTCTTCGTGGACGGGCGCGTGGAGTGACTCGCTGATCGGCAGTGCTCCGACCGCGAACTACAACGAGACGCTGAACCCAATTCAAGTGACCAACGACGGTGCCATCACCGAGCGCTGGGCCTTGATTTTCACCAACAGCACGACTTTCAACATCGTCGGTGAAAAGACTGGCGTCATTGGGACGGGCACAACTGGCGCAACGGTGGCGCCGGTCAACCCCGCAACGGGTAATCCGTATTTCACCATCGCGTCGACCGGCTGGGGCACAGGTTGGGCAACGGGCAACGTCTACCGATTCAACACGGCTGCCTGTGGCGCGGGGCTGTGGATCGTTCGGACGGTGCTGCAAGGCCCCGCCACTTTGCAAGACGACAAATTCACCTTGGCTTTCCGTGGCGACGTTGATCGTCCCTGATAGGAGCACGCATGCCGTACAGCACTTCAGTCAAATACTTTCACAGCGGGATGTCGGGTGCACCCTCCATCACAGGCGCAGCCGGCACGCTGATCGCCGTGTTGGATGCCTGCTTGGTCAACGGCTTCGGCTCGCAAACGGTCACGATCGTTGTTGCAGCTTCCGTGGCTACGGTCACTCTGTCCAACGTCAGCACCAATCCATTCGATACGCACACCGTCGCGTCGGTGAGTGGTGCGACGCCTTCCGGCCTGAATGGCGAGAAACGCGTCCTGACCAAGACCGCAACGGGTTTCACGTTTGACGCGACGGGGGTTTCAGACGGAACGGCTACCGGCACTATCTCTGCCAAACTGGCCGGTGCAGGATGGGGCAAGCTGTTCAGCGGCACCAACCTGGCCGCGTACCAGTCGAGCAACGTGGCTTCAAGCAAGTGCGTTCTGCGGGTTGACGACACAGGCAACAACAACGCCCGTGTCGTCAGCTACGAGTCGATGACTGATGTCAACACAGGGGTTGGACCGTGCCCAACCGCAACGCAGTCTAACGGCGGGCTTTACTGGCCCAAGGCGTCTGCCACGGCCGGTTCTGCTCGCCCGTGGATTTTGGTGGCTGACGACCGCGCCTTCTATTTCAAGATCAACACTCTTTCCGCAGGCAGCCAAGAATGCGGCATCGCCTATGGCGCAGGCGACATCATCCCTGCACGCACGGCAGACGCGTTTGGATTCGCGCTGATGGGCAGCCCTTCTGATGTCTCAGCTTCGAACACAGACCAGCGGTTCGGCCTGGCGCAGTCCACCTACGGCTTCTATTCGTCTGAAGCGCTGGGCTTGTACTTGCAAAAGTCATACACCGGGATCGGATCTGCAGTCCTCGGTGGGAAGTTTCAAGAATCGTTCGCTCTGCGCGTCAACGGCACCGGCAGCAACACTTCAGGGCAGACGGGTGCGAGCGGCTTCGTTTACCCGAATCCTGCCGACAACACGCTTGTGCTGAGTCCATACGGCGTCTATCAAGGCGCCCCATCTGACGCCTCGTCGGAGCCGAAGGTTTACCGTGGTCGCTTGCGTGGCGTGATGTTCGCCTGTCATCAGTTCAACACGAACCCTTTCGCGACGCTCGACCAAGTTGATGGATCAGGCAACTACACTGCACGTAAGCTGCTGGCGGTGAAGGGAAATACGCCTGCGGTCAATACGCAAGATGGTTCGTGCTACTTCTTCGACATCACAGGCCCTTGGAGCTGATTCATGGCTTACAACACATCTGTCAAGTTCTTCCATTCAGGCATGGCCGGGGCACCCTCCCTCACCGGCACGGCAGGAGCCTTCATCGCGATGCTTGACGCCTGCTTGAAAGATGGCTTCGGGCAACAGACCGCAACGTCGCTGATCGTCTCGGACGGCGTGGCCACCCTGACTGTGCCCTCGACCCACCCGTTCGAAGTCCATACCGTAGCGCTGGTGGCCGGCGCTACGCCCACTGGTCTCAACGGTGAGAAGCGTGTCCTGAGTCGCGGGTCGAACACGATCACTTTCGATGCCACGGGGATCGCTGACGGTACAGCAACTGGCACGATCACGGTGAAGCTCGCGCCGGCCGGATGGACCAAGCCGCTCAGCGGCACGAACCTGGCCGCTTACCAATCGAACAACGTTGCTTCAACCAAAACCTACTTGCGCGTTGATGACACCGCAGCACAGAACGCCACTGTGCGCGCGTACGAGTCGATGAGCGACATCAACACGGGCATCGGACCCTGCCCAACCTTTGGTCAAGCTGCAAGCGTCTTCTGGTGCAAGGCCAATGCGAGCGGAGGCGCCGCTCGCCCTTGGATCGTCGTCGCAGACGACAAGACGATGTGGATCAAGGTGTGCACTGTTCCGAACGGCTCGCAGAACTGCGGGATCATCTACGGCGCTGGCGACTTTGCCTCTCGCAAGAGCGGCGACGCGTACAACTTCGTCCTCTTCGGCACAACGGTGGATAATTCAACGGTGAGTTCGTCGCCTGCCGCCAATCAATACTACGGGCTTGCTCACATTGACTACCTCGGCCAATACAGCGGATGGGTCATGCGCAGTTACACAGGCGTTGGTGGCGCAGCATTCGCGTACAAGCAAAACGAAGGCTACTGCGTGCCATCTGCAACAGGTCTCACGACAGGTGCCTATGAGTCAGGTGCTGCGGGCTTGGTGGCATACCCCAACCCGGTTGACAACGCACTGCTGCTGACTCGGTACCTGTGCAATGAAAGCGGCGCGCTGCGGGGCCAACTTCGCGGACCTTTGTATTGCCCGCAGACCCTTCCGTCAGGTTTCACGGCGCTCACTTTGATCGATGGGGTTGGGCCGTTGAGTGGTCGCAAGATCGCCCCGGTAAACGGCAACACGCCGAACACCTCCACGCCGGACGGTCGCACCGTCTTCTTCGACCTCACTGGCCCTTGGGAGTGATTCATGCCCGCTGCACGATACTGGCGCCTGGTCGGGTGCAAACCATACGGATACGCGGCTGACCTTTCTCTGAGTGAGATTGCGCTTTACGCAGACGCAACTCGCGTCGATACAGGTCTGACCTGCAGCTACACGCCATCCAGCGGGTCGCTCAGCAACTTGACTGACGGCTCAACATCGAGCGTATGTACGTTTGCGCCATCCTCGTTCAACAAGTCGAACTTTGCATTGGCCTGGGATCTTGGTTCGGTGCAGGATGTGACCTCGATACGCATTGGATCGGCAGCAGACAAGTCCACTTTCCTGGCCGAGGGCCTTCTGCAGGCTTCGACAGATGGTGTGCGCTGGATCGGCGTTTCTCGCATGCAGGGCATCACGTACCCAGGTGCAGGTGCTTTGACTGAGGTCAGCAAGTTCAAGGTGCGTAGCCCTGACTTCCTGGCCAGGTTCGAGGGTGTCAACGGGGCTCAGGTGGTCAGCAACGAGTACGGCTCTGCACCTACGTTCACCTTTTCGAGCGGAGTGGCACTTTCCACGGCGCAGAGCTACGCCGGATCGTCTTCGATGTACTTCCCTGGCACAGACAGGTTCCTTTACTCGGCAAGTCAGCCGCACGCGGCGTCGTTCAATTCTTCCAGCCAGCACTCAATGTCGGCCTGGGTCTACTACGACGCCACTTCTTATATCAGCGATTCGATGGTGATCGGTGCAGCCTGGGAGACCTATTCGAGCAGCGCGTTTCAAGAAGGGTGGTATCTTGAAGTCTCTCAGACCGGCCGTTTGAACCTATCACTGGCTTTCAACAGCGCATTCCCTGGCTCACCCGGTACTTTCTTGCAGTCACCTGAAGGTGTGGTTGTCCCTCTTCAGACTTGGACGCACGTTGCGTGGGATCGCCATCAAGACACAATCTGGCTGTACTTGAACGGTCAGGTTGTGGCCACTGCGAACATTTTGTCGCCGCAACTCTTCCAAGGGCTCGCCACTCGAAACTTCGGCATTGGCTGCATCAACACCAACCTCGTCAACTCCCCCTGGAAGGGTTACATAGACGAGTACATGTTGCTCAACGGAGCGGCTGTGTTTGGCGGCATGCCGTTCACCCCTGGACCTTGGCAGGATCAAGTTGGCGACTCGCCAAGCTCCTACGCTGCTACACCTGATTTGCTCATCGAGTCGCTGTCTTTCGACAAAGTGCTTTTCGCGAACCCGACAGCGAGCACCCAGGTCGAGTCGATCGAGCAGCCTGCGCGTCTCGACGTGTACTTTGGTGGCAATGGCGTCATCAACGGCACCGTGAAAGAAAAGAGTGAGCCGAGCAACGTTCCACTCTACCGCCGCGTGCGCCTACTCGACCAGCGCAGCGGCTACGTGGTGGCCGAGACTTGGAGCAACGCCACCACGGGGGCGTACAGCTTCGCGAACATCGACCGCAGTCGCAAGTACACCGTTGTCTCTTACGATCACACTGGCTTCTACCGAGCCGTGATCGCAGACAACCTGACCCCGGACCTGATGTCATGACCATCGAAATCTCGACCGGACTCAACGAGGCCCGCTTGCAGGCCACAGCCAACTACATCGACAGCGGCACGGGCGCGGGCTACTTCGCGATATACGGTGGCACTCGCGCAGCGAACATCGCCACGGCCCCAGGCTCGGCAGCCCTGGTGCAGATCGAGTTGACCGAGCCTTGTGGCACCGTCTCGGCCGGCGCGCTGAACCTGGCCGGAGCCGACCCCGGCATGGTGGTCAACAGCGGCGTGGCGACGTGGGCAAGACTCTTCAACGGAGACGGCCAGGCAGTGCTTGACTGTGACTGCGGCCTCTACAGCGACTCCGGCGATCCCGGTGAACTGCGCCTGAGCAACCTGTCGCTGTACGCGGGGGCTGAAGTGGCGATCGTTTCTGCGGTGCTGGGATGAGCGACAGCGATCTTGAGTTTTGGCAGGGCGCCGCAACAAACGGCGATCTTGTCTTCGGGGAGACGAGCGGCGTCTTCCCAACTGTTGACGCCTATTTGACCGGCACGCTGCCTGCGTTGAGCGTCGCGGCTCACGTCGGTGAGTTCATCCGAGCCAACTTCGTTGCAACGCTACCAGGCCCAACGCTCTCTGGCCAAGTCGCGTATGACAACCGGCTGACTCGCTACATGCAAGGCTCGCGAGATGCCGCTCACCAGACCGCAGTCAAGGAGCGGCCGAGTCTTGCCGGAGCCTGGGGCAGCCCGATCAGCCGTCGTATCCCGACTGACGTGCCATGGGCACTCGGCTCGTGCAAAGGCCCTGATCGTGACAGCAGCCACAACACTGCCGAGACGACGCGCACAACGCGAGTGGCTTCACACCAGATCGCGGACAAGCTGGCAGCGAGTCGCGCGTCTGGCATGCAGACCGGCATCTTGGTGCGCAACACCATTGGCGCCAAACACCAAACCGCAGGCCACCTAAACGGCAAGACGATCGGCCAGTTGATGCAGGTCGCATCGCTCGTGCGCGAAGTGCTTGGCGTGCGGTGGCAGACCGCCACGTCGTTTCACCAGCTAACGGCAGCCCTGGTCGGTGCGAGCACCTTTCGCATCGGCAAGCAATCCACGGTTGGCCGGTGGCAAGTCGCGCTGCATCTGCAGGCCGGCGCACACCCGCCAGATGTCACCCCACCCGGTCACGTTTGCTACACCCCGAGCGGCGATCTGGTCTTCACCACGCAGCAGACTTATTCGTCTTCGCTGCTCTTCCGTTGCGATGACGACCCCGATACACCGCCACCAGATCCGGTCATCGTCGTTCCTGTTCGAAAGGTCTATGCCGTGAGCAACAACGTTCAACTGCGGCGCGTCTCTGACAACGCGCTGATCGCTTGCGACTCTGCGTCACTGTCCCTGGACGTTGATTCGTGGTCGTGGAACTTCAACGCCAGCATGCCCGGCTCGATGCTTAGCCTCGTGCAGGCGGATGAGCCTGTCGAGGTCAAGCTGCTGGTCAACGGCACCGAGGTGCGGCTGCTGCTCGAAAGCGTCAGCCGCGATCGCGTGTTCGGCTCTAGCAGCCTGAAGGTTTCTGGCCGTGGCATCAACGCGGAACTGGACGCGCCCTACGCTGGCGTGCAAACGTTCGGCGGCTACGCCGAGATGGGTGCGCAGCAGTTGATGGACGAAGTTCTGCAGTTCAACGAAATCCCGCTTGGCTGGACCGTGAATTGGGGCATTGACGACTGGCTGATCCCCGCCGACGTGTTCAACCACCAGGGCACCTACATCACGGCACTCAACGCGATCTGCAACGCGGCCGGCGCGTATCTGCAGCCAGGCTTGGCCACGAAGACGCTCTCCGTCAAGCACCGATATCCGTTTGCTCCTTGGGATTGGGGCACGATCGCGGCCGACATCGAGTTGCCGTCCGACGTGGTGGTGCAAGAGGGCCTGCAGTGGGTCAAGAAGCCCGACTACACCCGCGTGTACGTCAGCGGCGAAGGCAGTGGCATCCTGGGCCGTGTGACGCGCGCAGGCACTGCCGGCGATGTGCTGGCGCCCATGGTGACGGATCAACTCATCGTGGCCACCAATGCAGCCCGTCAGCGTGGCCGCGCCATCCTCTCCGACACCGGCAAGCAAGTGCGCGCAACGCTGGGCCTACCTGTGCTTGAAGAGACCGGGCTCATTCTGCCTGGCACGTTTATCGAATACCAAGACGGCGCGACCACCCGCAGGGGTATCACGCGATCCATCAATGTCAGCCTCGGCTTTCCCAACGTGTGGCAGTCGATCGAAGTGGAGACGCACGTATGAGCAACACCAATCTCTTTCGTCAACTGATCGACTTGCTTCCCGACCCTGCGCTGCAGGTCGGCGAGGTCACAGCGGTCAACGACGGTATCTGCACCATCACCCTGCCGGGTGGCGGGGTGCTCACGGCGCGTGGCGCTGCGACCGTTGGCGATCAAGTCTTCGTGCGCGGCGGCGTGGTCGAAGGCACGGCCCCTTCACTTTCTGTTGAACTGATCGAGGTGTGACCATGGACTTTGACACGGCATTCGAGAAGTTGATCGGCCACGAGGGTGGCTTTCAAAACGACACCCACGATCGTGCCAACTGGACAACCGGCAAGATCGGTATTGGCACGCTCAAGGGCACCAAGTACGGTATCAGCGCGATGAGCTACCCAGGTGAAGACATCGCGAACCTGACGCTCGACCGGGCCAAGTTCCTTTACAAGCGGGACTTTTGGGGTCCAGCAGGTTGCGATTTGGTGCCCGACGAGGTGAAGTTCGACTTGTTCGACACGGCTGTGCACACATCGGCACCTGGCCGCCCTGTGACTGCGATCAAGATGCTGCAGCGAGCCCTCGGCGTCGCCGACGATGGTGTGCTCGGCTCGCGGACGGCCCTGGCCATCAGCAACATCCATCCTCTGCGCCTGGTCGCCCGCTTCAACGGTGAGCGACTCGACTACACGAACAACAACCGCGAGCAGTTCGCCCGCTTCGGCGTGGGATGGACACAGCGCATCGCCGAGAACCTGAAAGCGGTGTGACCATGCCTCTTACGTTCATCACTTTCATCAAAGAGTATTGGGACGAGATGCTGCTCGTCGGCCTGTGCTTTGCGCTGATCGCGTTCGCCTCGATCAAGACCATCGAAGCTGCATCGCTGCGCGCTGACCTGGCCGAGGCGCGACAAGCGATGAGCGAACTCAGCGCTGAAGCGAGTCGCACTGCGCAGGCTCTCACCGAACAGATCGTCAAGAACCAGGCCGAACATGCCCGTGGCCAAGCTGAAAAGGATCACGCATATGAAGAAGAACGCAAACGCCAAACCATTGCTCGCGCTGCTGATCGCCGCGAGCTTGACAGGCTGCGCAACGCCATCCAAACCTACGCTTCAAGTGGTGGCGCCACGGATGGAGTTGACGCCACTGCCGGAGTCAGTCAAGACGATCGACTCGTCCGACTCGCAGGACTACTTGAAGAGGGTGTCGGATTGGCTCTCGAAGGTCGGGGCGTTGTTGAACGCCGAGACGCCGAAGTGAAAAGGCTGCTGGATCAGATCGCTCTCGATCGAGACGCCTGCAGCTTCACGCCGCAAACAGATCCACGGCAGCCGTGATACGCAGCAGCTTCTTGGCCGCGTGCACCACATCGGGGTCGCGCAGCGGGAGGTGGCAGCCAGTAGCCGCCGTCCACCCGCTGAACGCTTGGTCATAGAAGCCAAACGCTTCGCCGTACAGCATCTGCAGGCCGACTAGCTCATCGGCCCACTCCTGCCACTTGTGATCGGACACAACGTTGGTGTCCAACTCGTAGTAGATGCAGGAGTGCACCAGCATCAGACGGCGAAGATGCCCAACTCGCGTGACCACCTCGCTTGGCGCGAATAGGTTGCAGGGGGTCTTGACCCACTCGCTCATGTCAGCCGAACAGGTTGACAGCCGGCGCAGGGGCCGCGAACAGGTTGCCCAAGGCAGCCGCCCCGCCGAAGAGGTCCACAGCCGGCGCAGGATCCGCGAACAAGTCAGACCCACTGGCCGGCTTCTCTTTGGCGTGCCACTCGGCCATGCGCTCGCCCGCCTTCTCGTTGATGAGCTTATCGTTGACGTATTCGAGGATGGCCAGCGGTCGGTACTGCTGGGTGACGCTGCCATCGACGGCAGGCTTCTGGCGCACCATAGGCAGCGGGAAGCCGTCGCGCTGCCAGTTGGG
>Ga0255126_1000729_pt1 | contig 13972 bp, 9 predicted proteins | sample Law_Miss_RepA_8d_FD_188556 | JGI IMG/M metagenome (GOLD analysis project Ga0255126, IMG submission 188556) | Freshwater microbial communities from St. Lawrence River, New York, United States - Law_Miss_RepA_8d | ecosystem: Environmental > Aquatic > Freshwater > River | place: USA: New York... | reverse complement strand
CACGACCATCTCCGAAAGGCCATCCGGACGTTTGTGCCCTCTCGGATTGCTGAAGCCGAACCGACCGGAAAGACCTTCCAGCGCCCCGCAAAATTCGCACTGGAACGGCATTTGAGCGACAGCTTCGGCGTGTACTCGCGCACCGGAGACTTCGAAGTCCGCATTTGCTTCACGCGGGCCGTGGCCGACTACATTCGCGAGAAGCGGTGGCATCCCTCGCAGACGCTGACTGAACTCCCCGACCGAGGGGTGGAGCTTCATCTCCGGCTGGGAAGCCTTGAGGAAATTAGCCGATGGATCTTGGGTTGGGGGGCCCAAGCCACCGTGCTCAGTCCGCCCGAGTTGGTAACCATCCTCCGCGAGACTGCTCAGGCCCTCGTGAAGAATTATCCCAAAGTCCCAAAGCCGTGAGAGCCCTGGCGGAAGGTAAATTCCCTTCCGAACCGGCCATTTAAAGTTTCGAAACCTTGGCTACGAGCTTCGCGGCATCAGCAGCCCGCCATAAGTACCAGGCCGCGGTCGTTCGAAACGGACGCCAGCGTTCACCCAAGGCCAACAACTCCTTAGGCCGAGGTTGAACCTCGTGCCCATAGGTCACACGGAACCCCTCCCGAACGCCGAAGTCGTCGACCGGCAGAACGTCCGGCCGCCCCAACTTGAAGATAAGCAGCATTTCAACGGTCCACCGCCCGACCCCGCGGCAAGCGGTGAGTCGATCGACAATCTCCTCGTCGGAAAGCGTGCGGATTTTCCGCGAACTGGGCACGGTGCCATCGATGGCCTTGGCGGCAATATCGCGGATGGCGGCCGCCTTAGAGCCCGAGAAGCCGAAGGATCGCAAGTCTCCATCCGTGACCGACTCCAAGTCTTCGGGCCGAGGGAATCGGCGGCCGGGGAATCGCGCCAGAAACCGTCCCAAAATACTTTCAGCCGCTTTGCCGTGCAGCTGCTGGTGGGCCACGGCCCGGACTAGCGACTCGAACGGAGTTCGCTGAGGCTCTGGATTCAAGGTGCAGGCACCGATTTTTTCGATAAGGCCACCCATGACGAAATCTGATTCAGCGAGGTGTCGCAGGGCTTCAGGAGTCATAGCGAGCGCACTGTAACTCGATCACCGCTGGCCACCCAGGCGCTGAACTTCATTCGAAACAGAAGTGATTTTTTCCACATCCCGCATGTCGCGAGCGAACTGCAATTGACGGATGCGCAGCTCCTGACGGTCAACATCCGGAGGCGACGTGACAATGAGTTGTTCCAGACACCGGTACGCCTCGGCCGGCTGCCCGAGCACCCGATGGGCTTCGATACTGTCCAGCAGCAGGCGTCGGCGCTGCATCGGTGTGGCGTTGGTCAGACCCAGGGCCGTGTCATACCACTCCAAAGCCCTGCGAACCCGGATGCCTGACCAGTAAAGACGTCCTATTTTTTCGGCCACGACCGCATGATTAGTGGCCCAGCGCTGCCCCTCGAGCTGGTCGCGTACTGCTTCCACCGGGCGGCCCGCCATGACTTGAAGGTTGGCGTTGCGGACCAGCGCGTAGGCCGTCGACGGATCGTTGGCAGCATCCAGGCGTTTGCCATCGTCGGCCAGCAGGCGACCAAAGGGCCGGTACAACGGATCGCCCACTACCACCGTCTGCCAGGACAGCACCGGGTGCGCCGCGGTCGCCGCCTCTCCCAGGGTCATCCCGACGTATCCCCAACGCTCGAGGAACATGGCCGGATTGGGGGTGAACTCCAAATAAGGCTCAGCCACACAACCCATGGTGGCGGTGGCTCCGCGGGCTAGGAGCGGGCCCACCCAGTTTTCGGAGGCCGATCTAAGGTTGGCCGCGCTGAAGGAATGCAAGTGGTAGGCGAAGGCCCCGGGGAGGAATTCAACGCTGGCCCGGTAGAACGGTCCAGTCACCCCACTGTCGTACCAACCCACATAGAGGGCCACCTGACTGAGAGGATACCCGACTCCCAAGCTCGCGGGTTGATTGTCGACGAAGGTCTCGAATCCCAGCCGTTTGGCGGCCACCGCTGCATTGGTAATCATCCGGTCGCCCCACCAATAGGGCCCGTTGGTAATGGCTCGCAGATCGATGTAGGCGTGCCCCCACAATCCCCGAGACTCGGCCTCCAGCGCCTTGTCCACCAGGCCCAGAGCGATCTCCGGCGTGGGCCCATCCAATCGCGTCACCATGAAGACGCCATTCGTGGGGTGAATTTGGGCCGCATTGGTGGCTCCGACTACAGGATTGGGAGAAGTGGCAATCGGGTCGTTAAAACCCAGCCGAGGCAGCAACGCCAACTCATCATCCACCGAGGCGTCATTGCGCAAAAATTGGGCAGGGATGCCCTCTGTTTCACTGCGCATCGACGAGTCGTGAGGGATGTACCAGGGCACCCCATAGCACAGAAGCAAGTATCGGATTTCCGAGCGAATCAGCCGTAGGCGGTTCCGGGCCGTTGCCTTGCGACCCTGGGGCGGCGAACTGGAATCGGGCACCCACTCTGCCAGTCCTTTCTCCACGAGATGCCGGCGAACCGGTTCCTGGATCCCTGAAATGTAGTCCGCACGGGAAATGGTCCCCGAATCAGGAAGGCGAAGTCCCAAAAGTTGAGAGTCTGGCACCGACCGCCGCTGGGCATAATGCCGAGCCACGGCCTCGGAGGCAGGCATCTGTGCATTGTAGATGACCAACACCTCATTGCCCGCGGCCTCGGCGACCCAGGAGCTAATCCAGACCCATCCCAACAGCAGCTTGAGCAGCCACCCGATCCGCATCGTTCGAGGGGTGGGAGCCATTAAATCACCCCTGCTTCGGATTCTCCAAACGGGACCCGAGGCGCTCGCGGACATGGCCCATAAGCACAGCAAAAGTCTCGTCCGGGGTTTGTCCAGTGTTATTAATTCGGACGGAATCCAGGGCCGGAATTAGTGCTCCTTTCTTGCGATGGATGTCCATGCTATCGCGCCAGGCTCCGTCGGTGGATCCCCCACGGTCGGTAATCCGGCGCTGACGCTCTTCGGCATCGGCCTCGAGGAAGAATTTCACCGGAGCCAAAGGGAATACTTCAGTGCCGATATCGCGTCCCTCCATGACCAGCGGCCCGAGGGCGGCACAATCCCGCTGTCGGGCCACCATCCAGTCCCGAACCTTGCCGATTTGTGCGACGACCGGGACCGCCTTCTCGACGACATCGGTGCGGATCTCGGTCGCCGGAAAATACCCGTCGACATGGATCCATGCCTGAGCGTCGATCACGCGAAGCTCCCATTTCCAGCTGCGAAGCTGACGAACGACGGCCTTTTCATCGGCATCGGTCATGGGCTTTTCGAGTCGAATTTGCCGCTGCAAGCAATACCAAGCCAGCGTCCGGTACATGGCTCCCGAATCGACATAAATATAGGCCAATTCGCGGGCCATCCGACGGGACAAAGTCCCCTTGCCCGACGCGCTGGGACCGTCGACCGCAATGACTTGGGGGAGCTTGAGTGTCTTGGTCTTCATTCAGCGTTGAGTTCGTTCAGTGGAAGCACTCGACCGGTGGTGGCATCGAGAATGATCGCCCCAAGACCAAAGGGGGGCGACCCGGCCAGTTTACGGAAGAAATTGGGGAAGGTCTTGCGGACGCAGCGAGGGTTGCGCAATCGCATACCAGGAATCCTCAAGCCCAGCATGGCGAAGCACATGGCCATGCGATGGTCGTCGTAGGTTTCGATCTCAGCCCCGTGCAAGATCGAGGGACGGATGAGCAGGCTGTCACCGGACTCGGTCACGCTGGCACCGCATTGGGTCAATTCGGTGCGCAGCGCCTGGACCCGCTCGCATTCCTGCAGGCGCAGACGTCCCAAGTCGACGAAGCGGACCGGATGGTTTTCCAAGGAGGCCAGCGTGATGGCTGTCATGATGCTGTCTCCCAGGTCGCTCTCGCGCGAAACCTCGGCCGGAAGATCCAGGTAGTTCGGATACCGTGCATCAACCTGCCATCCCGAACTGGGCCAACGGGCGACTTCGACCCGGTTTTTACCCATCAGGCGGGCGGCTCCCCAAAAGTAACTACCGCTGGAGGCGTCGGGCTCTATCTGAAAAATGCCACCGGAGTGCGGAAAGGACTCAACCAGTCGACGGGTCATTTCGACATATGGCAATTCATCCGGATTGGCGTCGGCGATCTGCACCTCCCAACCCGCCACCTTCCCCGGAAGCAGGAGGGCCGAAGCGAATTGAGAACTCTCCGCCACACTGACCCGGCACGACCCAGACCGAGGACCGGCTCCGTGGATCACAGCGGGCAGACGGTCTCCGGGTGCATCCACCCGGTATCCCAACGAGCGGAGGGCCTGAAGCAAGGCCGCCTGGGGGCGCTCATGCATTCGTGGCACACCCGACAACCGGTAGCACCCCTCTCCCAAGCAAACCATGGCCGACAGAAAACGGGCCGCCGTCCCGGCATTGCCCACATACAATTCTAAGGGTGAGGACTCCGTGCCAGCCCTGGGAATCCGCCCCCCCAACCCTTCCACCTGAATAACGCGGTTGGCCTCCTCGGCGAGGTCTTGGGCCACACCCACGGCAAATCCCAACTGACGCAGGCACTCGGTCATGACTTGCGTGTCTTCGCTCCACAAGGCACCGGTCAGCGTGACCGTGCCGGACGACAAGGCCGCCAAGATAAGAGCACGATTGGTAATGCTCTTGGATCCCGGCACCGTGATGGACACGAAGGCAGGAGACGGTGGGGGAACAATCTCAATGAGGTCGGGCAGCGGCATCGGCTCAGGCGGTTTTCTTAGGCTCGGGATCAGGAAAGCGGAGGTCTCTTCGAGATTTGGCCTGGCGGAAGAAATCTTCGATGGATTTCTCATCGCCCGCGTCCAGAGCGAGTCGGAATTCAGACAAATCTTCGATAAAGACTCCCAGCACCCGGGAGAGGTGACGCCGGTTGGCCAGGGCGATGTCTTTCCACATTTCCGGAGAACCCGAGGCAATCCGAGTGGTGTCGCGAAATCCGCCGGCGCACAAATCGGATTGTTCCTTCGGGTGGACCGGGCTGAGGACGTAGTTGGCCAACTCAGCGGCCACCACATGCGGCAGGTGACTCGAGCGGGCCACCAAATCGTCGTGAAGCACCGGGTTCATTTGGAGTACCCGCGAGCCCACCGCCTCCCACAAGGAGCGGATGGCGAGCACAGCGGAGGGATCGCTCGCCGTCGTGGGAGTCACCACGCAGACAGCTCCCTCGAACAAGTCGGCTCGGGCATGGGCCGGACCACTCTTCTCGGCCCCGGCCATCGGATGACTGCCGACAAATCGAACGCCAGCCCCCTGGGCCAACGGCTCAATCTCGGCTATCAGGTCGGATTTCACGCTGCCGACATCCGTCACCAAACAATCGGGTGACAAGTGCCGGGACATTTCTCGGAACAACCCGGGGCTTTGCCCGACCGGAGAACACAAGACCACTAGGTCGGCGTCCACCACGGCCTCGGCCAAATTGCGCGAGCAGCGGTCCACCACGCCCAGAGCCAGACACTCGGCCACCGACGAAGCCCGCCGGACGAAGCCCTGGACCTCATCCGCCAGGCCACGGCGCCGCAGCGCCATACCGAGCGAACCGCCTAGCAGGCCCACGCCCACCAACGTCACCTTGCGGAAATGCACGGCCCCAACCTACCGAAGCTGAGAGGCGCGAGGGAAGCATTGAACCGTGGGTTCACGGGAAGAAACCAACAATGGGTCCGGGCCGAGCCTTTCAAACAATTTCCATCGGGCACGGGGGAACCGACTCCAGAAACGCCTTACCGTAGCGTTTGGTCAGCACGCGATTGTCCAAAATCACCACGATCCCGGTATCGGTCTTGGTTCGGATCAACCGGCCGACACCCTGCCGAAACTTCAGAATGGCCTCCGGAAGGCTGAAGGCGCTGAAGGCGTTGCCGCCCTCGGCTTCGATTTGCTCGATCCGGGCCTCCACCAACGGGTGATCGGGCACGGCAAAGGGCAACCGGGTAATAATGACATTGCTCAGAGCATCACCCGGCACATCCACTCCTTGCCAAAAGCTGTCGGTCCCAAAGAGGACTGAATCTCGGTTTTCTCGAAATTTCTCCAACATGGTCGATCGAGGCATCCCGGTGTTCTGCACGTAGCACTCGAGTCCCAGTCGGCCAAAGAACGATTCCATCCGCCCCGCGACCTGGAGCATCAATCGGTGACTCGTGAACAACACGAAGGCCTTGCCATGGGTCCGTGTAATGAAGTGCTCGATCCAATGAACCAGCGCATCCTCGTAACCCGCTTCCCGGGGATCGGGCATTTTGCCGGCGACGAACAGCGTCATTTGACGGGGATAATCAAACGGCGAACCCACCTGAAGCCCCTGAGCATCTTCACCCCCTACCCTTCCGGCCACATAGCGGAGCGCCGCAATTGAGCCTGCTCTGGGAAGCGTGGAGCCAATCGGGTACGCCGCGGACATCGGAGACCGAGGCAGCGGAATCGAAGGGGCGGCGGCCGCTCCGGAAGGCCCTGTCGTTCCTAGGGTGGCGCTGGTCAGGATCACGGAAGTTCCCGATTCAAAGAGCCGTTGACGCAAAAAGTCGGCCACCACGACCGGAGCCGCATTCAACGAAAGATTCTTCTGAGTCTTCCCGGTGCGCTCCACCCAATAGACATGATCCTCGGCCGTCTGACTCAGAAAGGTGGAGACGGCCACCTTAAGGTCTGCCAAGCGACGATTGCATTCCATCAACTCCTCGCCCGTCTCCTTGTCTTCGGAGGTCTGAATGAGCTCATGGATCTGCTCGCGCAAGCGCTGCAGCGGCAGGGTCAGGCTGTCTTGGACAAGGTCTGGCCTGCGGATCCGCAACTCTTTCCAAACCCGGGTGGGCTGTTCACTGGGCGTAGGCCGATCTGAATCCGACGGGGTCGCCGATCGGGCCAACTCCTGGCAGGAGTCCTCCACCCGCACAAAAAAGTCGTCGGTCTCCTTGAGCACATCGGCCACCAATCGAACGTTGGAGGCCGAACGCAAGGTGGACAAAAGCCCCTTCTCGGTTCGCGGGTTCCAAAGACGTTGAAGCGCATAGCGAACCTGACCGCTGCTCACACTGACGCCGATATGCCGCGCAGCCACCGACTCAACGGTATGGGCCTCGTCGAAGATTACGAAGTCGTTCTTGAAAAGGACACCGCCCTCGGGATCGGACTCGACTCCGTTGAGCAAGGTGAAGAACAGGGTGTGGTTGAGCACCAACACATCGGCCCCGAGAATCTTCTGGCGGGCGCGCTGAAAGAAACAGACCGGCCCCAACTTGGCCTGATCACTTTGAAAACCACATTTCTTGGGAGTACACAACCCGCGCTCGGAGCAGACGTGCTCCCAGACCTTGGGATCAGGTTCCACAGAGAAGTCACTCAGCGAACCATCTTGGGTGGTGCGACTCCACTCTTCGATCCGACGCAACTCGGCCGCTTCCGGAGAGGTAAAGAGCGAATCACATTGCTGCATGGCCTTGCGCAGGCGGCGGGTGCACAAGTAATTGGAGCGCCCCTTCAGCATCGCAAAACTGAAATCGACCGGGAGCACCTGCTTTAGGACGGGCAGGTCTTTCTCCACCAACTGCTCCTGCAAATTAATAGTGTGGGTGGAAATCACCGCCTTCTTCTTGCGCCCAACGGCAAAAAGAATCGCCGGAATCAGATACGCAAAACTTTTACCAACACCGGTACCAGCCTCCACAAGCAAATGCTGGCGGTTCTGAAGTGCCGAGGCGACGGCCATGGCCATCTGCTGTTGCTCAGGGCGATACTCAAAGTTGCTGGCCCGAGAAAGCAGTCCGCTCTGGGAAAAGATCTCCCGAACAGGCTCCACCCAATCGGTGGGCTCTTGTCCCGCGGAAGTATCGGCCAACGAAATCACTCGCGGAGGCTACGGCCAGTACTGCGTTTGAGGAAGAAGGCTTTGCACAGCGATAGTTCCTAATGCCGCTCAAGCCTGATGCCTGGGTACCAAAACCGGACACACCTCGTGCGGGCTTTTAAACTCTACGCGGTGAATGCCTGACCAACACCGAATCTACCCGCCGAGAGTGACGATTCGAGACCCGCACCCTGCAGTCAATCCCGCACCCTGCAGTGCCGAATCCGAAAGGCTCGCGCTCAACGGGCATCAATCCGGTGTTTGGACGGTAACAACAAGCTTCTCCTTCTTTAAGACTGACTGACTGTCCTTATTGAAAACAGGATTGTTGTCCGTAGAGGTCGCTTCGCTTGTTTCAGGATTGAAAGCGTGGACCAGAGTACGCATGAAGCGCTCGTTTTCCTGCTCAAGTATCTCGAGATCAATGGTAACACCGGCAATGTCAGCCCGCCTCAACTGAGCTTCAACTCTGGTAATGACTACCGAGAGACGCTCGTCGCCCACCATCTGGATAGATCCACTGAGGGCGTTGATGCGTACGGTCGCAGCCTGCCATCGATCCCGACTAATCGAAGAACGCACAAAGGTGATAGATTCGCTGATGGCTCGTGAGAAGCCCGTCGACAACTCGAAGTAGGCCTTGTCATCGAGACACAGACGCTGCTGAGCCTTGAAGAGTGTCGACTCCGTGCTACTGACGTCCTTCAGGGCAGCTTCGACGGCATCGGCCAGGTCTTTCCGCTCCAAGGGTTTGCGCAGAAAACGAGTCACCTTGAGCGTGGCCGCCTTGGCGACGTTGTCCTTGAACGCATTGGCCGAGATCATGACCACCGGGATATTAGAAAAGCGCGGAAGGTCACGCAGATGGGCAATAAACTCCAATCCATCCATATTGGGCATCAACACGTCGCAGACAATGATGTCCGGATACGGAGGCTTCTCCATCAGGCTCAACGCAGCCTGACCGTCTTCGGCCTCGGTAATGGTCACATTGAGTTCCTTAGGCAGCAGGGCCCGGATGAGGCGACGACTGGTCTGATCATCCTCAACCAATAGCATTCGGGTAGTTTTGCCGCCGGCATGTGCCTCCATTATTTCTTCAACCTGAGGACGGGCCAGTTTGCGCCCTAGGGAGTTAAGCATGCCTTGCACCCCATCGATTTCTGCCTTAGATAAGGCCAAACCAACTTCTAACTGAGACCCCCCCGAAAGTGTGGTGGTCACCCGCTCACCCGCATTGTCGATCACCGAGCGCAATCCATCGATAATACCCAGCGGTTTCAGGGCGTTTTTAGCGATCGCCTCCTCCTCCAACGCGCGAATTTTTCCTTGGAGAGAAACGGATCGATCCTGAAGACGTTCGTTCTGAGACTCGAGATCCTTACACTTCTTCTCAGCAGTCGCCACAGCTCGAAAGGCCTCCTCCAGCGACGAGCCTCGGTTGTCGTCAGACTCTAGTTCGGGGTTTTTATCAAAGTCGATCAAGGCTGTTCGAGTCAGAGAACCCAAGGCGATCAGCGATGGGACGGCAACAGCCCCAATCCAAAAGCTGGCATACTTACCGATCCCCTCACCCAACAACCCTCGAACCAAGACGATCAAAACGGGCACAACGGCGGCGGAGACGGTCAGTATTAGGATTCGACTATGAATGGTTTGGATCTTCATGGCGCACACAAGCCCTGATAGCGAGTTGCCCACGATAATGAGCCCTCGGATCCGACTATCCTTGGCTATCGCCCATTGCCGGGAAAAACTTTAGGACTTGTCTGAGAATGAAGGAAGAATGCTGGGTTCTCAGCCAGTGTCTGGACCATGAATGAGAATTCATTCAGTCACAGCGACTTCAGCCTGAGCTCCACGGGCGCCGAGCTCAGCCCTTTCGAGAGTCGACCGGGTAGTTGTGAGGGATTTCTTCTACGAGCCAACCACTCCAGGGCCACCCACTGGGTCGCTTCCCCCGATGGACCCAAGCCCAGCAGGATGGCCATAAAAGGGTGACCGTCAGTGCTCCAACGAGCAAACCAGCCCATACGTCTGAAGCCCTATGGGCCCCCAGATGGAACCGGGACCAAGCCACCGCAAGTGCAAAAGCTAGACCCAGCCCTCCAGCCCGAGGGCCCCAGACAAAAGCCATAAAACCCAAACCTGCCGCTAAAGAAGCATGTCCGGAGGGAAACGATGCGTAGGCGTGGCGTCCGATAATCCAACGTCCATCCTTGCGTGGACCAAACCACCCCTGCTCCACCGACACCTCCGGTCGGGTCCTACCGATGATCGATCGGAGTCCCGTGCCTGCAACGCCTGACACGAGGCCGGACAGTAACATCGCCCCCAGGAGCCTGGCAGCCCTGCGTTGCGAGCTATGTTTGAACCACACACCCAACCCCACAACTGCGGGAATCAGAACAAATCCATTGGCCGAAGCGCTGATGGTCGACGCCAAGAGGTTCCAACCCTTTCCGCTCAAGGCCGACCGTTGCGAGCGCAACCAATCATCGGACCAAAACAACAGTCCCAGGAACGGTAATCCGACAAGGGCCCAGCCAAGAAGCCAATACCCGACAAGCTGCAAGCGATCGGCACCGGCCTCAGGAACGAGATCAGCTGCTTTAATCCCGTGCGGATCTACTGAGTGCGTTATATGCACCGGTCAACACTGACAAAACCAACTCGGACTGGAACGAAACAATCCTGAAACATCCGCCGACCCCATTTCATCCAAATTCATTCTGTGGAGAGCAAAAGGGTATCGTGGCGGATTCTTTGGCTAGACGAGGCAAGAGTTGAAGAGCGAGCCCTGCTGAGGCTCGTGCTGGAGGCCCGTCATGGGCAAACAACGACGCTCGAGCGGAAGAAGGCATCAGCCAGCCGGGCCCATCCAATTGAATCCTAGCGGCTCATCTAACCCTGAAGCAGTTCATCCACTCTCAACCCAACCCCAACTCACAGCACCCTTCGGCTTTCCGTTGACCCTCGAATTTGCCAGCCTCGGAAACGATGGAAGGCGCAATCGGGTCCCCGAGAGAACACGGTCAATGGCCCGCTTGGAGCTGGGTGGTCCTGCTCGCGGTGGCTCTGAGCTGTTTCGGCGCCGGATCGTGGTTGTTGCCTTTAATGGACCGGGATGAACCTCGTTTTGCAGAAGCCTCCCGGGAGATGCTCGAAACGGGCAACTGGGTGGTGCCCCATTTGAATGGCGAGCACCGCTTCGACAAACCCCCTCTCATCTACTGGCTCCAGGCTGGAAGTATTTCTCTTTTGGGGGCCACCGAAATGGCGGTACGACTGCCCTCTATTCTCTGTGCCACTCTGACCACCGGTTTGCTCGCCCTCTGGGGACGACGCCTCGCCGGAGACTGTGCGGGAATGATGGCCGGGATTCTCTGGGTCGCCTGCCCCCAAGCCTTTGTCCACGCCCACCTCGCCGTTGCGGACATGGTGATGGTGTTTTTCTTCACCCTGTCGAGTTGGTCCGGATGGGAACTGCATCAGGCCCGTGGTCGGAGACGAGCCATTGCCGGATGGTTCTGGGTTTTCTTCACCTCATTGGCCCTAGGATTTCTCGCCAAGGGGCCCGTGGCTTGGCTGGCGGGCCTGCCGGCCATTCTCTTGGCCTGTGGACGATTGTCTTCGCCGTCCGATCCTGCCAGCCCTTGGCGGCAACCCAGACTCTGGTGGTTTGGCGGAGCACTGACCCTGGGACTTGTGGCCATTTGGGGCATTCCAGCCCTGTTGGCGACTCGGGGCGAATATTTCCAGGTGGGCATCGGCAAGCACGTCGTTGCTCGGTCTGTCGGGGTATTGGAAGGTCATGGGCTGAAGGGCTTGCTCGGCTATGTTTGCAGTTTGCCCTTCTACGGACTGACGTTGCTGGTGGGATTTCTTCCTTGGTCTCCTTGGCTGGTGAGGTTGGTTTGGCGCGCTCGAACGGCCGCTCCCCAATCACCCATCGATCGATACCTCTTGGCGGGCATCGCCGGAGTGTTTGTGGTCTTCACCCTCATCCGCACCAAGCTCCCGCATTATACTCTGCCGGCTTTTCCTCTCATCGCACTCTGGTTGGGCAAGGCCATTGCCAGCAGTCCACCGACTTGGCGGCTGTTCCAGAGGCTGACGGTCGGCACCTTGGTCTTCCTGTTACTACTGGCCTTGCCGGGCCTGGGACTATTTTCCCGCCTGCTGCCGGTGCCTCGCCTCGCCGAAGAATGCCGGCGCTGGATCAACCCAAAAACCGAACTAGCGACCCTGCAATTCCAAGAACCCAGCCTGTACTGGTACCTACGGCCCAAGGGTGGGCCCTGGATCCAGCACCTAACAAACGAGACGGCTGCGCTGGAGTTTCTGGCCCGACCCGGATCCCGAATTTGTATTCTGCCCGACGGAGAGTCCTTCGGTCACCTGAGCGCTCGGTTTCCTGAGCTGCGCACAATTCGTGTGGGGGGCTTCAACCCGGCCAATGGCAAGGGTATCCAATTGAGAGCATTGATCCGGGAGACCCCTTGAGCTGAGCTAAATGCCGGCGAACGAATCGAGAACTTGAGCTTGGAGGAGCGGACGATCGCTAATTTTGATGATCGGACACTTGAAGGCGGAGGCCTTCCCGTTCGATGGTTCCGTCATGTTCCGCAGACTCGTCCTCGCCAGTGCGCTGCTGCTTGTCCCGGTCGCTTCCAAGGCCGACGCCGCCAGCGACGCAGCTCAACGGCTCGAAACCCTCTCGAAGCTGGTGCAAGACACCCACCCACGGGTCCGTCTGGAAGCCCTTCGTGCCCTAGCCAAGATTCCCGGAGCCCGATCTGCGGAGCTGGCTCTGAGCGTCCTCGAGCAGCCCATGGATCCCACCCTAGACTACGCCCTTTGGTTGACGATCAACGAACTCTCCGAGCCATGGATCGCTGCCCTGGAATCGGGAGCCTGGAAATCCGAGGGGCGTGAAAAACAATTGGCCTTCGCCCTGAAGGCCATCCGAGCCGAACAGGCGAGCCGAGTTTTGGGGCGCGTCATCCAAGAGCGCCGCCTCCCGCGGGATGGCTCCGGCCCCTGGATTGAGCTTATCGGTCAGGCCGGTGGCCCCAAAGAATTGGGAGCGCTGCTGCGACAAACCGTCTCGGGTGGATTTGATGATGCTGCCATGGCGCGCGCCCTGACCTCGCTGGGCGAGGCGGCCCGAACCCGCAAGGTGCGGCCCGAGGGTGATGCCACGGGGATTTTGGGATTACTCGAATCTTCGAACGACTCCGTCCGTGCAGCCACGTTGCGCCTAACCGGCGACTGGAAGACTCCGCCTCCAACCCAATCCTTAACCCGGCTGGCCAATGACCCGTCCGAACAAGTCCGGACCACGGTCTTCGAAGTCCTGCGTCTCCAAGGAGCTGGAAGCCTGCCTCTCCTGAAGCAACTGGCGGAAGACAAAGATCCTGCGACCCGACGCCGTGCGGTTTTGACTTGGGCTGCGCTGGACCTCAGTGGGGCCGGGGCCGCGGTGGTCTCCGCCGTCCAGGGGTTGGATCAGGAACAAATCGCCCAGGAGTTCTGGCGTTCATTGCTGGCAATTAAGGGTTCTGGAAAACAATTAGCAGCCCTCTTGCCCGCTTCGGGGATTCCAGCAGCAGCAGCCCGTACCGGCATGCGGGTGGCTCGCGAAGGCGGTCGCAATGACATGGAATTGGTGCTCACGCTTGCCAAGGGGGCCGGCTTGTCCGCCGACACCCAGGCCTTCACCGACCAACTCATCCGCGAAATGGCCACCCGGGCAGCGGCCAGCGGCAATCCGCAACGCGGTGAGCTCGTCTACCGCCGATCCGACCTGGCCTGCATCACCTGCCACGCCATTGGCGGTGCGGGTGGACGGGTCGGTCCAGACATGACCTCCATCGGGGCCAGCGCACAGCCCGATTACCTAGTGGAATCACTGCTAATGCCCAACGCCAAAATCAAAGAGGGTTACCATGGCGTGGTCGTGGAGACCAAGGATGGCCAGACCTTGTCCGGAACCGTGGTCCGAGAGTCGGCGAGCGAGCTAGTCCTGCGCGGCACGGCCAACCAGGAGATCGTC
>Ga0255126_1000724_pt1 | contig 14026 bp, 8 predicted proteins | sample Law_Miss_RepA_8d_FD_188556 | JGI IMG/M metagenome (GOLD analysis project Ga0255126, IMG submission 188556) | Freshwater microbial communities from St. Lawrence River, New York, United States - Law_Miss_RepA_8d | ecosystem: Environmental > Aquatic > Freshwater > River | place: USA: New York... | reverse complement strand
ATTCAGCATGCGAACTTGCGACCACCAAGTCCGCGGCGCAAGCCAAAGCAACTCCAAAACCACGCACAGGACCGTCGATCGCAGCGATGACTGGCTTGGGCAATCGAAGCAGTGCTTCGACTAACTCCTGTAGCTCGTCGGCAATCTCTTGCCATTGCGATTGTGCGTCGCGACTCTGTGAAGTCTCATGCCACTCCTTCAAGTTGATCCCTGAGCAAAAGTGTTCCCCTTTGCTGCTGAGGATGATCCCCCGGATACTTTTATCTTGGTGGAAATCCGAGATCGCATCGAGGAGCTGCCTGACCATTTCTCTGGTCAGTGCATTGCAACTCGATGGAGCATCGATGAGGATCGTTCCACTCGGGGCAACCTTGTGAAGGCGAATCATATTCAATCCACTGCCTAGCGAGATTGGAAAGCTTAGCGAGACTGGAATCCCAATTGCTTTTGCAAGGTGGAGAACCATCCGCTGATCGAACTGTTGCTTTCCAACGTCGAGACGTTTTGCACGCCTGCCGTGGTAGGAGCTGTTGAGAAGCGGGCCATCAAGTCATCCTCGGTCGGATTGAAGCCTTGAACCTTGACCACATAGTAAATCTCTTTGGCAGCATCGGTAGCAACGATAGTCGAACCTGGAGCCGCACTAAAGATCTTTTCCATGAACGCTCCATCGGTTGGTTTCAGTCCATCGATGGTGCTAAGTTGAATATCAAAGTTCGCTACCAGCGAATTGAGCCATGTAAAGGGCGTTGGACGCTGGACAAGTGCTCGGTCGGTTTCGTTTTCAAGCGATTCGACCAGCGAGGAAGTCCCAACTTTGGCGGCTAACTCTTTAGCTTTCGCTTCGGCTAACTCAGCTGCTTTTTGAGCTTTCCAAACTTTGATCACTTCCTCTTTCGCCGCTTCAAAGGATGGCGTGCTGGCTTCGGTATGCTGAATTTTCCAGAATATAAATCGGTTCAGAAGCGCCATGCTTTGCAATGGAACATACAAATCACCCAAGTTGTCCGCTTCCGGGGTCCCTGGTGGGACTTGGATCAACGCAGGGAATGGAATCTGCTGCATCCGAATTCCACGAGAAATTCGCGATTGTCCGATGTCTTGGCTCGCTACTGTTCGGACATCCACAAGACCGGTTTCCTTATAGTCGAATCCGTATTTATCAGCCAGTTCTTGCAAATTGACTTGCTCGGGTTCGGAGATCGATTTGTCTTTTTCGAGCACGGCTCGTTCCCAAGCTCGTCGGTTTTGCGAATAGATTTCCATTTGATCACGGATCTCATTGATACGTTGATCAAGGATTTTGAAAGCGGTTCCGGCAGCCATTTCGCGCGCGATGCGATCTTTGACTTCTTCGAAGCTTTGCGTACGAGTTGGCTCAGCAGCGGGCTGTTGAACTGCAGGCGGAGTAGCGGTTGCTGGAGCAGGCTCGGTTGCAGGTGCGGGTTCTTGCGGTGCAGCAGATGCTGGCTCTGTTGTCGGTGCAGGCTCGGTTGCAGGTGCTGGTTCTTGCGGTGCAGCAGGTGCAGGCTCTGTAGCCGGTGCTGGCTCTTGCGGCTCAGTCGGTGCAGGTTCGGCAGCAGGTGCTGGGTCTTGGTACGAGACCAATCGCAATTGTTCGTTGCGTTTTGCCGGAACTTGGGACTGCGCTGGAGGCGGTTCAGTTGCTGGTGCCGGTTCAGTAGCTGGAGGCGGTTCAGTAGCTGGGGCTGGCTCAGCAGTTGGTGGCTCGGTGGCTGGATTCTCCAGAGTTGGTGGGCGTGGCGTATCGTCTGGAGTTGCCGGTGCTGGAGCTGGGGTTGCCGGGTCAGTGACCGGCTTCATTTCCGCGTCCGCCTTTACTTCAGCCTCAGCCCCTTCGGTGGCTTTCTTGGCTTCTTCAGCAGCTTTCTTTTCTTCTGGCGTTAGCGGAACATCGAATTGTTTTTCTTTGACGCGACGATCGTATTCAGCTCGAAGGATGTCTTCGGCGATCTTTCCTTTTTCTTCTTCGATGATCTTATCGATATCGCAAGAGATGTAAGCGAAGTTCGCCATTTGAGGGGTCATGAAGGCCGGTTCGGTGGCGATTGGCTGCGAGATGCGCGTGGTCGATTTTCCTTTTTCGAAAAGATCTCGAAGTTCGCGATCCGTAGGAGTTCCAGTAACCGCCGCTTCGAAATCCTTAGTGAAAACTGGAAAGGCTTCGATGGAGGCTTGGCGATTGAACCGAACGAAATATTGCCAGTTCTTGCTTGGTGGATTGAGAATCGAAGTGGGTAAGCCTTGTGAGTTGACCCGCTCTTCGTAGCGTTTGCCGCTGTTAGCTACACGCAACATGGCTTGTTTGGCTAATTCTTCTTTCATCAAGCGATTGAAGTCGGTCAAAGTCATTCGACCGCCGGAGACTTCGCGGAGGGATTTCTGAATTTGATCTCCAGAAAGCTTTCCGTCGACGAATCGTTGAAGGAATGTCGTGACGGCTTGATCGTCGAAATGGATCCCCAAGCGTTGAGCTTCTGCGGCCAGGAGTTTTCTTTCGAGGATCAATCCTGGATCACCGGCTGGTGAGATTCCGACGAGAGAAAAATCTGGACGAACTTCGGGGACGCGTGGAAATCCACCTTTGTCCCGGACATCCATCCCGAGCTTTCTCAGGAATGTATTAGCCACCGACAATTCGGAGAGTTCGATTTCGAGTTGTTCGCGAGAGAGGCTACCTCCGGACCACGAGGCGGCAGTTGCCAGGGCGTCTTTACGCCCGACGACCGGGCCGGAGCCGGTGAAGGACTGCAGCATCGGTGCGACAACGAAGGAAAGAATTGCAATCAGAACCGCTACTGCCATCCATAGCCGCTGATTCTTCCGAAAAATCGTAAAGGGACTTGCCATAAAAAATTTTTTCCTTGGGTCGTTACGACGCGGAATTCCAACCTGCAGCATCCTCAGCCGCAGTTACCTTCTCAGCCGTCTACGAGGGCCTTTCAATTGGTGGATTGTAGGAAATCCCGCATTCGACGCAATCGCACTACTGAATCGCTTCCCCCCAGGAATCCGCCTTTCAAAGCCCCATTTTTTCGACTCAAGGGACCTAAACTTCCGAGTCCGGGGGCTTGACAGAGTGCCAACCCTTCGATCACAACGCCATTCCCGGCGGAGGTCTTTTAGCCTTTTTAATCACCGAAAAGCAACCAGTCCCCATGAGTCAAAAGAAGTCCCTAGTAATCGTCGAATCTCCAGCGAAAGCGAAGACGATCTCCAAGATCCTTGGGAGCGATTTCCAGGTCGAAGCCTCGATCGGTCACATTCGGGACCTACCTGGGGGCTCGAAAGAAGTCCCTGCGGAATTCAAATCCCAACCCTGGGCTAGCCTTGGGGTAAACGTCGAGCAGGACTTTGAGCCCCTGTACATTGTTCCAGCCGACAAAAAGAAACATGTAAATTTTCTTAAGTCTGCCCTCAAGGATGCTAAAGACCTCTATCTCGCGACGGACGAAGACCGCGAAGGGGAAGCGATTTCGTGGCACCTGAGAGAAGTTCTAAAGCCGAAGGTTCCCGTTCACCGGATGGTGTTCCACGAAATCACCCGCGAAGCGATTCAAAGCGCACTGGCTTCGACCCGCGAGATCGACGAAGGATTGGTCAAAGCTCAGGAGACTCGGCGGATTCTCGACCGGCTTTACGGCTACGATGTCTCGCCTTTGTTGTGGAAGAAAGTGCGTCCGGGCCTGTCCGCAGGTCGCGTTCAGAGCGTCGCCGTCCGGTTGATCGTCGAACGCGAACGGGACCGAATGGCCTTCCGAAATGCAACGTACTTTGACCTCGAAGCTCACTTGCGAACCGGGCTTGGAGAATCGTTCTCAGCGATGCTCGTCAGCGTCGCTTCTCGCCGCATTCCGAGCGGAAAGGACTTCGACGCAAGCACCGGTAAGTTAAAAGATCCGCAGTTGTTGCAGCTCGATCGCGCCGGAGCCGAAGCGTTGGCGAGTCGACTTGAGAATACCCCATTTGTTGTCACCAGCATCGAAGTTAAACCGTACACGGAGCGGCCCAAAGCTCCCTTTACTACGAGTACCTTGCAACAGGAAGCCAACCGCAAGCTCGGGTTGACGGCTCGCGATACGATGCGAATCGCGCAAAGCTTGTATGAAAACGGCTATATCACTTACATGCGTACCGACTCGACCACGCTATCGAAAGAAGCCGTGGCAGCAGCTCGCAATCTCGTTCGTTCGCAGTACGGAAACGAATTCCTTTATGATTCGGAACGCAGCTACGCGACAAAGGTGAAAAACGCACAAGAGGCTCACGAAGCGATTCGGCCTGCAGGCAACACGTTCCGACTTCCGGAAACCCTCCGCGGGGAACTTAATTATGATCAATTCCGACTCTTCGATTTGATCTGGAAGCGGACGGTTGCATCGCAAATGGCCGATGCTCGCAAACGCCGCGTTGTGATGAGCATCCAAGCTGCGGACGCTGTTTTCCAAGCGACAGGAACCTCGATTGAATTCGAAGGTTTCCTAAGAGCTTATGTGGAAGGAAGCGACGATCCAGCAGCGGAATTGGCGGAAAAAGAACGCTTGTTGCCAACGGTTCAACCTGAGGAAAAACTCAAGCTCAACAAGCTTGATCCACTCTCGCATACCACCCAGCCACCGGCACGGTTCACCGAAGCTTCGTTGACCCAAGCGCTCGAAGAGCGCGGGATCGGTCGGCCAAGTACTTATGCGTCGATTATCGATACGATCCTTCGCCGCGATTACGTGTTCAAAAAAGGTAATGCGTTGGTTCCGAGCTGGACCGCTTTCGCTGTTATACGCTTGATGGAAGACCATTTCTCTTCGTTGGTTGACTATCAATTCACCGCAGAGATGGAAGACTATCTCGACCAGATCAGCCGCAACGAACGGGAGAACCTTTCGTACCTTCAGGAATTCTATTTCGGTGATGATGTCAACGAAGCAGAAGCTGCGCCGGGGGGGATCGGCCTAAAGCCACTTCTCGAACAAAAAGTTGCCGAAATCGACCCGCGATCGGCTTGTTCATACCCACTTAAATCCTACGAATCCGAGCCTGAAAACGGCGATGCAACCTCTGGAGCAAGCTTGCTAGAGACCGATTCGCAAAATCAAGTGTTCGTGCGGATCGGACGTTATGGACCTTATATCGAACGTGGTGAAAAACGAGCTAGCATCCCTGAGGATATGCCTCCAGATGAACTGACACTCGAAGTAGCTCTGGAGCTTCTCGAGAAGCAAGAGCGCGCGGAACAACCTCTCGGTTTTCACCCTGTCAGCAACAAGCCTATTTTCATCAAACAAGGACGCTTCGGTCCTTACGTACAGATGGGTGCAGCCGACGACGAAGAAAAGAAAAATGCTTCGTTGCCTAAAGGTGTTGCTGCCGACGCGATGACTATCGATCTCGCCGTGAAACTTCTCTCGCTCCCAAGGAATCTTGGGAATCACCCCGACGATGGTGAACCGATCATCGCCACCCAAGGACGCTTCGGTCCGTTCCTGAAACACGGTAGCGATTCGCGATCGATCCCAGCGGAGTACCCACTCCTTGAGATCACCCTAGAGCAAGCTTTAGGTATTCTCGCGCAACCGAAACCGACTCGCGGGCAAGGGCGAGGTGTGGCTGCACCGCCGCTGAAGACACTTGAAGTATCCCCCGTTACTGGAAAAGCGATCGAACTGCGCGACGGTAGATACGGTTTGTATGTGACCGATGGTGAGACCAACGCATCGCTTCCGAAAGACCTCTCAGGGGATGAGCTTACCTTCGAACAAGCCGTTTCTCTGCTAGAAGCAAGGGCGGCAGCAGGGCCGTCGAAGAAGAAGGGGAAGAAGGGTGCTGCGAGCAAGGGGACAGCTAAATCCGGCGCTGCGAAAAAAGGGGCTAGCAAGAAGTCCGGCAGCAAAAAGTCGGGGGCGAAGAAGTCCAGCGCACAAGCTGACGAAGATGTTGGTTCAGACGATGGTGATTCAGATGCAGAATTAGCATCCGCAACCACCAGCAAAAAGAGCAGCGTTAAAAAGGGTGCTACCAAGAAGAGCGTTAAGAAGAAAGCTGCGACCAAAAAGAGCGCTGCGAAAAAGAGTACAGCTAAGAAATCGACTGCAAAGGGAACGGCTGCGTTGAAATCTTCAAGCGATCAAGACACTGAAGAGTAAGACACTGCACAGTAAGATCCTAAAGAGGCCGTTGAGTAAAAACAGTGGCCAATAGGATTTGCGATTCGGGCCCTGCATTGGACTCTGCTAACACGTATGCGTAGGGGCACGTATCCGTAGGGGCACGTATCCGTAGGGGCACGTATCCGTAGGGGCACGTATCCGTAGGGGCACGTATCCGTAGGGGCGGCCATGTCTGGCCGCCCCTACGGCATTGATTTTATCTTCCAGCAATGCGATCCCTAACGATCGCTGCTCGCGGTTGATTATCTGCGGATGTTCGCGTTGATATTCGCGTCAAGTGCTTCGCGTTCCGCCAGACGTGTAGTCGAGTTTGGATTCCGATCGGTCATCAATTGACCTGCGATGGCACCGGTAGCCGAACCGGTAATGCGGGCTACGGGTGCGGAGACTAACGGGATATCGTTGACCTCGGGGACTAGCGTAGAACCCCCGAGAAACGCTGAGCCGGCGAGAGTTGAATAGGTGTGTACCACCATGGAATTCTCAAGTCGCTGGTCATCCTGAACTTTTGCATAATGCAGCGCGTCGTTGCTGACGATCGCTTGCTGGCCGAGTGGAACGAACGGTACGTAGCGGGTGGCAGCATAAGCCCCTGGCCACGAAGCTTTTGCGAAATCCTTGGCCTTGGCCGCTTCATAAATAGCGCTCGCCGGATTGTCTGAATTGATCGAGAGTGTTCGTGTATACGGATTATACGAATCGGTCCGGTAGAGCCTTGAAGGGAACATGCTGTAAGTGCATACGCGAGCGATTCCGTCGGTGTATTTCCACAAAGGGTGAATGTCGGCATTCGCTTCGAGACGTTTCCATTGCTCCATCGGATCGTAATGATGGGCTTCGACGACGACTTGGTGCAAGTCGTTCTCTTCCAGGTAAGCGATCGCGGCTAGAAGTGCGTCTTGTTGCGTTGATTTTCGAGACTTGGACTTAGGCAAGATCTGACGGTTCGCAAGTTCACTGCGCCAACTGTCCCAAGCTTCCGCTGGTTTATGAAGGAGCCTTTCCCAGCGATCCATAACAGGAACTGGTCCGCCGATGAGGACTGGTGGGCTAAGTAGTGAATCTTGGGGCAAGAGCGACGTCTGCTCTGTACCATAGCGGTAGGGCATGGGTTGCGGTCTAAGTTGCGTGCAGCCGCTGCTTAGCACGCAGATGATCGCAATAGCAACGACGGTTGCACGGTGAAATAGTTGCAAGACGCAGCTTATCGCAGAATCATTGCCGACGAAGATCCTGACAGGTTCGTTTCGTTCCGAGCGATCAATGAAATCTGATTGAAATGCTATCACTGGGTTAGCTACGGTTTAGGTAGGAAACTGACTTCGCTGAATTCGGACTGGTAGGACGAGGCCCAAGTTATTGGGTGTCAGGCTCAGGGCTTGCGATACCAGATGGAATAAAGCAATGTTGCGGCGGCGTCCATATCGGCTAGTGATTGAAGGCGATTGATGTTCGTTCGAATTGCGATTTGGGAGATGAAAATCGCTAGCGAAGCTGGTTGGGGCAAGAAGCTGGGTAAGAGCTTGGCGGGATAGTGAAGATGCGCAAAATGCGTTGCAATTGCTAGATCAAGAATTTTGGTTGCACACGGAAAAACCCGCAAGTTTTATCTAGGCTAACGCCGAAACTCTTGTTGTTCGACGAGTCTGATCGTCATAGCACAAGAAGGGTATAATTCGATGTCCTGCAAGCGTCTCTACTCAGCACTTTGGATGATTTTGATTGCGACCGCCTCGACGCAGACCGGTTGCATACACCTATCGAATATGGGTCTTGGGCCTTTTGGGGTTCCGATTCCTATCACGCCATACATGCAGGATAGCGAGGAAGTTCAGTTCCATATCCACGAGAGGTATGCACGGGTTCCGATTCTCGGCCCGATTACTCGTGGGGGAACGATCGCTGCTATCGATCCACCGAGCGACGACGAAGTGATCCACGCTTTGGAGCGTGCTCGCCCAATCCGCGGTGGTGTTCCATTCTTGCATGAGAAGCAACGGAACAAAGTACGGATCGTGAAAGAGAAGATCGCCGACTACATCGACGATCCACGATTCGTCCCCTTGATCGGCTTCGCTCAGTTGCACCACGCACACTATAAGTGCACCGTGTACTTCGAAGAACGCACGATCAACGGATGGCCTGTTCCATATACGCTCGAAGACAACGAGTGTGTAGAAGTCATCTACATTGACCATAATCACTTCCACATGTGTGGTGATCCTGATACCGGGGCTTCGAGTCCTTACTAACCCAAAGTCTCGCAAGCTTAGAGCTTTGTCGAATGCACAGGCGTTCGACACCATGACCTGAGGGCACGACATCAGGAAATGGAATTGAGTTCTGGCCAGCTACAGACATAAGAACGCTTCAAACCAAGACGCGAAGGCGGGGGAATTAATTCTCCCGCCTTTCGTCGTTGTGCATTTCCCGGCGGGGTTCTAGAGGGGATTGCTCTAGGAGTACAATGGTAGGCCTCCAATGCGACTTCTAGAAACTTGGTACAACAGCTTGGCATATCAGCTTGGAATCGCGTAATGGATGCGTCGATTCGCGGGGTGAGCTGAAACAAGAGAATTCGCTTGCAATGCTCAATAGGTAGGACTGGAGTTAACGTCGGTGGTTCAAAAGGCGATTGAGTGCGAACAGGTAGAAGTTTTGTTCCGGCGAGGCAAGTCGGTGCAGAAGGTTCTGCATGGGCTTAGTTTAAGTGTCGAGCCGGGGCAGATCGTCACGCTGCTTGGGCCGAGCGGCTGTGGGAAAAGCACTTTGCTGAAGGTGGTCGCTGGATTATCCAAGGCTGATAGTGGAAGTGTAAAAGTCTTTGGTGCTCAAGTTGCTCAGGCTCAGAGCAAGCTCGCGTTTGTTTTCCAAGAGGCGGCATTACTTCCTTGGAGAACGGTTTGGCAGAACGTAAAGCTACCTTGGGAGATCCGAAGGAACTTCGCTGAGTCGGAACTAACCGATCGGATGAAACATGTGTTGGACTTGGTCGGATTTAGCGAATCGGATTGGACTAAGAAACCTAGTCAATTGTCTGGTGGGATGAAAATGCGAGCGTCGATTGCGCGGGCATTGATCACCGAACCGCAGTTGCTACTGCTCGATGAGCCGTTCGCTGCCCTTGATGACATGCTTCGCTCCAAACTCAATGACTTGTTATTGCAGATCGCGCAGCGCACCGGATGCACGATGTTGTTTGTCACGCACAACATTGCAGAAGCGATTTACTTGAGTCACCGCATCGCCGTGTTTCGCCGCGGTCTCATCGGCGAAGAGATCTCAATCAACTTGCCCTTTCCTCGGACGGCTGCGATGCGATCTAGCCCTGAGTTTGCCGATTACTACGGGCGAGTAAGCAGCTCGTTGATGCGGAGTGCGGAATGAACAAAGCCCCTTTAATAGCTAGGATTCTCGCACCTCTTTTTGTTTTTTGCGTAGTTGGGTGCACATGGCATTTCGCTGTCGACTTTTTTCGTGTCCCAGCGGTTGTCCTACCTAAGCCCGATGCGGTGTTGCGAGGGATGTGGACCGAACGCATTCCCTTGATTCGTGGCGCTTGGGTGACATTTCAAGCAGCGTTCTTAGGACTTTTGTGCAGCGCTGTGATAGGAACGCTTGTCGCGATGCTCTTCAGCCAATCCGCTTGGATTCGCACCGCACTTTATCCATACGTATTGTTTCTTCAGACCGTCCCCATCGTTGCAATCGCTCCGTTGCTCATCATCTGGTCAGGCCTTGAATTTCGAACTGTCGTTCTTGTCTCGAGTATTATCAGTGTCTTTCCGATCATCTCGAACGTCACAAGCGGTTTGCTTTCGATCGATAGCAATCACTTGGACTTGTTTCGCTTGCAGGGAGCAAGCCGTTGGACCATGTTGACGAAACTGCGGATTCCCTCAGCGGTTCCTTCTTTGGTCCAAGGTTTGAGGATCAGCGGTGGTTTGGCCGTGATCGGTGCGATCGTGGGGGAGTTATTTGTCGCCAACTCCGGAGCATACGATGGATTAGGAACGATCATGAATGCCATGCAAGCGAACTTGAGGACCGCCGAATTGATGGGGGCCATCGCCGCATGCACCCTGTTGGGGATCGTTTTGTTTCTATCTGTCGAAGCTCTCAATCGATTTCTTTTGCGACGCTGGACGATCGACGCCGGATTTGAAGGCGACCGCTGACACGCTTGGGCGCGAACGCCAGGCGATTTAACACTAGGCGATTTGTGGCCAAGAAAGCTGAAGGCCGAGGAAATCGGCGGTGGCCGGTGCTATTCCCCGGAAAAAAACTAGGAAAATTCCGGTTCCTCCCCAATCCAGGACAGGACGCGTCGAACCCTGGGGAACTTTGGAGTATAGTAATCCCCGACTCCACACCAATTTTTTTCCGGCATGGTTCGTCTGCAACCCTCTGGCACTTGATTTAGAAATCCACCAACATGTCACTCGCTTGGGACCGTTTGATTCCGATCCTCCGCTCGCACCGCCGTTTTATCTTGACCAGCCATATCCGGCCCGATTGCGATGCTCTAGGGAGCGAAATTGGCATGGCGGGAATTCTGGAGGCGATGGGCAAACAAGTCACGATCGTCAACGGCCATCCAACTCCACCAGCGTTGGCTTTCCTCGATCCGAGACAGAATATCCGGGTGCTTGGTGAAAGCATTTCGCCAGATGAAGTCGAAGGGGATTGTTTGATCGTCCTCGATACGAGCGCTTGGGCACAACTCGGCCCCATGGCAGAAGTCTTGCGTCGATTCACAGGCCGAAAGCTTGTCATCGACCATCACGTTGGAGAAGACGATCTCGGAGCTGAGTTTTTCAAGGACACCAGTGCTGAGGCGACGGGTCACTTGGTGACTCTTTGTGCGAAAGAAGCTGGGGTTCCAATCACCAAAAACATGGCAAACGCCCTTTATGCGGCGATCGCAACCGATACCGGCTGGTTTCGATTTGCGTCGACTACAAGCTCCACTTACCGGGTCATCGCGGAATTGGTCGATAGCGGAGCATCTCCTTCGACCATCTATGGCGATCTTTTCGAGCGAGATACCATCGGGCGAGTACGGCTCCGAGGCCGAATTCTTGCACGCACCGTTTCGGAATGCCAAGGCCAATTGGTCCATACCTTTGTGCGCAAAGAAGACTTCGCCGAATCGGGTGCATTGCCAAGCGATACCGAGGACGCGATCAATCTGACCCTTGCGATCGAAGGGACCAAAGTTGCGGTCATTTTCATCGAGCAGCTCAAGGGTGGGTTCAAGATTTCCTTCCGTTCCCGCTGCCATGTCGATTGCAATGAGCTTGCACGGCAATTCGCAGGTGGTGGCCACCGGGCCGCTGCTGGAGCGTTTCTCGAAGGCGAATTCTCCGATGTGCAGTCGAGGGTTTTGCAAGCCGTCCGAAGTGCGATGGGCAATACCCCCGCAAATCTTACCTAGACTGCTTGAATTACCAAGCGTTTCGTCTATTCTCAAGGAACTCCTCGGCGCTTTCGAGCGTCGAAACGGAGTCGTTTGTGCATCTACAGTGGAACGCATCACGAGCATTCAGGAGCATCGAGGACAAGATGATGAAGCGATGGTTGTTGGCAACGTTGGTATCCCTGGCAACTGCTACCCTCGGGGGTGAAGTCATGGCGGGCTTCGGTTCGCATGGCGGGCACGGCTCGAGCGGTGGATACGGATCAAGTGGTGGCTCGAGCGGCGGATATGGCTCGAGTGGTGGGTACGCTGTATCGTACGGTTCCTCGGGTGGTTCTTCCGGTGGCCATGTAGGTCCCCTGCGCCGCTTGCACCAAAAGATTCACACACACATTGCAGCCAAGCATGCGCGGCACGCAGCCCGTTGGGGATCGAGTGGTGGCGGATCGAGCGGCGGATCATCCGGTTACTACCCATCGGCAGTATCAAGCTACGGTTCATCTGGTGGAAGCTCCGGCGGATACCGAGTTAGCAGCTATGGTTCTTCTGGCGGTGGATCCTCTGGCGGCGGATCTTCGGGCGGAAGCTATTCCGGAAGTGGATCGAGTGGCGGTGGTTCGAGTGGCTACAGCTCCGGTCGATACCTTCCTTCTTACGAATACGGCTCGAGCGACTCGGGATACGAAGTTCCTAGCTATACCTTTGGCAGCAGCAATCAATCGTTGCTCGGTGGGCAAACCATCGCTTCGAACCGCGCTGGCGCGTCGTTCGAAAGCGTTGCGGCAACAGAAGTTCAATTGATGGTTGAAGTTCCACGCGACGCAAAAGTCTTCGTCAACGGAAATGCAACGACATCGAGTGGATCATCCCGTCGATTCGTCAGTCGCGATCTCGACACAAAGGATGCTTATCGCTTTGAGATCCAAGCTAGCTACGAAGTTGCCGGCAAGGAAGTAACGCAAACCAAGACGATCATTGCGCGTCCTGGCAGTTCCGAATCGGTAGTCTTTGACCCTTCGGTCAGCGATGATCCAGTCGAAACCACGTTGACGTTGAATGTTCCTGAAGGAGCAAAGGTCGTGTTGGCCAACAACTCTACGAAGAGCGACGGATCGACCCGCGTGTACCGCACCAAGCAACTCAAGACCGGAGAAGCTTGGGAAGACTACAAGATTCAAGTCACTCATAACGGGACCACCAAAGAAAAGACCATTCGTCTAATCGGTGGTGACAAGTTGGAGATGAGCTTTACCTTTGCTGAAGAGCAAGGAACCGAAGTTCAATCCAACAAGATCGCTTCGCTGCGATAGTCTCCCGCATTTGCTTGTCGCGATGTACTTCAACCACGCGACCTGAACAACATCAAACGACCGTGACCAAAATCACGGTCGTTTTTCTTTGGTCCGCAGCAGCGTAATGAGCTTGTTTTGGCTTAGCGTAAGTAGCGTAAACGGTTGTTAGGTTTAGCTTAGTAATTAAACGTCAACGCGTACTTCGCGCACCCTCATACCGCCCCTTCAGGGCTTGCGTATCTAATTCGTTTGCGAACCCAGGGCGTTGCCCTGGGCTTTCTCCTGTCACCCCGTTGGGGTTGAAAACAATTTACCTCGACACACCGGTCTTCCGCCACAACGACGCACCAATCTTCCGCCCCGAAGGGGGCACCGATCTTCCACCCCGAAGGGGGCACCGGTCTTCCGCCCCAACAGGGCACTGGTCTTCCGCCCCAAAGGGGCACAATGTGATAGCCCAGGGCAACGCCCTGGGTAAACGGCCGGTTCCTCGTTGACACGCCGGGTTACTTTACGGGTTACGAATAGACTCCCACCACAAGCTGGCTGCGTTTACAATGACTAAACACACCTGAAAGCGTCTTGATGCATTCCCTCACCGCTTAAATACCCCACCTCAAACCATTTGTTCGAATAAGCTAAACGACAGCTCACTGTTTTCGAATACAGGTTCTTGATGCTAAAACAGACGTCATTCCAAATTGGAGCGTATTCTCGAGTATGCGGCTTGTCGCAGCAGATGCCGTTCCACACCTCTAGCAATCGGACAGGATGGTCGAATCGCGTTTCGCGTTGGCGGATTGTTTTGAGCTGGATGATTGTTTGGTTGTGTTTTTTCAACACACCTAAGCCATTGCTCGCAGATGATGGAGAGGGTGTCGCAAACACAACTCAAAGCGGATCGCAATCACTTGAGCAACTAAAATCCCTTGGCCGAAGTCGATCGAAGTTCTTGGTTTCAGGCGCAGTCGATACGACGTTCTTGGGTAATTCAACAAGCGAGATGGGAAAGCTACCCGAACCCAAGCTGGAAGAGTTCCAAGCGACGATTGCTCCAATCCTAAAAGATAAATGCGTTGAGTGTCATGGGCCTGAAACACAAGAGGGCAATGTCCGCATCGACACGCTCG
>Ga0255126_1000711_pt1 | contig 14114 bp, 9 predicted proteins | sample Law_Miss_RepA_8d_FD_188556 | JGI IMG/M metagenome (GOLD analysis project Ga0255126, IMG submission 188556) | Freshwater microbial communities from St. Lawrence River, New York, United States - Law_Miss_RepA_8d | ecosystem: Environmental > Aquatic > Freshwater > River | place: USA: New York... | reverse complement strand
TGATACCTTGGTTGAAGGGGTGCATTTCCCCGCAGCAATGCTGCCGTTTGAGATTGGCTATCGGGCTGCGGCAGTCAATTTGAGCGACCTCGCCGCGATGGCGGCAACGCCGCGCTGGGCGACGCTAGCGCTCACCATTCCCGTCGCCCAACCCGACTGGCTTAAGGCGTTTGCGCGCGGGCTCGCGGCCGCCTTGGGGCCGCTGGGCGTTGCGCTGGTTGGCGGTGATACCACGCGGGGCCCGCTTACGATCTCAGTGCAACTGATGGGCACCGTCGCCGCCGGGAAGGCGCTGCGCCGCAGCGGCGCGCAAGTGGGCGATCGGGTGTTTGTCTCCGGCACGCTGGGGGACGCGGCGGGAGGGCTTCGCTGCTACGACGAGCTTGCCGATCATCCCGATATCCGCTTTCTGCAGCGGCGCTTTGCGCAGCCTGAGGCGCGTGTGGCGCTCGGGCTCGCCTTGGTAGATGTGGCGAGCAGTTGCATTGATATCTCGGACGGACTGCTCGCCGACGCCGGCCATCTGGCCACTGCGAGCGGCCTCGCGTTCGAGCTTCGCGCCCCCGACCTACCCTTGTCCGAGGCCCTGCGCAGCCGCTTCGAGCCGGCGGCAGCCTTGGCCTTGGCCGCGACCGGTGGCGACGACTACGAGCTTTGCTTTACGGTGCCGGAGCGGGCGATCGGTTTGCTCGAAAGCCGGCTTGAGGGACTTGATTGCGCGGTGACCGAAGTCGGCAGGGTGCTGTCTGGCGAGGGTGTGCAATTGCGCGACGCGCAGGGCCAGCTTTGCGAATTTGCCTTGGCCGGCTATCGCCACTTCTGAGGCACCCGAAAGGCGCCGCGTCTCTCTCCGCACAAGCGATTAGTTTCACCAGATAAAAACGGCGAGGCCGCCGTGGGGAGTTGCCGAATGTCCGAAAATTTTCGTCTGCGTTTGCGGCGCGGGGATCGCCTGATTGGCACCATCGTCGCGATTGAATCTCCCGAGGTTGTCGAAGTTCTCGCCGGGGCTGGCTTCGACTGGTTATTCATCGATGCCGAACACTCGCCGCTGTCTCCGCAAGGCGTGCAGCGAATGGTGATGGCCGCCGGCGATGTGCCCTGCGTGGTGCGCGTGCCGGCCAATCACGAAGCCTGGATCAAACACGTTCTGGATGCGGGCGCCGCCGGCATCATCGTGCCGCTGGTGAATACGGCGGCAGACGCCGCGCTCGCCGTGCAGCGGGCGAAATATCCGCCGCAAGGGGTGCGCGGCGTGGGGCCTTCGCGGGCACTCGGCTACGGCTATGGCATTGCCGACTACGTGGCGCGGGCCAACCAGGACACCGCCGTCATTGTGCAAGCCGAACACACGCACGCGGTGGCGGCCATCGACGAGATTGTTGCGGTGCCCGGCATCGACGCGATCTTTGTCGGTCCTTTTGATCTTTCGCTAAGTCTCGGCGTGCCTGGTCAGGTGGATAATCCTGCGGTGGTCGCAAGCATTGAAACCGTCCGCCTCGCGGCGCAGCACGCCGGGCTTGCGCTGGGTTATTTCGGCGTGAGCCCGGAGGCGGTGCAGGCCTGGATGACGCGCGGCTTCAATCTGCTGGCCTGCGGCGTGGACTTGATGATGCTTGGCGCGAAGGCTCGAGAAATTTCCACAATTTTGCGCGACTGAGCGTTGTCTTACCGCTTTGCAGCATCTATTCTCGGGCCATGATGGAAATCAACTGGCCTGAGTACGTTAAAGGTACGGTCTGTGATGAGCTTGTCGCCGGCGGTGGCCGGGCGCGACCGGGAGCGGCTTCGCTGCTCAAGCATCTGCGAACGCTCGGCGGCGAAGAACTGCTCCATCGCAAAAAAGCGGCCGAGCAGGCGATTCGTGCGATGGGCATTACCTTCACCGTTTACAGTGAAGGCGAGAATCTCGATCGGCTTTGGCCCTACGACATCATCCCCCGCATTCTCCGCGCCGCCGAATGGGCGCGCATCGAAACCGGTCTGCAGCAGCGACTCACTGCGCTCAACTGTTTCATCAACGACGTTTACAACGACCAGAAAATCTTCCGCGACGGCGTAGTCCCGCGCGATGTCGTGATGGACGCCGGCAACTTCCGCGAGCAATGCGCCGGGATCAAACCGCTGCACGGTGTTTGGGCGCATATCTGCGGCAGCGATTTGGTGCGCGACCGCGACGGCAAGATGTACGTGCTGGAAGACAATCTCCGCGTGCCGTCCGGCGTGTCGTACATGCTGGAGAACCGCCGCATTACCAAGCGCGTGTTTCCGGAACTGTTCGAGTCCTACAACATCGGTCCGATCGACGAATACCCCGCGCAGTTGTTCGACACGCTGGCGTCCCTGTCGCCGCGTGGGCAGGACGATCCGGAAATCGCGGTGCTCACGCCGGGCATTTTTAATTCCGCCTATTTCGAACACGCCTTCCTCGCCCAGCAGATGGGGGCCGAACTGGTCGAAGGCGGCGATCTGGTGATTGGCGCCGACGACTGCGTCTACATGCGCACGATTCGGGGACTGGCGCGGGTGGATGTGATTTATCGGCGCATCGATGACGCCTTTCTCGATCCGGAAGCGTTCCGGCCCGACACCATGCTGGGCGTGGCCGGACTGATGCGTGCCTGGCGCAAAGGCAAGGTGGCGATCGCTAACGCGCCGGGGACCGGCGTGGCCGACGACAAAGTGGTTTATGCCTACGTGCCGGCGATGATCAAATACTATCTGGACGAGGACGCCATCCTGCCCAATGTCCCGACCTATCTCTGCTTTGATCCCAAACAGCGTCAGCACGTGCTGGCCAATCTGGAACACCTGGTGGTGAAACCGGCGAATGAATCCGGCGGCTACGGCATCATGATTGGTCCTGCCGCCAGCCGCGCCACGCGCGAGCAGTTTGCGAAACTGATTCAGGCCAATCCGCGCAACTATGTCGCGCAGCCCACGCTGTCCCTGTCCACGACGCCCACCATTCTTGGGCGCGAACTGGTGCCGTGCCATATCGATTTGCGTCCCTTTACCTTGCAGGGCGCCAAGCACTACGTCACCGCCGGCGGCTTAACCCGCGTGGCGATGCGTCGAGGCTCTCTGGTGGTGAATTCCTCCCAGGGCGGTGGCAGCAAGGACACCTGGATCGTGGCGGACTAACTCATGCTTTCCCGAGTCGCCGAACGTCTCTACTGGTTAGGCCGCTACGTTGAGCGGGCGGAGAACACCGCGCGACTGGTGACGGTAAACAACAACCTGCTGCTTGACCTGCCGGGCTCGGCCAGCGCGCTGTGGGAACTGTTGCTGGAGCTGCTGGCCGCCAGCCAGAGTTTCCGCCAACGGCATGCGGCGGTTTCCGAACGTAGCGTCATTCGTTGGCTGGTCGCCGACCAGCAGAATCCGGGGTCGCTCGTGTCATCGCTCCGCGCCGCGCGCGAGAACGCCCGCACCGTGCGCGAAGTGATTCCTTCCGAATCATGGGAACTCATCAACGACCTTTACTGGTCGGCGCAGGACACCGCCGATTCCGCTATCGCCCGGAAAACCCGGCAGGCCTATCTCGACAGCATTCTGCTTAAAAGCCAGCAGTTCGCCGGCATGCTACATAACACCATGAGTCGTCGTGAGCCGTTCCAGTTCATCTTGCTCGGCGCGACCCTGGAGCGGGCCGACATGACGTCCCGCATCGTCGACGTGGGCGCCGCGTCGGCTAAACAGAGTCGGGGCAGCGGGACGGTGGCGGCCCACGAGAACATTCGCTGGATGAACGTGTTGTTGTCGCTCAGCGCCTACCAGATGTACCGGCAGCAGGTGCGCGAGCGAGTGAATGGACCCGATGTGGTGCGCTTCCTGCTCCATGACAACAGCTTTCCGCATGCCATTGCCTGGTGCGTGGATGAACTTGAGCATGCGCTGGCGAGCTTGCCGCATAACCGGCTCGCGCTACAGGCGAATCGTCGAGTCCTGCAGCACCTGATGCGGGCCAATCCGGCCGCCCTGCTCGCAAACGGCCTGCATGAGTATCTGGATGAACTGCAGGTTGAACTCGCCAAATTGCACGATCAGGTGGTTAACACCTGGTTCGCACTCCGCGACTAAATCCCCCGCCTAACCCGCCCAGTCGATTTCCGGCAGGGTCTTGAAGGCTTCAATCAGTTTCTGGTTCCACCCGGCTGCCAGCGCGCGCAAATAGTCGTCGTCGGCGCTAAATTTGAGATGGCGACCGGCCACCAGCGTGTCGTTCTCGTAGACGCGGAGTTCAATCGGCGGGCCCACGCTGAGGTTACTGCGCAACGTGGAATCCATCGACACAATGGCGCATTTGGCGGCGTCATCGATGCTGGTGCCGGCAGCGATCACGCGATCCAGAATCGGCTTCCCGTATTTGCTCTCGCCGATTTGCAGGAAGGGATGATCGCGCGAGGCGGTGATGTGATTGCCTTCGGCGTAGATCAGAAACATGCCGGTGGCCTCACCCGCAATCTGGCCGCCAAAGAGCAGCGTGACTTTGGGGTCGAAGCTGCTCAAGCCGCCTTCGCGAAACTTGGCCTGCCGCTTCACGCTCACTTCGCCAATGTAATCCGCCGCCTCGGCCAGCGATTTCACGTTCATGAGATTCAGTTCGGCCGACTGTTTGATGTCGTGCTGAAGCTGGTGCACCACGGCCTGGGTGGTGGCCAGATTGCCGGCCGAGCACAGCACAAAGCGGCGGTCGCCGTCGGCGCCAAAGACATGCATCTTGCTGTAGGTGCTGACCTGATCGATGCCCGCGTTGGTGCGCGAGTCGGAGCAGAACACCAGACCTTTTTCCAGGGCGATGCCAATACAGTAGGTCATGCGGTGTTAACCCGGCTTGGCGTTTAACTGGGTCTTGCGGAGCACGGCGCCATTGGCCGCGTGCGGGGTGCGAAGCAGGCTGTCGGCCGCTTTTTCGAGCTCGCGGGCTTCATCTGCCAGACGCGCTGCCGCGCGCATCATTTCGTGGCCGGCGGCGACCATCGTGACGTAGCGCGCGGGATCCTGTTCCTGAAAGCAGCCGGCGGCAGTGACCGCGGACACCGTCTCCGCCATGGTCAGGGCCGCATAGGCTTTCGCTGCGGCATAGGGATTTGCGAAACCAGCGGCATTCACGGCTTTTTCCGCGCTCACCGTGAGGGTAGGGAAGGTCGGCGGCGTGCCGGCTTTTACTTCTTCAATCAGCGCATCCAGCGTGGTTTGCACCAGACGCAGCACGCCGCTGGCGGCCAGCACCTTGATCACGTCGGCATTGAACAGGCTCATTTCGGTGGGGTCGAGAAACTCACGGCGCGCGCCGATCATCGAATCCGCCGGGAAGATCATGAAGCCCTGCCCCTCGGGCACGTTCATCACCTGTTTGCCTTCTTCGTTTTTCTTGAAAAAGGCTTTTTTGGAGGGACCGTCTGATAACACCACGAGCGGCAGGCCGGCGGCGGCGATGGCTTTGCGGGAAGCGGCCGGGCCGGGCAGGGCGGCGTTCGGGCTGACCAACACCACCAGTTGAGGTTGCCAGGCCAGCAGGTCGTTGGTTGGGCCGGTGCAAGACTCAGGATCGAGCTTGGCCCCGCAGGTAAAGGCGCGCACTTCAAGGTCTTCACGGTCTGCCCGTTCGTCCAGCAGCAGATCGAGCAGAGGGGCGGCGCCGATGCAGCCGAGTTTCAAAACGCCAAGCTTGAACGTGCCTTCAGCCATGACCAAAACCTCCGGAAATTAGGCAATGCGCGCGATGATGCGCCCGCACATAGTGGGCATCGTTATCGCAATCGGTCGTGCTGGCGTCAAGCGTCGGATGGGCTCGTCAGGCGGGTGACGTCCACGCTCACCTGCAGCGTCTGCGGCCCGCGCGCAAGAATAATTCCACGCAGCGGTGTGACATCGGTGAAGTCGCGGCCCCAGGCCAGCGTGATGAACTCATCATCGGCCAACTTGCCATTGGTGGGATCGCAACCCACCCACCCGCAACCGGGCACGTAGACCGCCACCCAGGCATGCGACGCGCCCGCGCCCTGATTGGCCTCGGTGCCGGAGAGCGGGGCGACGTAGCCGCTCATGTAGCGCGCCGCAAAGCCCAGACTGCGCAGGCCGCTCAACATGAAGTGCGTGAAGTCCTGACACACCCCGCGTCGCCGTCGCAGGAGGTCGTCAACGGAAGAGGAGACGGACGTTGCCGCAGGGTCGTAGATGAACTCCGCCTTGATGCGCTTGGTCAAGGCGAGTAGCGCTTCCACCACCGGCCGCCCAGTGCTAAAGGTTTCGCGCGCAAAGGCCTGCGCGCCGGGCACCAGCGGCACGTTCGGTGAGGGCAGACAGAATTGCTGAATATCGAGGCCTACCCCGGCCAATGTCGGGGTTTTGATCAGCGCCGCTTCCCAGGATAGCGGGCTCTGCCAGTTGGCGACCTGCGAGTGCACGCTGACCGTGGTGGTGGCTTCCACCTTTAAGCCTTCATGCGGCGTGCCCAGCGCAAAACGCGCCACGGGATTGCCGAAATAGTCGTCCGTTAGCGAGTACTCGAGGGGCTCAGGGCTTATCGTTAGCGTGTGCTTATGCACCGTCTGCCAGGGCGTAACGCGCGGCGTGAGATGCGCGAGATGGCGGCTGCGGACGATTTGTTCGGTATAGCGGTAGTGCGTGAGATGCGTCACGCGGTAATGCACGCTGGCGCTCATCGGCTGAGCAGCGACTGGGCGCTGAGGCCGGTATGGTTGAAGACCTGTTGGGTCAGGGTATCGCTGAAGGTGCTGGCCGTGGTGCGGATGATCTGGAGCTGGCGGTGCAGATTGGGTGGCAGGCCCGGGGTGGCGGCCAGCGCCATGGTGTTGTCGACCAGCGAGTTCCAGAGACTCGCGTAATCGGCCTGGAGCGCGGTCGGCATTTTTCGCAGGTAGTCGCGCACGCCCTGCATCTGGAACATCAGCGAGCGCGGGTTTTCCTGATCAAACACCAACAGCTCCAGTAGTGAACCCCACTCCGGCTGCGTGGCATACCGCGCGCGGTAGGTCACGCTCGAATCCGCCAACTCCAATAACCAGCCCAGGCCGTCGCCGGGTTTCTCAATCGCCAGACTCAACGTGAGCGCGCTGGTCGACAGCCGCTCCAGCCGGCGGCCAATGGAGAGGAAGCGCCAGCCGGAATCGCGGGTCATGCCGTCCAGCGCAAAGCCGGAGAGCGACATCAGGCCTGAGACCGCGCGGTCAATCCAGAGCAGGGTTTCCGTGAGTGAAACGCGCTTGCCTATCACCGCGTCCTGCGCCAGCCGGTTGACCGCCTGCCAGTTATCCAGCGACATCCGTTCGCGCAGGCTGAAGGCCACCTGGCCGAGTTGCCGCAGCTGGCTCGGTAAGCCGTAAAGACGATTCTCATCGGTGGCGGCGGCCGACCAGTCGCGCGCCGATTGCGCGCGGCCAATGGTGAGCCCCAGCGCCTCGGCCACGCGGGCCACCGCCGCTTCATTGGCTTCGCTGTCGAGCGCGGCATTCAGCCCCGTGCGGAGCAGTCGCGCCAAATGGTCGCAGCGCTCGGCATAGCGCCCATACCAGAACAGGTTCTCCACCACGCGCGAGGCAATAATGACGTGCCGTCGCGTCGCCGCCACGCTCGGCAACTCGGGCGTCACCGGCACCGGCGGCAAGGCGGGCGCGGCGCTGCCGGCCAGAATCCAGGTGTCCTTGGCGCTGCCTCCGCGCTGCATCGAGACCACGTGGGGGTCCGCGTCGGCCGCTACGCGCGTCAGGCCGCCGGGCATGACCTGATAGCCATCGGGCGTCGCAATGGCGAACACGCGCAGCCCGATGGGGCGCGTGCCCACCAGATCGGGACGACGCGGCGTCAGCGTTGGCGCCTGCGAGACCCGCACCAGTTCCTGCGCGACAAAGCGCTCGGGTTCGGCCCGAACGCGTGCGATAAACGCCTCCCTTTCGCTACTCGACAGTTCCTGTCCAATCACGGGTTCAAAGGGGCGGCCGGGGTCAGCGGTCTTGAACACCAGGTGGTCGATGTTGCGCAGGGCTTCGGCCTGCGCGGCCGGCTCGCCGCACCACCAGGTAGCGATGGACGGCAGGCGCAGGGGCGCGCCATGCAGTGCTTCACAGAGCTTGGGCAAATAACCCAGCAGGGCGCCCGATTCCAGCACGCCCGAACCGAGCGCATTGGCAATCATCACGGTGCCGCGATGGGCGCATTCCATCATCCCTGGCACGCCGAGCGCCGAGTCGGCGCGGAGTTCCAGCGGGTCGCAAAAGCTGTCGTCCTGTCGCCGAAGAATGGTGTGAACCCGTTGCAGGCCTTCCAGCGTTTTCAGCCAAACCTTGCAATCGCGCACCACCAGATCGCCGCCTTCAACCAGCGGAAAACCGAGAAATCGCGCCAGAAAACTGTGCTCGAAATAGGTTTCGTTGTACGGCCCCGGGGTCAGTACGACCGCCAGCGGCTGCTCGCTGCCGGCGGGCGCGTAGTGGAGCAGGGATTCGCGCAGGGTGTTGAAGTAGGCCGTAATGCGCTGCACGCCGAGTTCGCGGAACAACTCTGGAAACAGGCGTGCGACCAGCAGCCGGTTTTCAAGCGCGTAGCCGGCCCCCGATGGCGCCTGCGTGCGATCGGCCAGCACCCACCAACGGCCATCGGGGGAGCGCGCGAGATCCGCCGCGTAGCTGTGCAGGTAGATGCCATTGGGCGCCTGGGTGCCAACCGCGGGACGGAGGAAGCCGCTATGGCCCAGTACCAGGGCCGGCGGCAACAGACCCTCGCGGAGCAGGCGTCCTGCGCCGTAGAGGTCTTTCAGGACGTCATTGAGCAGGGTGGCGCGCTGCGCGATGCCGGCGGCCAGCGTTTGCCACTCGGTGGCCGGCAGAATGAGCGGTAAGACGTCCAGATCCCACGGCCGGTCGAGGCCTTTGGGATCGGCATAGACGTTGTAGGTGACCCCGCTGTCGCGAATCGCGCGCTCGACCAGCCCGATGCGGTCGCCGAGTTCGAGCCCGGTAGTGCCCTGAAGCTCCGCGTGAAAGCGCTGCCAATGGGCTCGCGGCGTGCCGGGGCTCGCCATGAGTTCGTCATAGCGAGCCAGCGTTGGCGCCGGATTGGCGAGAAGGTCGGGCTGCATGCTTTACAGTCCTCGGCAGGATCAGTCCGGACTCTAGCCCCCCGACCGACGCAGATCCAGCGTGAACGGATAGTAGGCGCTGCGCGCCGCCGGCCTTGCCTGCAAGCCGCCCGGCGTATGGCCCATCCGGAAAAAGCGCGCCAGTCGGCGGGCTTCGGCTTCAAAGGCATTCACCGGGAACGTCGTGTAATTGCGACCGCCCGGATGCGCCACATGGTATTGGCAACCGCCCAGCGAGCGGTGTTGCCAGGTATCCACCAAGTCGAAGGTCAAAGGTGCGTGAGCGCCGATGGTGGGCTGCAGACAGGACGGTGGCTGCCAGGCGCGATAGCGCACGCCGGCCACGAACTCACCGTTCGTGCCCGTGGGGTGGAGCGGCACGGTCTGGCCGTTACAGGTAATGACGTGGCGGTCATCCACCATGCCACGCACCAGAATCTGCAAACGCTCCAGCGAGGAGTCCACATAGCGCGCGGTGCCGCCGGGGCCGGATTCTTCCCCCAGCACATGCCAGGGCTCCAGCGCGCCGCGCAGTTCCACCTGTACGTTGCGCGCGGCGAAGTCGCCGATGCGCGGGAAACGGAATTCCAGATGCGGCGCGAACCACGCGGGGTCGAAGGCGTAGCCGAACTCGCCAAGTTCCTGCAGCACATCGTGCAAATCGGACTGCACGAAGTGCGGCAGCATGAAGCGATCGTGCAGCTCGGTGCCCCAACGCTGCAGTTTTTGCGGGCGATAAGGCTGCTGCCAGAAACGGGCGACCAGCGAGCGCATCAGCAACTGCTGGGCAAGGCTCATCTGCGCGTGCGGTGGCATTTCAAAGGCGCGCAGCTCCAGCAGGCCCAGTCGCCCGGTGATGCCTTCGGGCGTGTAGAGCTTGTCGATGCAGAACTCGGCGCGGTGGGTGTTGCCGGTCACATCGACCAGCAGATTGCGGAACAGGCGGTCGACCAGCCAGGGCGCCACTTGCGCGCCGAGTTCACCCTGTTGGCGGGTGAGTTCGCGCATGGCGATCTCAAGCTCGTAAGTGGATTCGTGGCGGGCTTCGTCGAAGCGCGGCGCCTGACTGGTGGGCCCGATGAAAAGCCCCGAGAACAGATAGGACAGCGCCGGATGGTTGTGCCAGTAGGCCAGCATGCTGGCCAGCAGATCGGGGCGGCGCAGGAACGGCGAGTCATTTGGCGTCGCGCCGCCCAACACAAAATGATTGCCGCCGCCGGTGCCCGTATGGCGGCCGTCGAGCATGAATTTCTCGCCCCGGAGCCGCGTTTCATGCGCGGCTTGATACAGAAACTCGGTGTGCTCCACCAGCTCATCCCAGCTCGCAGCGGGTTGCACGTTCACCTCCAGCACGCCCGGATCGGGGGTCACGCGCAGCTGGCGCAGGCGCGGGTCGCGCGGCGGGTCATAGCCTTCAATCACCACCGGCACGTTCATCGCCACCGCGGTGGCTTCGATCACGCTGATCAGTTCCAGATAGTCTTCAAGCCGCGCCAGCGGCGGCATGAAGAGATGTAAACGCCCTTCGCGGGCTTCGGCGCACAGCGCGGTGCGCACGATGCCTTGCGCGGATTCATGCACATTGAGACCCGCAGCCGGCGCCTCATCGGGCTTAAGACCCGGTCCGCGCTGCTGACGGGGCGCGGCGGTGGTTTCGCGCGCCATTTCCCGATACGCCCGATGGGCCGGCAGCGGCTGCGTGGGCAGCGAAGGATCGCGCATGTACTGCGTGTCCTGATCGCCGGGTGCGGACCAAGGCAGCGAATCCAGCGGCAGGCGCAGGCCGAGCGGCGAATCGCCGGGGATCAGATAACAGCGCTCATCGCGCAAAAACCAGGAGCCGCTTTCCCAGCCGTTGACGTTCTTGGCCAGCGGCAGCACGTGGCCCACCACACGCGCCAGCCCTTGCTCGAATATCCGCTGCAAACGCGCTCGCTCGATGGGGTCGTCGAGTGCTGATTCAAAGGGGTCGACATTGGTCGGCAGGCGCCGCTCGCGCCAGAGGTAATACCAGACGTCTTCATACGCGGGAAAAATCTGCTCCGCGGAGAGCGCCAGGCGTTGCGCCACGGCGTCCAGAAAGCGCCCGCCCTGCGCGCTGTGGGCACCGTAGTCGGTGCCATCGCGGGCGAGGAGCTCACTGGCTTGCCAGAGCGGTTCCTGATCCGCGCGCCAGAAAAGATTCAGCGACCAGCGCGGGAGCTGTTCGCCCGGATACCATTTGCCCTGACCAAGATGCACCAGCCCCTGCGGCGCATAGCGTGCACGCAGCTTGCTCAGCAGTTCATCGCCAAGGGGGCGCTTGGTCGGGCCCATCGCCTCGGTGTTCCACTCCGGCGCTTCTTGATCGCTATCGGCGACGAAGGTGGGCTCACCGCCCTGGGTGAGTCGCACATCGTGCGCATTCAAATCGATGTCTACTGCCGCCCCCAGCGCTTTCAGCCGCGCCCACTGGGCATCGGTATAGGGTTTGGTGACGCGGGGTGCTTGGTGAATGCGCTCGATGCGCATCTCGTGCGAAAACTCGACTTCGCATTTATCCACGCCGCCGCTGACCGGCGCGGCGGACTGCGGCTCCGGCGTGCAGGCGAGCGGGATATGCCCTTCGCCGGCCAGCAGGCCTGAAGTGGGATCAAGCCCAATCCAGCCGGCGCCCGGCAGATAGACCTCGCACCAGGCGTGGAGATCGGTGAAATCCGCCGTCGGTCCGGCGGGGCCGTCCAAAGGTTTCACATCCGGCGTGAGCTGGAGCAGATAGCCGGAGCAAAAGCGCGCCGCGAGCCCGAGATGCCGGAGCAACTGCACCAGCAGCCAGCTTGAATCGCGGCACGAGCCGGAGCGCAGCGTTAGCGTTTGATCGGGCGTCTGCACGCCGGGTTCAAGCCGAATGAGGTAGCTGATGTCCTGCTGCAGGCGCTGGTTCAGTTCAACGATGAAATCGATCGTGCGGCGCTCGCTCAGATCGACGCCGTCGAGGTAGGCCTGAAACTGCGGGCCGGGCGCTTCTTTGATGAGGTAAGGCGCGAGTTCATGCAGCGAGCTTGCGTCGTAAACAAACGGAAAATTCTCGGCCTGCGGCTCCAGAAAAAAATCGAAGGGATTGAGCACCGCCATCTCGCAGACGAGGTCCACTTCCACGCAGAGTTCACGCGTGCGTTCGGGGAACACCAGACGCGCGAGATAGTTGGACTGCGGGTCCTGTTGCCAGTGAATGAAATGCTCTGCCGGCGTCACGCGCAGCGAGTAGCTGAGGATGCGCGTCCGGCAGTGTGGGGCTGGGCGCAAGCGCAGAATTTGCGGTCCCAGATTGACCAGACGGTCGTAGGTGTAACGCGATACGTGGTTCAACGCGACGTGGATGGACACAGTGAACTCCGCGGAAACTGGCAGGATGCAGGAGAGCTTAGCGAGCTATTGTGCGCTGCGAAAGAAGCGCATCAGAGGCGGGGGCGATAGCGATACCTTGAGCACCATCGCGGCGCGCCGGCGCGCGCTGATGCCGATGGCCGGCGCCGGAACAGTGCGTTTTGCACTCACCGTCCGGCGCAGCGCCGGACGGTGAGCGCAGTCGGCAGATCAGAGTTTCACGTACTCGTAGGCCGAGGGCTGGTTGTTGATGCCGCGATCCGGCGGCGCGATCCACGCCGCCATCTTGCCCGGCTCCACCACGCGCTGCATGAGGCTTTTCACGTGCGCGCGATCCGCTTCGGTCGGCACCCACTCGGGCATGCGGCGGGTGTGTTCTTCGGCGCTGATGCGCTTGCCGGTGGGGTCGGTCGGAATGTTCGCCCACGCCCCGATGCCGCGGCGGAAACGGGTGGAAGGCAGCGCAAGCTCAAACGCATGACCGGCGCGCTGAATCATCATGTTCCAGCGCTTGAGCCCCATGCCGCAGTCCTTCACATAGGCCACACGCGCCACTTCGTTCATGGCGTTACGCATGGGGATTTCTTCGGTGCCGACGCCACTCTCGCCCTGCGGCACGACCAGTTCAAAGCTTTCATTCAAGGCCAGATGGTCGCTGTAGAGGCTCTCATCCGGTCGACCCTTGATGCCGTTGGCAAACGTGGACGCGGCGTTGCTGGACACTTCTGAGCCAAACAAATCCAGCGAGGAGGTGAACCAGAAGTTGATGTAGCGCTGGATGAGCGGCAGATCCATGGCGCCGGCGCGACGAATCACCGCCGGGTCGTCGGAACCCGTTTCCTTCATCACTTCTAGCGTTCGGCGAATCACGCGGCCCAGACCGGTTTCACCCACAAACATGTGATGCGCTTCTTCGGTCAGCATGAAGCGGCAGGTGCGAGCAAGCGGATCGAAAGCGGATTCGGCGAGGCTTTTCAGCTGATATTTGCCGTCGCGGTCGGTGAAGTAGGTAAAGCAGAAGAAAGACATCCAGTCGTCGATCGGCTCGTTAAAGGTGCCAAGAATGCGCGGCTTGTCGACGTCGCCCGAGTGGCGCGACAGCAGTTCTTCCGCTTCCTCGCGACCGTCGCGGCCAAAGTAGGCGTGCAGCAGATACACCATCGCCCACAGGTGACGGCCTTCTTCCACGTTCACCTGAAACAGGTTCCGCAGGTCGTACAGCGAGGGACAGATCGTGCCGAGCAGACGCTGCTGCTCGACGGAAGCCGGTTCGGTATCGCCTTGCGTCACGATGATGCGGCGGAACTGCGAGCGAAACTCGCCCGGGACCTGCTGCCATACCGGCTGACCCTGAAAATCGCCGAAGCCGATTTTGCGCTCCGGATCCTGATCGGCCAGAAAGATGCCCCAGCGGTAGTCCGGCATTTTCACGTAGCCGTAGCTGGCCCAGCCTTCGGCATCCACGCCCACCGCCGTGCGCAGATAGGCCTCGTTGTGCGCGAACTCGTTCGGACCCATTTCGTCCCACCAGTTGAGAAAGCGCGGCTGCCAGTGTTCCAGCGCGCGTTGCAGCGTGCGGTCGTTGGAGAGGTTGACGTTGTTCGGAATGCGATCGGACAGGTTGACGCTGGACATTGAAGCTTCC
>Ga0255126_1000701_pt1 | contig 14182 bp, 9 predicted proteins | sample Law_Miss_RepA_8d_FD_188556 | JGI IMG/M metagenome (GOLD analysis project Ga0255126, IMG submission 188556) | Freshwater microbial communities from St. Lawrence River, New York, United States - Law_Miss_RepA_8d | ecosystem: Environmental > Aquatic > Freshwater > River | place: USA: New York... | reverse complement strand
GCTCAATTCCAACGGCGACCCGACTTTGATGCATTCGGTTTTATACTCTGCGATCGCATCAAAGTATCTACCGACCCCCGCAGTGAACTTGGTGCGAGTTGTCATCAACTCAGAAGACTGGGGGATTTATCAAAACGCACAGCAATTCGATAAGCACTTCATCAGCCAACATTTGGGATCATCCAAGGGAGTGGTACGTTGGAAAGTTCCCGGCAGTCCCGGTGGCGGCGGTAGCTTGCGTTACCTCAGCGATAACATAGAGCCTTACAAACGACTCTATGAGATCAAGAACAACGATGAAGAGAAATCATGGAAAGCGCTCATTGGGCTGTGCAAAGTCTTGAGCGAAACTCCAGTGGAAGATCTTCCAAATGCTTTGGAGCCGATCTTGGATGTCGATAGCGCCCTGAAATTCCTAGCTCTCGATATCGCGCTGATCAACAACGATGGATACTGGGTACGCGGAAGCGACTACAGTATCTACTTGGATGCTGAAGGGAAATTCCATCTTGCGCCGCATGATATGAACGAATCGTTCAGCGCGGCAGGTATGGGCCCCGGTGGTGGTGCCCCGGGTTTTGGGGGCCCGGGTTTTGGGGGCCCGGGCGGACGACGCGGGTTTGGTAGAGGAGGCCCTGGAGGGGCACCGAACAACGGCGCAGGGCAGGGGGGGAACCAAAATCCATTCTCGCTTGATCCATTCATTGGTCTCGATAACTCTGATCGCCCACTTCGCAGTCGTCTGCTACAAGTCCCTCAATACCGGCAAAGGTACATTGAGTTGCTCAAACAGATTGCCGAAGAGGACTTAGATTGGAGTAATCTCGAACCCGTCGTGGCTCAGCTTCGCGATTCGGTTGCCGAATTCGTTCGGCTTGATTCTCGCAAGCTTTCCAGGACCGAAGATTTCTTTGCGAGCACGGGGGAGCAGCAAACCGCCGACACACAAGCTACCGAGCGAGCGTCCGAGGAGAACAACAACCCTCGTCGCGAAGTTCGCGGAGGACGAGGTGGCCTACCGGTAACTCTCAAGCAGTTCGCGCAACAACGCCGCGAGTACTTGCTCAGCCATCCCGAGATTGTCGGTCAAAAAACCGAATCGAAGTAGTGTCCACACGCCGATGATTCAATTCTCATTCTGTCAATTGCAGGGCGACGACTAGCCTCAATACAATTGTGCTAGAATGAGAACGAGCGTCCGTATTTGAGCTCTCAAGGTTGGTTCATTCATAACTCATCGATCCATGATGTCCCCAAATCTCCATGATGCCCCCAAATCTACGTGAAGAGTTCCAGCGATGGTGCAGTCGCTGGCAGGAAACAGTTCGCAAACTTGCATCGGAAGCGATGAAGGATGCCGATCCTGGGCACGGTATCGAACATGTTGAACGCGTTTTTAAAAACGCTTGCGAACTGATCGGACAGAACCCTGTTTCTCTCGATGTCCTACTGCCCGCAATTTGGCTGCACGATTGTGTGCCTATTGCTAAAAACTCTCCGCTTCGCTCCCAAGCGTCGCGGCTCTGCGCGAAACGTGCAATCGAATTGCTCGCGTCGATCGATTACCCCTCGGAATCCTTTCCTGGTATCGAACATGCAATCGCCGCCCACAGCTTCTCCGCAAACATCCCATGTGAATCCGACGAAGCGAAAATTCTCCAAGACGCCGATCGACTCGAAGGACTCGGAGCCATCGGTCTGGCTCGCTGCCTGATGACCGGCGGTTCGATGGGCCAGCGATTAGTCCACCCCACCGACCCATTTCCCATCCACCGAACTCCCGAAGACAACGTCCAATCCGTGGACCACTTCTACGCAAAACTCTTCCGCCTACCAAGCATGATGAACACGCCAGAGGGACGCACCTTGGCCCAAAGTCGCTGCGGAATCCTAATTACCTTCCTCCGCCAATTAGCCGAAGAAATGGGGTTCGAATTCGACCAACAACATGCTCAATCAATCATCGAGGCTAACGCCAACAAACCCAACTGAAGCAAACCCACGTAAGGAAACCCACGTAAGGAAACCCACGGAACGCAACAGGGTACTCACCCCTGATAAAAGCCGACCTGATAAACTCCGAACCAATAATAGCCGTGTTCGGTAAGAACTCGAATCCACCCCTCTTATCCACTCCTCTAGGAGCTTCCCGAAAAACTTCACAACCCCGTAATGTTGGTTGGGAGTTTCATCGATCGCCTTCCGGCGGTACATTGAAGCTTGGTCGGGTGCGTCGTTTCCCGCCAACTCGTCCAAGCCATGAGCAAGCAACCGAGCACACCAAAGTATTTTGTCGAACGCCAACTCTCCATCGGAAAACGCCAAGATCGACCCAGACGTCGCGCTGATGTTGCGTGTCAAGGATGACGACGCGATGGCTTTCGAACTTTTGATCGACGGTTTTCAAAAGAAAATCATCCGATTCATGAACGGCTGGACCCGCAGCAGCGAACAAGCCGAGGATCTGGCCCAAGAAGTCTTCTTGAGAGTCTACAAATCTCGTAAGAACTATCTCCCCACCGCCAAATTCTCAACTTGGCTCTACCGAATCGCTCATAACGTCGCTTCGAACCACATTCGAGATAACTCTTCTCGACGCGAATACCAACTCTCAAAATCCGAAAACACTTCGACCTCTGGACTTGTGCTTGAGAACATTGCCGTCGCACCCAGCGGCTACCAACCCGTGCGAAAACTCGATCATGAGGAACGCTCGAAAGTTATCCTCCTAGCGCTCGATGCACTTGGAGAGAGGCAACGAACCGCAATCTTGTTAAGCAAGTTCGAAGGAATGAGCTACCAGGAAATCGGCGAAACGATGGGACTGAGCGTCCAAGCCGTTAAATCGCTTCTGATGCGCGCTAGAGTCAACCTGAAAAACCTTCTTGATCCGTACTTGCAACAAGGTTTCGTTCCTGGGTCTCCCGAAGCGATACAAATGGAACAAGCAAGAATGAGTCAGTTCCAAGATGCCCCCAATGAGAACCAACGGGAGGAGGATTCATGAGCGACACACAAGCAGATAGGATCGACGAAGAACTCACCGCGTACCTCGACGGGGAACTTTCTCCTGAACTCTCCGCCGATCTCGAACGCAAACTGGTCGAAGACGAATCACTCCGCAAACGACTTGCCGATCTGCGGAAAGCATACGACCTTCTCGATGATCTTCCGCAAGCCGCTCCTCGCCAGAGCTTTACGCAGACTACCATCGAGATGGTAGTGGCTGATTTACGCCGTTCGAGCGAGAACTCCGCACTGGGAAATCCAACTTTAGGTAATGCAAACCACTCGCCCAATGAAAAGGGAACCGACGACAACCATTTAAGCTCGAAGAAATTCGGCGATAAGATAAATGGAAAAGCACTACAGCATTCCGAAACAACCACCCAAGGTATCGACTGGTTCACTTGGCCTCGCTCTGCCTTCGTTGCAACAGTAGCTGGTCTGCTGGGAGTGTTCCTAGGAACCCTATTGGTAGTCTTTCAAAGCCGATTCGAACTCTCTCAACTCGATCTGGCTGCGAACATACCCGGTCTTCAGGACTCAGCGGAATTAAGTGTCGTATCAGAGATAGCCCAAGAAAAAGAACTTGTCGAGTATCTTCGTAGCCACTACTACGACCGCATGATACCTCTTGTACCGAAATCCCTTTGGGGACGAAGAAATTGGGTACACAGCCTGAACGCAGTTCAAATCGCAAAACTCGACAGCACCCGCGAACTGCTTGGCAAATTTCCAGGTGAGACTCGAAACCGTTGGGAAGCGATCCAAACGCAGCTTGATAGCTCTCCGAATGCAGATCATTGGAATCAAACCGTACGAGTCATCGGCATGGTACTCGATTCGATGCCGACGGCTAAACGCCAAGATCTTGAGTCGCTCAATAGTAGCGAGCAACGCATCCGATTCTTGAAGGAACAGCTTAGCCTAAGAGCTGCGATGTTCTACGCAGCAGAACTGCAATCGGACGATAGCAACACACTTGAAGAATGGAGCAAGAACCAATTGCTCCCATCGATCTTTGCTGCGATGCCATTCCTACGTCGCGAGACCGATGTGAAAACTGCAATGATGGCACTTAACTCCACTCGCCCCATCGAAGACGGCTTCCGGCTTGCAGATCAAGATGAAATCGTCGCGGAGCTTGCCAACCAGCTTTCATCGTTCCCTAAAAAACTACTTGAAGGGATCGATCGCAATGACCAGCTCCTCGTACTATCGACTTGGATGGTCCCCGAAGGAATGAACAGCAATTCTCGCTTGGTCGAATCCTACGAACGCATGCGCCGCGAAGTCCGCGACGAAATTGACCTTGCCGATCCAAACGATTTCCGCCGATTGCTTCGTGAACGATCTAGAAGAAATGGCAATGCAAATCGCAACCCGAGGTAAGTTGCCAGGAGAAATTCTTTGCAGTTCCACATTCCATCGAATCCACTCTGGCTCGAATTCACTCGCAATGCGATGGCTTGCCAATTCGATGTTTTGCTACATCCGAATCATCCCCCCGAAGGTCCCGAAGCTGCCGTTGAAGCTCTCGAGACGATCGAATACCTCGAAGGTCTCCTGAGTGTTTACCGCCCGACAAGCGACCTCTCTCGCTTGAACCACCGCGGCAAAGAAACTTGGGTGGATCTGTCACTGCCGGCCATGGAACTTCTTCAAATCGGATACGAGATTTTCCAAAATACCGGGGGTGCCTTTGACATCACCGCAGCGAAACTCTCCGACGTGTGGGGCTTCTCGAGCCGACAGGGGCGAATGCCCACCGAAGAACAGATTTCTGACGCTCTTAAAAATGTTGGTTCACAACACTTGGAATTCGACCCCAACTTGCAACGCGCTCGATTTCACTCGAATATCGCAGTGAACCCTGGCGGGATTGGAAAGGGGTACGCGATCGACCAAGCCGTTGCGATCCTCTTGCAAAATGGAGTCACCGATTTTGCTATCCACGGAGGAAAAAGCAGTGTCGTAGCTCACGGTAAACAACTGTTGCAAAACCCTCAAACTGGCTGGAACATTGCGGTTCGACATCCAGAACAATCCGAACGCATCCTCGGGACCCTTGTCCTACGCGACCGAGCGTTGGGTACAAGCGGACCGGCAAACCAGTTTTTCTATTTTAGAGGAGTCCGTTACGGACATATCATCGATCCGAGAACCGGATGGCCCGCTTCGGGAATTCTAAGCCTTAGCGTTACCCATCCGAATGCAACTTGGGCCGATGCACTTGCTACAGGACTCTACGTGATGGGGATCGACCAAGCGGTCGCGTACTGCGAAGCTCACCCCGAGACCGGAATGCTTGCCATTCTCCCCGGTAAACGCGTTGGAGAAATCGAACTTGTAACCTGCAACCTAAGCGACGAGTGCTGGATTGCGGCGAGGGAATAATCCAGTTCGCGTTTGCGTCCTGTCCACTAGCCTACTCTGCGCCGGACGCTGTTGTGGTATCCATACAAGCCATAAACAATCAATCCAAGAGTGCACCAAGCGGCGAATCGAATCCAATTCGCGGCACCTAAACCGGCGATCAGGTACAAGTTCACCACGATGCCTAGGACAGGAATAGCCGACCAGCGAAATCGCACGCTCGCTACACTCAATGCAGCGAAGACAACCAAGAAAATCACATAGGGAATTCGATCGTAGTGAAAGCCTTCTTCCGCGAACCAATCACCCCAAAAGTGATGGCTGCTTGGTAAGCGATTGAGCACTGCGCAGTAACAGAGAAAACAGACCGGCAAGATCACTTCGCCAGGTAGCTTCGGCACCCGAAACCCGTCTCGCCCCGAAGGTTGCTGTTCAAGTACCAGTACTCCCGCCGAAACAAACATGAAGGCAAAAAGTGTCCCGATGGATGCCAAGTCGGTCACCAACTGGGAGTTAAGAAACAACGTTGGTAAAGCCACCATTACCGCTGTGATGATCGATGAAAATGCCGGGGTCTTATACTTTGGATGGATTGAAGCGAATGCTTTAGGTAACAATCCATCGCGTGCCATGCTCATGAAAATACGTGGTTGCCCAAGCTGAAACACCAGAAACACACTCGTCGTAGCGATCACGGCACTGATCGATATGATCCCCACCATGGAATTGAGTCCCACTTTTCCAAAGACGAATGCCAACGGGTCGCTGACATTGAGTTCTTTGTAGGAGACCATTCCAGTCAAAGTGAACGCCAAGATGATGTAGATAACCGTACACAATATCAACGTAAGAATCGTGGCTCTAGGAATATCCCGTTGAGCATCGCGACACTCTTCCGCTGTTGTCGAGATCGCATCGAACCCGATATAAGCGAAAAACACCGCTGCGATCCCCTTGAACACACCTTCCATTCCATTCGGTGCAAAGGGACTCCAGTTCGAAGGTTGGATATAAAAGAAACCCACGAGTACCACCAAAGCGATGACAGCCATCTTCAAGACAACCATCGCATTGCTCACTCGCTTCGACTCTTGAATGCCGATAATGACCAAGCCGGTTACAAACACGTTGATCATCAACGCAGGCAAATCCAAAATCAGCCGCCATCCATTCCAACTTGGAGCAGACTCCCAAGCCTTGACGTGATTGAGCAATTCCTCGCTCGGAACTTGCCCCGCAGCAGTAAGCTTTGCCATCTCCGCCGAAGCTCGCGAAGCACTGTAGTAGTCTTGGACTAACCACTCTGGAATGTCGAACCCCAATCCGATGCTTCCCAACCAACCTTGCATTCCTTCGAGCACGTTGACGAAGTACCCCGACCAAGCGAAAGCCAGAACACTGTTACCGATCGCGTATTCCATCAGCAGATTCCAGCCGATCATCCAAGCTGTAAGTTCGCCGAAAGCTACAAAAGCATACGTATAGGCACTTCCACTGACCGGTACGCTCGATGCGAACTCAGCGTAGCACAGAGCTGAAAACAAACAGGCGATCGCTGTGATGACAAACAACAGGGAAATCGCCGGACCACCTTCGAAAGAAGCTGAGCCGATCGTCGAAAAAATCCCCGCCCCGATCACCGCCGCGATACCGAAACAAGTCAAATCGAAAAGCGTCAGGCTGCGGACCAACCCATGCGATGCCCGCCCGTCGAGATCCTGCTGGATTTCTTCGTGAGTTTTTCGCCGAAACAAACGAGACCGGATCGTTTCCCAAGACATCGCCGATCCCTTTCTTTCAATGGTTTCTTTGAGAAGTTACAAGCCAATTTTACCCGGATGGCAAATCGAACCACCGAAATCGCTACTCCTCAAGCGATTTTCGGTTGCTAGCTGGTCTACGCGAATCGGTGATTTGTCGGTAAATTATCCGTCTATTCTTTGAGACATAATAACTACATTCCCTTCTGGCCGAAACACTATGAAAACGGACGAGTTGCGAGAAAAATACCTTTCCTTCTTCCAAAGCAAAGGACACCATCGCCAAGCGAGCGATGTTCTAGTTCCCACGTGGGATCCCTCCGTTCTGTTCACTCCTGCCGGAATGAACCAATTCAAAGACCACTTCCTCGGCAAAGTCAAACTCGACTACACCCGTGCGACGACTTGCCAAAAATGCCTTCGAACCGGTGATATCGATAACGTCGGTCGTACCGCATATCACCATACATTCTTCGAAATGCTCGGTAACTTTAGCTTCGGGGATTACTTCAAACCTGAAGCCATCGCATGGGCTTGGGAATTCCTGACCGATAAGAAATGGCTCGGTATCCAACCAGAACGGCTTACCATCACCGTCTACAAAGACGACGACGAAGCGGCCAAGATTTGGAATGAGACCATCGGTGTTCCGCTCTCACGCATCACCCGGATGGACGAAGCCGATAACTTCTGGCCAGCGAGTGCTCCGTCCCAAGGTCCGGATGGAGTTTGCGGTCCATGCTCCGAAATCTATTACACGCTCGATAACGGCAAAAATGTCGAGATCTGGAACCTAGTCTTCACCCAATTCAACCGTGTCGGTGAACCACCGAACAACTTGAAGCCCCTACCGAGCAAGAATATCGATACGGGGATGGGACTCGAACGATGCGCCAGCGTCATGCAAGGCGTTCCGACAAACTTCCATATCGATATCCTTATGCCGATCGTCCAAGCTGCCGCAGAAGTTTGCGGCATCTCGTACGAATACGAAAGCGATAACGGCCGACGTTTGCGCCGCATTACCGATCACGTTCGCGCTTGCTCTTTCGCAATCCACGAGAACGTATACCCAGGCCCTAAAAAGGCCCGCTACGTGATCAAACGACTCCTCCGACGAGCCGTCCTCGACGGACACCAAATCGGACTTCGCGATCCGTTCCTCTATCAACTCGTCCCCGTCGTCGCCGAGATGATGAAGGGCTCTTATCCTGAGCTAAGCGATACAGTTGATCGCGTCGCAAGTGTCATGAAACGCGAAGAAGCAGATTTCTTTGCAACCATCGGTGCCGGTTTGGATCGGATCGAAAAAGTCTTCCACGACATGACCAGCTCACAACGCTCACTCGTCGATGGAGCTGAAGCAGCATCCCTTTACCAAACCCACGGTGTTCCCCCCGAACTCTTCCAACAAATCGCCGCCGAGAGAAACTTCAATTTCGACTGGGATGGCTACAAAGAAGCCATGGAGAAGCACGGGAACGCAAGCGGCGGAGAAGTGATCGAGCTCTTTGAAACTGGCCCTATCGAAACTCTCAAAGAAGCGCTCCACAACTCCGAGTTCCTCGGCTACGAGAAGACACAAGCTCCCGCACAAATCAAAGGTATCATCGTCGGTGCACCCAAGGATGATCGACTCGTCAGCTCCCTTTCGTCCGATACCGAAGCAGACCTGTTCCGCATCGTCCTCGATCGCTCTCCGTTCTACGGTGAAAGTGGTGGACAAGTCGGTGATGCAGGGAAACTACAAAGCCCCAACGGTTCCTTCATCGTCACCGACACTCAAAAAAGTGGTGACTTGATTGTCCATTACGGAAAAATGGAAAAAGGAACCTTGCGCGAAGGGGATACAGTAGAAGCCATCGTCGATGAGAATCGTCGAAACGCAATCCGCCGCGCCCACTCCGCGACACACGTGATTCATCACGCTTTGCAAACCAAGCTCGGCAAACATGCTCAACAGCAAGGTAGCAAAGTCGACTCCGATTGGCTTCGATTCGACTTCAGCAACCAAGACCCACTTTCCGAACAAGAAATCATCGACATCGAAAACCTCAGCAACCAACGGGTTTCCCAAGCCGCTGGAATCCGCTGGGATACCGTCTCGCTAGCACAGGCTCGCGAAGTCGGCGCGATGATGCTCTTCGGCGAACGCTACCCAGATCCTGTTCGAATGGTCTCCATGGGAGATTTCTCCCGCGAACTCTGCGGTGGAACTCACGCAAGCAACACCGCTGAAATCGCGACTATCGAAATCCTAAGCGATGAGAGCGTCTCGGCCGGCGTGCGACGTGTCACAGCTCTAACCGCTGAACGGGCGCTAGAGTACAGGAGCAAGATCGAAGCTCTCGCAGCACAAGCCGCCGAGAAACTCGGATGCTCCATCGAACAACTCGGCAACCGTACCGCAGATCTCGTCTCGGCAATCCGAAAACTCAAGCGACTTACCCAATCCACAGGTAACGGCGAAGCGATTCCAGAGAAGGTCGGGCTGTCCAAAACCGCAAGCGGTCCGAAACCAAATTACAGCAATCTGCGTGCTGCCCTAAGGCTCGCAGCGCGTACCCTCAACGTCTCGCTCGACGAAGTCACAAACAGAATCGACGCTTTGCTCAGCGAAGAAGTTCTTCTGCACAACCAACTCGCGCAATTCTCCAAAGGAAGCAGCTTCGATATCGATCAACAACTCGATCAAGCTACCACCGTCGGGGATTCTCTCTTGGTCGTTGCACAAGTCGACAATGCTAACCCTGCCATGCTAAGGCAATGGGTTGACCAAATCCGCAAGAAGGCTTCCAAGCCTGTCGCAGTCCTGTTCGCTACGGGCGAACCAGGTAAGGTTACCTTGATCGCTGGTTTGAGCGCTAGTCTTGTCGAACGAGGTCTGAGCGCCGGAAACTGGATCAGCCCAGTTGCCCAAGCTGTCGGCGGAAGTGGTGGTGGACGGCCTGACTTAGCCCAAGCAGGCGGGAAACAGCCCGAGCAAATCCCCGATGCACTCAAGGTTGCAGTCGACACCTGGCGTTCCCTGATGAATGCTTAAACCATGGAAGGTACCTGATCTATGGACTCCCTTTTGCTTGCCCTCGAAACCAGTGGTCGAGCAGGGTCCGTAGCACTGCTCAAGGCCCCCGTGGCCTTGAGCGCATTGTCGGCAAGTCCCAGCACTCTCACGAGTATCGTCGATTCGATAGAACTTGATCATCGATGGGGGTCTGCTAAGACCCTTGCTCCCGCCATCGATCAACTGCTGAAACGTCAGTCTCTTACCCCAAAAGATCTCGATGGCATTGCTGTAGTTCAAGGCCCAGGATCCTTCACCGGATTACGTGTAGGAATAGCAACGGCGAAACTCATGGCCTATGCGCTTGAAATCCCCATTGTCGCCGTCAACACGCTTGACGTCATCGCAACGGATCTCCTGAGCCACCAGCAACAGGTGACTCCCTCCGAGGGTAACATTCTTTACGCAGTGATCGATGCCTTTCGAGGCCAATCCTTCTTCGCGCGCTATCACTTCGCCGGAACTGCATGGGTTGCCGGTTCGGGAACGGAAATTGCCGACAATGATATTTTGGCGCAGCGAATCTTCGATGAGTTAACGAGCAATTCCCATGCGTCGACGGCTATCTTTATCGCCGGCCCCTCGATCAGCAAACTCCAACAAGCCATTAGTCAACATCCTCGAGCAACAGAATTTTCACAAACACTTCGGATGGTGACTATCGAACCGACCGCGCAAACGGTCGCCTTGCTATCACTTGCGGAATTTGCCAGTGGGAACATCCAAGCACCGTTCGCGCTCTTACCGCAGTACTACCGTAGCAGTGCGGCAGAAGAAAACCGCGCACCGAGCAAACGATAATGCTACAATCATGCAGGCTGCATACGAAAAACCGTTAAGCTACTAACGGTCGAAGGACTTCGTTTCGAAAGTCGCATACCATGCAAAATCTCATCCGCCTCGTCCTCCCCTATAGTTACGTTTTGCTATTCTTCGCGTGCTGCTTGCAAGCATCCACACACGCCCAACACGTTAGCAAACCACCTCAACGAAACTTCGCAGAAGCTTTTCCGGAACTTTCCAAAGCCATCGAAGCGAATGACCAGTCTGGCCTTCGGAATGCTTTTACTCGATTGAGCGTTCAAGATAGACAAAGGGTGCTTACAGCCTTACACAGTTCGCGACTCTACCCGAACACCCCTGACAACAACATCGCCCCTTCTTCCAGAGAAAACGATCCGATCCAGCCTCGCGGTGGCGCATCGTTGGCGAACTTTAGCGAGCTGATGCAGTTAATTGAGACGACCGTCTCGCCGGATGTTTGGCTGAATGCTGGCGGTACGGCAACCATGTCCCCGTTTCGACAGGGAGTTCGGATCAACCCAGATGGAATCATTGAACGTTTTGAAGCTTCCTCGATCCTGATAGGCGATGCCAAGACCGGCTCGTCGAATTTAAAGAACATAGCCACATCCAAACCGAAGTTACGGTTTCCAGGTGATAACTCACTCGAGGCATCCGCGCCAACCATCCTTCTTACGGAACTTGGGCAATGGCAAAGCCCCACTCCACTGCGTTGGGTATCGCTTCGAAAGCTTGATCGTGAACTTGCGCAGCAGATCGCCCAAGGCAAATCCGGGTCGATCGCAGCTGAGTTGCTTGGCGGACTGACTCGCATCGACTACGTCATGGTCGACAGTGAGGGAAGCGATTGCTGGATCGGTGGCCCCGCAGGGAATCTAGCAGCCTCACGCCGTGGTGACCTTTTACACCGCGAACTGTTGCTTCCGCCCGTCCTGCTCGAAGACCTTCTCGTCGTCGCAACTCATGTGCTTAACGCACAAGGTGAATTCGGCTGCTCGATCGATCCAGATCCAAGTCGGCTCGTCGCAGCCTATCAAATGGCGAACAACAAATCCTCCCTCCGCTTGCTCCAACGTGATCCAGAGCGATGGGTAGAAGAGTGGAAGCAGAAACTTGGGCCTCAAAACGCCAACATCGTCGGTATTCCTCAAAACTCACCCACAGGGTTCGCTTTGATCGTAGCCGATGCACATATGAAGCGATTGGCGTTCGGTCTGGAGCCAAGCGTAGCGGAGGTTGCCAACTATTGGCGGGAATCCGATAAACTCGGTTCCCTCCAACAGCAATCCATGGTTCGTTGGTGGTTCGCACTATCGAATCATCCCATCGAACACGATCCAGCGAATCACCTTTACCGCTTTTCGAAATCCAACGTGCGAGTATTAAGCGAAACACAATGGATCAACGCTAGTGGCCAACGGCTCGTTTCAGCTTCCCCGGATGCGGCTGCCGATGCGTTCGCAAAGAACTTCACCGAGCACTTCGATAAACTTCAGAAGGCCGTGCCGAGCTACGGGAGGCTTAGGCACATTTTCGATCTGGCGGTCGCCATGGAAATCCTTCGGCTCGAAAGTGACAAAGAGGCGTTCGAGCCATTCGAAGTTCTAGGGACCTCCAAGTATGCACCACGGTTAACTGTTGCACCGAAATCGATCGATTCGGTCGTCGCTACGCGGAGTCGAATCGACGGTGGTATGTCGGCGATCGTCAGTGGTGGAGTCTCGATTGAACCGAGCCTTATCACCAAAAAGTTGCAAGTTCAACGTAAACTGGCCGATCGGTTAGTATTGCCTAATACCGGTGAGTCTCCATCGTCTGAATCAACTTCGCCCGATTCAACGTCGGCCGGGTCACTCTCCGCCGAGTCCACGTTTGAAACCCTGTTTTGGAAATAACCCACTTCGCTCAACGTTGAGAACCGATGACAGAACAAGGAAGTCAAACCGACGACACGAACAACGAGGAATACTTTTCCTTAGAGGACCTTGGGGCAATCTATGCAAATGCCTTGCAAGGAGTCCCTGAGGCTGAACAAGCTCCACTTCAGCGGCGCATCGAAATTGAGCCGACTGCAGAACAGTTAACTTCCACCATTGTGATCCAAGGTGAAACAGATGGTACTCCGGTCACACTTTCGTCGATCATTGAAGCCATCCTTTTCGTAGGTCGTCAGGATGGACTCTCGGTAAGCCAAGAAGAGCTGCAACGAATCCTCAAAGAGTTCTCTGAGTCTGAAATCCAATCCGCACTTCATCAGCTTCAAGGTCAGTTAGTTGAGCAGCAAGCGAGCGTGCGGGTTGTTCAAGACGACCGGGGATTTCGATTGGAACTTTCTCCTGACGTTGAATCAGCGCTTGAGAATCTTCAAAGTGGTCCTGTGCGAGAAACAGTTTTGTCGCAACCAGCAATCGATTGCCTAGCCTTGATCGCTTACCAACCGAATATTCTCCGCGAAGAACTTGAGAAGCAGCTTGGGCAAAACATCAAACCGATCCTGACGCAATTGGAAAAAAGAGGTTTGATCATCGAAGACGATTCCAGGTACACCACCAGCGATCGCTTTCTGGAAATCGTCGGGCTCGATTCTCTCGACGACTTGCCCCAGTCTAGCCTTTAGTCTCCGCTTGGCCCTTCTACTCCCGCATGGCGGCAATACTGTTCGGCATTAGTTGGCACTGAAAGCGATGCCCTTTCTTCATCCTGCAGATGCCAAAGCTCTGAGAAACCTGACTGCCGTTGATGGCAGCTACTTCAATTCAATTGCTCACACTTCATGGGCTCTCAGGAGCACCAACCAGCCTGCTGCGAAGCTACATCTGCATTTCTCCGTTTTCGAGAACGCTCCAAGTCAGGCAATCGTGACACCTGGTAGATGTTCTGAACCAGATATACTTCGAAAGATGCTGGAACCAGGGAGGCTGTATGTCTTTGATCGAGGCTACCAAGACTATGCGCTTTATCGCAAGATCCTAGACGTCCAGTCGTCGTTCATAGGCCGCGTAAAAGACAATATCGCGTACAGCCGCCAGCAGGAACAAGAACTAACACAGGAGGCACGCAAGGCTGGGGTCATTCGCGACATGCTTGTTACGCGTATTGGAACGGACCGATTGTCTGTTCGCGCGATTGGGTTTGCGCGGACACCACCCTCACCCCCCGGCCCCCTAGTATCTGG
>Ga0255126_1000698_pt1 | contig 14241 bp, 7 predicted proteins | sample Law_Miss_RepA_8d_FD_188556 | JGI IMG/M metagenome (GOLD analysis project Ga0255126, IMG submission 188556) | Freshwater microbial communities from St. Lawrence River, New York, United States - Law_Miss_RepA_8d | ecosystem: Environmental > Aquatic > Freshwater > River | place: USA: New York... | reverse complement strand
GATTGAAAGTATGCTGTCAGCAATAGCAATACCACCACCACTGCGGCTACCAAACCAAATCCCAGCCCCTGAAACATTTCCCGCATGGGTGCAACCTGGCCTCGCACATCCACCTGAATTCCTGTCGGCGGCTTGCCCGCTTTTTGGATGGCTTCGGCAATGCGTCCGGCCACGCGCCCAAGATCTTCCCCTTCGATCCCTGCTGTCATGCTCACCAGCCGCCGCATGTTGTACCTGTCAATTTGACCCGGCATGGTTCCTTCGCGAACTTCCGCCACATCGCGCAATAAAACCGGAGAATCGCCTGCCGGCTTCACCGGCACGGTTTCCACATCCGCTCCCGATCGCATCAAAGTCTGCGGAATCTCAACCTGAACCTGGTAGCCGATGCCCGAGGTGGGATCCCTCCAAAAGTTGGGCACCATGAACCGGCTGGAGGAGGTAGCCGCCAGCAAGGACCTTGCAACCTGTTCGGCGGTGACCCCTGTCGCCGCGGCGCGCTCCCGGTCAATCCGCACATCGACTGTCGGGTAATCCAATGATTGGCTAAATTGCAGGTCCCTCAGGGAAGATATCTCTCCCAACTGGTCCTTGATTGCCTGGGCGTGCTTGCGGTTGTCAGACATTTTAGGCCCGCTCACTACCACCTCAACCGGAGCGGGGGAACCGAAACTCATCACCTCGCTAACAATATCCGCCGGCTCGAAAGCCAAGCGCAAGGCGGCCACCCTTGCATTGACCCTCTCCACCGGCTCACCTGCTGAAATCCAGCGTTCGGTCAGCCATCTGGCTAGGTGAGCGGGAAGCTCCTGACGCAATTTCTCTCGAAGAAATCCCAGCGGTGGAGCAGAGGGTGTCAACTTCACCCGTATCACGGCCTCTTCAGGCCCGCCCGTCCAAAGGTAAACACTGTTGATCGGGTAACTGGAGGGCACCACACCCACATAGCCAAGGCTGATATCCACTCCCCCCGGCCCGGCCCGCTCCCCGATGAACCTCAAAGCTTCGCGGGTAACCTGCTCCGTTTCCTCAATACGGGTACCATCGGAAGCCCGCAACCTAAACTGAAACATGCGGTTGTCCACTTCGGGAAAAATCTCTGTTCCCAACCGGTCGAAAACCAACCAAGTCACCAGTGAGCAAACGGCCAAGTAAACCGGCACCAACACCCACCGCCAACGGATCGGCCAAGGAATTCGATTGTTTTTGGACAAATCTATTCCCTTATTTTTGATCGGATGTTTGCGCAACAGCCAGACACACAGCACAGGGACCAAGGTACTGGAAAGCGCGTAGCTTCCCACCATGGCGAATACCACCGCCATGGCCAGCGGGGCGAAAAGGCCGCGTGCAGCACCTTGCATGAAAAAGACCGGTAAAAATACAGCCAGCACGCACATCATGGCTAAAAGGCGCGGCACAGCGGTATCCGAATTGCCCTGACGCACCGCCCTGGCCACTGACGAGGCTTCGGGCAACCTTGTGTGGATGTTTTCCACCTCCACCAGTGCCTCATCCACCAAAATTCCCACAGCTAAAGCCAGCCCGCCCAAGGTCATGAGATTCAGGGTTTGACCGCAGGCCCAAAGAGCGACAAGTGATACCGCAAGAGCCAGCGGGATATTGAGGGCGACCACCAAAGCGCTGCGCCAATCGCGCAGGAATACCAAAATCACTAGGGCCACCAAGCCAGCGGCCAGAGCCGCCTCAAATGCCACACCCCGCATGGAGTTGGCAACCACGGGTGACTGATCAAACTCAAAACGGACCTGAATGTCAGCTGGAAGAACATCCCGCATTTTCGGTAATTCCGCTTTGATTCGGTTCACCACATCCAGCGTTGAAGCATCGGCCCGTTTGGTGACCAATATGTACACGGCACGTCGCCCATTGACCAGGGCGTAGCCAGTGGGAATGTCTGTACTGTCCTGAATGGAGGGTGCCACATCACGCAAGAAAACACCTGGGCGAATGGATATGTTGCCTAAGTCCTTTGGCTCGACCACCATCGCATTGCTTGGCACCAGAGGCATGCTTGTGGGGGTTCGGATAGAACCAGACGGGCTGATCGTGTTTCCGGTCGTGAGAGACCGGACCACCTCATCGGGGCTAATATTATATGCTCGCAATCGATCAGGATCGGCCCGCACCACCACGGTCCTGGCGTTGCCCCCAAAAGGGGGAGGCGCCGAAACTCCCGGGATGCTTGCAAACATGGGCCGCACTTTGAACAGGGCCTGGTCCTGGATTTCACCAACTGTTTTTATTTCTGAATTCAGAACCAGGTAGCCGACCGGCACGCTGCCAGTATCGAATCGCATGATGAAAGGAGGAACCGTTCCAGGTGGCATCATGGCTCTGGAACGGTTCACATAGCCAACCGTCTCCGCCATGGCTTGAGCCATGTCGGTGCCCGGATGGAAAAACAGTTTCATTAGGGAAACGCCTTGAACATTCCGGCTTTCCACATGGTGGATGCCATTAATGTAAAGGAAGTGATACTCGTAGTAATTTGCGATCAGACCTTCCATCTGCTGGGGATCCATGCCGCCATAGGGTTGGCACACATAGACCACCGGCAAGTTCAGGGCAGGAAATATATCAACACGAATTCTCTGCCAAGCAAGCCAACCACCCGCAATTAATGCAACCATCGCCACTAAAATGGTAACTGGGCGCTTTAGGGCAAAATCTACTGGATTTAACACGGGCTAATGCCTCGGGCAGAAGTCGCTTGGCGCAAAGCTTCAACCCTTCTAATATTACAAAAAAACAGCATGGGTAGTGGGGGCAAGCAAGGCAAGAAAAGCGGCCGAATTTTTTTTATGCCCTTAAAACTGGCTTATCAACCATTCGACCACGCGCTGCTCTGCCCAATTCAGCATGGACTTACCGCGGCCTACATAACCTAAATGCCCCCCACCGGAAGTGAGTTCCAGTTGAAGGTGGGAGGGATGGGCCCCTTTACGAGCCAATTCAGCCAAGGGTTCTATGGTGACCACAGGATCATCTGCGGCTGCCACAATGATCGCAGGGATAGGCATATCACCAAGTCGGCCAGCAGTAGCATTGTCTTGATAGTACTCATCGCTGTCAGAATAGCCATTTAGCGGGGCTGTAATCATATCATCGAAAACACGCAAGGTGCCGCGCTTTGGAAGGACTATTTGAGGCAAATCGGGAAATAGCAGGCACCTCCTTTCCCAATCCAGCCTTAATTCCCTGTAAAAGAGCCTGTCGTAAATGCGAAAACGCCCCATGCACACACGACGAACGCATGCTGCAGGATCAACTGGAGGGCATACCGCAGCTACGGCTTGCAGTTGTGGCAAGTCGGGCCCGGCAGATTCCAAAGCCAATTTGAGGGCAATATTGCCGCCCAGTGAAAACCCAATCACAACCAGAGGCGACCTTGGTGCCTGCTCCATGAAAGCTTTAGCGGCATGCACAATATCGCCAGACCGGCCCACATGGTAAAGCCTGCGGGCCAAAGCAAATCCATCGCCCGCACCCCTAAGATCAACTCTTCCAATCCGCCAGCCTCGCTGGAATAGATCAACGGCTATTCTGGCTACATGGGCAGACCTGTGCGAACCGGTCAAGCCATGCAACATGATTGCGCATGGCCCGCCGGGTTGCCAATTTTCAGGCGTGGAGGCATGAATTAGCAGGCGATCGCCGTCGCATAAATCGACTTCCAGACGCTCTGTAGGAAGGTAGGGCAACTTTCCGCCTCGATAATAGCCCACCAAGGTTTGCAGGTGGCCACCGCGGAGATACCAGGGATTGGTGAAATTGAGCAGCTTTGGGACAATTGAATTGAGACCCGACTCCAAGGCATTGGAGTCAGCATTTTGGGCTAACAGGGGAGAATCACTCGGCGTCATGGAAGAAGGCATTTCCAACAAAAGGCAGCGGGCCTAATACTAATCGTCATACATTCAATCTTAATCGACAATTTTTTATGGGGCTTTAACGTGACACAAGTGACCGCCATGCTTGAAGATACGCTCCTTTGGCCCGCAGAATGGGAACCTCACGCAGCAACTTGGTTGGCTTGGCCTCATCAAAAAGCTGACTGGCCAAGGAAGTTCTACCCCATCCCATGGGTTTGGTGCGAGATCGTCCGTTGGATTTCTCGGGTGGAAAAGGTGCGCCTGCTTGTTCCAGCGGGCCAAACCAAGGCAATCAGCACCATGCTGAATGATGTTAAGGCCGATTTAAAGCAGGTAGAGCTACTGGAAATGCCAACCGACCGGGTATGGCTGCGTGATTCTGGCGGCCAAACCGTCAGGGTGGCTGGAGGCGGTCGGGCCTTGGTGCGTTGGAAGTTCAACGCCTGGGCAAAATATCGCAACCATAAGAAGGATGCCCAAGTTGCGGGCTTCATGGCCAAGCATCTTGGTTTGGAAGAGGTTCAGGCTTTTGACCCGGCCAAAGGAACCATTCCATTGGTTTTGGAGGGGGGATCTATTGATGCAGATGGTGAAGGAACCCTGCTGACAACCGAGGAATGCCTTCTCAGCAAAGTGCAAGAACGGAACAAATGCCTCGACCGTGCAGGTTATGAAATGGCATTTGAACGGTATTTGGGCATCCAACACACTATTTGGCTTGAAAACGGCATCGTTGGTGACGACACGCACGGGCATGTAGACGATCTGGCACGGTTTGTGGGGCCCGGGAAAGTCGTTTGCGCACGGGAACCGAACCAATCTGACCCCAACCATGGCATTTTGGAAGAAAACATTCGTCGCCTGAATGAAGCCAAAGATGCCAAGGGGCGGCGTTTGGAAGTGATTGACCTTCCCATGCCAGAGCCTGTGGAATTTCAAGGACAGCGGCTTCCCGCCAGCTATGCCAATTTCTATATCGCCAACGACTTGGTACTTGTTCCCACTTTCAACGACCCTTCAGATCGTTTGGCGCTGGGCCTTTTGGCGGAGCTTTTTCCAGGAAGAAGGTTGGTTGGAATTCATGCTGTGGATTTGGTTTGGGGGCTAGGGACTCTCCACTGCCTGAGCCAGCAGGAATCGGCCTGAAATCGAGATATGCAAATCGGGGGATTAAGCAGGCCTTGCTGATTGGCGAAAATTGACTGTTAAACCTGCTCTGCCCCTCCTAACGGACCATTCCCCCCAAGCAGAAGAGATCACTCAGCAGGAACTTTAAGCCTGCTCGGTACGCCCATTAAAGTCGTTGGCAGTTCGGACCAATCGGACCTTTTACCCCATCATTAGGCAAAGGCATGTCCGCCGATACCTTTTAAAGCGCATGCATGCGCGTGGGGTAGGAATTAGGCGACAGCCTGTTCCCTCCCCAAACCAGAGGACAGGCACCATGACTTACCCCCCCGCCCGCTTGGGAGCACTTTTGCTGGTAATAGCCGGCATACTGCTCTGCAGTCCCAGTGCAAAAGCCTCCCACTGCGGGGCTGGCAGTTATAGCGCCTGCTCCGAGGACTGCGGCGACCCTTGCTCCTTCAGCCGTGTGTGTATGGTTTTTCGGCCCAAATACCAGCTTGTTTGGGACACGGTGATCGAAAAACGCTGGCAAACCTGCTACCAAACCGTGACCGAGACCGTTTTGAAGGATGTCCAGCGCACTTGCTGGCAAACCGAAGAGCGGGTTTGCACTCGCCCGCGCACACGGACCATTTGCAAAACCGTGGAGGAATGCTACCTGCAACCGGTTCGCACCACCTGCTATAAGGAGTGCGAATATACTGTTCAAAGACCCATCACACGCACCATTCAAAAACCGGTAACCGATGTATGCAACTATCCTGTGACTGAGATTCGCTACCGCGATTGCGAGTACACCATCTGCCGCAAGATTCCTGAAACTGTCTTGAAGGAAGTGCGTCAGGTGCGCCATCGTCCTGTGTGCGAGGTGAACACCCGGGTGATCAGCGGGCAGGTGCCCAAATGCGTACGCGAGCAAGAAATCAAAGAGGTTTGCGAGACCCGCTGCGTGCCTGTTTGCGAGACAGTCATCAAAGAATGCCAGTATGTGGTTTGCCGGAAGGTATGCGAAGAAGTTCTCAAAGATGTGGTGTGCAGCGAAACACGCACCGAGGTGGAGACGCGCTTCAAAAAAGTGTGCCGAACGGAAAAGGTGCCAGTCACCTGCTGTAAGACCGTTGAGCGCAAACATTTGGAATGGGTCACCGAGCAGTATTGCGTTCCGGGCAAGCGGATTGTCACCTGGAAGCGCGACCCGGCAAATTTCTGCTTCGATCCCTGCACCATGAAAGGGGCATGCGACCCCGGCCGTTTGGTCAAATGCGAAACCCAATGCCCAGACGAGATTCGCTGCCGCAGGGTGCCACGCATAGTGACCTGCTGCGAGGTGGTACCTGTGACCCGTTATGAACGCCATGTGATTGAGGAAGTAGTGCCTTACACCGTGTGCCGCAAGGTGCGTGTGAAGGTATGCAAGCAGGTGCCTGTGAAAGTGACTCGGACCGTGCAGGAAGTATGCACCAAGCAAGTGCCGGTCACGGTTCGACGCATGGTGCCCGAAACCTACACCCGCCAGGTTGTTGTCAACAAGACAAGGCAAATCTGCGGTGCTTATGTGGACCGTAAAGGAATTGGCCATGCTAACCCGGGGTTTGGCCGCAATTTTGTCGAAGGGGCCTGCTGGGAAAAGACCCTCACCTGTGTGAAGCACCGCATTGTTTGCGAGGAAAGCGTGAAGCAGGTTCCTTGTGTCAATTACCGGGTGGTGATGGAGAAACGGGTGAAGCAGGTGCCTTACACCGTGTGCCGCATGGAACAGCGGACCAAGACCCGCATGGTGAATTGCAAGTTCACTGAGATGGTGGAAGAAACAAAAACTCGCCAGATCCCTTACACCGTCTGCAACATGGTGCCCCGCAGTCGCACCCGGGTGGTGAAGGAAAAGGTTTGCGAGATGGTTTCTTACACCGTGAAAGTTCCGGTTCCCGTAACCTATACCGACCAGATCGAGTGTACGGTCAGCAAAAAAGTTCCTATCTGCGTGGAAAAAGATGTGTGCGTGCGCAAGTTGAGACTCGACCCAATTTGCCAGGATCCGTGCCTGAAGGGGTTCATCCACCGCTTGCAGCCTGTGGATTCAGGAATCAACCATCAGGCGCCTTACAGTGGGCAGGCTCCCAGCCGGGGGCAGGCGCCTCTTTATCAATCCCCAAAAGCTCAAGCGCCAATCACACCCATCTCATTCACCCAGGCACCTTGACCTTTTGAACAACAAACCCTCTCCCCCCCTTCCATTAAAATGGAAAGGGGGGCTCTTTAATTTCCGGCCATAAAAATTGAACCTGCGAATTGACCAAACAGGCAAAAAAAATGAATATGTGCTATCAAAGGATTAAAGAGCGTTTTCCGGATAGCTAGGTCGTCCTGACACCGTTTGAAATCCCACGGAGCACTGCATCTTGTCCCAGTCTTCCACCATGTCCCCCCTGCCCTCCGCCTCGATGGGCGGCGTTAGCGGGGTTGTTGCCTGGCTGAAACTTTGGTTTCCAGTGTTGGTCTGCCTTCCCTTGGCAGGCATCTTCATGCTGGGCCTTTTAAACCGGCCAGACTACGAGTTTTTCCCGCTACATTTGGGAGCAGTCGGACTGCTTCTTTATTTGCGTTCCCAAGATTTGGGAACCATCACCCCGCGTGACAACGCAAAACTGAACATCCTTTTTTGGCTCTGGTGGCTTTCGGTAATTGCTTGTAGTGTGTTGGCACTTGAGAGATTCAGCTTTCTGTTAGGTATTGGCGGGCTTTTTCTGGTCACCTTTCGGCTGGGTGGATGGCCACTTCTAAGGGCTTGGTGGCCCTGCGCGCTACTTCTGCTTTGGATGGTGCCACCACCTTTTGGAATCCTTGATTGGCTGGTGCAACGGTTGCAGGGAGTGGCTGTGCGGGCCTCGCACCACTTGCTAATGCTGGGCGGAATTTTGCATGGTATTCAGGGGCACACCCTTTATCTGCCCCAACAATCGCTCTTTGTTTCGGAAGCTTGTAGCGGCGTACGGTCGCTGGTGACCTTGGGAGCTTTTTCGTCCATTTGGTCGCTGTTCCTAAACCGTGGCTGGATTCATGGATTTTTACTTGTGGGCATGTCTCTTGGGTGGGTGCTGGTTCTGAACGCGATGCGCATTGTGGTGATCACCTGGGCTGCTACCCGCGACATTGATCTTTTGAACGGCTGGCCCCACACCGCCATTGGGCTGGTGATGTTTGCCATGGGGGTGTTGTTGATCGGATCGACCGATGCGTTACTCAGCCTCATCCGGTCGGTGGTGCGCACACTGCTACCCGAAAAGCGCAAAAATCTGGGTTCGCTTGCGGGCATTACGGGAATTGGCAATGCCACTGTTTGGCCCGCAAGTGATTTGACAAGCTGGGGTAGCACCCGAACCGCAGCTTTGGTGGGCGCATTGGTAGTGCAATTGACCGCCGGTGGCATGGTGCTATTCAACAATCGCGTACCTTGGCAAGCCGGCAGCCATTTACCTCTTTTGGAAGGGGTTTTGCCCCAGCAGATTGCCGGCTGGAAAAATGAGTTTGGCCCGCGGAAAGAACAATCCAAAGGCATGCTGGCGCTGGATGTGGTGTCGCAACAATGGATTTTTTCCCGGGGGCCGATCAAGGCGATCGTCAGCATGGATGACCACTTCCCTGGCTGGCACCCCTTGATGGACTGTTACGACTTTTCGGGGTGGAACCGGCTTAGTGTCTGGAACGAGGATGTTCGCAAGGGCGACAAATCCCAGAAACGGCACATTGCCCTTTATCAAAAATCCATTGATGAAAATGGTTTTTTGGTTTTCGGATTGCTGAACCAGCATGGCGAATGGATTGGCCGCCCGGAATTCTTCTTGCGCTATTGGTACACCTTCCTCAATCACATGAAGGGCGTATGGCTAGGCTCTGATATTGGTGGCACCGAAGCCCTGACCCGTCAGGTTCAAGTGTTTGTGGAGTCGCCCTTTCCGCTGAATGAAAATGCGCGCAAGGATGTGATGAATCTGTTTGAGGGAATACGGGAGTTGCTGGAACCCAAGCTCTGGCCTGAGGGCAAATAACCATGGCCAAACAGTCGCAAATTCGGCCCGGCAAAAAGGCGCCCCAAGGGTCCAATCCTTGGCTGCCAATTCTTGGCACCCTGGCGGCGGCAACGCCTGCCATTGCCGTTGGCTTGCTGGGGGCCGCAGCGGTCACTATGGATCGGGTGGGGCCACCTGAAACCAGTTTTTACCGTCAGCAGGCGGAACAGTCGATTGGCCGCGGCGACCTGGAAGGCTACCGCCTATGCCTGGAGACCCTGACACGGCTCGACCCCAGCAACCAGTCATGGATGCTGAGTCTTGCCCAAACCCTGGAGAAGCTAGACAAGGGCGACGGAAAAAAAGAAAAAGCATCGGCACTCTGGACAGCTATGGCTCCTCTAGACAAGCCGGGATTCGGGCCCGCCCAACTGGAGCAGGTGAATCGCATCCAGGAAAAAATTGCCAAAAGTCCGCCCAAGGAAGTGGAGCAGCAGCAGGCGGTTTACAAATTGATGGAAATCCATCTCCGTCAGGGGCTGATGGCCAAACCGGGTGACCCGGATATGGGAATAATGTTGGCAGATCAATTGCTTGCCGAAGAAAAACCGGACGATGCGCAGAAGGTTCTGGAATCCATCCCTGATATTGTGCGAACCCCTGAAGCAAAATCGCGACTGGCAGCCATCACCCAACGCAAAGATAAGTTCAAATCGCAGGAATCAATCGCCGCATCCGGCGACAAAGTGATTGCTATGGCCAAAGCTGCACCTGCCAATTTGCGATTGCAACGGGCGATGGCAGACACCCAATTGGTGCGCGGAGATCTTGCAGGGGCAGTTGTAACATGGGCACTTTTGCGCGAAAAAGCAGATACAGAACTACGCAAAACAGAGGCGACCAACCGCCTGGTCCAAGTCCATATCGAGCGGATCGACCAACTGCAAAATGCGAAGGAAAGGGATTACGGCGCAATTGCCGACCTGATCAAAAGCGGTTTGGAAGTGGACCCGCGGTCTGGCCCCATTCTCCAGCGATTGGTCAAACTGGCTGATTTTACTGATGCCGCAGCCGCGCCGGAAGGCTCCGACAGCCCCAAATTTGAGTCGGCCCGTAGTGGCGCTCGCAACAGGCTTGAAACCATGCTTGCCAAAGGGGTGGCCCCTGATTTGATTCATCTTCTTTTGGCGGTGGAATACCACATTGCCAGGCGAGAAGCCCAAGCCCGGCTGCATTTTGATTTGGCTTACCGGGCTAACCCCAAAGATCCAGCGATCGCCAACAATCTCGCATGGTATCTGGCAAATTCAAGCCCCAGAGAACTGGAGCGGGCAATTGCCTTGGTGAACGAAGCCCTCACCCGGCAACCGGGCAGCGCCAGCTTCTTGGAAACACGGGGCCAAATTCACGCGCAGATGGGCCAAGACCGCCCGGCCATTGCCGATCTGGAAGTCGCATTGGGAGCCTTGGGTTCGCGCCGGGCCATCCACAACACTTTGGCCGCTTGTTACGAGAAGCAAGGGGAACTGGAATTGGCCAAGAAGCACAAGGCGCTGGCTCAGGAGGCGAAGAAGTGAAATCACCTTTTCGCGCCTGCAAACTTTGAAAACAAGCTGGGCGATTGCCACGGAAGACATACACCAGGGGGTGATTGTCTTTTGTCCCAGTGAGCCTTCGCATGTCCAATCTCCCAGGCCAACCTTCTGCAGACGCTTTATCTGAAGGCCTTTACGACCAGCTGTTAGACACTGCCCTTGCCTCACGTTTGGACCAGCTAGACATCCCCGGCTTGGCGCCCCTGATTGGAGAAATCGACCCGGGCGAAGCCCATTCCGTGCTCGCCCAGTACCTTGAAAGACTGATCCTGCGCGGCCTTTCCCAACACCGGGGAAAGGAGCAGGAAAAACAGCTAGCCGTGGCACAACGGATCATCGACCTGCTGCGAGGGGAATTGAACTCCCCGGAATTGTGCCCAAGCCTGAAGTCACCCCTGCAACGGCTTCTCGCGATTCACTCCAGCCAATCAAAGCCCGCGAGGCCTCATAGTCCGCTGGGCCGTTCCACCTTGATCACAGGTTCAAAATCAGACCTCAAATTGGGCATCGAGCTTTCCAACGAAATCCGCTCGGCGGAAAGCGTGGACATCCTTTGCTCTTTCATCCTGTGGAGCGGTTTGAGGATGATCCTCGAACCTCTCAGGGAACTGACAGCGCGAAAGCCCCGGGAATCCGGCCGACCACGCCTGCGTGTGATCACCACCAGCTACATGGGCAACACCGAAATCAGGGCGATGGAGGAACTGCTCCGTCTGCCGAACACGGAAACCAAAGTTAACTACGACACCAAGCACGGGAGACTGCATGCAAAGGCCTACCTGATCCACCGCCCCACGGGATTCGGCTCGGCCTACATCGGATCAGCCAACCTCTCCAAGTCAGCGCTTTCCGAGGGCCTGGAATGGACCACCAAGGTGAGCCAGTTTGAGCTCCCGTACCTTTGGGCGAAGGTGACCAACACCTTCGACGGTTATTGGCAGGATGCGGAATTTGAACACCTCACCCAGGAATGCCTTCCCAAACTGAAAAAAGTGCTCCAACTGGAAAGGCAGGGGGAGATTGGAGACAACCAACTTCTCTCCTTTGTCGATGTGCGCCCCCATCCGTTCCAGCAGGAAATCCTTGATGCCATGCACAATGAAAGGGTTTTGGGTAAAAACCGCCATCTCGTGGTTGCGGCGACCGGCACGGGAAAGACCATGGTTGCCGCCTTTGATTTCAGGGAATTCGCTCAAGATTTAAAAGACAGGCCATCCCTGCTTTTCATTGCCCACCGTGAGGAAATACTTCACCAGGCACTTGCCACCTTTCGCGTGGTTCTGCGCGATCAAAACTTTGGCGAACTGGTTGTGGGGGGAAGCCGGGAAACTGATTCAAATCACCTTTTTTGCACCATCCAGAGTTACACGAGCCGGGATTTCAACAACCTACCGGCCGACAGGTTTGATTATGTCGTGGTGGATGAATTCCACCATGCGGCAGCATCCAGCTATTTGAACCTCCTCAATCACATTCAGCCAAAGGTCCTGCTTGGGCTTACAGCAACTCCCGAACGCGCCGACAATCTGGACATACTCTCCTGGTTCGACGGCAGACCCAGTGCGGAAATCCGCCTTCCTGACGCAATTGGCAGGGATTTACTTGCATCCTTCCAATATTTCGGTATCACCGACAGCGCCTCAGTGGATCTCAGCACACTGTCCTGGCAGCGCGGCGGTTACAAACTTGCTGAATTGGATGGCATCTTGTCCAACAACACAGCCAGAGCCGGTCTTGTCATGGACAAGGTCCGGGAAATCTTACTGGACCCCTTCGAAGCCAGGGCGCTTGGTTTTTGTGTCAGCATCCAGCATGCCCGATTTATGGCGGATCAATTCAATCGCCATCACTTCCGTGCCGCGACCCTTTCCTCGGAATCAACTACTGAAGAACGCTGGACGGTGCAGCGCAAGCTGGTTGCCAGGGAAATCAATTTCCTTTTTGTTGTGGACCTTTACAACGAAGGTGTTGACATTCCTGAAATCGACACCGTTCTATTCCTGCGCCCAACCGAAAGCCTCACCATCTTCTTGCAACAATTGGGCCGGGGACTGCGCAAACACAAGGGCAAACAATGTCTGACCGTGCTGGACTTCATTTCAGCCCACCGCCGGGAATACCGGTTCGCATCCAGATTCCGGGCACTATTGGCCGACAAAACATCCCCACTCACCGAACAATTGGAGAACGATTTCCCAAACCTTCCCCCAGGGTGCATGATTCGTCTGGAAAAAGTCGCCAAGGAAAGGGTGCTGGATAACATTCGCGTTTCCCTGGCCAGCACCCAACGAGCGATCATCTCTGGCCTGAGGGAATTCAATCTGGTCAACGGGCGCTGCCCAACCATGCTTGAGGCGGCGGATTTCATGGCAACAGACATTCCCACACTGTGCCTGCGCGGCTTATGGGCCCGCATGTTAAAAGATGCCGCCCTTTATCCCGCCTTTGAATTACCAGGCAACCTGGAGAAGGAAATTGCCAACGGGTTGCACCGGGCAAGCCATTGGGATGATGCGGATGCCGTGAAAACGATACTGAATTTCCTCCAAGGCCGGCAGCCCACAGGGCAAGCCTTCCCAATGGAGACTATCAGGATATGCCAATTTTTGACCACCGCGCTCGGCAAGGCCAGCGAAAGCCTGACACTTCCAGATGCCATCAAACTGATCCAGGCACATCGTCCGATCGTTGACAGCATCCGGGCACTTTTCGAAACCCTTTGGGCAATTTCCCATCCAGGTATCCAACCCCTGGCGAACAAAGGCGTCCCCCTTACCCTTCACTGCCAGTACAGCCGCGATGAAGCACTATTGGGTCTGGGAAGATGGACCTATGAGAGCCGCCCCTCTTTTCGGGAGGGAGTCTTGCATCTTCCTGAAAAGAAACTGGATGTGTTTTTCGTCACCCTTCAGAAAACCGAAGCGGATTACTCACCCACAACCCTGTACGAAGATTTTGCCCTGTCCCCATCGGAATTCCATTGGCAAACACAAAGTACGACAGCCGTGGAATCCGAAACCGGCAACCGGTACCTGCGCCACAGGGATCTGGGATATACCCCTCTGCTCTTCGTTCGGGAAAAACGGACAACCAATACAGGGCGGGCCTCCCCGTACCACTTCCTGGGCCCCTGCTGTTATTTGAGACATTCAGGCAATCGGCCGATCAGTATCGTCTGGAAGCTGGAGCATCCCATGCCAGCACGGCTTTTCCGCCAGCTTGGTCTGGAAGGCGTCGCATAAGTTTCACTCCCGCTTCGCCGCGCTTTGCCATTCCAGGCCCAGCGCGGTGAGCATGTCGCGGCGGGCCAGGACAGCCCACGGGGAACCCGGGTATTTGTCGATCAGCTTTTTCAGGACGGCTTTCTGGTCCTTGTCGGCCTGTTTGCCAGCCCGGTCGCCCCGCAGCTTGGAACTGCTCGCCAGACGCCAGCCTGAATGCCCCTTTTCCAGCGCAGGAAATTCCTTGCGTATGGAGCCCAAGGCGGACTGGTACTCGTACAGGTAGGCTATCTGTGCCTCCAGCCGGGCCTTCAGAAACAGGTAATGCGCCTGAAGGCGCTTGGGTTCCAGTTCCACATCCTCCCCCAACTCCTTCAGGGCTTCGTAATCCCCC
>Ga0255126_1000684_pt1 | contig 14377 bp, 10 predicted proteins | sample Law_Miss_RepA_8d_FD_188556 | JGI IMG/M metagenome (GOLD analysis project Ga0255126, IMG submission 188556) | Freshwater microbial communities from St. Lawrence River, New York, United States - Law_Miss_RepA_8d | ecosystem: Environmental > Aquatic > Freshwater > River | place: USA: New York... | reverse complement strand
TTTAAAAGCCTTCCGCGTCCGGCAACAGTCCGGAGGCGGAAGCTTGTGGCAAACGGGCAGGGGGTTATTTGCTACCTTCTGCGCCGGTATCCAAGACAGCCATAAAGGCTTTTTGCGGGATGTCGACCGAACCAATCGACTTCATCCGCTTCTTACCTTCCTTCTGTTTAGCAAGAAGCTTACGCTTCCGGGTGATGTCCCCACCGTAGCATTTTGCGGTAACGTTCTTTCGGACGGCTGGTACCGTTTCGCGTGCGATGACTCGAGAGCCAATCGCCGCTTGTACCGCCACTTCGAACATGTGGCGATCGATTTCTTCTTTGAGTTTCTTGACGACAGCGCGTCCTCTTCGGTCGGCATCGCGTCGGTCACAGATAATGCTCAGTGCATCGACCCGCTTTCCGTTTACGAGGATATCCATACGGACCAAATCTGCGTTTTCGTAGCCGATGATTTCGTAGTCCATGGTGCCGTAGCCACGCGTTGCACTTTTTAGTTTATCGTGCAAGTCGTAGATAACTTCGGCCAAGGGAAGATCGTAGCTAACCAATGCTCGAGTACCTGAGAGGTATTCGTTTCCGCGTAGGATACCGCGTCGGTCTTGGCACAATTTCATCACGACGCCGATAAACTCGGTGGGTAGGACGAAGTTTACGCGAACGATTGGTTGGCGGAATTCTTCGATTTCCCCGGAATCCGGGACTTCCTGAGGTCGGTGAATTTCAAGTTTTTCACCACCCCGTTTGATGATTTCGTAAGTAACGTTCGGAGCGGTCTGAACGAGATCGATATCGCATTCGTTTTCAAGTCGCTGTTGGATGATCTCCATATGCAGCAGTCCGAGAAAACCGCATCGGAAACCGAAGCCGAGAGCTTCGCTCGTCTCAGGAGCAAACTCGAACGAGGGGTCGTTGATAGATAGCTTTTCGAGAGCATCACGCAATTCGCTGAAGTCTTGTCCGTCGCTGGGGTACAGGCCGCAGTAGACCATTCGTTTCGGTGGCGCATAGCCTTCGAGTGGCTCTACGTTTTCGTCGTTCAAGTGGACGACGGTATCTCCGATGCGAACATCCTTGAGCGACTTGATATTGCAAATCAAGTAACCTACTTCGCCGGAGCGGAGTTTGTCGACCGGTTTTCGTTCTGGAACGAATTGCCCAATCTCGAGGACTTCGTAGTTCACCCCTGCGCGATAGAAGCGGACTTTGTCACCCTTTTTGACTTCGCCGGACATGAGTCGTACGTAGGTGATTACACCTCGATAGTCATCGTAGTGAGAGTCGAAGACCATCGCTTGCAGGGAGCCTTTATCGTCCCCGGAAGGTGCGGGGATGCGTTCGATGATCGCCGAAAGGAGTTCATCGATACCGATCCCAGCTTTTCCTGAGCATTTGACGATCTCATCTGGATCGATACCCAGGGATTGGTTCATCTCTGCGGTGACTTCGTCGACACGTGCGTGGTTCAGGTCGATTTTGTTGATGACCGGGATGATCTTCAAATTGTGATCCATCGCCGAGTAGGCATTGGCCACGGTCTGAGCTTCGACCCCTTGGAACGCATCGACCAGCAGTAACGCCCCTTCGCAGCATGAGAGTGAGCGGGAGACTTCGTATTGGAAGTCGACGTGGCCGGGGGTGTCGATGAGGTTTAGTTCGTAGAGTTGGCCTTTGTAGCGATGCAGCAGCGATACGGCTTTGGCTTTGATTGTGATTCCGCGAGAACGCTCGAGATCCATCGCATCGAGGAGCTGCTCCTTCATTTTCCGGATTTCGACGGTTCCGGTCTTTTCGAGGAGTCGGTCTGCAAGGGTGCTTTTTCCGTGGTCGATGTGGGCGATAATGCAGAAATTCCGGATGTTTTCCAGAGGGATATCGCCGACGTTCTTTGGGTCTTTTGGGTTCATAAGGTCTTATGGTAATCGGATCGAGCGATCCCTGCGGCTCCGATGTAGCCGGCGTCCGCTCCTAGGTTGGCGAATTCGATGATGGTACCAGCTTTTACGTACTGGAAAGTTCGTTCTTCGAATCCTTGGCGTACTTTATCGAGGAATCGGCGTCCTGTTTTGTGTTTTGGGCCGCCAAAGTTCATTGCCCCCCCTAGGACGACGAGTCCAGGGTCGAGGATATGCACCAGGCTGGTGATTCCGACAGCTAGATAATCTGCCGTTTCCTCGATAATTTTCAAGCTCCAATCGTCTCCGAGTTCGGCGGCTTCGAAGATTCTCTTGGCCGTCAATCCCTCGATTTCGTCGGAAAGGAGGCTTTTTGCTCCGGAATGGAGGGATTCCTTGGCTCGCTCGACGAGTGCCGAGGCACTCGCGTAGGCTTCGAGCTGTCCTCGCCCCCCGCCCCAAACGCACAGCCTTGCATTCGGACTCGGGTCGATGAGCATGTGGCCACATTCCCCTCCGAAGCTATTATGGCCGACGATCAACTGTCCGTCGATGATGATTCCACCCCCGACGCCTGTTCCGAGAGTAATCAGTACCAAGCTTGAATGTGTTTTTCCTGTCCCGATCCAGAACTCACCGAAAGCAGCCGCATTGGCGTCGTTGGCGAAGGAGACCGGAAGCCCGAGTTCGTTTTTAAGGCATTCAACGATTGGGAAGTGGTGCCAATGGGGGTGGTTTGGGGGTTCGATCAAAAGTCCATTAGGGATGTCTTGGCTGCCAGGAGTACCTAGGCCTGCTCGTACAACGGAGTTTTTGCTGATCCCAACACTATCGAGCAGTTTTTCCGAAGCTTGTGCGACACGTTGCATGGCGTCGACGGGACCGCGAGCTTCAAGCGTGTCGATGGCTGTAAAACCCAGCGTCTGACCTTGATCGTCCAGCAAACCGATTTTTATCCCAGTGCCGCCGACGTCGATGCCGAGGAAGTAGGGGGCAACAGAACGCTCGAGAGAGCAAATTGGTTGAGAAGTCATGTCGGACTGATGTTTTTGCTAGTTGCTTGATAAGTCGCTCAGCGCGTGGAGCAAGATGCTCATGGAAAGTTAGAAGTTATAAGTCATTCCCAGTGAGACGCCATGCAACATGAGTGATTCATCGTTTTGCGGATTCGACGCAGCGGGGACACGAAAATCCGAGGGGATTTGTCCGAGGGAAGTCGCGATTTGCGAAGCTCCCAAGACGCGATAGGATGCATTTGCGGTCCACCCTCGAGCGAAGTGCCAAGCCAGTCCGGTGGAAGCTTCACCCAAGAACGCGGATGCATTATCGGACCCTTCGAAGCGGTATGCTTGAGCATTCGCCGGGCCTGAGGCCAGGATTTGAGCGTCGGAGAGAGAATCGCCAACTCTTGATGCAGATTGCAAATGATTGTTGTAAACACCACCGCTTAAGCTTGAGAAAAAACTCCAGCGAGGGCTTGCAAGCCAATGAGTGATAGCGCCCGATTGTACACCCCACAGATCGTTTCTCGCATCGATGTTGTAAGCGACATCATCGGCGCTGTAAGACAGGGCATCCCGGAATTGAAACCACCGAACCCCACTGAATAAGCTTACGCGAAGCTTGGTTGGGACTTGAAACCAAGGAGCGTTCGAACCAGTGGGTTGCTTGCTGATGTTCCAGCAATCGCTGTCGGTGCAATTAGGTGCGAGTGGTTGGCGGGCTGATCCACCGATCGCAAACCAGTACAAGTTGATCTCCATGTTTTGGATGTCTTGGTCGCGAACAAGTCGATGCGCCGAAGCATTCGCAAAGAGCTCTTGGACGGGTGTTCCGTTTAAGGTAATTCCTTCGCTGACCCCAGGGAAGTGATTGGAGGGAACGTTAAATGGAAGGTTGGATTGGAGTGCAGACGAGAAGTTGGGGGATGAGGCAGGAGCGATGAGTGTCTGTGGGTCGGAAAACAAAGTCCAGTAGCTACCCATGCAAGCGTATTTGCCCGACCCGAAGTAGCGTCCACCTCCGAGTTCAAACCCTCCTGCTGTGCCAAAATCCACATCGCGACTGGTAAGTCTAGCTTCGGACGGATTGTCAAAGCTGCTGGAGAAGATCGTATTCCCGGACTCATGACGCTGCATTAAAAGAGCGTTCGAAGAAAAGAACCAAGGGGACGGGCAGGCAAGCGGAGCGCAAGGGCGCGATGTACCGATCGTGTTATTGGATACCTGTGGAGGACTAGAACGCAGGTCGAGTTCGATTGGAGGGGAGTACGACGTGGTTGGTTGATCGGGGGTACCTGCGTAGGAGGGCGCAATTGGTTGTGGGCTGACCTCTGGGCTGATCGCGGGGGCATTCGGGGGTGTCCAAGTTTGTGGAACGCCGCTGCCGATGATGATCTCACCCGATGAGCCAGACTTTGTTTCTGGAGCAAGAGTTGGGTGCTGCCCGTCATGCTGCCCGTAATTTGTCCTGGGCAGTTGCCCGGCGAGTTGGCCAGGAACTAGCTCGGGGAATGTAGTGTTGGGAGCCGGTGTGGTGTTGGGAGCCGATGTAGTGCTTTGTATTGAGTTGGGGACTGTGCTTGGAAGCGATGTCGGTGGGTTGGCTACGATGGGAATCGGCGGGAGAAAGAACCCAGGAGCAAGTCCTTGTCCGAGTTCATAGCGATTCGCCGGTTCGATGCGCTCGGCATAAGCCAACGGGATCGGATCCGTAGGTTCTTGAGCCAGCAGAGTTTCGCAACGGTACGGAGCCAACGGCGAGCAGCAAAACGCGGTTGCGACTGCTGCTTTTACGAATGCCCTAGAACGAAAAACCGGTTCCATGTTCCGAATCATTGACGAAGCTCCTTCTTCGGTCTGATCGCACGCTCGGAAGATCAGGGGCATTGATGTTTCTAGCCCGAATCCTCTCTCTGGGATTTCGGATCGATCGGAATCCGCCGTTCGTGAAATCTGATACCGGGTTTAGCGATTCGAGCAGCGGTCACACTACAACCCGCATTGGGGTTACAGGTGGGAGTCGCCGAGCCGCAGGATTCCTTGGAAAATTCGGCATAACTGGTACGATACCAACTAGCCGCTGCGATTTCACCTAGCCCAAAGCAGTGGGGCTGATATGATCCAACAGACCGGTTTTTCGTTTGCCGAAACCCCGGGTCCCCGCGAAGAATCGCCGCGACGTCTCGCCGCGAAGATTCGCCAGGAGTGTCGTAAATTCCCTTCCGACCCATCTTTGCACCTACAGTACAAGCTTTTATGCGTGCTTTACCTATCATCGAGAACCCTCAAGCCTCAGAGGGGCCGTTGGCTTCGGAGAACCCACAAGGCAAGCGGGGTGCTTACGCCTTTATCAGCCTTGGGTGCCCTAAGAACTTGGTCGATAGCGAGCAGATGCTTGGCATCTTGCACGAGCGAGGGTATCGACTTGTTCAAGACCCTGAAGAGTCTGATTTTGTGGTGATCAATACTTGTGGATTCATCGACCACGCTCGTAAAGAGTCCTTCGAAGCGATCGATCAGATGTTGGACCTAAAGCGAGCGGGGAAGATTCGCGGAGTGGTTATCACAGGTTGCCTAGCTGAACGTCAAAACGAACAACTGCTTGAAGAGAGGCCCGAAATCGATGGGCTTGTTGGAGTCTTTGGGCGAGACGAGATTGGGAATTTAGTCGACCGCATCATGGATGGGTTGGATGAGCAAAGGACTGTTTTTCGGCCCGCTCCGATTCGAGCCTTGTCGGATCATTTGCGATTGCAAGTTACCCCAAAGCACTTTGCGTATTTGAAGATTTCCGAAGGCTGCGACCGGTTGTGTACGTTTTGCGCAATTCCGAAAATGCGTGGCAAGCATGCGAGCAAACCACCCGAGGATATTCTCGTCGAGGCCAAGCGGTTGGCGGATAACGGTGTTCGCGAACTGATCATCGTCGCTCAGGATACGACTTACTACGGCATCGATATGTTCGGAGAGCCAAGGCTTCGTCAGTTGCTCGAAGAGCTCGACCAAGTCGAGGGTCTTGATTGGATCCGTTTGATGTACTTCTATCCGATGTACATCGACAAAGCTCTGATGAGCACTATCGGACAGTCAAAGAGGATTCTGCCTTACATCGACATGCCCTTGCAGCATATCAACAACACGATGCTCAAGCGGATGTCTAGGCGAGTCACTCAAGAGTCCACGGTGGAAATGGTCTCGATGATGCGCGAGACAATCCCGGAGCTTGTCCTGAGAACAACCATGATCACCGGCTTTCCCGGCGAGACCGATGAGCAGTTTGAAGATCTTGTAGAATTCGTCGATCGGATGCACTTCGAAAGGCTTGGAGTATTCACTTATTCCATCGAGCCCGACACGCCTGCCGCTCGGCTCGATGAACATCTTCCTGAGCGAATCAAAAAGGAACGCCGCAATCAGCTTATGGCCGTTCAGCAGAAGAACGCGTTTGAGTGGTGCGCGAAGCAACTAGGGAAGAAGCTTCCGATACTGATCGACAAAGCGGTCGAGGTCACTGCGGCGCCTCAAAAGGGCAAACGCGGAGCTCCAAGCATGCAGCAAGCTTGGATCGGTCGTTCCTATGCCGACGCTCCAGATGTTGACGCTTGCGTCTACGTTTCGGCAACAGAGGACGTTTCGGTCAAACCAGGTGATCTCGTTGAATGCGAAATTGTTTCTTCCGACAACTATGATCTGATCGGTGCTGCTCTACGAGTGATTCCATGAACGCAACGCAGAACTCTTCGACCCTTTCAAGCAACCCTTGGAACGTCCCAAATGCCTTATCGACCGTACGATTGATCCTCGCGATTGTCGTCTGTGGATGTATTGAATGGGGAGCTTGGATGCCGGCTTTGGTTCTGTTCGTCATCGCGGCCTCGACCGATTGGATCGATGGATGGTGGGCAAGAAAATATCAACAAGTAACGAAGCTTGGGCGAATCCTCGATCCATTTGTCGATAAAGTCATCATCTGTGGGGCGATGATCGCTTTAGTGGGTGTTAGCGGCTCGGCGATCGCTCCTTGGATGGCAACCTTGGTGGTCGCTCGAGAGTTGCTAGTTACTAGTCTTCGGGGGATGGTCGAAGGCCAAGGTGGGGATTTTTCTGCCAAGCAGCTTGGTAAATGGAAAATGGTTTTGCAATGCGGTGCGATAGTTGCGGTACTGTTGCAATTAGTTCTCGCACAGGGTGCTCCAAGTTGGTTAGCTCCCACTACCCACCTGCTTATCTGGGGAATGCTGTTGCTGACAGTCGCCTCGGCTGTGGAGTATGTTCTGCTTGTGATTCGCGGTAGCAAAGGTGGTAAGTGATGAAACCGGAAGATCTACCTCCAGACCAGTTGGCTCTGGTGGCCCTCTTTACCATGGTTTTGCTGGCGATGTTTCTCGGAATGATCTTCGTGCATGCTTGGTTGCTATTCCGCTGGAATAAAGTCGCTTTCTGGGATGGTTGGAAACGTGATTCAAAGCCAGATCGAATCGGATTTATTGATCTGATCGCTTTCGCTGGTTGCGTGATCATGGCCCAGTTTCTAGTGCTCGGTCTTGTGGGTGCGAAGCCGGAAAAAGAAATCTTTGAACCATCTAGAGAGCGGGCGAGACCATTCCCCTTATCGCCCGCCGACAAAGGGCCTGTTGCTTCGATCGTTACCAGGTTCATTGGTACTAGCGATGCACGCCAAGATACAAGCAACCTAGTTGCTGCTACTTACGGCATCGGCAAGGATGGCATCGGCAAAGACAGTATCAACAAGGACAGCTTGGAAAGAGGAGGGAAAGGGGCAAGCGAGCTTTCGACTCCTTCGGCCTGGAACGCGTTTGCGATGTCGTGTGCGTTCATCATCGCAGCAGCGGGCTCGGTGTTTTTGGTGCAACATCGCACGGGCGGGTCGGCTTGGCGATTGGGAATGATTTCCAACGAGTTTGCGAAGGATGTCTGGGTGGGCGTATTGGTGTTTCTCTGGGCAACACCGATCGTCTTGGTTGTCTCCAGCTTGGCCGGACAGTGGACTCAAGTCGAGTACGAGCATCCTGTGATCGATGCTTTGAAAGAAGACCCTATGACCTTCCCACTTTTGTTTTTCAGTGCGGGGATCGCTGCGCCTCTGTGGGAAGAATATGCGTTTCGTTTTTTGTTGATCGGTTGGATCGATACGATCCGCCAGTTCCTCGGACGGTTGGACTTTAGAAACTTCTTCGTTCTTCTGACGGGGAATCCTGTTGGTAAATTTGCCAATGAAGAAGTTCATGATCTAGAGCCTAGCTTGGTTTGGGCTCAGGTCGCCGGTGAGCGAGACGTGCAGGTAGCTTCAAACAATGCGCCGGGATATCCTCCGTTTTGGGTGGCATTAGCTAGTGGCACTCTCTTTGGCCTGGCCCACTTCGAATACGGCGTTAGCTGGGTTCCATTAATTGTGCTAGGGACAATTATGGCGAGGGTTTATCAGCTTCGGCGAAGCGTCGTTCCGTGCATCGTTATCCATGCATTGTTCAATTCGATGAGTCTTATGGGGCTTGCGGGGGGATTGATTCTCAAGGATTTTGCACCTGCCGCCGGCTTTCTTTGGTGCATCTGCGGCTAGCTTCTACCGCCGCAGAATGCTTGCAAATTGCTGGATCTTGACGGCAAGAAGCCGTTTTCTCTGGGGATGTTCTGCGCTTCTTGGGTAGTGACGGATCTTGGATAGTCACGGATCGGGGAATTTGGTACAGGAGACTTGTGGTATAGAGGCAAGGAGGGTTGCGAAGAGGGTTCCGGCCGGAGCGAGTTTGCTGGAAATCAGACAATCTAAAGCATTTATTATCCAAGTCAGAAGTTCTCCAAGTGAGAAAATAATTTCGGGTAGATCTCAGGGTGGGCATGAAGAGACCGGATGGATCGTCGATGAAGTCTAAAGAGTCGAAAGGTGCCCCGGCAACGAATGAGGCGCCCCCGGTGATGACCTCGTTGCCCCACACTGGGGATGATGTCGCAGGCGATTCGCAAGTTGTCGATGCGAGTTCGCTGAAGGTTGCGGGGAAGCGTGGTGGGATCGCATTCCTGGCTAGTTTTGTAATTCATTTGATTTTGCTTTTGAGTCTTGCGATCTGGACTGTCGGGCTTGGAGGTGGTTTAGGAGAGGGTGGGTTATGGATCGAGTCTGGTGAGCCCGGCGGGGAGGCCTTGACCAGTTTTGAAATCGACAGTTTCTCGATGGATGAAGCGCAAGACGATTCGCAGGGAGACCCTGTAAAACTATCGAACCCCCAGATGCAGCGGGAGATGTTGGATCGGGTTGCCGATTCGCAAGATCAGTCGACGGAAGTACAGGAGTTTGGTTCGGACCAAGCGATTGCGGCACTAGCAGCGTCGACATCGGGTGGCTCACAAGGTTTGGGGTTTGCGGAGACCTCCATAGCGGGAAGGTCCGGGGCAAACAAAGCGAAGCTTGTGCGTGAGAATGGTGGTAACGAGCAGAGTGAACAAGCTGTCGCTTGGGCGCTGGATTACTTGGCGCGGCATCAACGCAATGATGGCTCGTGGAGCATGAAATATGCGGAGAGTTGCGATGAAGAATGCGGCCCAAGTTCGGCGGGCAAAGACCCTTACCGATTTGCCGCTACTGGATTGGCATTGCTATGTTTTCTTGGAGCGGGACACACACCGGATGGCGAGCAGTATGGTGAGGTCGTGTCGAGAGGAATTTATTACTTGCAGCAGACACTGCGTATGAAATCTGATTCGGGGTACTGGCTTGATTCAGTCGCCTCTGCCCAGATGTACGAGCATGGCATTGCGACCTTGGCTCTTTGCGAAGCGTATCAAATGACACATGCAGCAGAACTGAAGGAGCCTTGCCAAGCCGCTGTCAATTTCATCATATTAGCTCAGTACCGAGATGGTGGTTGGGATTATCATCCCGGTTCCCCGGGTGATTTATCGATTGCAGGTTGGCAGGTTTTAGCCCTCAAAAGCGCAGCGGCAACAGATTTGATCGTGCCGGGGGAGACGGTTCGAGGCATCGATCGTTTCATCGATAAGACGCGAGCTGGTGAGTTTATGTTTCGCTACCGGACGAACAACCCGACGAAAAGCATGACTGCCATCGGAGTGTTGTTGCAGATATTCCGCGGCAAGTCAAAAGATGCGCGAAGCATGGAGCGAGGGATCGAGTATTTGTCCAAGCAAGGGCCATCTGCCGTGGACATGTACTACAACTACTATGGCACCCAAGCGATGTTCCAGGTGGGGGGCAGATTTTGGAAGAACTGGAACTACTACATGCGCGATTTGCTAATCCGCTCGCAAGTGCCCAATGGGCATTTGCGGGGAAGTTGGATGTTTGAGGGGGATCACTCAAACCAGATCGGTGGCCGACTCTATTCGACCTGCATGGCCTGCTTAATCTTGGAAGTCTACTACCGCTATTTGCCCGTCTACGAGGCTGCCAGCGATGACTTTCGCTTTTAAGACTTACTTACAACCCGATGCTGATGGGTTCTACAAGCTGACTCGTTAGCTGTTGAAGACAGGCGGATCGACGAACTCCGGTTCGATCAACTTGTTGATCACGCCTGCTTCATAACCGCGTCGCAAAAGTTGCCGAACGGCTTCACGACCTCGGGTGCCGAAGTCCAGCGTCCAGTCGTTGACGTACATGCCTACGAACGTATCTGCCTTATCACGTTCAAGGCCACGTCCCCATCCGAGTGCATAGTCCAATGCTTTGCTGCGATGATCAAGACCGTGTTTGATGCTTAGGTAAAGATATTTATTCACATCGCGAATGATATCGGGACCGAGGTTCTTTCGAATCCCGTTAGCACCCAAAGGGAGTGGCAACTGGGTTTGCTCCATCCACCATTTTCCAAGATCGACGACGAGGTGTAGGTTTTGCGTTTGGTAGGTAAGTTGACCTTCGTGAATGATCAAACCTGCATCGATGCTTTGACCTTGGTAGGATCCTTGTTCGACGATATCGAGGATTTCATCGAAAGGTACAACAACCTCTTTGAATTCTTTCAGCCACATGCGGCACGATAGGTATGCGGTGGTAAGGGTACCTGGAACTGCTATCGTCTTGCCTCGCAAGTCATCGCGAGTGCTTGGGGTGCGAGTAACGACCATTGGGCCGTAGTTATCACCCATGCTTGCTCCGCACGAGCAGATCATGTATTTGTCGCTGAGATAAGCGTAAGCGTGGAGGCTAAGAGCGGTAAGTTCTAACTCGCCTTGGAATGCCCTTCGGTTGAGCGTTTCGATGTCGACGAGTTCGTGTTCGAAGCGATAGGAACGGGTGTCGAAGCAATCTTTTGCCAACCCATAGAACATGAATGCGTCGTCGGCATCTGGGCTGTGACCGACACGGATGAGGATAGATTCTGGGGAGGTTTCGGCGGTTGTCATGGGATTAGCAAAAGATGCGGTCATGGGATCGTCAGCGGGGGAAATTGGCACGAAGCCTGCGAAAATGGTAGCGGAAAACAACTCACTTGGATAGCAACCGTAGAGTTCCGCAGGGAAGTAACAACTGCTGACTATGCTTGGCGGGTAACTCTTAGGATTTTCCTAGCGCATTGCCAATGAATTCCGCTTGGAAACTGCAATCGCTTTGGGTGGGTAGAAAGCGCGGCTTGTTTGAGCAAGTCGTTAGCCCGCTGCCAGTGCCGAAAAGTGCAGTCTTGTAGGGGCCATTCGAGCCGGTGCCAGAGTTCGACAAAAGCGGCTTGCAGAATGGGCCAAGGGGTGGTTTCAACTGCGCTCAGTGGACATTGGAATCCGCTAGCGGAAATTTCGATGGGGGCTTTTTCGAGCCATTCATGTGCCATTTGCTCGATGAGGGTGTGTTCGTCACGGATCAGTTGGGTTGCGACGAGCAATCGCTGTTTCAAATGCGGGTTACCAGCGAAGGATTCGAGCAAGGGGATAAGTTCGAGTCGGATGCGGTTGCGGGTGAAGTGCAACGTAGCGTTGCTCGAGTCGCTGCGATACTCTTGGCCCAAGCTTTTAAGGTATTCGACGATTTGAGGTTTCCAGGTTTCCACCAAGGGGTGGACAAGGGAGAGTTCAGGGGCGATTGTCCGCGTGCTGCGAACTCCGGCAATACCGGCGGGTCCCGAACCTCGGAGCAAATGGTGTAGAGCCGTTTCGATTTGATCGTCGGCGGTCGCCCCGGTAGCAATCCAGTTCGCATCGGAACGTTGAGCGACTTCACGAAAGAACTTATTGCGATCTCGCCGCCACTGGGCTTCATTTCCGCGAGGAATATCGCGCATGCTCGAATCGAGTTCGGGAGGAACAGGCGAGTATCCAATGTAGACCGGCAAGTTCCATTGATCGGCAAGGGATTTGACGAATGCTTCGTCTTGATCGCTCTCTTCGCCTCGAAGTTGGTGATTGAAGTGTGCGATAGCGAACCGGGTATCTGCAGCGACGGACCCTTTTTCTCGGAGTTCGCAAAATGCGCGAAGCATTGCAACGCTGTCAGCGCCTCCGCTTATGGCCAGTACACCGGTGGTTCCGCTCCAGCGCTCCGCTGGCCAGAGCTTGAGGATCGCATCGGGGACTTCAGTTTGCATCTATGGTTTAGGTGCGGGGGTAGGTTTGTTGAAATCTCCGGCAGTGGAGATCACCAAGTTGTCGGGATTAATGAACTCCGCGAGGGCTTCATTGACTTCTTCGACCTTCAAGTTGGCGATTTGAGCTTCCAGTTTCTCGTAATAGGACATATCTCGTCCGGCGAATAGGTTATTCGCGAGTAGACCGGCGAGCGAAGCATCGCGGGAGCGATTGAGTTGCTGGCTTTGCAGGAAGCCTTGGGCACTATCCTTGAGTTCCTTTTCCGTTACTCCGCCGTCGACAATTTTTCGGACTTCTTCATCGATAGCGGTGACAAGTTTGTCGCGGTTCGATGGGTTTGCGATAGCGGTAATGGTGAAGACTGCGAACTCATCGATTGGGTTTGCTCTCAGGCCACTGTTAACCCCGTATGAGAGCCCTTCTTTTTGACGGATGCGATCGCCGAGTCGCGAGGACAGAGCCCCTGCTCCGAGGATGTAATTACCCATGACTAACGGAGCAAATTTCGGATCATCATCGCGAAGGGCGAATTGCTGAGCCGCATAGTAAACCGAATTGGCTTTATCAGGGGTTTCGATGACTTTCATTGGGAGTTTCAAGTCGATGGTTGGAGCGACTGCAACGCGTTGGTAGGGGATGTCAGACTTCCAATTCCCGAGAATCTCAGAGAGCTTCGTTTCCGTCTCCTGCGTATCGAAATCACCTACGATCGCTACCTCACCTTGGCTGCCGGATAGGAATTCAGCGTGCAAGCTGACGATCTCCTTGAGTTTGATCGCACGGATGTCTTGCAGCTCTTCTTCGATGGTCGGGTCGTATCGGATGTCCCCTTTTTCGTATGGGTTTAGGGCTCGATTGACGGACTGGGAAGCAAGGACTTGTGGTTCTTGGCGTTGAGCTTCGAGTTGGGCGATGAATTGATCGCGAAGGATTTGGAATTCCTTTTCATCAAAGCTTGGTTCGCGAAGCATTTCTCGAACGACATCGAGGACTTCGAGAAGTGAAGATCGTTTGCATTCGATGCTGACGTTGACGACTTGGCGGAAGGATTGAACGCTAACGTTGGCGTTGAGTTCATCGAGTCGGTCGTTGAGTTTTTGCAAGGGGAGTGATTTCGTACCCCGTTCCATCATTGGTCCGAGGAATTCAACGGCGAGTGCTTTGCCTTTCAAGGAGTCTTCATCGCCGAAGCGAAGATTGACGGTGAGGTTGACGGTTTCTCCTCGCGTTTTCTTCGGGAGCATCGCGTAGGGGATCCCGGATTTGAGTTTCCCTCGAATCAATCGAGATTCGATGTTCTTTGGACTTGGGTCGAATTGCTCGCCTTCGCTGACGGCTTCGCGACCGGTGTAGTTCTCGAGCATTGGAGCGAGGTTTGCCCGCTCGGGGATGAGAACACGTTCGGAGGCAGGGACGGGTTCGAAGATCCCTATGGTGCGGTTGTTTCGGACAAGGAATTGCTGTGCGACCCGTTGGCAGTCGGCGGCTGTGGTCTTTTCCAAGTTATCTCGGAACAGGAAGTACAATCGCCAATCGCCTTGGGCGGCCCAATCGCTAAGGGTGATTGCCAGTGACTGGGTTTTCGCTGCCATCATTTCGCGTTCATTGAGCAGTTGTCGGCGGGCCCGTTCGACTTCGGCGTCGGTAATCGGTGCCGAGGCGAGTCCTTCGACTGTCTCGATCAGAAGCGACTTTGCTTCTTCGATGCTTTTGTCTTTGGGGACTTGCGCGAGGATCGTAAGTAAACCTGGATCGTGCAATGGGGAAGCATCAGCGGCGACGAAGGTCGCTTTTTGGGTTTCGACCATCGCTTTGTACAGCCTACCGCTTGGGGTGTCGGTTAGGATGACCGACAGGAGTTCGATTGCGGGGAATGCTGGATCGGAGCCGGCGGGAACGTGGTATACGGCTCCTAGGTATTGGG
>Ga0255126_1000670_pt1 | contig 14470 bp, 7 predicted proteins | sample Law_Miss_RepA_8d_FD_188556 | JGI IMG/M metagenome (GOLD analysis project Ga0255126, IMG submission 188556) | Freshwater microbial communities from St. Lawrence River, New York, United States - Law_Miss_RepA_8d | ecosystem: Environmental > Aquatic > Freshwater > River | place: USA: New York... | reverse complement strand
GCAGCGCTGACGATGACGATGGGGTCGTGTGACATGGTGAGGCCTTTCAAGTGTTTTGGTGGATGTCGGCAATGATGAGGTGTTCGCCGGTTTCTTCTTCGGCAATGCGGCGGATATAAGCCACGAAGTCGGGGTCTTCGCCACGCAGCATGAGGGGCAAAGCCTGGCGGAAATCGTCGCGCCTGCACCACTCGCGCATATAGTCGTCCCAGGAGTTCCAGCGCCGCTGTTCGGTGGCGCTCATTTCCGCGCGGTAGGCGATCAGATAGGCCCGCTCGAACAAGGCGATCAGCATGTCGAAGATGGTCATCATGCGTTCGCGCTGCTCGGGCGTCGGGTTGGGCAAGGCATGCGTGGTGCGCAGCTGCAGATCGGCGTGGTCCAGCACCACTTTCAGGAAATCATTGTAGGCGTCCGACAGGTGCTGGTAGGCCTCTTCTTCTTCGTTCTCGCGCTCCTTGCGCTGCTCAACCCAGAAGGCCCAGGCCGCGTAGGGCAGACCGAACACGGTCACCGCGTAGCTGCCCAACTCCAGGATCTCTGCCAAGCTCATGGGCAATGGGGGCTCAGGCGCCCCGCGGATACCGTTTGAAAGCGCTGCGGAACACGTCGACCACCTCGTGTGCCCCGCTCATGCTGACGCCCAGGTCTTTCACCAAACCATCGTCCAGACCGTAAATCCAGCCGTGCACCGTGACCTTTTGGCCGCGGCTCCAGGCGTCCTGCATCACGTTGGACATGGCCACGTTGCCGACCTGCTCGATCACGTTCATCTCGCACATGACGGATTCGAGTTCGGCTTGCGGCAAATGGTTCAGACGCTGGCGGTGGCGCAGGCGCACGTCCTGCACATGGCGCAACCAGTTGTCGGCCAGGCCCACGCGCATGCCACGCGTGGCGGCCAGCACGCCACCACAGCCGTAATGGCCCACCACCATGATGTGTTCGACCTTGAGGGCATCGACCGCATACTGAATGACCGACAGGGCATTAAGGTCGGAGTGGACCACCACGTTGGCGACGTTGCGGTGCACAAACACCTCGCCAGGGTCCAGGCCCGTGATCTGGTTGGCGGGCACCCGGCTGTCCGAGCAACCGATCCACAAATACTTGGGATTTTGCTGGTTGGCCAGGCGGGAGAAATACGCGGGATTCTCGCGCACCATGCGCGAGGCCCATTCGCGGTTGTTGTCAAAAAGATGCTGAAGTGAAGTGCTCATGGGGCCATTGTCGCAGCGCAAGGCGTCTGTTGGATGACAGCGGACTTCAGCAAGTTTCGGCAAACAGTTCGCGACCGATCAGCATGCGGCGGATTTCGCTGGTGCCCGCACCGATCTCGTACAGCTTGGCATCGCGCCACAGGCGGCCCAAGGGGTATTCGTTGATGTAGCCGTTGCCGCCAAAAATCTGCACACCCTCACCGGCCATCCAGGTGGCTTTTTCGGCGGTCCAGAGGATGACGCTGGCGCAGTCCTTGCGCACCTGGCGCACATGCTCGGTGCCCAGCAGGTCGAGGTTTTTGGCCACGGTGTAGGCAAACGAGCGACCCGCCTGCAGCACGGTGTACATGTCGGCGACCTTGCCCTGGATCAGCTGGAACTCGCCGATGCTCTGGCCGAACTGCTTGCGGTCGTGGATGTAGGGGATCACGTTGTCCATGACGGCCTGCATGATGCCCAGCGGGCCGCCTGTGAGCACAGCGCGTTCGTAGTCGAGGCCGCTCATCAGCACCTTGGCGCCGTTGTTCAAACCGCCCAAAATGTTCTCGGCGGGCACTTCCACGTTGTTGAACACCAGCTCACCCGTGTGGCTGCCGCGCATGCCCAGCTTGTCGAGTTTTTGCGCGATGGAAAAACCCTTCATGCCCTTCTCGATCAAAAAGGCCGTCACGCCACGTGCACCCAGCTCGGGCTCGCTCTTGGCATAGACCACCAGGGTGTCGGCATCCGGCCCGTTGGTGATCCACATCTTGGAGCCGTTGAGCAGGTAGTAACCGCCCTTGTCTTCGGCCTTGAGCTTCATGCTGATCACGTCCGAGCCCGCACCGGGTTCGGACATGGCCAAGGCACCCACGTGTTCACCACTGATGAGCTTGGGCAGGTACTTGGCACGCTGGGCCTCGTTGCCGTTGCGCTTGATCTGGTTGACGCACAGGTTGGAGTGCGCGCCATAGCTCAGGCCCACAGAGGCGCTGGCGCGGGAGATTTCTTCCATCGCGATCATGTGGGCCAGGTAGCCCATGCCCGCGCCGCCATACTCTTCACCCACGGTGATGCCCAGCACGCCCAGATCGCCCATCTTGCGCCACAGGTCCATGGGGAACTGGTCGTTGCGATCGATCTCGGCAGCGCGGGGCGCGATTTCGGCTTGGGCAAAGTCGCGCACCGCGTCGCGCAGGGCATCGATGTCTTCACCGAGTTGGAAGTTCAGGCCGGGCAAGTTGTTCATGGGGGTCTCCTTGGGTTCTTGAGATGGCAAATGGTGGCGCTCAGGACGCCCGCTCAGTAAGTTTGTGGCACCGGGGCCAGGGTTTGCTGCATCACGGCGCAGGGGGTGCTTTTGCCTTGGGCGTCGATGTGCACGACTTCGGCCGAAGTGACGATGACGCGGCGACCGGCTTTGACCACTTTGCCTGTGGCGCGGATTTCACCGCCTTGCAAGCTGTTGAGAAAATTGATTTTGTATTCGACCGTGACCACTTCCATGCCCTCGGGCGCCACTGTCAAACCGGCATAACCGCCAGCGATGTCCGCCAACGCGCCAATGGCGCCGCCATGAAAGCCGCCTTGCTGCTGGGTGGCCTTGTCGCTGTAGGGCAAGGCCAATTCCACCTGGCCTTCGGTGGCCGACAGCAAGCGCACGCCCAAGTGGTTCATCATGCCCTGTCGGGCCATGCTGCGGGCAACCCGCTCGTGGGCAGAAATGGGGGTGGTCACATCAAATCCAGTGGTTTTGGCAATCCGTGACTTTAGTTGACGTTTACGTAAACGTCAATCAAAACCACGTCAGATACGGTCCGACTCAAGCCGTCTGAGCAGCCTTGCTGGCTTTGCTCAGCAGATTGCGGGTTTCTTTTTCGTGGGTTTTCACCTCGTCCAGCGTCGCTTCCAGGTCGGCCAACTGCGACTCCAGCTGCTGGCGATGCTCGGCCAGCACCAGCAAAAACTTCTTGAGCTGGGGCACCGTGTCGCGCGGGCTGTCGTACATGTCGATCAGATCCTTGGCCTCGTTCAGCGACAGTCCCAGGCGCTTGGCGCGCAACGTGAGCTTCAGCCGGGTGCGGTCGCGCGACGAGTACACCCGGTTGCGTCCACCGGGGCCGGAGCGCTCGGGCTCGAGCAGGCCCATGTCTTCGTAAAAGCGGATGGCGCGGGTGGTCAGGTCAAATTCCTGGGCCAGATCGCTGATCGTGAACGTGTTCGCCATGGCTTGGGGTCCTCACCGTCTTGCGCAAGGGGGACAGCCCTGCGAAAAGCCGCCTCCTAGAATACCGATTCATGTTTGACGTTAACGTTAACGTCAATGGTCCGAATGCTAACCGAAACCACCTGACGCATGTCCCCCTTGCCCACAGACCGCGTGATGCCCTCACCGCCCGCCAGCGTCAGCCCAGCCTCTTTGCGCTACCCCTTGGGCGAACAACTGCCGACTTCAGGCACCGCCCTGGAAGTGGCACCCGGTGTTTTCTGGCTGCGCATGGGCTTGCCGTTTACCCTGAACCACATCAACCTGTGGCTGCTGCGCGACCGCCTGCCCCACCCCACCCAGGCAGGCGTCACACAAGAGGGCTGGACCGTGGTGGACTGCGGCATCGACAACCCCGCCACCCGCGAGGCCTGGTTGCAGGTGGAGCACCAAGTGCTACAGGGCCTGCCCATTTTGCGCGTGCTGGTCACCCACATGCACCCGGACCACATGGGGCTGGCCCATTGGCTGTGCGAGCGCTGGCAAGCGCCTTTGTGGATGAGCACCAGCGAATACCAGTCGGCCATGCTCGCTTGCCACGGTCTGTCCAACTTTGGGGGTGACGCCACGGTGGCATTTTTTGCGGCGCACGGCTGGCACCAGGCCGAGGACCTGACGGTGGTCAAGTCGCGTGTGAACTATTACCCCGGCATGGTGCCCCGCATACCGCCAACTTATGTGCGTTTGATGGCGGGTATGCCGGTGACCATCGGTGACCGGGTCTGGCAAAGCATCAGCGGCTTTGGTCACTCGCCAGAACACATGGCTTTGTACGATGCGCAAAGCCAATTGCTGATCAGCGGCGACATGCTGCTGCCCTCGATTTCAACCAACATCAGCGTGTACGCCATGGAGCCCGACAGCAACCCGCTGCAGCTGTTTCTGGATTCGCTGGACAAGATGGCGCACCTGCCCGACGAGACGCTGGTCCTGCCCTCGCACGGACGCCCGTTCCAGGGCGCAGCGGCCCGCATTGCACAACTGCGAGCGCACCACGAAGAGCGCCTGAGCGAGCTGCTGGCCGCCTGCACCGAACAAGCCCGGTGCGCGCATGAACTCTTGCCCGTGCTGTTCAAGCGCGCGCTCGATGTGCACCAGACCACCTTTGCCATGGGCGAAGCGGTGGCCCACCTGAACCTGCTCTGGCTGTCTGGTCAGCTGCAACGCCATCGGGGCGCCGATGGCACGGTGCGCTTCAGCCACAGCCCAGGCTGAAGGCCCTGAACGGGCGGCATCTGCCTGAGATTTTCACAAGCACCTACACCGGCACCTGAACAACCACCGTGTGCACCGCACCGTCGTCTTGCAGCGGGAAGAAGGACGCCGATTGCGGCACCCCGTCCAGCACCACCTGGACCGCCCGGCGTCCCCCCACCTGCTGCACTTCAATGGCATACACCGTGCGGCCCCAGCGGTAGTCCAGCGCAAAGCTGCCCCAGTCCACAGGCAGGCGGGGCGCAAAATGCAGCGCCGCGCCTTGTCGCGTCAGGCCCAGCAAAGACTCCAGGATCAGCCGGTACATCCAGCTGGCCGAGCCGGTGTACCAGCTCCAGCCGCCGCGCCCTTCGTGCGGCGCCACCGCATACACATCGGCGGTCACCACATAGGGCTCCACCTGGTAGCGCGCCACCTGTTCGGGCGTGCTGCCGTGGTGCACCGGGTTGATCAGGTCAAAGCACGCCCAGGCCCGACGCACATCGCCTTGCATGGCGAACGCCATCACGGCCCAGATGGCGGCGTGGGTGTACTGCCCCCCGTTTTCCCGCACGCCCGGCAGATAGCCCTTGATGTACCCCGGCTCCAGCGCCGAGCGGTCAAACGGTGGCGTCAGCAACTGGATCAGCCCCTGCTCGGGTCGCACCAAACGCGTTTGCAGCGCATCGAGTGCGCTGTGCTTGCGCGTGGCCTCACCGGCGCCCGACAGCACGGCCCAGCTTTGCGTCACCGAGTCGATCTGGCATTCGTCGTTGCTGGCCGAGCCCAGCGGCGTGCCGTCGTCGAAATAGGCGCGACGGTACCAGGCCCCGTCCCAGCCATGCTGGTCGATCGCCTGGCGCAACAACTCGGCCTCGGCCAGGCACGCGTCGGCAAACGCTTCACCCCCGGTCGCACGCGCCAGCGGGCTGAATTTCTGCAGCGTGTCAAACAGGAAAAAGGCCAGCCAGATGCTCTCGCCTTGGCCCTTGAAACCGACCAGGTTCATGCCGTCGTTCCAGTCGCCCGAGCCCATCAAAGGCAGACCGTGCACACCTTTGCGCAGGCCGTGGCGGATGGCGCGCACACAGTGCTCATACAGCGTGGCGCGCTCTTCGGTCACGCTGGGCAGGTCGTAATACGAGTCTTCTTCGGGGTGGAGCGCGCGGCCCTCCAAAAAGGGCGTGCTCTCCTGCAGCACCCCGGTGTCGCCCGTGGCCTGCACATAACGGCAGGTGGCCTGGACCAGCCACAGGTAATCGTCCGAGCATTGTGTGCGCACCCCGCGGCCTTGCGGTGGATGCCACCAGTGCTGCACATCGCCCTCGCGGAACTGGCGCGCTGCGCAGCGCAGCAGATGTTCGCGCAGCAGCTCGGGCGCGGCGTGCACCAGGGCCATGGCGTCCTGCAACTGATCGCGAAAACCGAAGGCACCGCCCGATTGGTAAAAACCGGTGCGCGCCCACAAGCGGCAAGCCAGCGTCTGGTACAGCAGCCAGCCATTGGCCAGCAGGTTGAGCGCGGCATCCGGCGTGCGCACTTGCACCGCCCCCAAAGTCTGCTGCCAGTGGGCCTGCACCGTCTGCAGCGCCGATGGCACAGTGTGCGGATCACGCAGGTTTTGCACCATCGTGCGGGCATCGTCCTTGCCGCGCCGCCCGGCCGAGCCCAAGCGGAAGATCACCACCCGCTCCTGGCCATCGGCCAGCTCGAAGGGCACCTGCACTGCCGCACACGGATCGAGCCCCGCGCCCACGCGGTTGGACAAAGCCACGCGCCGCATGGCCGCCGGCTGACGCAAGGAACCGTTGCGCCCCAGGAACTCACGCCGGTCACCGCTCACGCTCACCCCCTGGCCCAGGGTCGCGCCGTCCGCATCGAAAAAAGCCATGCGGTCACCAAACTCCGGATGGTAGGGGTTGCGCGCCAGGATCGCGCCGGTCTGCGGATCGACCTCGGTGCTCACATGCATGGCCGATTTGGACGGCACATCGCCCAGCACCCATTCCACATAGCCGGTGGCCGAGAGTTTGCGGCTGCGCCCTGACCGGTTGCGCACACGCAGTTGCGAGAACTTGATGGCGGCCTCCACATCCACAAACACCGTGAGTTCGCTCTCGATGCCGTCTTGCGTGTGCTCGAACACGCTGTAGCCAAAGCCATGGCGGGTGACATGCAGGCCATCACCGCCGCAAGGCAAGGCAGTGGGTGACCAGAACGCACCGGACAGTTCATCGCGCAGGTAAATCGCTTCACCTGGCGTGTCGCTCACCGGGTCGTTGTTCCAGGGCGTGTAGCGGAACTCGTGCGCGTTTTCGCTCCAGGTGTAGGCGCTGCCACTTTCGGAAATGACCGTGCCGAACCGGGCATTGGCGATCACATTGACCCAGGGCAGTGGCGTGCTTTGCTGCACCACACCGGCCAGCACCGAACTGCGGATGACGTACTCGCGCCCATCGGCAGAAAAACCACCCAAGCCGTTGAAGAAATGCAGAGGCGTGCTGTCTTGGGGCACCACCGGCACAGGCACGGCAGGCATCCAAGCGGGGGCCCTCAACAAAGGCGCGGGCATGGTTCGCGCCTGGCGCGACCACTGGCGGCTGGCCTGGCTGCGCAGCGTGCCCTCGGTGTCGGTGATGACGATGCGGGCCACGGCCTGGAACAAGGCCCGGTCTTCGGCCGGCATGTGCTCGGACGAGCGCACAAAAATGCCCCCAGGCCGGTCGGTCAGGTTGGCCTTGGTGTCGGCCGCGATCAGGTCCATGATCTGCTCCTGCAAGGCTTGGCGGTAACCGGCATGGTCCTCGTTCCAGATCACCAGATCGACCGCCAGCCCTTTGAGGCGCCAGTAGGCCAGGGCCTGCACCATCTGGCGCACCAGCTCGATGTTGTCCACGCTGCGGATTTGCAACAGCACAATGGGCAAATCGCCCGACACCCCATAGCCCCACAGACCGGACTGGCCACGCCGGTTGTGCGCCAGCACCGCGGCCTGCGCACGTTGCACCGGGTTCAGGTAAATCACCGAACTGGCCAGCCGCTCGAACAACTGCGCATCGGCCTCGGAGGCGTTGATTTGCTGCAGGTTGACCCAGGCGTGGGTGGTGGCCAGGTCAAACACCCGGTCAGCCAGGTGCACGTCGCGGTACTTGTCGATCAGCGCCAGCGCCTGGCTGCGCGACTCGGCCACGCCGGTCACCAGGTCCACCTTCACGGTTTGCTGTGGCAGCAAGGTGATGCGCTGGCGGATGGCCACGATCGGGTCCAGCACCGGGCCTTGCGAATCCGTGAGCAAGGCCCCCGCATGGAGCGCCTGCGGATCGTCCAAACCGCGCGTGCGACCGATGAAGGCCATGCGGTCGGTCTCAAAGGAAACGGTGGACGTCTCGGCCCCGTGCACCATCATCTGGTGGAACAACCAGACCGAGGGCTCAGACTCGGAACGCGGGCGGCGATGGCACACGATGGCCTGGCGCTCGCGCACGATCTCGGTCTGCACAAACAGCTTGCTGAAGGCCGGGTGCAAGGTGTCGCCCGCGCCGGGGGCCAGCACCACCTCGGCATAGCTGGTGATCTCGATGGTGCGGCGGGTGCGGCTGCGGTTGGTGATGTGGCTGCGGCGCAGCTCGATGTCGTCTTCGGGCGAGACCACCATTTCGGTGTGCGTTTCAACGCCGTGGTCGCGGCGGCGGAACTCGGCCCGGCCTTCGGTGAAGATGGCCTCGTAGCTGTCGCTGGGCTGCAGCGTGGGCTGGTGCGTGGTCGACCAGAACTGGCCACTGCCCGCATCGCGCAAATAGCAAAACGAGCCCCAGTTGTCGCGCGTGGCATCTTCACGCCAACGGGTGATGGCCAAGTCCTTCCAGCGGCTGTAGCCCGCGCCCGACTGGCTCACCATGACGTGGTAGCGGCCGTTGGACAACAGGTGCACCTCGGGCGCGGCATCGGGCTTGCGCAGCACGCGCAGCGGGCTGGCCTGGCCCAGGGTGCTGCTGCGCAAATCGGGCAGCTCGGGCGCGCGGGCATAAAAGACCGCAGCGTTCGGAATGCGTTCTTGCAGCAGCAGCGTAGTGGCCTGAAACTGCGGGTCGCTGGCAAAGCGTTTTTGCATGGGCTCATCCAGCAGCGCCGACGCCAACGCCAGCAAGCTCATGCCCTGGTGGTGCGCCATGTAAGAGCGCACCACCGCACCCCTTTGTCCACGCGGCAAACGGGCGGGGGTGTAGTCGATGGCTTCAAACAGGCCGCAGGCCCCCAGCAGGCCCTCTTGCACCAAGCGCTGCAAATTGCGGCAGGCCGCATCGGGCCGCACCATCAGGGCCAACGCCGAGGCGTAAGGGGCCACCACCAGGTCCTCCGTCAGACCACGTTTGAGGCCCAACCCGGGCACCCCAAAGGCACGGTACTGGTAGTTCAGCGCGGCGTCTACCGTGTTGTAGCCCGACTCCGAAATGCCCCAGGGCACGTCGTGCTGCTCGGCGTAGTCGATTTGCGCCTGCACCACCGCCAGGCCCGTTTGTGCCAGCAAGGTGTTGGCGTAGCTGGGCATCACCAGGTTGGGCATCAGGTACTCGAACATCGAGCCGCTCCAGGACAGCAAGGCCGTGCTGTGGCCCGCGGTGGTGAGCAGACGCCCCAAGGCAAACCAGTTGTCCTGGGGCACCGCGCCCTGGGCAATCGCCACAAAGCTGCACAAACGCGCCTCACTGGCCAGCAAGTCGTAGTGGCCGCTGTCCAGGCGGTGCTCGTCCACGTTGTAGCCCACGGCCATCAGGTGGCGTTGGGTGTCGTACAAAAAACGGTAGTCGGCCTGTGCCAGGGCTGCGGCTTGTTGCGCCAGCTGACTCAGTTGTGCCATGCGCGCTTGCGCCGGGGCGCTGCCCTCATTGGCCAAGGTCCGCAAGCTCGGCACATCCTGCCGCGCACCAGGCGCCAGGCCTTGCGGCAGCAGCCACAGCACATCGGCTTGCTGTTCCCGGCACTGGGCCAGCAAGGTTTGCACCCAGGGGTAAAGCAAGGCATCGGCCACCGCCTGGCTGTCCTGCAAGCGCAGCAAGCTGCCGCACAAAGCCTCGATGCTGGCCAGCGCCTGCAACGCATCCGGCACTGTGCCAAGCGACATGGCGCAGGCGGCCTCCACTTTTTGGGTCAGATGCGCCACCAACTGCCGCAAGGGGACATCGGCCTGCTGCGGCAAGGCCTGCTGAAGGTTGCTCAAGGCGTCGCGCAAGCCCTCGAACAGGCGCGGGTGCACGATGGGCTGATCGGCCAGCGCCAGCAAGGCCGGGCGCAAGGTCAGCAAGTGGCCGGCCAGATTGCCGCTGTCGACCGACGACACATAGCGCGGCATGAGCGGCGCCAGGGTCTGCGTGTCGTACCAGTTGAAAAAGTGACCGGCGTAGCGCTCCATCCGCTGCATGCTTTGCAGGCTGTGGTCACAGCGCGCCAGCAAAGTGCCCGCGCTGATGTAGCCCAGATCATGGGCCGACACATTGGCCAGCAGCGACAGGCCCATGTTGGTGGGCGAGGTGCGGTGGGCCAGCACCGCCACCGGGTGTTCCTGGTAATTGTCGGGGGGCAGCCAATGGTCTTGTGCGGTCACATACTGCTCAAAAAACACCCAGGTGCGCCGGGCCAGACGACGCAGGAATTGCGTCTGGCTGGGGCTGAGCCGCTCACGGCGGGCAGGCACGGGCCGACTGATCCACCAGGCCAGCCAAGGTGCCGCACACCACCCCAGCAACACCGGCAGGGCCAGCGCCAAGGCAGCCGGATGCAGCACCCCAAGCGCCAAGCCCGTGGCCACGGCCAACAGGGGGGCCGATGCGAGTTGCCACACGCTGCGCATCAGGTCGCGCCAGCCACCGGGTGGCACCGCACGGGCACGCTCGACGTCCTGCAGAGTCTCGGTGGCCTGCCACTCCAGCAAACGGCGGCGCGTGAACAGCAAGCGCACATGTGTGCGGACAATGGCCGTCAGGCTGTACCAGGCTTCATGTGGCAACAAAGCCAGCGCCAGCGCGGCTTGGGCCAAGTGCTCCCACACCCCGCGCAGCACGCTGCGCACATGCAAGCGCCAAGGCAGTTCAGCCGGTTTGCGCACCAGGCCCATGGCACTGGTGAGCGCCGGCACCAGCAGCAGGCTCAGCACACCCAGCGTCCAAAGTCCCGGTTGTGCCAACTGCGTCCAGCCCAGCAGCAACAAGACGAGCAGGCTCAGGGCCACCAGGCTGCGCCGCAGGTTGTCCATGATTTTCCATTGCGACAGCAGGCTCAAATGGTTTTTCATGCGCCGACCACCGGTCGCACTCGGCACCCGCGAAAACAGCCAGGAAGCGATTTGCCAATCGCCACGAATCCAGCGCTCGCGGCGTTTGACATCGCTGTCGTAGCGGGCCGGGTAATCGTCGTACAGCTGCACATCGCTGATCAAGCCTGAGCGGACATGGCAGCCTTCCAGCAGGTCATGGCTGAGGATGCGGTTTTCCGGAAAACGGTCATGCAATGCGGCTTCAAAGGCGTCCACGTCGTAAATGCCCTTGCCAATGAACGAGCCCTCTTGAAACAAATCCTGGTAAACGTCCGACACAGCGCGGGTGTACGGGTCAACCCCCGCCTCGCTGCCCATCAGCCGCGCATAGCGCGACCGGTTGGTGCTTTGCAGGCTCACCGCCATGCGCGGCTGCAAGATGCCGTAACCCGCATTGACGCAACGGGTGATCGGGTCCAGCCGGGGCTGGTTCAGCGGGTGCGCCAGGGTGGCGGCCAACTTGCGCGCGGTGTCGCGCTGCAACTGGGTGTCGGTGTCCAGCGTGATCACGTAACGCACCTGCTGCAGGGGCGCCGTGTTGCCCACCACTTTCAAAAAACCGGCATCGGCGTGGCCGCGCAGCAAGGCGTTCAGCGCGCCCAGCTTGCCCCGCTTGCGTTCGTAGCCCATCCACACCCGCTCTTGCGGGTTCCACAGGCGCGGACGGTGGAACAGGAAAAACGTGTCTTGTGCCACCCCGGGGTATTGGCGGTTGAGCGCCGCGATGCCTTCGCTGGCCAAGGCCAGCAGTGCGGCATCGTCTTCGCGGTGCTCGGTGGCGGCATCGGTCCAGTCGGTCAGCAAGCCAAAGTGCAGGTGCGGATCCTGGTTGGCCAAAAAGCGCACCTCCAGCGCCTCGACCAGCGCGTGCACGCCCGCCGGACTGGTCAGCATGCTGGGCACCACCACCAGGGTGCGCGCCTCAGGCGCAATGCCCGCAGAAAAGTCCAGGCGCGGCAACACCTTCGGCCTGACCCACTGGCCAACGGCCCAGTTCACCAGGGTCACGGCCATTTGGCTGGTGGCCAGCAAGCTGGCCACCAGCGCCAGCAGCCACTGCCAGCGGTTCAGCCCCTGCCCGCGTGCGGCCTGTAGCAGCACGGCGCTGGCAAGCACCGTCAGCAAGCCGATGGCGCCCAGGTACAGCGGCACAGGCACCGTGCGGGCCCAGCGCTTGAGCGACACCTGCCAGCCGTGCTGAACCTGCGCGGCGCGCTCCAAAAGTGCCCGTCCATCGCCCACCAGGTAATAGCCCACATGGCCCATGGCGTCAGGCGTGGAAGCGGCCGGGTTGGTCGGCTGCGCCTGGTGCATGCGGACCGATTGCTGCGCCAGCTGAACGGCCTGGCGCGCCACCTCGGATTCGGTCAGGACGCTGTGGCGGGCGATGCGCTCGACCACATGGCGATAGCTGTCGCGTGTGCCGAAATCCATGCACGCGTACACGCCTGCGGGGTCTTCGCGCAGATGGCGCTCCACGCCGCTCATGGCTTCGACAAATTCGCGCCAGTCGGTGGCACTGAGCAGGCGCAGGCTGGCGATGCTGTTGCTGATGCAGACCTGGTTGACGGCCTGGCCCTGGGTTTCCAAATGCACCATCTGCTCGACCGTCTGGTCCAACTCCGACAGGCGCTGCGCAATCCAGCTCAGTGGCAGCGCCAGGGCGGTGCTGTGGCCTTGCAGTCGACGCGCCAGCTCGGCCACAAAGGTGTGCCCCAGCGTGGGGGTGTCGCGCGCCATGTCCGAGAGCACCAGGATCAAGCTCTTCGGGTCGTGTTCGGCCACCTGCAGCATCTGCTCGGCCCACACACTGGCACGGTTGCGCTCGACCATGCTTTGGGCCTCATGCACCCCGATGCGGCGCAGGTTCTCGATCAAGGCCAGGCGCAGCATGATGGGAATGGCCCACAACTCGCCCAGCGTCAGCTCGGACACGCACTGGTAAGCCGCGACAAAGCGGGTCAGATTTTCCGGATCGATGCGACCGTCACCGTGGGCGATCACCTCCAGTGCGATGTCATAGACACGCGCCAAGCCCCGGGACGGTCCGTTGGCCAGTACCGGCAGCGCACGGCCATAGCGTTTGGACAAGTGCGCGCGCGCGGTGAAGATCTGCTCTTCAATCAGGTAGAAATTGTCCAGCAACCACTCACTGGCCGGTGTGATGCGCCGGTCCAGGCCCACCGAATCGAGCAACTGGGCGCAAGCCGATCGCAGCTTGTCTTCGTTGTCTTCCAGACGCAGCAGCAAAGCGTCGTGGCCGGGGGCGGCGCTCAGGTGGTGTGTCTGCGCCAGGGTCTTGCCGTGGCGTGCCATCTGCTCGGCACTGAACAGCTCGGCGCGCAGCGGCACATCGACAGCGGTCAAGGGCGTCGCGACCTGTCGAAACACATGGAGCGGCAAGGCGCGCAGCAAAGCCGCACGCAAGGACTGGAGGCGTGGCATCGATCAAAAATTCCTGTGGGACTGCGGGTCAGCTTAGGTGGCCACCACGGTCACGGTCTGCGCGCCAGCCCACCCAGGTCCAGCGGCCTGGGGTTGTGTGATCGCTGCACGACATCCTGCGCGCGCGCGATGACGCGGCCCGCCCACGCCCCCTTGCAAGGGATGTTCAAACGGTGTGCATCAGGTCGCCTGGGTGGGTGCGCCACTGCACAGACCGCAGGCTTGCATGCGGGCATGCTGAAATCGCCCAACAGGAGAAACAGCATGAGCTTCAAGCGCACACGGGTTCACGCCAGCGCCCTGGCCGCACTGACCTTCAGTACCGTCGCCTTGGCCCAAGTCACCTTCTATGAAGAAGAGGACTTTCGGGGTCCCAGCTTCGTCACCAGCAGCTGGGTTAACAACTTCACGCGCTATGGCTTCAATGACCGCGCATCCTCCGTCATCATCACCGACGGCCGCTGGGAGGTCTGCGAAGATGTGCGCTACAGCGGCCGTTGCGTTTTGCTGCAGCCCGGCCATTACGGCTCCCTGCAAGCCATGGGCATGAACAACCGGATTTCATCCGTGCGGCCTGTCGTGAATGCCAACGAGCGCCCAGTGCCGGTGCCCTCCCCCGATGCACAGGTTGACGAATACCAGCGTCGCCCCTATGAACGTCTGCTGGAAGTGCCGGTGACCTCGGCTCGCGCCGTGGTGGGCCCACCCGAAGAACGCTGCTGGATGGACCGAGAGGAGGTGCCGAGCACGCAGACCAATGTGGGGGCCGCCATTGCGGGGGCATTGATCGGCAGCATCCTCGGCCACCAGGTCGGTGGCGGCACCGGCAGGGACCTGATGACGGGCGGTGGTGCCTTGGCAGGTGGCGTGATCGGCTCCAGGCTGGGCAACAACAACACGCCCGCCACCACGCGCGAAGTGCGCCGCTGCGAGACCACGGCCAGCACCACACCTGTTTATTGGGACGTGACCTACATTTTCCGGGGTCAACCACACCATGTGCAAATGCGCAACGATCCAGGCCGAACCATCACCGTCAATGACATTGGAGAACCC
>Ga0255126_1000662_pt1 | contig 14504 bp, 5 predicted proteins | sample Law_Miss_RepA_8d_FD_188556 | JGI IMG/M metagenome (GOLD analysis project Ga0255126, IMG submission 188556) | Freshwater microbial communities from St. Lawrence River, New York, United States - Law_Miss_RepA_8d | ecosystem: Environmental > Aquatic > Freshwater > River | place: USA: New York... | reverse complement strand
GTAGAGCAGAAGCGTGCCGACCTGCTCAAGGGCCGCTTTGGCGAAGTACTGAAGAAGGTCCGTGTCGTCCAGGGCAAGGACAACGTCGAGCGCCGCCTGACGCCTACCTACGACGAGAACCTGCCCAAGGACCACGACAAGAGCCTGTACCTGTGGATTCAGGACGGCTGGCAGACGGAGGAGAAATCCGTCATTGCCGAAGCCAAGGCCAAGAGCGCTGACAACCCCACTCTCTTCGCCTTCCTTCCTGCACAGCACAAGACCGAGCTGACCAACGCCATCGTGGCGCTGGAAGCCGCCCGCACCACGCTGCAGAAGAAGGGCAGCCCGTCCACCGAGGAGGGGCGCGATGCCCAGCGCTCGATGGAGAGCCGCCAGCGCACCGCCGAGAAGGAACTGGCCGAGTTGCTGGACCAACTGATGGGTGGCGTGCGCGTATTCCAGGCCGGCGGGCAGGAGGCCCAGGATGGCAACGACTTGGCCGACCGCATCAACCGCGCCGCCAAGTCCTCGGCCATCCGCCTCTACAGCCAGTTCGACGCGGCGGACCACGACCTCTGGAGCAAGGTGCTGGACGAAGCCCGCAAGGGCAACTTGGAGGCGCTGAAGGCCGTCGGTCACACCCAGGAGGCCGACAAGCATCCGGTCTGCCAGAAGCTGCTGGGCTTCATCGGCCCCGGGAAGAAGGGGGCCGAGATTCGCGAGAACTTTGAGGCGCCGCCCTATGGCTGGCCGCGCGACGCCATCGACGGCGCGCTGTACGCGCTGCTGGCGTCTGGGCATGTCAACGCCACCGATGCCGCGTCCAAGCCTGTCGACGCCAAGAGCCTGGACCGCGCCAAGCTCACGCAAACGAGCTTCCGGCGCGAGAGCATCAACATCACGCCGATTCAGCTCATCAAGATTCGGAAGCTGTTCGATGCGGTGGGCGTGCCGTGCCAGCCCAAGGAAGAGCTGAACCGCATGCCAACCCTGCTGGCCAAGCTGCGTGAACAGGCGTCTAAGGCGGGCGGCCCGGCACCGGCACCCGAGACGCCAAAGCTCACCGTCATCGAAGCCATCGAGACCCAGAGCGGCAACGCCCAGCTATTGGAGCTGTTCAACCGGCACGACGAGGTGCTGGCACTTTCGCAGACCTGGACCAAGACCGCGGCAGAGATTGCGAAGCGCTTGCCTGCCTGGACCAAGCTGAAGGACCTGCTGCGGCACGCCAAGGCCCTTGGCCCCTACGCCAAGCTCAAGGGCGAAGTCGACGCCATCGAGGCCCAGCGCAGCCTGCTTGCCGAACCTGACCCCGTGCGGCCGTTGCTGGACGAGGCGGTTGACCTGCTGCGCCAGGCCCTGAAGGCCAAGCTGGATGCCTTCCAGCAAGGCTTCGCGCAGCAGCAGACGCTGCTGCAGCAGGACGCCGACTGGAAGAGGCTCAGTGACGCACAGCGCGACGACCTGACGGCTAAGCACCACTTGACGGCGCCTCCTCCCGTGGCAGCCAGTACACCTGAGCAGCTGCAGGACGCCTTGGACGACTGCGACCTGGACCACTGGGTCTCCAAGACCCAGGCCTTGCCCAGCCGCTTCGAGGCGGCGCGGCATGCCGCGGTGCAGCTGCTCAAGCCCAACGTGGTCCACGTCGCCATCCCCAAGCGAACCTTAAACGACGAGGCGGAGCTTCAGGAGTGGTTGGCGGAGGTCGAGGCGTTGATTCGCACGAAGCTCAAGTCCGGCCCAGTCAGCCTCTGAGAGGTCCCATCGAACCAGGCACCGTCATCCAAGGGAGAAACAAATCAATGAAGTCCCCCCGCCAGGTCCGCAGCGACATTCGCACATTGGCACATCACATCGACCACGTGCGCGAGGCGCTGCTTCGCCGCGCCGACGTCGAGATTGCCCAGGTGGGCAAGGAGTGCAAGCGCACCTCCGACGCGCTCGCCAAGCTGCTTGAGGAGCAGAAGCTTCCAGAGCACTACAAGGTCGCCGTCGTAGGCCGCTTCAAGGCAGGCAAGTCGTCCTTCGTCAATGAGCTGCTGGATGCTCGGCTGGCCAGCGAAGACACCAACCCGGAGACGGCGGCTGTCACCACCTTTCGCCATGGCGACGAGGTGAAGGCCACCATCCGCTTTCTGTCGCGCGACGAGTGGACGAAGATTCAAAGCCTTTACCAGCAAGACCCTCGCCACATCGACGCTCACCGGGTGCTCAAGTGGCACGAACTGGGCAAGCCGCGCAAGAACAAAGACGGCGAGATGGAGGAGGGTTACGACCTCCAGGCGCTGGAGAAGGAGTACATCCGCGACGGTGGTTTCAGCATCGAGATTCGGCTGGCCAACGACGGCACGAAGAAGGCCGAGGCAGAGTTCCGCCGCCGCCTGAAGGAGTTCACTACCGGCACCAAGCCGCACCACTGCATGGTGCTCGGCATCGAGATTGAGTCGCCGGCGCCCATCCTGGACGGAGGCGTCCTGCTCATCGACACACCGGGTCTGGGGGACACCGAGCGCTATCGCGTCGAACTGACCGAGAAGGTGGTCGACGATGTGGATGCCGTGCTCTTCCTTACCCGCTCAGGTGCCTCGTACGACCAAGCGGAGAAGGACTTCCTGCTGTCCCTGCTGCGCAAGGGCACGGTCAAGCAGCTCATCGTGGTGGTGACGCAGGTCGACGTGACCTACCAGCAGCACTTGGACAACGCCGAGGCCAACGACGACGACCCAGACCCCGTCGCGCGCCGCATCGACCTTGAGCGCCAGCGGCTCACGAAGGAACTGGCCGATACCCTGGCAGAGTTGAGCCAAGACGACTCTCCAGCGATGCGCCGCTACCGGGAGCAGCTCGGTGACGTGCAGATTGCCTTCACCTCGGCCAAGCTGCATCGCGACTGGAAGGCCGGCAAACCGACCCCCTGTGTTATTCAGGCTGACGACCCTGGCGGCGTCGAGCAGCTCAAGAGCCAGCTGCTCTACATGCTGTCGACCGAGTCGAGGCTCGCCATGGTTGCCCAAGGCATTGCAGCCGGCGCTCGCTCAGCGCTGCTCGACCTGCAGTCGGTGCTTGACGCCAAGCTTCTCGCCATCCGTGACGTCAAAGACAGGGAGGTGGCGGAGCAGAAGCTCCGCAGCTTTCGTAGCGAGTTTGGGCAGGCTAGCCACCGGTTTGAGGGCGCCGTTACGGAACAGGTGACGCTGCTGGACCAGCGCCTGGAGGAGCGTACTCGGCAACACCGCTCCTCGCTGGAGACCATCGCCCTCCTGGCTGAGCGGGAGCTCGTGGCCTTCGAACTCAACGACGTCGCGCGGCACTGGCGCACGCGTCGGTCGGGCTACTGGGGTCACATGGCCGACTTCCAGACCCGCGTGGCCAACCGCATCTTCCCCAAGGTGCAGGAGATGCTCAGCGAGTACACCGATACCTTCGCTGAGTTCGCGCGTGGATTCGAGGCCGCCCTCAGCCGCCTGTCGGCGGAGGGCGCGCGCATCGCCCAGTCCCTGGAGCTGGGCACCTCACTGCCGTTCGACGTCACCAGCAAGCTCAAGGACTCGCTGGAGAAGAGCCTGGCACGGGCGCAGGAACTCATCGTCGCCAAGGAGCTGGAGGTCAACAAGCTTCTGTCGGACTTCGTCGATGACGAGGTCTCTGAGCGCATCGACCAGGCCCGCGAGAAGGTCAGCGACATATGGGGTTCAGGAACCACGGTCAAGCAGTCGGGGGAGGTCCAGGCTTTCTACCGCGAGGTGAAGGCGCTTCTGGCCGAGGCACTGCAGACCTACCTGAAGGACAGCATCCAAGCCTTTGGCACCTTCTTGGTCACAGAGGCTCAAGTGGCCCCGCGCGATGCACTGGCCGAGGTCAACATCCTGCTGGAGCAGGCCGACGACAACATCCGTGCGGCTGCCACGGCCCTGGTGGCTGGGCAGAAGCAGGCGACCGAAGACCTGGTGGCCACCATCAAGGGCGAGCACGACGAGGTGCTGGTGCGTGCGTCCAGCCTACTTGCGCTCGAAGGTGCGCCGCCTGCCCAGCAGGGCACGCGCGTGTCTCCACGCGACGCCGCCGCACCAGCGGCACCCAACGCGCCAGTCAGCGCGAAGCCGGAAGAGGATGCGCCGCCTCGGACGGGCGAAGCTCGACCAGCTCCCAGCGCCGCACCTGAACCTCAGCAGGCGCACCCCGCTCCGACTGCTAGTCCGCCTGTAGAAGACGTATTCGAGCTGGCGAGCGAAGGCGACTGGGCGGAGCAGGTGCAGACCGCTGCGCAGGTCACCCTGGAGCGCATCCGGCTGGGTAACGGGGAGAAGTCTTGGCCCTACGACCGGGTCTTCCCGGCCCGTTACCTGAAGGGTGCAGTTCGCATCAGGCTGATTGATGGCTATCTGGCCGACCCGCACCAGCTCCGCAACCTCGGCGAGTTCCTCCTGCACTTGGCTGAGTCCGCTCGCCCCAAGGAGGTGGAGGTCCTGACGAAGTTTGCCGACGTGGACGCTACGACACGACAGGACCGTGTGGTCGACAACCTGGCCAAGGAACTGTTCCGCGACTACGGGGTGACGCTCAGTCTGCGGCGTGATGCAGACATTCATGACCGTTTCCTGGTCATGGACCACGGCGTGCTTTTCAAGCTCGGACGCGGACTGGACTTCTACAAGCCCGCCACCGGCCTGGCACGGCACCGTCCCGACCTGCGTGAGGTGCGCAAGAGCGAGGTGGACGTCTTCTGCGTCCAAGGGCATGCGCTGCTGAAGGCCAACGCCGCATGAAAGCCAAGGCGCCATCGCACCTCCGGTGACGTGACCCGCGTTACCTCGTTACCTCACAGGGAAGACAAAGAACACCATGCCGACCGCAAGCATCAGCAACCAGCCCCTGGCCAAGCCCCTGCGTAGCCAGCTCGAGAACACCGTCAAGTCCGCCCGCGACGTGGCCGAGAAGGCCGCGCTGGCCGCGCTTCGGCAGATGGCCGTCAGCGAAGCCAAGGCACCGGACTACCTGAGCGACGACCTCAAAGCCCTGCGCCGCCGCCTGCGCGCCCATGGCCGTGCGCTGGGCGATGTGAAAGCCAAAGACGACACGCAGGGCCTGCAGCACTTGGTGTGGGAGGTGGCCTACGAACACTGGCACCGCATGTTGTTCGCCCGCTTTCTGGCCGAGAACGGCTTGTTGATGTGGGAGTTGGGCGCCCCGGTGTCGCTGGAGGACTGCCAGAACCTGGTCGACCACGAACAGGCCATGCTGGAGAGCGAGAAGCTCGGTGCCAAGACCCAGTGGGAGCTGGCCGGCAAGCTGGCGGCGCGCATGCTGCCGCAGGTGTTCAAGCCGCAGAGCCCCGTGTTCGAGCTGGCCTTTGCGACCGAGCATCAGCGCGAACTGGAGCGCCTGCTGTCCGGGCTGCCTGCTGATGTGTTCAAGGCCAGCGACAGCCTGGGCTGGGTTTACCAGTTCTGGCAGGCCAAGCGCAAGGACGAGGTCAACGCCTCGGAAGTGAAGATTGGCGCGGACGAGCTGCCGGCAGTTACCCAGCTCTTTACCGAGCCCTATATGGTGGACTTCCTGCTCCACAACTCGTTGGGCGCCTGGTGGGTGACGCGCCACCCGGCGAAGCCGTGCCCCGTGCCGCTGACCTACCTGCGCACGCTGGAAGACGGCACACCCGCGGCAGGCAAGTTCGAAGGCTGGCCCAACAAGCTGAGCGAGTTCAAGCTGCTCGACCCCTGTTGCGGCTCGGGGCACTTTCTGGTGGCAGCCTTCCTGCTGCTGGTGCCCATGCGCATGGCGGCCGAAGGCTTGAGCGCAATGGATGCGGTGGACGCCGTGCTGGCCGACAACCTGCACGGCCTAGAACTGGATGCCCGCTGCGTCGAAATCGCCGTCTTCGCGCTGGCCCTGGCGGCCTGGCGTTTCCCGGACGAAAACGGCGACCCGCTGGGTGTGCGCGCTGACATGCCGGCACCGCAGGTGGCCTGCTGCGGCTTGAAGGTGGCGGCCAAGCCCGAGGACTGGATGGCCTTGGTGCCGGATGACGCGCCGAACGCGGCTTACCTGCGGCAGGAGCTTCGCCTGCTGCACGCCAGCTTCGCCCAGGCGCCGCTACTGGGCAGCCTGCTGGACCCGGCACGCAGCCTGAAGAACGACCTGGCCACATCCAACTTCGACGCTCTGCGCGACCTGCTCGAGCGAGCATTGGCCACCGAGCGTCCGGTCACGCTTTGGGGGCAGGCAAGCGAGTTGCAGGATGAAAGCTGGGACTTGGCGCTTACAGCCAGGGGGCTTCTGGATGCGGCAGGGCTGTTGACGGGTGGCTATCACCTCGTAGTCACCAACGTCCCCTATTTATCGAGGGCCAAGCAGTCTGAGCCACTCAGGAGCTATTGCGAGCTGTCATACCCCGAGGCCAAGAATGACCTCGCCAACGCGATGTTGGAACGGGGACTTGAGCTGTGTTTGCCGCATGGCGCGGGCATTGCGCAAATGGTAATGCCCCACAACTGGCTATTTTTGGCGACATTCAAGGAGCAACGGAAAAATCTTACGAAGGGTTTTAGTATCCCGCTGCTTGCAATTCTTGGGGCGCAGGCATTCCAGACGCCCATGTGGGACTTTCACATTCAGCTGATTACGCTGTCCACGGCTTTGCCTGAACCTGTGGCGCAAGTTTCCGGCGTCAGTGTCGCGTCACAGGACAACGTCGAAAGTAAAGCAGATGCCCTCAGGACCGAACCCCTTCAGTCGCGACTTCAGCGAACCATCGACTCACGCAATGATTATGTGATTTCCTTAGACGAGCCGTCAGATACGCCGTTGCTATCGCGTTACGCGAAGCCGTGGACCGGTCTGCAAACCGGGGACAATCCTCGCTACGCCTTCAGTTATTGGGAACTACCTAAAGTCTCCGCGGATTGGAGCCTCTTTCATCGGACTGCAGAAAAAACCAAGTACTTTGGTGGTAGAAACCTTTTGCTCCGATGGGAGGGAGGTAAAGGGGCATTACAGTTTGAGGCGGGCGCTGCAATTCGTGGCCTGGACTGCATCGGCAAGCTTGGCATTCTGGTTCATCGCATGGGCAAACTTCCCGTGACAATTTACTCAGGGGAATTGTTTGACCAGAATGGCGCCGTATTTGTGCCGTTCGACAAGAATCACATTACTGCTATCTATGCCTTCCTGGCCTCTGAAAGTTATTCGATTGCGGTTAGAAAGATTGACTCAAAGGTCGGCGTAACGCCGGCAACTCTCGGTCGAGTGCCCTTTGACTTGGCCCATTGGCAAAATGTCGCGCGAAACGAGCTTCCGGAAGGGCTACCGAAGCCATTTTCATCGGACCCTACGGAGTGGATTTTTCACGGCCACCCGCAGCCCGCCACAGACCCGCTGCAAGTTGCTGTCGCCCGACTGGCTGGCTACCGCTGGCCAGCCGAGACCGACAAGACGATGGAACTGGCCGACGAGGCCCGTACCTGGATTGCCCGCTGCGAGAACCTGGCTGAGCACACCGACGACGACGGCATCGTCTGCCTGCCCTCGGTGCGCGGCGAGGCGCCCGCGCATGACCGACTGCTCAAGCTGCTGATTGCCGCCTGGGAGACTGTCCAGCCCGGCAGTTGGAAGCCCGCCGTGCTCGACAAGCTGCTGGCCGACGCCGAGTGCGCTGGCAAGGGCCTGGACGTCTGGCTGCGCGAGAAGTTCTTCGAGCAGCACGCCAAGCGCTTCCACCACCGTCCCTTCATCTGGCACGTGTGGGACGGCCTGAAGGACGGCTTTGCCGCACTGGTGAACTACCACCAGTTCGACCACAAGAAGCTCGAGCGCCTCATCCACACCTATCTGGGCGACTGGATTAGCCAGCAGGAGGCCGGCGTGCGCTCTGGCGTCGATGGCGCACAAACCCGCTTGGCTGCCGCCCAGGACCTGAAGCGCCGCCTGGAGCTCATCCTCGAAGGCGAGCCGCCCTACGACATTTTTGTCCGCTGGAAGAAGCTCTCCGAGCAGCCCATCGGCTGGAACCCGGACCTCAACGACGGCGTGCGGCTCAACATCCGCCCCTTTATGACCGCCGAGGTTCTGCGCCACAACAAGAAGCCCAAGCTCAACATCACCTGGGACAAGGACCGTGGTAAGGACGTCGAGAGCGCACCTTGGTTCAAGGTCTTCAAGGGCGACCGTATCAACGACCACCATCTGAAGCGAGCGGACAAGGAAGCGGCTCGTGCAAAGGCGGGCGGGAGCTGAGCATGGGCTTCTGGCATACCGGCTACGCCGAGTTCCACGAGCCAACGGGCCTGGGAGAGTACGTCTACACCCCGCCCCCGCCGGTTCGCTACGCCTGCGAGCATTGCTCTCAGTCGTTCCTGGACCTCGAGGCGCTCCGCAAGCACCGGTTTGAGCAGCATCCGGTGCGGCAGCCCGCTTTGCTGTTGCGGGGCAAGCCCGTGGGCGCCTTACCGCAGGTGCTGATGACACCGCTCGGCATCGCCGACGTGTTGGTGGAAGACGCGACCGCCTGCCTGCTGAACGGGCAGCCGGTTCACCCGGCGCGCCTGGGCTCGCAGCTTGCAGCCATGCGGCGCGAGTTCGCCGATGTGGAGCTGAGCAACCAGGGGGCGATGACGCGCTGTCAGCTGGACTTCCGGGTTGCCGATGAAGTCCATCTCGCGGGCGTTGAAGCCGCCTTCCTGCGACTGGCCCGAGACCGGCTGCTGAACATCCAGTCGGTTTCGCGATTCAACGAAGACTGCCGCGCCTTCTCAAGCGCCATGCCGTATTGCGACGGCATCTCGCACTACCTGTACGGGGTGATGGCCAAGGAGCGCTCTCCCGACAGTGGGCTGAAGCACGAGGAGTACATCCAGCGCTTCCTGCGCTCATCGGAAGAGCTCTCGGGCTTCGACCGACCGCTGGCCCGCAGCGTGCGCTCGCTTGTGGCCTTCCACTTCAACCAGTTCGACGACGCCGAGTACATGGCGCCCGAAGGCGCGCTGCGCCATGCGGCAGGTGCGTTCGCCGGTTTGCTGCAGGGGCTGCCCTGGCACTTCGACGAGGCGTTCTCGCCCGCGCCAGGCAGTGCAGTGGAAGACCTGCTGACCGACCAGGACACGCTGCAAATCCTGGCCGATGCCAGCCATGGCCTGGTGGGTCTGAAGGCGCGGGCAGATGAGTTGCTCGCGCATCTCCGCCGTGCGCCAGCCAGCGGCTACGACCACATGAAGCGCATGCTGCTGGCCTGCGAAGCACTGGCCGCTCGAGATGAACCGGCTTCGCATGCAGAAGCCCGCAAGCTCGCGCGAATCTTGGCCGGTAAGCCGGATACCAGCGCATGGGCGAGCGCGATGCAGGAGCGACTTTCGACACCATGAGCCAGCAAAAGCGCAAGAAATCAAAGCCGTACGACTACAAGACGAGAGTTCTTGCAGTTCGGGTCGAGCAGCGGCTACGAAAAGAAGGAAATCAAATGATGGCGACTTCTGGTACGCCCCCTGTCGCTTCAGCAGACGCATCTGCGCCAGTGACGCCGGCTCCCGTGCCAACGGAAGCCTTGAAGATTGAGGCCCAAGGGTCGGTGCCTGCTGTCGAGCCTCTCGTGGCCGCTGCGGAAGCTGCTGTTGTGCTACCACCCGAAGCGCCGTCGGCCCCTTCGACCGCAGAAGCCGCAGTTCCGACGCTCCCAGCCGAGCTGGCTGTGGCCGACGCGAAAGCTGGCGAGTCGCCAAGCCCAGCATCGACGGGCGAAGGCAATTCAGAGGCGACCAAGAGCGAGGCTGCCGGGAAGAAGCCCAAAGCAGAGCCGGAGACGCTGGAGCAGTTCATCGAGTACGCCTATGGACGCAAAGGGCAACCGCTGACGCTCAAGCCCAAGGTCGAGAAGCACATCGCGCAGAACGCTCGGCTCGACGATGTCGCACTCAGCCGCCTCTTGCAGGTGACGAAGGGCGACACGCTTCTGGCGGTGCCGCGGCAGATATTGCTGCTGAGCCAAGAGGTCACCGGCCTTCCGGGATTGAAGGCTGCGCTGACGTCGTTTGTCTCAAACGTCATGCTTCGCCACCCGGTGTTCGGCGATACCGGGGTGCAAGGGGCGCTGCGCAACTTGCCTGAGGCTTTGCCGCCAGCAGAGGCGCTGGCCAGAGTGGCGGCGTTCGAGCCGGCTCCGAGTGCGAATTCGGAGCCCCTGAAGGGCAGCGACCTGCGGGACCTGCGACACAACGCGGTCCGCTTGTTTGTCACTTGGCTGGGCGTGAGCCGGAGTCTCAACTCAGAAGAGTTGTCGTCACTGCTTTTTCAGGTGGTCTGGCAGCCAGCGGCCAAAGACCTGGCTGATGACACCGCACGCCTGCGGGCTCTGACGGACGTTGGACAGGCGGCGGGGGTGGGCTTGGCATGCCAGCGGTTCCGTCAGCAAGCCATGGAAGCACGCACGCAGCAGGACCAGGCACAGCGAGAGGCGACAAGCCTACGGGACCGTTTGTCTGCTGCCGAGACCCAGCTCTCCGACACCGCGGAACAGCTCGAAGCGGTTCAGGCGGAGCTGCAGGCGCTGCGGGAAAGCGCTGCTGCCGAGATAGCCGCTTTGCGCCGCCAGCACGCTGACGAACGAACCCATCTGCAACACGAGCTGGAACAGCTTCGCGGTCGCCTGGTCAAGCGACTGACGGACAGCGTCGACATGCTCGAGGTCGGTTTGTCTGCACTGCGCAAGGACTCGCCCCGCGTCCCGGTCATGGTGGAGCGGGCAGAGCATGTGGTCGATGCACTGAGAGCCGAAGTTCAAGCGCTGAGGGAGGAGTGACACATGACGGTGGTTGGATTCGACTTTGGAACGACGAACAGCCTGGCCTCGGTGGTCATTGGTAATGAGGTCATCACCTTCCTTGAGAACGAGCAGCCGATTCCTTCGGTCGTCAGCTTTGAAGGTGGGAAGGTAGAGGTGGGCCGCAAGGCTCACGACAAGCTCACCAGCGCGGGTCTCGGGGTGCAGGGCAGCACCGTGCGCTCGCCCAAGACGCTCCTCGGGCGTGAGGAGCAGCTCATCGACGGGGTTCGCCGCGACCCGGTGAAGATGGTCGAGCACGTCCTGGACCATGTGCGCCGCTTCGTGCTGCAGACCAAGGCAGGCCGTGACCTGCCGATGGACCGCGTAGTGGCCACGATTCCGGTGAACATGGAGGGCCACCGTCGCGCGCTGTTGCGCCAGGCCTTTCGCCAGGCCGGCATGAGTGTGGTGCAGTTCGTTCACGAGCCGCTCGCGGCCCTGTATGGCTACCTGCGCATGTCCGAGGGGACCTCGGACCTCATTCGCCGGTACGACGGCAAGCTGCTGCTGGTGTTCGACTGGGGCGGCGGCACGCTGGACCTGACGCTCTGTCGAGTCCTGAACGGGCTGTTGGTGCAGGTGGCCAACGACGGGACAGAAGAGGTTGGTGGTGACGTCTTCGACGAAGAGCTGCGCAACGAGGTGGAGAAGCGCTCGCGGGCCGAGCAAGGGCTCGGCGATGACGTCGAGGTCTTGCCCGAGGCCCGCAAGCGGCTGCTGCACGAGTGCGAAAAGGCCAAGATTCGCCTGAGCGACCGCAGCACCTGGAACGTCTACGTCGACCCGTACTACCAGGACGACAAGCAGTCTGACCTGCAGGTGAACCTGTCCAGGGATGACCTGCAAGATATCGTGGGTCACCTGGTCAAGAAGGGTGTGGCGCGCATCGAGCGGCTGCTGGAGCGGGAGGGCTTCTCCACGGCGTCCGTGGAACTCTGCCTGGCCACGGGGGGCATGGTGAACATGCCCATGGTGAAGAACCGTTTGGACGAGTTGTTTGGTCCCGGGCGGGTTCACGTATCGAAGCGCAGTGCCTCCGCCATCGCTGAGGGAGCGGCCTGGGTGGCGCATGACCAAGCGCGGCTGCATTTGGCCAAGAACGTCGAGCTGGCCTTGGCGCGCAACTCCTACATGCCGCTGCTGCAGGCAGGGGTGGAGATGCCCATCGAGCGGGAGAACCGACGCGAACGCTTCGACCTCTACTGCGTGGACCCCAGCGACGGGCACGGAAAGTTCAGTTTGGTCAGCCCGCACCGGCCTGGGCCACGGGTGCTGGCGAACGACAAGCGCCGGCCCTTGTGCAACATGCTGCTGAAGGTCGATGGCAAGGCGCAACCGTTCCGGGAGCGCTTAGGTCTGGAGGTCAACATCGACGAGAACCTCGTATTGACCGCGACCGCCTGGTCGCTCAATCAGAAGGGCAAGGCGGTGGCAGAGGTGCACGACCTCGAGTTCGCCTTGGCTACCCCGGGGGCCCGCAACAGTTGGCTCAACGCCAGCCTGCTGGGCTCGGACGGTGAGGTTAGCCCGAATGAGCCCGGTGACCTGTCGATGCGCTCGAACATCGCGGCGCGGGAGGACGTCAGCCTGGTTCCCGGGGAGGTGCTGTACCGCTACAACCCGTACTACTTCCGCGTCGAGCAGAACCCGCCGCAGATTCAAGTCGAGGAGCGCCTTTACTACGAGCCGTGCGCGATATGCGGACGTGCGTCGAACGACCCGCTCTGCCGGTGCGCATCGCTGCTGACGTCTCGCCAGCAGCCCAGTGGGAGGTTGAACGCATGACGGCGACCCTTGCCAACAGGCTGTCGGAGTCGCTCGTCAAGGCTGCTGCGGGCAACTCGCACACCGCAGCAGCCGCTGCGGCTGTGCTCTGGACCGACAAGGAACGTCAGTGGGAGAGCTGCCTGGCGCAGCTTCGTGCCAGCATGCCGCAGCTTCTGACGCTGGGTGACTTCAATCTGGACGCCAGGAGCGGCCCAGCCGTGTGGCTGAAGTGCGCTATTGCAGGTGTGTTGCCGGAGGTGCAGTTTAAGGGTGTGCCCGTCGTCTACCTGCCCGGGGTGAGCCGCGCCGAGTTGCGGGCCATCGAGAGCTGCCCGCGGGACCTGCAGCCCCTTGCGGAACTGCAGTACCGAGGCGTGTTCTGGAGCCAGGTGAACACCAAGGACTGGACGGTCAGCGCTTTCCTCTCTTCGAAGAACGGAGGCCTTGGGCTGGACGTGGCGCAAGACAAGGCGACCCAGGAAGCCCTGACCCAGGTGCTGTCCGCTGGCGTATTGCTCGACAGACCCCTGGACGAGCTGAAGGGCCGGCAAATCAACGCCGAGTGGCTGCTGAGCCTGCTGGCACCGAACCCGACCCGAGACCTGTTGGTGTGGATGAACGCTCCACAGGCAACGCAGAAAGACTGGACCGGTGTCCGGTGGGACGTGTTCTGCAAGCGGGCCAAGTCTGACTTCGGTTTCGACCCGGTCAGTGACGGGCCCCTGGTGGCTGCTGAGAAGCTCGCCCGTCGCGAGGGCAAGTGGGCAGCCGTAGCCGAGCTGTACCGGGACTCGTACACGAGCTTTCCGGAGGTGCTGACGCTGCTCCGCACTGTGCAACCGCCACAGTTGGGACTGTTCCCGGACATGGACCCCAGTGGACCTTTGGCTGGCTACCCGCAAGCCAACGAACAAGGCGAGGCCAGCCTGCGCTACGCGCTGTCTGCTTGCGCGGCCATGGATGCCGCCCAGGCCCGCACCGCCATCGCCACCGCTGAGAAGGAGCACGGTGCGCGCCGGGGTTGGCTGTGGTCCCGCATGGGTCAGTCGCCCTTGGCTCAAGCACTGGAGCACCTGGCCCGCTTGGTTGAGCTCAGCGCAGCGGCGCCCATCGGCGCTACGCCTGCGGAGCTGGCCGCGAGCTACCAGCAATCCGGATGGCGCGTGGACGAGGCGGCCATCCAGGCTATGGGCGCGGTGCACACCAAGGCCGATACCGACGCCGTAGGGACCGCAGTGCGCGCCGTCTACCTGCCTTGGCTGGAAGAAGCGGCGAAGCGACTGCAGGAAGCAGTGAAGAAGGTGGGGGGCCTGCCAGCGCTGCAGGCGGCATCCGACGCAGCAGCTGATTCGGGCACATGCACGGTGTTCGTGGATGGCCTGCGGTACGACGTCGCCCAGCGGCTGCGTGCCAAGCTGGAGGGGCTGGGCACCACCACATTGGAGGCTCGTTGGACGAGCATGCCGTCGGTCACGGCGTCCGGCAAGGCTTGGTGCTCACCAGTGGCGCGGCTGGTTTCCGGTACGGCTGAAGACGTCGAGTTCGAGCCCCGCGTTGCGGCGGACGGCAAGCCGCTATCTGGCCACAATTTCAGGAAGCTGCTGACCGAAAACGGCATACAGCCGCTGGACAAGCACGAGACGGGTGACCCGAGCGGACGCGCCTGGACCGAGTCGGGCGACCTAGACCACTACGGCCACGAGCATGGCGTTCGTCTCGCGCGTGACGTCGATGCGCAGCTGGCTGAGGTGGTCGAACGGGTGCAGGAACTGCGCGATGCAGGGTGGCGCCGGGTTCGCATCGTCACCGACCACGGCTGGCTGCTGGTCCCCGGCGGTTTGCCGAAGACGGAACTGCCCAAACACCAGGCGGAGACCCGCTGGGGACGCTGCGCCGTTCTTAAGGACACGGCACACGGCACACCGCTCACCTTCGGGTGGGA
>Ga0255126_1000657_pt1 | contig 14519 bp, 14 predicted proteins | sample Law_Miss_RepA_8d_FD_188556 | JGI IMG/M metagenome (GOLD analysis project Ga0255126, IMG submission 188556) | Freshwater microbial communities from St. Lawrence River, New York, United States - Law_Miss_RepA_8d | ecosystem: Environmental > Aquatic > Freshwater > River | place: USA: New York... | reverse complement strand
TGAGCAGGGAACCATCCTCGAGCGCTCGCCACTCGCCGCCGTGCAAATAAAACCGCACTTCCTGCGCTGAAGCAGGCGCCCATTCGTCAGGCGCCGGGCTGTCCTGCGCACCGCCCTCACCCGGCGGCTCCGGCCACCAGAGGCTAGGGACGAGTCGGTCGGTGAGAAATGTGCGGAAATCCTCTACCGGGAAGTCCGGCGGCACCGCCGAAGACTCGCCCGCCACCTGCCAGGCCGCCAGCACTTCGCGCAAGGTCGGCCAGAGATAATCCGAAGCCAGCGCCTGTTGGCCACGCGCGGGAGCGTCCATCGCGCCGGTCGCGGCGAAAATCTGGGTCGCAATTTCTGCCCGCTGCGCATCGCTCAGCTGCTCGTTCAACAGCAATAGTTGCGGTGGGGTATCGCCGAGTTCTGCCAGCAGAGGCGCGAACACCTGCGCGGGATACCAGGTCTCGCCCGGCGTAAACCAGCCAATTTGCCGGACCCTTTGCGCGAACGGGTCAAGCGTGGCGCGAATGAGCGGCTGTGCGACGCCCGGCGCCGGTTCGCCCACCGTCGCCACCAAGGTCACCACCGGCGCCAAGGCCTCGAGCCAGGCCACGGCAAAAAATACCTCAAGCGTCGCGCTTGTGAGTTCTTCGAAAGCCACCTCCAGCGGCGCTTCCAGCAATTCCAGCGTGCAATGAACGGCCATCGCGACTCTCCTTCAGAACAATAGGGGCGGCCCCTTGGCCGGCCGCTGATTATGGCGACTTGGCCGCCGTCTCACGACCCCATTGCGGGGTGACAGGGGAACAAGAGCAGTGGCAAGCTCTCGCCACCTCAAAACTCTGGAGCGTCGCCTCATGTCTGCAGCCCTGACCCAAGCGCTGGATAACGTATTGGCCAACACGGTCGCGAGCGCCGGTGGCACGCCCGGCGTGGTGGCGATGGCCACCGACCGCAACAGTAATTTCTACGAAGGGGCAGCGGGCGTGCGCCAGTTGGGCGCCGACGCACCGATGACCGTCGACTCCGTGGTGTTTCTCGCCTCCTGCACCAAAGCCATCACCGGCGTCGCCATCATGCAGCTGGTGGAAGAAGGCTTGCTCAAGCTGGAAGACGACGCCGCGCGCTACGTGCCCGACCTCGGCAACATTCAGGTGCTCACCGGCTTCGATGCCGCCGGCCAACCGCAGCTCCGCGCGCCCAGTCAGGCCATCACGGTGAATCACCTGATGCTACATACCTCGGGTCTGGGCTACGCGTTTTTTAGCGCCGACGAGGAGCGCTTCCGCGAAATCAGGGGCGTGCCGTCGATCCTCGCGTGCAACTACGACGCCATTCAAAGCGTGCTACTCCACGATCCGGGTGAAGCCTGGACTTACGGCACCAACATCGATTGGTTGGGACTGATTGTGGAGAAGCTGCGCGGCAAGCGACTGGGCGAGGTCTTTGAGGAGCGTATCTTCGGGCCGCTCGGCATGACCGACATCGCGTTTGATATGAGCCCAGGCATGCGCGAGCGTCTCGCGACCATCCACCAGCGCCAGCCGGACGGCCAACTGGTCGCCGTGCCAGAACTCGTGCTCCCCCAGCCGCCCGCGATGGATATGGGCGGGCACGGCCTCTACTCCACGACCGGCGAATATCTGAAGTTCATTCGCATGATGCTGAACAATGGCAACGGCCCGCATGGCCGCGTGCTTAAAGCCGAGACAGTCGATGCCATGTCCCTTAACGGCCTCGGCGCCCTCAAGACTCGCGCCTGGGTGACGGCCGCGCCGCCGCTCGCCAACAGCGGCGATATCTTTCCGGGCCTGTCGAAATCCTGGGCCTACAGCTTTCAGGTCAACGACGAGGACGCGCCCACCGGTCGTCCGGCCGGCAGCCTGAGCTGGGCGGGTATTGCGAACTCCTACTACTGGATTGACCGCAAGAACGGCATCGGCGGGATGTGGAACACCCAGATTCTGCCCTTCCTGGACGTGGCGTCCTGGCCGGGTTACGTGAACTTTGAGACGACTATCTACCAGCATCGTCGGAGCTGATTGCCTGCGTAGCCCCGCTCTTGCGGGGCGGCGACGCCGCGTCGTTACCCGGCGCGCGACCAGTCCAGCAACTGCTGCTTGATGCTGGCCCAGCCTTTGTAATCCACCATCGCCTGATCGACCTCAGCGATGGTGCCGGCAAGGTTCCGTCGAAAGTCAGGATCCTGCCTCGCCACCGCCGCGAGCGAATCGGTGTAAGTGCGAATGGTGAACAGGATGTCGCCGCTCTGCGGGAGCTTGCGCAAGGTTTGCCGCTCGCGCCGAAACCACAGATTTGCGGCTAAATCACCGCCGTTGATCCGTAACGCGTCGGGTAGCGGCACCGGCACCGGTTGATGCAGAGCCGGCGAATCCATGATGGTCCAGTTGAGCCGCCAGATGGGGCGCTCAACGGTGAGTTTGTGAAAGAGGCTGTTGGTCGCCGCGCCGATTTTAGCTTCGTAATGCGGTACGGGTTCGTGAATGCCCGAGAGACTGCGGCCAATCTTGGCCGTTAAATCCCAGCGATTAGGAAAGCACACCGAGGCCACGCTCAAAATCCACTCGCCATCGACCAGCGACATCACGCAGAGGTCTTCTTGCACCTTCAGCGCCGCCTGCACCAGCGGATGCTGCTTCGGATCATCGGCGAGCATAGAGTCAGCCAAGGCTGGAAAACGGTCCTGCAGATGCGCGGTCACCAGCGCCTGCACTTCTTGTGAACCGGCCAAGCCGCGCGGTAACGCGGCGAACACCTGCGCTGGCACTGTGGCCATGAGGCGGCGTTTTTCGGCGACATCGCGGGCGTAGTGCGCGTCCACCTCCAGCCACTGCGTGAGGTCGAGCATCCGCGCGCCAATCTGCAGGCGCTCGGGTTTGCCATCGATCGGGACGTACTTCATGCGAGCGTCAGTCGCAGCGGTATGCTCAGGCAGCAAAGACGGGGAAGCCCTCGAATTTACCCTTCAGCACCTGCTCGGCGCAGCCGCCCTTCATCCAGCCGTCAATGGCGGTGGCATACACCCGCCGGAAGTCGGTGGTGTAGATGAGGTTATCGCCCTCGTCGAGTTGGGTGAGGCTCACCGGTTTCCCGTAGTGGCCGCCTTTCACGCCTTTGCCGGCGAAGAACATGAAGTTGGCGGTGCCGTGATCGGTGCCGCGATTGGTGTTCTCCGGCGCCCGCCGGCCAAACTCGGAGAAGGCCAGCACGCTCACCCGATCGCCCTGTCCCAAACGCTCCATATCGCGAATAAACCCGTGCACGGCGTCCGCCATATAACTCAACAGACGCTGATGCAGATCCGGCTGCTGAACGTGGGTATCAAAAGCGTTATTGCGGAACGCGAGGTAATACAGCTGCGCGGGCAGGCCGGCGTTGATGCAGGCCGCGACCTTGGGCAACTGGAGCGAGGCGATACCGTAATCGACCGGGGTTTTGTACTTGGTCCAGGCCTCGCGCACCATCGAAGAGGCTTCGGCCGCGCTTAGCGAAACAGCATTCACATAGTCCAGCGCAGGATTCGGTTTGCTACCCCCCTGCACTTGCTCGATGAGGCCCTGCTCCTGCGCCAGTACCCGGCGCTGAAAGCGTTCCGGATCATCAAACACGACCGGCGTATGCACCCGGCTCTTCACCGCCAGCGACTGTGCGGTGTCGATGTTGACCAGGAAGTTGGGCTTCATGCTGGGCGACAGCGCGTCTGCCAAACGTCCGAACCAGCCGTACTCATCGCCGCTGTTGGGCGTGGCGGTCTGCCAGTAAGCCATCGAGGTGAAATGCGAGAACGACGGCTGCTCGTAGCCGCAGCCGTGCATCAAGGCCAGTTCGCCGTTTTTCCAGAGTCGTTCAAAACCGAGCAGGCCGGGATTGAAACCCCAGTGGTCGTCCAGCGGCCGCAGCGCCTTCTGGCGAATGCCGATCGTGGGCCGCAGCTTGTAATAGGCGTCGTCGCCATAGGGCACGATGGTGTTCATGCCATCGTTGCCACCCGAAAGCTCCAGCACCACCAGAATGCGCCCGGCGCGGGCTTCTTCGGCGGCGAGCGCACGGGCCGCGCGGCCCAGCGGCAAGGCGCCGGCAATCAAGCCGCCGGCGGCGTATTTGAGCAAGTCGCGTCGTGTGATCATCCCAACTGATACTCCGGTCGGCTCAACATCAAATGAAGCAGTACGCGCAAGGGCTCTTCCAGCACGGTGCCGGATGCCAGCACGTCGGCGCTGCCGAGTTCGTGTTCAAAGCTCGCAGCGAGCTGCTGGCGCGTTGCGTCGCTCAGCGGCACCGACAAAAACCGGGCGGCGAAATAGTCCACCACCGCCTGCGGGGTTTTGAGTTCCTTGCGCAACACCATCCGCGCCAGATCGAGTCGCGGCAGGTCGCGCACGATCGGCTTCACCCGTTCGATGGCCATTTGCCAGCCGCGATAGCTGGCGTAACGCGTATTGAAAGCTTCCGCGCGGTCCACTTTGTTGGACATCGCCATCATGTCGTCGCCGGCTTTTTCATCCACCGGGCGCGTGGCGGAGATCATGTCTTCTCCCGCACGTAGACGCCGGTGAACCGCGCGAATTTCGGCGCCCGTCGGATACACCGGATATCGATCCTCCGGCAGGAATTCGATATCCGGGAACGCCAGATCCAGCGCGAAATTGCCGCGCTCAATCAGCAAGCTTGGGGTGATCCAGCTGCGACCATAGCTCCAGCCGGCCACCGTGGGTGGGAAGAGCAAATGCTGGCCCAAGGCTTCCGTCACGCGATTGAAGTCCGGCGCTCCGGGCAGATGCGTCTGCCCCAGCTTGCGGTAGGTCGAAACGACAAATTCCACCGGGCTTTTGATGCGCGAGCCGCGCGAGGTGTCGGCGTAGAAATCTTTGGAGAGGAAAATCGTTTCGAGCAGCGGCGCGATGTCGTAGTGCGATTCCCGCAGGCGACTGCCCAGCGCCGCACGCAGCTCCGGGCTTAGGTCATCGCGCACGAAAAACTTGTACAGCTTGCCGCTGATGTACTGCGGCGTGGCCGGCGCAGCCAGGATGCGGTCGATAATGCCCACGCCGTCGTAGCGGGCAGTCTGGCCAAAGAAGGTTTTTTCGCCGTCGTCGTGCTTTGCGGAGTCGGCGTGAAACTCGAGCCCCACGAAGTTCCAGCCGGTAAACGCACGGGCTGCTTCACGAATATCGTGCTCGGTGTAGTTGCCCACGCCCATGGTGAACATTTCCATGATCTCGCGGGCGAAGTTTTCATTGGGCGAGCCCTTCACGTTCACGCCGGCATCGAGATACGCCAGCATCGCCGGGTCCTGGGCGGCGGCAATCAGCAGCGTGCGGAAATTGCCCATGCCTTCGCGCTGAAAGAGCTCCACCTGCTTCAGCATCTTGCGATAGTCGCGCACTTTTTCTTCGCTGCTGGTGAAGTGGCCGTGCCAAAACAAAGCCATCTTTTCCTGCAGAGGGCGCGGCGTGGCGACCATGCGATTACCCCACCAGTAGGCCACGCGCTCGGTTTCCAGGCGACTGGCGCGGAGCCAATAAAAGAACTGGTTGACGATAGGCTGCTGCGGACGATTGCCGGAGGCTTTGACCTTGATTCCCAAGGCCTCGCCGTTTTTGTCGGCAAGGGCGGTGGTGGCCGGCCGACCCGGCGGAAAGGGGTCGATGCCCTCATCGAAAATGCCGGAGTGATCAAACGGCGGCAGCGTGTCCGCCGGCGCGCCTTCAAAATAAACGAGCCGACGCACCGCGGCCTGCGGCGAGAGCGCGGCGAGCGCATCGACCTCTTCGGGCGTGCCGCCAAAGCCCGCACGCTCCAGCAAATGACGCGCTTTCTCACGATTCCATTCGGCGGCACCGATGGGCGAGAGGTCGCCTGCCCATGCCGATTCATCCGTGGCCTGCGCCGTGCTCCAGCACGCGCTCAAGCTCAGCATCCACACCAGCACTAGCTTCTTCATGTGGGTTCTCGATTTAGCTTGCGGCGAGTATAGGAGAAGCCGCCGGGGAGATCCCACGCTGGGCGCCACGCTGCAGCGCACTCACCGTGAGACCGGAATTCAAGCGCAGTTTTCAGGTCTCCGGCGGCCAGGGCGCGTCGATGTCCGAGGCCACCAGCAGCGCTTCGCGGCTCCCGGTAGGCGGATAAATCCACTGCTGGTTGATCGTGTGCTTGAGCGCTTTGACGTCTGGCCCAAACTGCTCAACCTTGCGGTCCCAGCCCACGGTCAACACCGCGCCGTAGTCGCCCAGATCGAGGCAGGTCACATAGCCCGGCTGGCGATAGGTGCGCAGCGGCAGCCCCAGCAGTTCACGCGCGGCGTTGTACCCGGCGTGCTTGCCCATCGGCACCGCGTGCTGGCAGGACATCAGCGCGGCGTGCTCGGGGTCGGTCAGTGCATGGGCCACGTCGCCAGCCGCAAACCAGAGCGTCGTGCTCACCAGGGAGCGCGGGGGCAAGGGATTCGGCCTGCAAGCCGGTCGTCACGACGACCATCGACGCCGGCACGCGCTCGCCGTTCTGGAGCACCACGCCGTTGGCGTCGATCGCGTTGAGCGAGCAGCCCAATCGCACCTCAACCTTGCCATCGCGCAAGGCTGCTTCAATCACCTCGCGCGGGCCCGCGCCGAGTTCCGGCCCCACCACGGACGCTCGCTCCAGCAGCGTGATACGCGCGCTGGCCGCGTGCTCAGCGCCGGCATGCTGGGCAATCCGGCGCCGCATTTCGGTCGCGAGTTCAATGCCGGTGAAGCCGCCGCCAATCACCACGACGCTGAATTCATGCCCTACAGGCGTGGCGGCCAAGCGCTGGCGCAGCGCTTCATCAAAGGCACCGGCGCCGGCAAAAGTATCAATATTGAGCGCGAACTCGGCCGCGCCAGACACGGCGAGGGGTCGCTGCTGACTGCCGGTGGCGAGCACCAAACGGTCGTAGGACAAGACCTTGGCGCCGTTCGTGGTCTGCACCGTAAGGTGACGGGCGGTGGTATCAATCGCTGCAATCTCAGCCGTTTCAATCGCCACCCCCAAAGGCCCAAGGGTCGAGGCCAAGGGCGCGCGCAAGTGCTCGCCAAATGCCTCATACAGGCGTGGGCGAACGGTGAGAAACGCGTCGCGCGAGACCAGCGTGATCGACACCGCGCCGTTCGCCAATGCCACTTCACGCGCCGCTACCATAGCGGCCCACATCCCGGCGAAACCGCCGCCTGCAATCACCAGTTTTTTCATACGAGCCCCTCCCCCCTTTCGTTGTTGTGGGCCAAGACTAACGCGGATGCGCCGGCGCTACCCCTTTGGCGCGCAGACACACCGCGATTACCTGCCCAAGCCCCACCAAACCGGCGTCATTCCTGCCCCCTCGGCCTGACCGGTGCCGCTGTCGGCGTGCGATGATGTCGCCCACTTCGAGACCCACCCGCGCGGTGCAGTTTGCACAGCGTTTTCAGCCATGAATGCTTGTCGGAAACGCGAGGTTATCCATGAATAAAGTGCTGTTGATCACCGGCGGCAGCCGCGGCATTGGGGCGGCCACCGCCCTAGGCGCGGCGCGCGCCGGCTATGCCGTGATGCTGAGCTATCGGGAGGACGAGGCTGCCGCCGCCAGTGTGGTCACGCAGATCGAGGGCTTGGGCGGGCGCGCACTCGCGGTACAGGCGGATATGGCGGTAGAGGCCGACATCCTGCGCCTGTTTGCCGCCTGCGATGAGGCCTTTGGGCCGCTCACCGCGCTGGTCAACAATGCGGGCATCCTGAGTCGTCGCTCCCGCGTCGACGAGATGAGCGCGGAGCGTCTGCATCACATTCTGGGCATCAACGTCGTGGGGCCCTTCCTCTGCGCCCGCGAAGCGGTGCGGCGCATGTCGACTCGCCACGGCGGGCAGGGCGGAGCAATCGTGAATGTCTCCTCGGCCGCGTCGCGTCTCGGCGCGCCGGGCGAGTTCATCGACTACGCGGCGAGCAAAGGCGCGCTCGACACCTTTACCCTGGGCCTCGCGAAAGAAGTCGCGACCGAAGGCATCCGCGTGAACGCCGTGCGTCCTGGCGTGATCCTCACCGACATTCACGACAGCAGCGGAGAAATTGGTCGCGCCGCGCGGGTTGCACCGCTGGTGCCGATGCAGCGCGCCGGCACCGCGGAGGAGGTGGCGGCGAGCATTCTGTGGCTGCTGTCGGAGGAGGCCTCCTACGTCACCGCCACGTTTATCGAGGCCTCGGGCGGACGCTAGAACGTCGCGGTCATTTTCTGTAGTCCAATCAGATTTCGGTTTAAAGCGAGGATAAAAGCCTTGAAAGACGCCACTGGAAAATCGGTGCGCTGGATGATCGTGACTTTAGGGCGCAGCGGCTCATCGCTGCTCGCCACGATCATGGCGGACGCCGGTGCCCAGTTTGGCATCACTGCCCCAGCGGAGTGGGATCCCAGAGCCGGAGAAATGGAAGACCCTGATGCCAAACGGGCCGCGCATCAAATGCGCAGAGCCTTTGATATCGATAGCGGGCGCCGCCACGTGCTGTTTCCTCAGATCGAAGCCCGGCTCCGCCGCGGCCTTGCGCGGAAATATTTAAAACAAAGCCTGCTGCGCGCCGAGTGCGTAAAAATCGGCGACCTCGACCTGCTGGTGCAGTCCGCATTCGCGCTGGGTTACTCGCCCCGAGTCATCCTTAATTACCGCCGCTTTCAGGACTGCCTCGTGAGCAACGTGGTGGGTCGCAAACATGCAGGCCCCGATTCCATCGCCGAAGACTACAGCCGCATCTACCGGCAGGGCTTTGAGCTGCTCAAAGTCTTTGGGGGTTGCGCCATCAGCTACGAGGAAATGCTCACCAATCCGGCGGGCAGCTGGCTGGCGGCACTGGGCACGGTGGCCGGGCTGGAGCAGTCGCGCTTAGAGGCAGCCGCGAGTCGACGGATCCGCCGCAGCGAACACGGCGCGCTTGAGAGCAATGCAAGTTATCCGGAGTGCGATGCCATTTATGACCGCATCGCCGCCGAGGCCGGGCGTATCTTTGAACCCACCCGCCACGTGCGCCGGGCGCGTGGTGTGAGTTAAACCTGAGCCAAATCCTGCGAGGAATAATCGATGAACGAGCTGCAATCTGTCCGCGCCATGTTGAACTACAGCGTCGATAACGGCCGCCCCATCGATTACTACTTCTACGAGCCCGATGCAGCGGTCGTCCCCAACCCGCCTGGCACCGATAGCCACGAAATGCCGATCTACAACGGCTGGCCGGTGGCGGCACAACTCTGCGTCGACCGTGAAGGCTTTGAGATTCATAGCTTCGATGGCAGCTTTCGGGACTTCGACCATGACGATGCCATCAAGGCTACGTTCTATCAGCAGGTCACCCGGTTCGTCATTGCGCACACCGGCGCCAAGCGCGTGCTGGTGTTCGACCACACGCTCCGCAAACGCCTGCCCGCCGATTTATCCGCGCAGACCACCGTGCAGCGTCCGGCGGTGATGCTGGTGCACAGCGACTACACGGTGAAAAGCGGCCCGCAGCGTGTGCGCGACTTATTGCCAGAAGAGGCAGACGACTTGCTGTCGCGGCGGGTGGCGTTCTTCAACGTGTGGAAGCCGCTTTACGCGCCGGCACAAGAACTCCCGCTGGCGGTGTGCGACGCCCAAACCAATGCCGTCGGCGACATGCTGCGGATGGATCTCAAGTACGCAGATCGCACCGGCGAGATTTACGCCATGCGCTACTCGCCGAAACATCGCTGGCTATATTTCCCGCGCATGGCGCCGGATCAGGCGCTGCTGCTGAAAACTTACGACTCAGAAACCGACGGCCGCGCCCGCTTTATGGGGCACAGCGCGTTTGAAGATCCCACGACGCCGCCGGACGCTCCGCCCAGAGAGAGCATTGAAGTGCGGGTGATGGCGTTTTTCTAGCCTCGGTATCTTGAATGAGGAAAGACATGGCCCGAATGGCGCGCAAGGTTGCGCTTTCGATTTCGATACCACGGCACACCAATTTGGGGCGATTTTTTCCACAGCCAGCGTAGGTAGCTCGGATACGCTTGTTGGTTGGAACCAAGTCAAATGGGCAAATATGAAATTTTGAGGGGCATTCGCCAGTGAAACGCGTCGCGATTCTCCAGTCTAACTATGTGCCCTGGAAGGGATACTTTGACCTTATCGCAAGCGTTGATGAATTCGTTATCTACGATGAGGTTCAGTTCACCAAAAATGACTGGCGAAACAGGAACAGGATCAAAGGTCCAAACGGTATCTGCTGGCTAAGCATCCCGGTCGGGCCGGACATCAATCGACGAATTCTCGACGTTGAACTACCAGCGGGCAATTGGGCTTCGAAGCACTGGCTAACGCTGCAATCCAACTACGGCCGCGCTCGTCACTTCAAATCGATGGCGGCTCGTCTTGAACCTCTATTTTTGGGTAAATTGCCTCAGTCTCTGTCGGAGTGGAACAGACTGCTGATTCAGGAAATCTGCGACATCCTTGGGATCACTACGCGGATCACTTCAACTGAGTCCTACACACTAGAGGGAGATCGGAGCGCTCGTTTAGCTGCGGTATGCACACAGGCAGGAGCTGATTGCTATTTGTCCGGCCCCGCAGCCAAGAGCTACCTTGACGAAGAGGTATTTAGCACCAGGGGCATAAGAGTCGAGTGGTTCAGCTACGCAGGCTATCCCCTCTACCCCCAGCTCTGGGGAGAGTTTGAGCATTCGGTGAGTGTTCTGGACCTGTTATTCAATTGCGGCCCTGAGGCTGCAAATTACATGCTCTTTAATTTACGAACCAAAAACTAATCCAACTGTGAAATATTCTTTAGTCGTTCCCATCTACAACGACGCTTATCTGGCGGCGGCATTCTGCGAAGAGATCTATCGCGTCATGTCGGCGCATCTGCGTAGCGATGAAATACGGCAAGAGTTCGAATTGATTTTCGTAAACGATGGGTCAAGCAACGATTCGCTATCCACATTACGGGAGCTGGCAGAACGCTGGCCCTTCGTGATGGTAATCGACCTGTCTCGAAATTTTGGGCAGCACGCTGCCATTGCATGCGGCATGCATGCGGCACGCGGTGAGATCGTCATGCGGATGAATGTGGACATGCAGGATCCGCCGTCAGAAATTCCGAAGCTCATCAAAGAATTGGAGTTAGGTGACTTTGACCTGGTGGTAGGGCGCTACGCGAAACGCAAAAGCCCCTTGCGTAACAGACTTTCGGCATGGCTCTACTTCCGGTTATTCAGGGCGCTGACCGGATTCGACACGCCCCAGAACACCTCACCGCTTCGGGCGATGAACCGCCGTTTTGTCAGCGCCTACAACCAGCTACAGGAGAAGTCCAGATTCCCTCAAGGCTTGGATCAATGGCTGGGTTTCAAACATCTATACATTGAGATAACGCATCAAAATCGCATCGACAATCGGTCGGCATACAACTTCTGGTCACGCCTTATTCTTGCGCTAGACGGCTTGATGTACTTCTCCGACCGCCCTCTGAAGCTCATTGCCACCAGCGGACTCGTCGTCGCCACCTTCGGCATTTTCCTCGGTCTCTACTTGATTGTGGAGAAGCTCACTGGAACTGAATTCTTGCCCGGGTACGCATCGGTTGTTTCCCTTGTTTCTCTAGCATTTGGAATTCAACTAAGCGCTACGGGGGTTGTTGGCTTGTATATCGCCAAAATCTTTAGGGAAGTGCAGAATCGGCCTCTTTATGTGGTTCGCGAAACCTACGGATCACCCTTAACGACAGAGGAAATCGAAAGAAGATGAGTAAGGGTCACGAGTCGGCCGTAGTCAGTTACTCCCCGCCAGATAGCATTGACGCGCGAATGGAAATTTTCGCGATGATGAACACATATCAGGCAACAAATGAGGAGAAGGAGCGTTCACTAGGACTCTTTCTGCGCGGCTCGTTACTCGCGAGAATTTTTGCGATCGCGGATATCTACAGGCAAATAGTGGACATTCCCGGCGCCATCTTTGACGTAGGCACATGGCGGGGCCAGACAGCGGTGCTATGCGAAAACCTCCGCGCGATTTATGAACCGCTTCATTTCAATCGTCGCATTGTCTGCTTCGACACATTTGAAGGCTATAAAGGCTTCTCGGAAAAGGACAAGGCGACCGATCTGCATCGCGACGGAACCTATGCCCTAAGTGGAACAGACTACGCAGAATTCCTAAGACGGCTACTCGACCTACACGAGCAAGCCAATGCTATGGGGCATAATCACGGCAAGCATCGGGTGGTGAAGGGCGATTGCCGTGAAACGATCCCGAAGTTTTTTGAGGAAAACCCGCACGAATATGTGGCGCTCGCTTTCTTCGACGTCAATTCCTACCAGCCTACGCTTGAGGCATTTGAAAACATCTGGGCGAAACTCGTTCCCGGCGGAATCGCTGCGTTCTGGCAACTCACCCGGAACTCGATTCCGGCAGAGGCGCGCGTCTACGCGGAAAAAATCCTTCCTGCCCTTAATCACACGGTGAAACGTTCTGCAACCTACCCCGGACTTTGCTATCTAGTGAAGCCGTAGCCGAGAAGCCGGCTATCCGATTGCAGACCCAAGAAGGCTTTATTTATGCGCACAGTTATTTTGGGTAACGGCATCGTTGGGTTGAGTATCGCGTTTCGTCTTCTCGGTCGACTCGGCCAGAACGATCAGATTGTTGTCATCGGGGAGTACGAGCGCCCTGGCTCCGCGACTTTGGCCGCGGCGGCCATGCTGAATTCCTTTGCGGAAATTGAAGCGGGCGGGCTGGATACAGAAATCGATCTCTATCGCTTTGAACTGAGTCATCTGGCGACCCAGATGTGGCCCAAATTTGAGCGCGACATCATCGACGCTGCCGCAAGTGACCTTCCCAAGGCTTGTGCCAACTGTTCCGGCTGCGCGGGTGGAGGATGCTTCGCCACGGGAACATATGTCGTTAACAACACGTCCGCCGACGATCTGGACGATGAAAATTTTGACGCGATCTTGCAGGCGCTCAAGGACTTCAATGAGCCTTTCGACATGGTTTCGCCGAGGGAAATTCCGAACTATCAGCCAGCGCAGGCGCACCGGGCGACTCGGGCTCTGCTGATCCATGGCGAGGGGTGGTTCAATCCCAGAGTCATGGTGGAAAAACTTGACGCCGCTTTGCGCCGTGACCAAAGGGTCTTATTCATAAACGATGCGGCAATGAGCCTGTCCCGCTCTGGATTAGCCCTTGAAGCGGCCGTTCTGCGAAGCGGGCAACGAGTTGAGGGGGACCGTTTTGTGCTAGCGACGGGGGCTACATCAACCGATCTGCTCGCGCGGAGTGACCTCGGACTCGACATACAACGGGTGTTCTACGGGGTCGGCGTTTCAGTGGAGATTAAAAGTCCCGACTTCCCACATTCGAACTGCATCAGGACGCCTAATCGGGGGCTGGCGTGTGGTCTTTACAGCGTGCCTTATTTTCAGGGGCCGAATGACACGAACGATCATGTACTGATTGGGGCGAGTAACTTCATCTCGCCCGTTCCATACCAATATGGTCGAATCACAAGTGTGGAATCGCTGATGCGCGGAGCGATGGAACAAATCAACACCAATTTCTACCGAGCTGACCTGGTTCGTGTGAACGTGGGTTGGCGTCCCACCAGTCAGGATACTTACCCCTTATTGGGGAAAACCTCGGTTGATAACCTGATCATTGCTACCGGCACCAAAAGAGACGGGTTTCACCTCGCACCGCTCATTGCCGAACGAATTGTAAACCTGCTCATGGGGGAGTCTGTTGAAGAGCGTTTCGCGTGTTTCTCGCCTGAGAGAAAACCCATTCGCGCTCTGACCCGCGAGCAGGCGATCGAAAAAGCGGTACGCCACCAAATGAGTGCCGCCTACCAGCACGGCTTCGTCCCACCGCTTAGCAGAATGCCGTCGCAAGTTAGTCAGATGTTTCGAGACGGTCTCGAGCGCTTGCATGATCACATCGGTGCTTTCGATTGGGGAATTCCGCCCGAAATGCTGGACATGTATCGCTACGGCCATGCGACGCCCTGAGAGCAAACATACGGAGATAGCAACGTGCGTCTATTGCTGCTTATCGCCCCAACAGTTTTCTTTGCCGTATACGGGCAACTCATCACCAAATGGCGAGTACAACACCTCGCAAATGGGGTAGCGCCCGACGCAAGCATTTGGATTCGGGCGGCGCACTACTTGGCCGACCCTTATGTTCTGTCAACGTATTTGGCTGCTATTGCAGGGTCGATCGCGTGGCTTTTGGTTGTCGAACGAGCGCCGGTTGCAGTTGCGTTCCCTATCTATGTGGGAAGCACTGTTTTACTAGTCGCGGTGGCTGGCATCGTACTCTTTGATGAAGCGATTACGCCGTCAAGATTGATAGGAATGGCGCTTATCGTGGCGGGCGTAGGAATCGGCTCGCGCTGAGCAGAATTCAGTGGCGCGCGATGATAACTTTTTCCGTGAAGCGCGCGATTTCATCTCGCGTGAAGCCGTCGCACTGCTGCCGCTGTTTGAGACATTTGCCAACGAAGCG
>Ga0255126_1000644_pt1 | contig 14691 bp, 11 predicted proteins | sample Law_Miss_RepA_8d_FD_188556 | JGI IMG/M metagenome (GOLD analysis project Ga0255126, IMG submission 188556) | Freshwater microbial communities from St. Lawrence River, New York, United States - Law_Miss_RepA_8d | ecosystem: Environmental > Aquatic > Freshwater > River | place: USA: New York... | reverse complement strand
CTCTTGCTTTCCACGTTTGAGCTTATAGAGGGGCGGCTGGGCGATAAATATATGGCCGCGGTGGATGAGTTCGGGCATGCGGCGGTAGAAAAACGTTAACAGCAAAGTTCGGATGTGAGATCCGTCGACGTCTGCGTCGGTCATGATGATGATGCGGTGATACCGAAGCTTATCGGGGTCATAGTCTTCCTTGATCCCACACCCTAAGGCCTTGATTAATGTTGCCACTTCCGCGGAAGAGAGCATTCGATGATCCGGCGCTTTCTCCACGTTAAGAATCTTGCCTTTAAGCGGCAGGATCGCTTGGTAACGACGATCTCTGCCTTGCTTGGCTGAGCCGCCCGCAGAGTCACCTTCCACGAGAAACAATTCAGATTTTGCAGGGTCTCTCTCTTGGCAATCTGCGAGTTTTCCCGGAAGCCCAGCAACATCGAGCGGGTTTTTGCGCGTTAACTCTCGTGCGCGCCTCGCCGCTTCCCGTCCACGGGCGGCTTCCACGATTTTCGCCGCGATGATTTTCGCCTCAGCGGGGTGTTCGAGAAGATAAGTCCCTACGTAGTCGTAGACCACCGTTTCCACGACGTTTTTAACCTCGCTGGAGACCAATTTGTCCTTGGTTTGCGAGGAAAACTTCGGATCTGGAACTTTAACCGAGACGACTGCCGTCAGACCCTCTCGTATGTCCTCGGCCGTAATTTGAATCTTTTGTTTGGCGAGCCAACCTTCTTTCTCAAGATAATTAGTCACGCTTCTGGTTAGGCCGCCGCGAAAGCCTGATAGGTGGGTACCACCGTCCCTTTGGGGGATGTTATTAGTGAAGGTGAAGACATTGTCTTGATAAAGGCTATTCCACTGCATACCCACTTCAACCTGAATCCCGTCGCGCATGGTGACGACGTGCAATACATTTTCGTGGATAGGCTCCTTCATGTGCTGAAGGTGTTCGATGAAGGTTTTTATTCCGCCTTCGTAACGAAAAGTTTCCGTTTGGCCATCCCGCGTATCGGACAAATGGATGGTTAAACCGGCGTTCAGGAACGACAGTTCACGAAGGCGATTGGCAAGTATGGCGTAACGGAAATTGATGTTCTGAAAGGTATTCACGCTCGGTTGGAACGTCACCGTAGTGCCATGCTCATCCGATTCGGCGATTTTTTTGAGTGCGGAGACAGGGTCCCCGTTTTGGTATTCCTGAAACCAGACAAAGCCGTCCCGGCGAATGGTCAACTCAAGCTTCTCTGAAAGGGCGTTAACGACGGAAACGCCAACGCCGTGTAAGCCACCTGAGACCTTGTAGGAATTGTCGTCAAACTTTCCACCAGCATGGAGCGTGGTCATGATGACCTCGGCAGCTGATCTGCCTTCTTCCTGGTGGATATCGACGGGGATACCGCGGCCGTTGTCGGTGACGGAAACCGAATTGTCCGAGAGGATCTTGATGACGATTTCAGTGCAGTAGCCGGCAAGTGCTTCGTCGACACAGTTGTCGACGACCTCAAACACCATGTGATGGAGTCCGCTTCCATCGTCAGTGTCGCCGATGTACATGCCCGGCCGCTTTCGAACAGCTTCTAGACCTTTGAGGACCTTGATGTTTGAAGAGTCATAAGTTGCGGTCATAAAAATCCTTAAAAGTGCTAGGCAACCGTGAAAACGCCATGTTTCACGTGAAACTTTCTGACGTCATAAAAACTTGAGGGAATGGTGAGATCTTCCAAGCTAATCGCTGTAATGAATATCTGTCGATTTTCCTTCAAGAGAAGCCCGAGACAGTGCTGCTGAGAATCACGGTCAAGTTCCGCGCAAAGATCGTCAACGAGGAGAATCGGTGGTTCCTTGCCGTCGGTCTCCAAGCTTTTAATCTGTGCCTCTGCGATGAGGCAAGCTATTAATTTGGCCTGACCACGCGAAGTGGTATGCCTTACAGGAAGACCGTTAAGTAGAATCTTTAGACCTGCACGATGCGGGCCACAGGTCGTCGCACCCATCAAGCGTTCACGGTCTCTTGATTCCGCAACAGCCTCCTCTAGATCAATACCTTCTCTCCAACCTGCTGCGTAAACAAGTGAAACGTCCCCAAGCTCAGTTGAGTTCTCGGCTCTACTGAGATTGCAATTCAACTGCTCTACACACTTCCGTCGGAGCCCATCCAGGTTTCGTCCGTGATCAACGAACTCTTCTGTCCAATAGCGAAACTCATCGTCCTTGGAATCCCGCCGGATAAGTTGATTACGGTTTTGGAGAGCGCGGAAGTAACGCTGAAACAACGCCAGATAGCCTGGTTCCACGTGAAACAAAGTCCGATCAAGAATCGCTCTTCGATAAGCGGGCGCGTTTGCAGCCATCTGAAATAACTGAGAATCCAATGAAACCAGCGGCATGTATGAGGCCAAGGAGGACGCTGATTTAACAGGGTGTGCGTTTACCCTGCAGGTTGTGGTCGAACGAGTCTTCTCAATCCCAACGGCGACGTGACATCCGTCAACTTTCACGCTGCCCGTTACCACCGAGGATTGACGCCCTTTCGAAACAAACTCTGAAGCCGTAGCGCCAGTAAAAGCCTTACCCGTACCTAAAACGCTAACAGCCTCAAGCAAGCTGCTTTTCCCACTACCGTTCCGCCCGACAATAACGTTCAAATTTCGAGCGAATACGAGTCTCTGGTCGGAAATATTCCTGAAATCTCGAACCGAAATCTCTGACAACGATGCCATTTAGTGACGCGGGCAGCGAACCGCCTACAACCGCATTGGCATGATGACGTATTTCGCCCTCTCGTCATCTGTCGCATAGATGACCGAACTGCTATTCGCATCAGATAACTCGACTCGGACGGAGGCCGACTTCAGTACCGAGAGCACATCAAGCAAGTAAGAAACGTTGAACCCGATCTCGAGATCAGCGCCATCGTATTCAACCTCAATATCTTCCTCTGCCTCTTCCTGTTCAGGATTATTGGTCATCGCCCTTAAGAGGTCCTTACTGAGGACAAGGCGTACACCTCTGAATTTCTCGTTTGACAGGATAGAGGTACGAGAAAAAGCGGCTTTCACCGCCTCTCTGTTCGCAACAACGATTTTTTCGCCCTGCTTGGGAATAACTCGTTGATAGTCAGGGAATTTTCCGTCAACCAGCTTCGCAATCAGTAACTGGCCAGTGCTTTGAACGCTAATATGGTTTTCACCGAGTATCACTTTTACCAAGCCCTCGTGATGGCCCAGCATGCGTTGAATTTCCTGAACCGCTTTTCGCGGGACGATTACTTGAACTGGCCCTGTTAAGCCTGTTGGAAGGTCTCTGTCGCATAAGGCCAATCGGTGGCCATCGGTCGCGACGGAGCGAATACTCGAAGTGCTTAGCTCTAGCAGCAATCCATTGAGGTAATAGCGGACATCCTGATGGGCCATCGCAAATTGTGTGCTGCTAATCAGGTCGGTCAGGACATGAGAGTCAACTTCTAACTCTGTTAACGCAGTGAATCCTTCAACTGTCGGAAAATCTTCAGAAGGCAAAACGCCTAAGCTGAACCTGCTCCGCCCGGATTGGACCTTGCCCTTTCCACCACTAACGTCGATTTGGAGGATTGAATCTGGCGCTAAGCTTCGGCAAATGTCCAAAAGCTTTTTAGCTGGAAGCGTCGCCGAGCCTTCGCGGCCAATTTCAGCGCGACAGGAGATCGCCACCTCGACCTCAAGATCGCTCGCCGTGACTGAGAGTTCATCACCCTTGGCGCTTAACAAAAAGTTTCCCAGGATCTGCATTGACTGCCGCCGATCGACCACATTGCCGGCGGCCTGAAGAGCGGGTAGCAATACTTCTCTACTAACAGATATTTTCATATGAATATCAGACTTACTGTGTTTATTAAGCGCGTTTTTTCTGTGGAAAAGCCTATTAAGGTATTAACTTCAATTGCTTATGTTTATTTTCGGACGCCCCTTAGCTGTGCATAACTCGACTTAACATGTGCACCGAAGGGATGATCCTGAAACACGCATGGTGCGATTATGAATCTATGCACAGGTTTTCGCCTAACTTGTAAGGATCCGCTCCAAGTTGGAATAGTCTTCCTGGAGACGCTCCTCAAGCCGCTTGAGTTCGGCGATTTTCCGACACGCGTGAATGACCGTCGTGTGGTCTCTTCCGCCAAAAGCGTCCCCGATTTCAGGGAGGCTGTGATTCGTCAGCTCTTTCGCCAAGGCCATCGCTATCTGTCGAGGGCGTGCGACAGACCGATTGCGACGCTTCGACAGCAAGTCTGCGACGCGCATCTTGAAATATTCCGCCACCGTTCTCTGAATGTTCTCAATGCTTACTTGCTTGTCCTGTAATGCCAAGAGGTCTTTCAGTGCTTCTTTCGCAAACTCGAGTGAGATGTCGGTCTGCCCGGCGAAATTGGACTTTGCAACCACCCTGTGCAGGGCCCCTTCAAGTTCACGGATATTCGATTTAAATCGTTTCGCAATGAAAAATGCGACCTCATGAGGTAATCGAATAGGCGTTGACTGAGCCTTGCTCAAAAGGATCGCTACCCGCGTCTCTAATTCAGCAGGTTCAATGGCCACGGTCAGGCCCCAACCGAAGCGTGACTTGAGCCGGTCCTCTATCCCTACTACCTCTTTGGGATAGCGATCGCAGGTGAGGATGACCTGCTTTTGACTCTCTAGCAGGCTATTGAAGGTGTGAAACAACTCTTCCTGGGAACGCTCTTTCCCCGCAAAAAACTGGATGTCGTCGATCATGAGCGCATCAACCGAGCGATAGTGCTTCTTGAAGTCGGTGATCGTGTTGTGCTGAAGCGCCCGCACCATTTCTGCTACAAAGCGCTCCGAATGTAAGTAAGCAACCCTTGCCGTTGGATTTTTCGACAGGAGGTGATTTCCAACGGCGTGCATTAGATGGGTTTTCCCCAACCCGACCCCACCACATATAAACAGCGGGTTGTAGGACTTCCCGGGATTTTCGGCAATCTGGATGGACGCTGCCCGCGCCAACTGGTTCGATTTCCCCTCGACAAAGTTATCGAACGTGAAATCCTTTCGAACCGTCGTAGGGATTCGCCTGGAAGCGTTTGATTTGGCTGGCGCGGTAGCCTTCTCTTGAGGTGCCGGCGTCCGGAGATCCAGTGTATCTGCAGGTGATATAACCGATACGACCATCGCCGCTGTGACCGTTTTACCGGAGAACTCATCCAGTAGCTCGACGATGCGTGTCCAATACCGCTCGCGTACCCAGTCCAGAACAAACTTGTTCGGCGACCTTATTTCCAGCGCATCCTGAGCGATAGCCACCGCCAATAGGGGCCGAACCCAAGTGTTGAACTGCTGGGGAGTCAGCTCCTCTTCTAATTTGGCTTTACATTGTTGCCAGAGCAGGCTCATGAGATGTTTACGGTGCCGGTCAACTAAGCGGGGCGATCGAGTGTATACCCCAGACACTGCCTAAGCCATTAATGCCAAAGACCCCGGCAGGGCGTTGTTTTGATTGACACTAATCTGCGGCGGAACGTATCCTCCCCGCCCCGGTAGCAGAACACAACAATGGCAGCACATCGCACTGCCCAATAGCCCTCCAGTAGAGAACCAAAGATGAAACGCACCTACCAACCCAGCAAACTCAAGCGCGCCCGGGCCCACGGTTTTCGAGCCCGCATGAAAACCCGAGGCGGCCGTGCAGTGATTAGAGCTCGTCGCGCTAAAGGTCGCGCGCGCCTCACCCAAGTCTGAGTTCCCAAGAATTCACATTTCGGCCAGAGCACCGACTGCGAGAGGCGATGGCCTTCGACGCCGTTTTCAAAAACGGCACGCGGGCATCTGACAAATTCTTCACCTACATTGCGTTACCGAATACGCTGGGGCACGCGCGACTCGGCATAGCGGTAAGCAAGAAATCCCTCCGCCGGGCCGTAGACCGAAACCGCACCAAACGAATTATCCGCGAGAGCTTCCGCCACTCGAGCGTACGAAACATCCCTATGGATATCGTTGTGCTAGCGAGAAACCCTGTCGCTGGCCAGTCCGCTCAGTCGCTCTCCAAGGCGCTCTCTGAGCGCTGGCCTACCCTAATCATTTTCCACAACCGGCTAACTTCAAGCCCCACCGGTAAATCCTCGTGACGACCGAAAACATTCGCCTGTTGCTAGTTATTCTGCTTAGTTTCGTGGGTCTCCTTTTGTGGGAGGCTTGGCAGAGAGACTACGGGCCACGCCCCACCAGCGAACCAGTAGCGCTTGAGACTCCCCCGATTTCTACGCCAGCGGTTCCCACTCCCACTCCGGCTACGCCCCCAGCTACAGCCTCAGCAACCCCCGCCACTAGCCAGCCGCCGCTGAAAATCGAAACCGATATTCTGGCGCTCGAAGTGAATCCTGTCGGTGGCGTTCTTCAGAAACTGACACTCCTGAAATACGTGGACTCTGCTGATAAGAACCTTTCGGCGCACGAATTGTTATCGAAAGCTCCAGACAAAGAATTCCTTGCCGAAGCGGGATTGAAAGGCGCGGAAGTGAGTGCCGACCACTACACGCTCTTCGAGTCGCCGCAAACTAGCTACGCGTTAGCACCGGGCCAGGACGTTCTGGAAGTGCCGCTAAGATGGCGTTCCTCAAATGGCCTGGTCGTTACGCGCACTTTGGTCTTTCGCCGTGGCTCTTACGCTGTCGAAGAGCGCTTTGACGTTCAAAACACCGGGTCCTCACCTTGGACCTTCAATCACTATCAGCAGCTAAAACGACTGAGCATCCCGGCGGGCTGGGAACTTGTCCCAACCTTTAACGGTGTTGCAGTCTCCACGCCCGAACAGCACTACGGCAAACATAACTTTGATGACCTCAACGACCAACCGATTGATGTAGACGTCACCGCCGGTTGGATCGCTGTCGTTGAGCACTACTTTCTCGCCGCGCTAATCCCAGACCCCGCTGTCAAGCAGCACTTCTACTCGTATGCCCTGACGACTAATCGATACATCGTTGGCTATTACGGCCCCGCAGTAACCGTACCAAGTGGCGGTAGCGCGACCGTCTCGAATCGACTTTATCTCGGGCCCAAGCTCCAGGAAACATTACCGACGATCGCGCCCGGCCTCGAGTTAACCGTCGATTACGGCGTGCTATGGTTCATCGCCCAATTCCTCTTCTCGGTCCTGAAAATTCTTCATACAGCGCTGGGCAATTGGGGTTGGTCGATCGTTATCCTGACCGTACTCATCAAGCTCGCGTTCTACCCGCTGTCGGCCGCCGGTTATCGCTCCATGGCGAGAATGCGCGCCGTGCAACCCAGACTGCTCCAGTTGCGCGAGCGTTACGCCGAAGACAAAGCCAAACTAAATCAGGCGATGATGGAGATGTACAAGCAGGAGAAGATCAATCCGCTGGGGGGCTGCTTCCCGATTCTTGTCCAAATTCCTGTCTTCATCTCCTTGTACTGGATGATTCTGGAAAGCATCGAATTACGCCAGGCGCCTTTCGTGTTGTGGATTCACGACCTGTCGGCCAAAGATCCGTTTTATGTTCTGCCCGCCCTGATGCTGATCAGCATGGTGATTCAAACCCGGCTCAACCCGACACCGCCGGACCCGATTCAGGCAAAGGTCATGCAAATTATGCCGATTGCCTTTGGTGTCTTTTTCGCCTTTTTCCCAGCCGGGCTGGTGCTTTACTGGTTAGTGAATAACGTGCTGTCGATTTCCCAGCAGTGGTACATCACTCGCCAAATAGAGAAGGCAGCGGGATAACTCCGCTCCCCGGCAAGCGCTCCGCCATGCGAAGTTCTGCCGATACTATCGCCGCGATTGCCACGGCCCCCGGCCGTGGCGCAATCGGGATTGTGCGGATCTCTGGCGGCGATCTGAGCGGTATTTTGCACCCCGTTATTGGCGCGCTGCCGGCGCCTCGAGCGGCGACTCTTCGCAAGTTCTACGCGGCAAATCAAAGCTTGATCGACCAGGGACTGGTCATTTTTTTCCCGGGCCCTTTTTCTTACACCGGCGAGGACTTGCTCGAACTCCAGGCGCACGGTGGTCCCGCCGTGCTTAAATCCCTGCTCGGTGCGATCTATTCCGCTGGCGTCAGGCCAGCGCGACCGGGTGAGTTTACAGAGCGCGCTTTTCTCAACGGGAAAATCGATCTTATCCAAGCAGAGGCGGTCGCCTCTCTGATAGACGCTTCCAGTCATCACGCCGCTTCTGCGGCCGCCCGCGCGTGCACTGGAGAATTTTCCCATCGCGTCGGTGCGATCAATGAGTCGATTGTCCGATTACGGGTTTTTCTGGAAGCCCATATCGATTTCGGTGATGAAGTCGTGGTTGACCTCTCACCCGTTCAACAACGGTTCGAAACGCTGACGGAAAGTCTTTCCCAATTGCTCACGCTCGCCAATCAAGGCGCCAAACTGAATGATGGTCTCGACATCGCCATCGTAGGGCTGCCGAACAGCGGGAAGTCCACCCTTTTAAACCGGCTTTGTGGTGAAGACCGAGCCATAGTCACGCCCATTCCGGGAACCACACGCGATGTCCTATCGGTGGACGTTGACTTGAATGGTCTGGGGTTACGCATTCACGATACTGCCGGTCTGCGCGAAACCGCGGACATCGTGGAGCAGGAAGGTGTTAAGCGCGCGCTGTCGCAACTGCAACGCGCGGAAATTGTGATCCACGTTGTTTCCGTCGAAGACACTGAGGTCCCGGCACCGCCTGAGATCTTGAAGGCCGAAAAAGCACAAAAAAATGTGCTTACCTTGATTAACAAGATAGATCTTCGTCAGGAGTCGCCGGCCCTGATCCGGAACAATGGAGCGCTCCAGGTCCGAATATCCGCGCTACAGGATCAAGGTCTTTCCTTCGTAAAAGAGGCGCTGCATGAAATGGCCGGCGCACAGCACATCACGGATGCACCGTTTATCGCCCGCGCGCGTCAGGTCGATGCACTTCAGCGCTGCTTGTCCGCCAGCGTTGCCGGCGCAGCGGAGTGCTTGGCGGGATCCATAGAGTTGGCCTGCGAGCAACTCCGAGTCGCGAGCTTGTGTCTTGAGGAGATGACCGGCGTCTATACCAACGAAGACCTGTTGGGCGATATTTTTTCTACGTTCTGCATTGGCAAGTAAGAGCCGATTCTAGTCGCCTGCCATGCAGCGCCTGCTTTTCATCACGCTCAGTAACATTGGCGACGTCGTTCTGACGACGCCCGCCTTGCTCGCACTCCACCAGGCGTGGCCCGATGCCGTGGTGGATATTGTTGCCGACCGTCGTTCAAGCGATGTGCTTAAACATTGCCCTTTTGTGGGCGAGGTGTTCCATCGCGACAAAGGCGCAGGAATCAAGGCGCACTGGTCTCTGCTGAAGCAGCTAAGGCACCGCCGCTACGATGTGGTGCTGGATTTGCGGACCGACTTCTTGCCCTGGCTGCTCCGCGCCAATCAGCGCAGCGCCAAATGGCGCGCCCCGAGGGTCTCAGGGCATGCCGTGCAGAGACATTTGGCTGCACTGCTGCCTATCCTGCCGACGCTGCAAAAAACGCCTGATCCGCAGGTGTGGACCAATCCCGCGGCCGAAGAATGGGCTGGCCTACAGCTAAGACCTCTCACCGGGCGCGTGCTCGCTATTGCCCCAGGTGCTAACTGGGCCCCTAAATGTTGGCCCTTGGCCAGTTACATCACGCTCGCCCAGCGGCTTACCCCAGAGTTCGACGCGCTGGTAATTTTTGGCAGTCCGGCGGAAGCAGAAGCCGCTCAGGCGATCGAAAGCGCTGTCGCGCTGCCGGTGCTTAATCTTGCCGGGAAGACCACGCTACCGCAGGCGGTCGCCGCGTTGAGTTACTGTCATGCTTTTGTGGGCAATGATTCCGGCCTTGGTCATCTGGCAGCCGCGTGCCGGGTTCCGACTCTAAGCATCTTTGGGCCGGGTCATCCCGCACGCTATCGACCCTGGGGATCTCTGGCTGCGGTCATCTGCGCGCCCGCTGCCGATCTGAACCAATTGCCGGTTAATCTGGTGGCGCAAGGCTTGCGCGATCATTTGGGCCAACTCGGCCGATTAAGCACACGGTGAAACACGCGATGACGTCTCAGATTACCCCGCAGACACTCCCTTGCTTTGTGATCAGCCTGGAGCAGGATACGGAGCGGCGAGATCACATGCATCGACAACTCGATGCTTTGGGACTCCACGCGGAGTTCGTGCCCGCAGTCAATGGCGGCAGCCTTGCAGCAGCAGATTGGTCCCAGTACGACCGGGAGCGCTGCTTGCAGATTTACGGTGTTGAAATGATGCCGAACGAGATTGGGTGTTTCCTTAGCCACTACCGACTCTATGAACGGGTCGTGCGTGAGAACCTGCCCGTCGCGCTCATCATGGAAGATGATTTGGAAATCCGGCCCGAATTCCCGCTGGTTTTGGAGGATTTGCTGAAAGCAGAGAATCCGCGCTGGGCGGTCGTGCGCTTCGAGTCGCAGCGCGGTCGGCTGATCAATCCGAAGACCCGTAGCGATCGCGGCGTCACGGTACAGACGCTGCGCGAAGGCGAGCTCGTGAAGCTCAAGATTCACGTGCTAGGGCTAGGCGCTTATCTCATTTCCCTGGACGGCGCGCGCCGGATGTTGGCGCATGGTCGCAAGATATTCATGCCGATCGACCAAACCATGGACAGGTTTTGGGAGAACGGCATCGAACCTTATATCGTGCGACCCCTGCAGGTGCGCCAGCGCCCGGAGCTTACCTCCCGCATCGGCACCCGCGCCTACGAACGGCGGCGCAAGGTGTCCTGGTCGGTCAAACTACAGCGGCGCCTGCAAAGGATGAGGGACAGCCTGAACAAGCGCGCTTACTGGCTTTTTCACTGAGCGGCCAGAATCTCGACGATGCTGCTCGCGGCGGTGCCGTCCCCGTACACGTTCCGACGCACCGCCAAGCGTTCGTAAGCCGCGCGGTCACCTAATAGCTCGCTCACACACGCCACAATCGTCGCCGAATCAACCCCGGCCAGCAGCGCAGTTCCCGCCTCAACCCCTTCCTGGCGCTCGGTCACTTTCCGCATCACCACGGTTGGCTTACCGAGCTCTACGGCTTCCTCCTGTATGCCTCCGGAATCGGTCATCACCAGATAACTTCTGGACAGCAGATGCGCGAAGCCGGGGTATTGAAGCGGGCTCGTCAGAAGAACGTTCGCCAGCCCGCCCAACAACGCATGCGCTGGCTGTAAGACTTCCGGGTTGGGATGCACCGGAAAGATGAATAACACCGCGGGAAAACGCGCTGCCAGTTCGGCGACGGCTCGCAGAATCTCTGCCATGTCCTGACCGAAGCTTTCCCGGCGATGACAGGTCACGAGCACAAATCGTTGTGTGAGCAAGTCCGGTACGCGGCGCACCAGATCTTCTGGCAACGCGTCCGGCAGGTGGGTCAGCACCCAGTGCAATGAATCAATGGCCGTGTTGCCCGTCACGTGGATCTGGCTCGCGGGGATGCCTTCGGTGAGCAAATTCTGCGCGGCCCGTGCAGTCGGCGCGAAATGCAGGTCTGCGATGTCGGCCACTAGCCGACGATAGACCTCTTCAGGGAATGGCCCGTATTTGTCGCCGGTGCGCAACCCGGCCTCAATGTGCGCGACCCTGGTTTGGCGAAGATAGCCCGCCAGCGCGCCTACAAAAGCGGTCGCCGTGTCACCTTGCACGACCACCCACGCGGGGTTTGCGCTCGCCATCACCGCGCCAAGCGCGGGCAACATCGCGCCTACCAAATCGAACTGCGATTGACCCGCACGCATCAGTGCAAGGTCATAGTCCGGTGTCAGCGCCAGCGCCGTGAGCGTATCGGTGAGCAACTCGCGATGCTGGCCTGTTACTGCCAGCAGCACTTCAAAACGCTCATCCGCCTGCAGGGCGCGATAGACCGGCGCGAGTTTGATGGCTTCGGGACGTGTCCCCAGAACGAGCAGGATGCGATCAGCCATAAGGGTTCCTTTACGGTCTTCCGGGCGCACGCGCCAACACGCGTTGATAAACGTCTGCCGTGCGTTCGGCAATGCCTTGCCAGGTAAATTGCGCAAGCACGCGCGCCCGCGAGGCCTCGCCCATTGCGGAGCGCAACGGAGCGTCTTCGGCGATCTGGTTGATAGCAGCGGCCAAAGCCGGCGGGTTGGCCGGCGGTACCAGCAAGCCGTTGACGCCGTTTTCTATCAACGCAGGGATGCCGCCGACCGCGCTGCCCACCATTGCCCGGGCGCAGGCCATGGCCTCAAGACCCGCGATGCTGGTCGCTTCCATCAAGGACGGCAGCACCGCGATATCCGCTGCGCGATAGACCTCGGGCATCAAATCGTTCGGTGTCTCGCCGGCCAGCAAGGCCCGGCCAGCGCTGCCGTCGTTACGCAGGACCTCGGTGATGGCGGCACGCTCGGCGCCTTCCCCCACAAACACAAAACGCACGTTCGGGTGGGTGTGTTGGACCGCTTGCGCGGCGATCACCACGCCATTTTTGGCCACCAGACGCCGCGCAATGACCACCAGCACCTCGTGCTCCGCCACACCCCAACGTTGCCGCAGGGCCGGCGCCACGCCAGGACAGAATCGCTGGGCATCCACTCCGTTCGGGAGATAGCTCACCGGCCCGCGATAGCCGGCGCGCGTACTCGCCGCCGCCAGTTCCTCGCTGGGGGCGAGGATATGGGCACAGCCCGCGATGAGATGGCCCAGACGCTGCAGGCGGCGCCCGCCAAGGGCGAGGGTTTTGAGAAAGCCAGAGGTATGGTTGGTAAAGACGACCGGCAGGCCTGTGGCGAGCGCCGCGCGCAACGGCCGCAAGCCGTGCACGTGAATCAGGTCGAAAGCCTGCTCCGCCACCCGCCGTTTTAGCCACTTGGCGAGCAGGAAATCGTGGAAGGGCTGCGCGCGAATCAAGGGCGAATAGCGCTCAAGATTCGGTTCCTCCAGCGCGCCCGACCAGGGCGGCGCAACCACGGATATCTGCACACTGGCTCTGCGTAAAGCAGACGCGAGTTCAAAGACGTGAGTCGCCACCCCGCCGACGCGGGGCGGATATTCGCTGGTGAGGAACAACACCCGTAGATTCATGCTCGAGCAGCCTGATTCGCCTTTGGCGCCGGGCCGCCGCTGAGCGTGGTTGCCCACGCGATGCCGGCAAAACAGAGCCACCCTACCCAGTGCCCACGCGACAGCGGGTAGCCCACCAGCCACACGCTCATGCCTGTTCCCAGCAGCGCAAGTCCGGCCGCGCGGGGCACTGACGAGTAACGGGCAAGTCGGCAGAGTAGATAAGACAGCGCGAGATAAAAAATCAGCACACCGGGTAAGCCCTGTTCGAGCTGAATTTGCAGCAGAACGTTATGCGGATAGGAGGGTAAGGCCGCCGGTTGCTGCGTTAGCGGCATGAGCCAGCGTCCGCCCGGTACGTAATCGCTGTTCTTGAAGCCGTAACCCAGCCATGGCCGTTCGGCAATGAGTTGCCCGCAGTACTCCCAGATGTCGATCCGATGGCGCCATGAAAGGTCCGCAACGCGTTGCGTTATCCAGACGCTGCTGCCAAGAAACGGGGCGCAAAAGTGGATTAGCGCGACCGCAACGCCCAAGCCATACAGCGCGAGCCGGGGCAGGACGAGCGCGCACGCCCATGTGCACGCGCCCACGACAAAAGCGAGTCGCGGCGCGCTACCAATCCCCGCCCATGCCGAGTACGCCATCAGCCCCAGCGCAAGGCCAGCGGCAAGCCGCCACGGCGTGCTCAAGCGCAGCGCCAGCGCTGGCGCGATCCACACCAGAATCGCCAGCGCAGCGGCGGGTACATTGAGCTTGAGTCCGGCATTTATCGGGGCACCGTGCGCCAGCAAGCTGCGAATCAGAAATCCCCAGTGCATCTGCACTGCTAAAAGCAGCACCGCTACCGCAATGCCGGCGAGGAGTGCCTTGGTGAGCGCGGCCCGGTCAAGATCGGGACGGCTGGCGCAAACGCTGGCCACCAGGGTCAGCGGGCCGCATTCCAGAAGAAACAGCCCGGCGTCCACTGCCGCGACGCGCGCGTTAAGCGCCCAGAGCGTGCCGAGCAGACCCCACGCACTCATCGCCAGCACGAGGCCCGGCATCGCAGCGGTGCCGAGCGCCGGCCTCACCGCGCGGTGATTCACCGCTAACCACCAGAGTGCAAACAACGGGCCGATCAAACCGGTAGGCGTTGGCGCCAGCGCAAACATCACGGGCATTGCAAACAAAAACAGCGACAGCCCGGCCGGGCGCAGCGCTGTGTTCGCGGGACTCTCGTTAGCGGGGAACAACGTGGCGATCTGCGAGGATTAAAGCGCGGGAGAGCGAGCGGGTAGTGTAGGAGAAAAGCGCCAGCGGTCTCCATCACGCATGCAACTTAAACCACTTTTGATTAGTCTTCGCCGCACTCATCAGACCGTATTGAACATCATGACTGAATCGAAATTCGCGTCGCTCGCCGTCGCGATGAAGTCGCCTGTGAATCTCTCCCTGCTACTGCTCACCGTGCTCGTTACTTTTGGTGGCGTGATGGTGATGGAAGTCCACGGCACGGCGGTGTTCTACGCCGCAATGGCGCGCCAAATGGTGGAGTCCGGCGACCTTCTGGCGCCCTTTCGCGGGGATACGGGTTATCTCCTGAAGCCCCCTCTCGCCTTCTGGTGGAGCGCGGCAAACACCCTAGTAATGGGCTATTCGAATC
>Ga0255126_1000633_pt1 | contig 14804 bp, 14 predicted proteins | sample Law_Miss_RepA_8d_FD_188556 | JGI IMG/M metagenome (GOLD analysis project Ga0255126, IMG submission 188556) | Freshwater microbial communities from St. Lawrence River, New York, United States - Law_Miss_RepA_8d | ecosystem: Environmental > Aquatic > Freshwater > River | place: USA: New York... | reverse complement strand
CTGTTCGTACTCGCGGTACCAGGTCTTGAGCGCGTTCTTCGTCGGATATCCCAGCTGACGGATGGTCAAGCCGATGCGCTTGCCCAACTTGACGTACAGCTGCACGGCTCGAAGCCGGTCCTCGTATGAATACATGAACTACCTCCAGGTAGTCCAAGAATTCGTCCGCATCCCCAAATCAACAGGCGAGGTCAGTTGGAAAAGCGCATGGAAAAGTCGACGGCGGTAACGTCTTTGACCAATCCACCCACCGAGATACGGTCCACACCAGTCTGTGCATAGGTCCGGATGTTCTTCAGGTTCACACCACCCGAAACCTCCAGACTGCAACTACCGCCGGCAATCGCTACGGCGCGACGCACCGACTCAAGAGGCATGTTGTCCAGCAACACCATCTTCACTCCGATGGTGAGGGCTTCGTCCAACTGAGCCAATGTCTCGACCTCAACTTGAATAAACTTGGCCTCGGGTGTCAAAGTTTGAGCCAAGCGGAACGCAGACGAAAGGCTTCCGGCCGCGTGGATGTGGTTTTCCTTGATCAGCACCGCATCGAACAAACCCATTCGATGGTTGTACCCACCACCGCACCTCACGGCATACTTTTCTGCTTGACGCAGACCGGGGATTGTCTTGCGCGTATCGAGCACTCTGGCAGAGGTGCCCTGCACTTGGTCGACAAATGCCGCCGTCTTGGTCGCAATGCCGCTAAGAAACTGAATGAAGTTCAAGCAGGTGCGCTCGGCAGTGAGCAGCTCTCGGGCGCCGCCAACGATCTCAAAGACCGGTTGCCCTGGTTCGCAACGCTCGCCCTCAGCTAAATGCCAAGTCGTAGTTGCATCTGGGGCAAGTTGGCGCAGTGTGGCCTCAACCCATGGTCGGCCGCAAATCGTGGCTGCCTCCCGGCAAATCACGACAGCGCGCGCCCTGATGTTAGCAGCCACAATGCCCGCAGAGAGGTCACCCAACCCTACGTCCTCGGACAGGGCTCGTTGAACGTCAGCTTCAATCTGGGTGGCGGGGATATCAAGTTCTATCATCGCGAACAGAGGAAGGAAAAAAGTCGGGTCAGGTACGGCGTCGCAAGACCACTGGCTTGCCGCCCAGCTTGGCCTTGCATATCCAGTGCGCAAGAGCCGAGTCCAAGTGGGTTGCATGGCCCGGGAACCAATCTTCGAGGGCAGCGCCAAGGCGCCGGCATGGAGCCACATCGCCGTCAAGCAGTTGCGCACGCACCTCGACTGCTGAGTTCAGAATCGCCGCATGTTCGTCCATATGACACTTTCGAGGCGGAAATCCGCTCTCTTCCATCCAACGATCCTCTTCGCCGAAGTGATTCGTCAAGTGGAGAATCATGGCGTCCAGCACCTCTAGCAGGATTGCGTCAGGTGCACGCTGCAGGTCACCAAGGCAAGCTATGAACTCCTCGTGGCGGTGGTCCATGGGCGGATAGCCCAGCAGTAACTCATCGCTCCAGGACAGGGCAACATGGTGGGCCACGGAATTAGGCAGGAGGGAGTTGCTCATTTGAATAGCAGCATCGTTGCCAGTACCGTCAGAAAGGCCAGCAGCAGCGCGCGAAAGCGCTTTTCGCTTAGCCGATAGCGGATCCTCTTTCCCAATGCAAGACCAAGCAACATGGGCACAACGGTGGCGCCTGACACCAACAACTCAAAGGCACCAAAGCGGCCATACCAAATCATGGCCGAATACATAAACACCGAACCAAAGAGGTAGATGAGGCTGATGCTGCCGATGAACTCCTCCCGTTTGAGCTTCAACGCCATCAGGTAGGTGATCAGGACCGGGCTGGTGAGAGAAGATACTCCGCCCAAGACACCGGCGGCGACACCGGCCAGCACGCTGGCTGCGGTCTCATAACGTGGGGCTATCCCTACGTTTGGCCGAGCAGCCATCAGCACAACAGAAACCAGGATCGCGCAGGCGAACATCACGTTCATCTGGTCGACCGAGAGACCGGAGGTCAACCGCACGGTGAGGACAACAGAGATCAATTGCGAGACGATAAGCCAACGAAATCGCTTTACGCTGTAAGCGGGCGAACCGCGCTCAATGGTCTGAACTGCGTTGGACCACAACACAGGGACAACCATCAGGCCAATAGCCTGGGCAGGAGGGACGAAAAGGGAGAGCATGGGCACGGCCAGCATGCCCATCCCAACACCCATCGCACCTTTGGCAATTGCCGCCGCCAAGACGATGACCGTTCCCGCCAACACAAGTACCCACCAATTGGCGGGCTGGAACTCAGTCATGCGGTGGACTATGGCGGGTAGCATCGGTGTGGCCAACCTCAGATGCTGTAACTTTCATACGTCGACGGGTGAAACAGCTCTGAGAGATCGACCTTGCGCGCAGATAGACCCTGAGCGTGGTGGTGATGCAGGAAGGCTTCAAGGGTTCGGGTGTTAGGAGCAACGCCATAGGACCAGAAATCTTCGCCCAGCAGTTCGCGTGCCGCTTTGAGCTGTTCCTCTACGAAGGGCAACGTGACCTTGGTAGCCGAGGTGTCGGCCAGCAGCTCAAGAGCACGGGCCTTGGACTCGCTGAAGGCCTTGAACAGCGCGGCTGGCAGCCAAGGGTGCTGCTGTGCTAACTCGTTGCGTACACCAACCACGTGCATGATGGGAAAGATGCCCTTGCGTGCGTAGTAGTCCTTCGCGGCCACTGTGGGGTCGTCGAACAGCCAGCCGATCTGCGGATTTTTCAGAGCGGCGCCGCTCGGCGGACGCGGTGCAATGAAGGCATCGATTTCTCCCTTGTCAAGCAGGTCGGATATCGTGCGACCTTCCGGCGCACTCGTGATGTCGATGCCGGGAGCCAGGTTCAGCTTGATCTTTTCCGGTCGCCCTGGTGTATCGATACCGCCGCGCACCCACTTAACGTCCTCGGGGCGGATGCCATAGTCGTCTTGCAGGATTGAGCGGGCCCAGACGATAGCGGTGAGCTGATATTCAGGAATACCAATGCGACAGCCTTTCAAATCTTCAGGACGCTTGATGCGGTCCTTACGCACGTAGATAGACGTGTGCCGAAACGCGCGCGAGAGAAAGACCGGAATTGCCACATAGGGACTGTCCCCTGCCGCATGTTTGACAAGATAGCTGGAGAAAGACAACTCGGTTACGTCGAAATCACGGTTACGCATAGCGCGGAAGAACATCTCCTCCGGGCTGAGCAGCATGTAGACAGGGTCACAGCCATCGATCTGAACGCGGCCGTCGAACAGGGCGCGATTGCGGTCGTAGTCGCCCATGGCGACGGAGATTTGCAGTTTGGACATGATTTGGTTTTTCAAAGGTCGATTTCGATCACCGAGCTCTTGGCGCGGGAGACGCAGATCATGATTTCTTTGTCATGTTGGTCTTCGTCCAGGACATAGTCGCGGTGATCTGCCACACCGGCCACGAGTCGGGTACGGCATGCACCGCAGGTACCGCTCTCGCATGAGCTGGGCACGAGAATGCGGGCCTCGCGCAGAGCATCGAGGATGGTTTTTCCGCAGGGCACGTCGATTAGCTGACCAGTCCTGCTGAGCTTGACTTTGAACGGGATGTCGACGTGCGAGGCGGACACTTCGCTGGTACCGAAATCCTCAAAATGCACTGTGCCGGCCGGGCGGCCACGTGAGAGATCCTTCACTGTGTCCATCAGACGGCGAGGACCGCAGCAGTAAATGTGGGCGTCAGCCGGGCAGGCCTGCATCGCAGCCACCAAATCGAAGCGCTGCGCTGGATCACCGTGGTTGTGGTGAACAGTGGCATGTGGCGCCAGATCGGCAGACTGGAGCTCGTCACAGTAGGCTGCAGAATCAGGCATCTGGGTGAGGTACAGCACCTTGAACGCGCGACCGCACTGCCTCAAGGCGCGTGCCATAGACAAGATAGGCGTGATGCCGATTCCTCCAGCAATCAACCAGTACGAAGGCGCATCCATCCCCAGAGGAAAGTAATTAGATGGCGGCGACACAGAGACGATGTCGCCCAAATGCACTTGATCCACCAGGCTGCGGGAGCCGCCCAAACCGTTGACCTCTCGCTTGACCGCAATGCGGTAGACGGCCATCTCACCTGGGTGGTTACACACGGAGTAACGCCGTGTGAGTCCATTGGGCGTGAGCAGCGTAATGTGAGAACCGGGTTCTGCGGGAGGCAAGGCTCCCCCAGTAGCTAACGCCAGCTCGAACTCATGGACGTCGACAGCGATGCACTTCTTGCTCACCACCTGCAGATTCATCCAGCCGTTGTGTCCAGTAGATGAGGTCGGGGCCGTCGCTTCGGCCAACACTTCATTGCTCATACGGAAACTGCTTTCTGTTCGTTCAAGGTCACCTCGATGCTCCTCTCCGAAGATTCGAGGGCAGCTAGACATACTTCCAAGTTAGCCATACCCCACAGCCCGTCGTGCATCGCCACTGCACGACCACGGATCGCATCGCTCCACTCGTCAAGCACAAGATCGCGAGGACTCCGGTCAGTAGGAAAACGGAGTTCCTCCAAGCCGTCGCAGTCGTAGACGTGAAGCCCCTCTGGCGACTGGCGAATGTCACCACCTTCACAGCTGACAAGAGTGATGCCGAAGAAGGGATGGAAAGGCGCTTGATCCGGGATTACCTTTCCGGCACGCGACTGCTTGGCTTGCAACTCGGCAACCGCATCACGCTCCCCCCCGCCCCCACGACGATGTACTCGCCAGCCTTGCTCGGGCGCCGGGAAGCCCCACTCTGACAAACCGCCGACGAGTTCGGTGGTCTGGAAGCCACCGTAGCCGTTGTAAACAGCGGTAGCCACTGCACCATTTTCGAAATCGAGAAAGACGCAGTGCGCACCAATGGCGCGCCGCTGACGGTCAAGGTCAAAGGCGCGAGCCCGTACACGACGAACTTCGCCACCGCACAACATCCTCAGGATATCGAACTGGTGCGAACCTTGTCGCAGCGTAACGCCCCCTCCCTGCCGTTCATCCAACTCATCAGGGCGACGCGGCCGGTAGATCCAATCGGTAAAACACCAGTTGTGAGCCATGCGAACTGAACCTAGGCGACCAGAGGCAATAACCTCGTACATCTTTCGAATAGGTAGGTCGTAACTATGGGAATGCCCCACCAGGAGAACAACGCCTTGTTCTCGCGCGGCCTGCACCATGGAGCGTGCGTCATTCAAGGTGATAGCCATTGGCTTCTCAACCAACACATGCAATCCCGACGCCATGGCCTCAAGTGCCTGGGTCGTGTGATATTCGGTTGGCGAGGCGATGCAGACAGCGTCAAGGCGTGGGCCCTTGGTCAAGAGCTGAGTCAACGTAGCATGGCCCGGTACACCGTATCTAGCCTCAGCCGCAGCACGGGCACCAACATTCGGTTCGACGAATGCCACGAGTTCGAATTCCGGATGTTTGGCAATCGCAGGGACGAACGCCAACCCGGCATTGCCCATTCCGAGCATGCCGATACGTAGGGGAAGGGGCATTTCTACTCTCCGTCGAGGCCTAGGTCTTCTTCGCCTTCAACCACCCGAGATGCGTCTCGGGTCAGGTTATCGATGACGGCCAGGAGAGTGCGACGAGTTGTCGCCAAGTCTTCACTAGATACGCCCTGACAGGCGATAGCGTTGACTTCCTCTGCACAGACAACGATGGCTGAGCGCAGTGCCACACCCTTAGGCGTGAGGAAAACACGGTTGTTCTTCTTGTTACCCGGCACCTTAAGGCGGAAGACATAACCCTGTGCTTCCATTCCTTTGAGAGCAGTAATGGTCGATGGTTCGGTCACGCCCGCCTGCTCACTTAGCTGACGCTGGGTGAGGCCGTCACCCCGCCACAAGATACGCAACAGAGTCCAATGGCTGTAGAGCACATCGTGCTGTTTCAGTCGGCGCGACAGGCTGCTGGAGGTGCACCGAAACGCCGTCTTGACCAAGTGGGCCAAGCGCTCGTCGTTAAGGACTCCGCGCCAATCGGCGGCAATGGCTTCCCTATCCCTGCAATTTTCTGGTGGAGACATGGCAATCAAATGGCTAGAAGCGAATACATCATGGATGGCAGCCGTCAGTCTTGACTGATACAGATGCATTTTTCGGGGTTGATCCTGACATGCAACGGCTCACCCACAAGAGTCTTGAGCGAAGGGTGTACACGCGCCATCAGGGAGCGGTCGCCGAGTTTGACCTGAAAGTCGATGAACTCGCCCAAGAACACCTTGGCGTCGACAATCGCAGGCAGAACGTTCTCGCCAACTGGTGGGATCTCGCTAAGCTCCACGTCCTCAGGTCGCACCGAGAGCAGCACTCGGGCACGCGCTCGCAGCTTCTCGTAGGAGGTGACACGCAGCACTCCGATCGGAGTCATAACGTCACATAAGTTGTCATCAATTGTGGCTAGGACTTCACCATCTATGAAGTTGGTCAGCCCCACGAAGTCGGCTACAAAGCGGTTGACAGGACGTTCGTAGATGTCGCGCGGTGAACCGATCTGTCGGATACGGCCTTCGCTCATCACCGCGATCTCGTGCGACAAAGCCAACGCCTCACTTTGATCGTGGGTGACATAAATAGTAGTGAGGCCAAGCTCCCGCTGCAGGCGCTTGAGTTCGAACCGCATGCGTTCACGCAGCTTTGCGTCAAGGTTGGAGAGCGGCTCGTCAAGCAACAACAACTCGGGCTCCATAGCCAACGCACGAGCTAGCGCAAGTCGCTGCTGCTGACCACCAGAAAGCATTGTCGCCTCTCGGTCGGCGAAGTTTTCCAGTCCCACCACGGTCAGCACTCGCATAACCTTGTCTTCAATCTCTCGGCGGCTGAACTTTTTTGAACCTACCTCGAGCGGAAACGCCGCGTTTTGGAACACATTCATGTGTGGCCAAATCGCGTACGACTGGAACACCATGCCGAAATTTCGCTTGTTGGGCGCAATGAAGACGCCGGTGCCCGAGCAATAGACCGGCTTGCCATTCACCGTTATCTTGCCCGACACCGGTTTCTCCAAGCCGGCAACCGAGCGCATGGTCGTGGTCTTGCCACAACCACTGGGTCCGAGTAGGGTAAATAGCTTTCCCCTGGGCACATCAATGGAGATGTCTTGCGCCGCCTTGACGATTCGCCCGTGGCTATCCTTGTATTGCGTGTTGAGATTTCTTACTTGCAGCATTTGTTTGTCTCCAATGGCTTGACGATCAGATTTCCTTAACCCCGAAGCGGCGTCCCACGTACTGTGCAAGAACGACGAGCAACAACAGGGCCAAGATGAACACCACGCCCAACGCGGACAGCTCCACAAACTGCCCGTTCTCCCAGAGCTCCCAAATCACGATGGCAATGACCTCGTTGCCCGGGCTGTACAAAAGAATAGAAGCCGAGAGCTCACGGATCGAGACGATGAAAACGTAGATCCAGCCGGCCAGCAGGCCCGGTTTGAGCAGGGGCAGAAGGATTCTGTAGAACATGGTTCCCCAGCTCGCGCCGCTCATCTGAGCTGACTCCTCCAGCTCCTTGTGAATCTGCAGCATTGAGGTGCTGTTGTAGCGCATGCCATAGGGCATGAACCGCGTCACGTAAACGATCAGCATGATCCACAGCGTGCCATAGACGCCGATGTTGAAGTTCAGGTAGAAAACCATTACCGCTAGGCCCAGCACCAGGCCAGGAAAGACAAGTGGAAGCGACGCCACGTTGTCTAGCAACCAGCGACCAGGCAGCTTGGTCTTGATCACGATCCAGCAAACTACAGAGGTCATCAGCATCACGATGGTGGCGCTGCCAAAGGCCAGTACCAGACTGTTCCAAACCGAGTTGGCGATCGTTGGGTGGTCCCACAAGAAACGATAGGCGTTCAAGCTCATATTGCGCGCCGCCTCCATGGTGGGCACGGCGTAGTAGCTCTGGAGCGATGACCACAGCAGCACGAGGAAGGGCAATAGGACGATCAGGGCGAAATACAGGATGAACACCGCCGCTGTAACGTAACGCCAGCTCCCCAAGTCAACCACCCGTGGGCGAAAACCCTTACCAGTAACGGTCGCGTACTTACTGCCTTTGCCGGTGAGCCGGGACTGCAGATAGATGCCCGCCGTGGTAATGAGGAGCAGCGTTGTGCCGTATGACGACGCCAATCCCACTTGGCTGGGGTATTGGTGCACGGCCTGGTAGATGGCAGAAGTCAACACCTGAGTACCCACGGGAATCCCCAAGAGGGCAGGCACCTCGAATGCCTCGATGGCGCGGACGAACAGGATCAGTACTGAGGCAAAGATCGCTGGCCAGGTCAGCTTTAGAGTCACGCGCCAGAAGATCTGTCCAATGCTGGCACCACTCATCAAAGCTGACTCCTCCAGCGAGGGATCCATCGACCGAAACGCAGCCGTCATCATCAGAAAAGCCATGGGCGAGTAGTGCAGACCCTCGACCCAGATCATTCCCCACAGTGAGTAGACGTTGACGAACACATGATCGGTGGAGAACCAACTCTGCAGCAGCATGTTGATTAGCCCAATCTTCGGGCTACCCAGCAGGATCCAGGAGATCGTGAACATGATGCCGGGAATGATCAACGGGATGATCGAGAGCGCGAAGAACAGCTTCTTGAATGGCGTGTTGGTACGCTCATTCATCCAGGCCAACATGCCCCCCACTCCGAAGGCGAACACCGCTGTGCCAAAAGCGAACACCAGCGAGTTGCCCAGTAGATGCAAGGTTTCGGTCGACCCATAGGCTCGTGCGTAGTTCCCCAACGTGAAGCGAGAGGCCTCTCCCGCAGTATCAGGCGTGAAGAAGCTTTGCCAGATCAAGAATCCGAGTGGCATCAGGGCCAGGTAAGCCACGGCCAGAAGGCAGGCACCAATCACCAGCCACTGCATATTCAGCGCCCCGCCCAACCTTTGCCAAGGTGAGACCCTGGCTTGGCGGACGCCGGCGGCGTTCAGCGAAGTGCTCATAGCTGTGGTCACTTGGCTTTCTTGACGATCATCTCGTCAAAGGTGGTCAACCAAGCGTTCTGCATGTCGATGGCCTTGCCAGGATCGATGTAGCGCAGGGCATCGTCGCGCAAGGGGTGGGCCAGCTTCTTGTGAGTTGTCACGTAGCTGAACTCTTGCAGAATCCGCTGCCCCTCTTCGCTAATGATGAAGTCGTAGAACAACAGGGCCGAGGCCGGATTCGGCGCCTTCTTCAGCATGGCCACCGTACTGGGTTGGGCGATCACGGGCTTGAGCGCGAGCCCCTTGATGGGCGCGCCCTTGGCTTTTAGCTGCTCAGGATTCCAGTTGTATACCGTCAGCGCCAACGGCACCTCGCCAGAGGCGACCATGGTGGTCAACAGCGAGTGCCCCTTGCGAGCTGAGATCCCATTGACCGCCACGATGTTTTTGAAGATCTCGCGGCCGCGCTCCTCACCTAACTCTTGCAGCAGAGTGCCGAACCAGCCGTGATTGTTGGCCTCAATGCCCAGGCGCCCTTTCCATTTGGGATCCTGCAGATCCTCGTAGCTCTTGGGTAGTTCGGCTTCCGTGACACGGTTGGTGTTGTAAGCCGCCGTCCAGACATCAAGGGTGACACCGACCCATTCACCGTGCGCCGGCGTCGCCTGTGGGATCAGGTCCGAACGCAACGGCGAGCGCACGACCTGAAGAAGCCTTTCTCGGTGGGCGGCCTCGTTCTCCGGCGCGTTGTTCTGAACAATATCCACTTCGAAACGATTACCACGCGCTTCTGTGATCACGCGCTGAAGAATGGCCTCGGAGCCCGCGCGCCAGGCACGGGTCTTGATGCCGTATTTCTTGGTGAATGCCGTCATCACGTTTGTAAGCGCGGGATACGTGTGATACACCGTGATCCCGCTTTCACCCTTGGCTACCTCCACCAGGCGAGCTTGACGATCAGGCCCCTGGTACAGGGCCAGTTCGCTTACGCCTTCCCGAGCTTGAGCTAGGGCACCTTGGGTACAGAGCACCACGAGGGTACCCACCACCACTCTCTTCAGAACACTCTTCATTGCTTTGTCTCCTTCATGATTGGTTCCACGCGGCATTCCCGAAGCAATCGGAAAAGGCTGGATAACTCGTCACTCACCTCTTCTGGCGGACAGCGCGTCGTCGCAGATACTCAAAGTTGATCGTGTACTGCTCCGTCTTGGTGATGGTGTCGTGCAACCGTTCAATGCAAGCTTGGTCGAACTCGGCACCTGCAGTACCGGCCGCATCGGCCAACAGTTGGATCTCGCATGCGTTCTCCAGCAAGATCGCGAGGATGGTTGACTCCTCAATGCTGGCGCCCACTACTGCCACGCCGTGATTTCTCATCAGCACGGCTTTATGGGGTCCCAGAGCCTTGGCTACGCCAGCGCCCATTTCAGGGGTTCGAATCAACTCGATGGTGTCGGTGTAAACCGGCAGTCCATCCAGAAATGCCACGCTGGGCTGGCTGATTGGTCGCATGGCCCGTCCCGTGGCGGAAAAGGCCACGGCGTGCGTTGGGTGCGTGTGGATCACGCTCATGACATCGGGGCGCGCCTTGTAAATCTCGGAGTGGATGTACACCTCACTGTGCTTTCGCCCACCTCCTCCAATCTTCTCCCCATCCAAGTTGCAGATCACGATGTTTTCATGGGTGATCTCATCGAAGCCGAAGCTATGCGGCTTCATATAGAAGTGAGTCGGATCGCCCGGAACACGCACTGAGACGTGACCGCGCGTGAGGTCACCCTGACCCGCTGCCTCGAGGATGAGCCCCGAGTCAATGAGTACCTGCCGAGCCTCCTCCGCGCTCAGGCTGCCCCTGGTCTTTGCCGGATTAGCCATGTTGGGCTCCCAGCGCGGCCTCAGTTGCATCCCGCTGCTTGGGGTTCTCGAACACACTGACAAGGTCCTGCGCGATAGGCGAGTACTTGGCGTGAGTGCGCAGCATGAAACTGGCGAAACCGTCGCTGTTGTGGTGCTTCTTCTTTTCGTTTGGCAGGTCGATGCAGGCATTGCGCGCAGGATCCCGAACGATGCCAATGGGGTCCTGTCCCTGCTGAATTTTCTTGATCTCGCGCCGAAGAATGCGGCGGTAGGTAGTGATGCCCTTGTCAGACGCACCCAGGTTCTCCATGGTGCGGTCTGCAATCGCGCCTTGGGTGATCCAGGCCATCATGTCCTGACCGTCCACGTTGTCCACGATAAATTCGCCGCGGTCATCCATGTAGGGCACATCGTAGGTGTGCACCTTATCCAGGAGACGCTGCGGGACAGACACGCCTTCGGGCGGCACATAGGCGTTGTACCAGAGGTGCAAGGTGTTCTCATCGTCCATCGGTACGCGGATCTGGAACGAAAAGTAGCGCGATTTCTCATCACCATTTCCCACTGCCAGCATGTTCGGGAACACCACCGGATGGCCAATGCGCCAGTCGTCGCCGTCCTCCGAATGTCCTTCCAGAAGGCGGTGCTTCGTGATACCGAACTCGAACTCACGGAAGTCGATCTTTACGTGGTGCGCGCTGATCGCGACCTTGATGCCCTCCTGTTCCTTGAGGAACTCGTAGTGATGCCCGTGCAGCCACTCGGTGTGAATCGGATCGAGTGAGTTTTCCATCACCTGAAGCCAGTTCACCGGCAACTCTGCGCGACCCAACATGCGGATCGTGCCTTTGGCAACGAAGCCATCAAAGCGCGGCAGCAGCGGCGCAGGCTTAGGCCCAAGATAGGCAAACAGCAGGCCACCCAACTCTTGCACCGGGTAAGCATCGATCGCGACCTTCTCGCGGAATGCACAGTTGTCCACCTCGTTAGGCTGCTCAATGCACTTGCCAGCGACATCGAACTGCCAACCGTGATAGGGGCAGCGGATCCCTTCGGCCGTCGGGATGCCATGAAGGAACGAGGCACGCCGGTGCGGACATTGCTCTGCAATCAAACCCAGTTCGCCCTGGCGGTTGCGAAACAGCACCAAGCTCTCGCCCAGCAGTCGCACTGACTTCGTCCACTTTCCATCCATGTCCGCCACCGCGCAGATCGGATGCCAGTACCGCCGCATCAACTCACCCATCGGGGTGCCCTTGCCCACCTGGGTCAAAAACTGATTGCCTTCAGCCGTTTCCATCGCTCATCTCCTATCAATTGGTGTGTAGAAAAACAATTTTTACTTAGGTAGCTATCTATTTCTTGGCGGCAGTTTACGGCGAGTTATAGCCCATAACAACAGCATTTTTTAGGTGTTTTCCCTAATATTTTTGGTGATATCTGGTATTTTTACTTAGATATCAAATTTAGATCTTCTGCCTAAAATGCGCGCGCCCTCTGCATGTCGTGGAGGGCGGGGGCCATGAGGCGCCTCGACCGAACCAAAAGGAGATTTCCCCTATGAAAAAGAGCTTGATGGCTCTGGCCGCTCTTGCCTGTACTGGCAGCGCTATGGCGCAGACTGACGCCACCCTCTACGGCCGCATTGATGCCTCTCTGGGAGCAACGAAGCTCAACGGCGTGAGCACCACGCAGCTCTACAACGGCAACCTCACCAACAGTCGCTGGGGCATTCGCGGAAGCGAAGATTTGGGAGGAGGACTCAAGGCCAGTTTCCAACTTGAGACTGCATTCAACGCAGACGACGGCGTCGGTTCAGCAGGCTTTTCTCGCCAGTCCTGGATCGGCCTGGGTGGCGGCTTCGGCTTGGTCCGCATGGGCAAAGCCGACAGCATCTACAAGGACATCTTCGACCTTGGTAACACCTACAACATTTCCGCCGACTCGCAGTTCAACTCTGCCGTGGAGGCATACCGCGCAGGTCTTGGCGCCTACGTCGCCCGTCCAAACAACCAGATCCGTTATGACTCGCCCAACTTTGGCGGATTCAGCGCCGGGCTAACTTATTCACTTGATGAGGAGGTAGCCGGCACACCGAAGGTGAGCGCGATTGGCGCGCGCTATCGCACCGGAAACCTAGACGTAGGCATCGCCTACCAGGACGAAGACCAGTTGGTAAAGGCGAATGACCGCGAACACACCACCGTCGGCGCCACCTACAACTTCGGCTCCGTGCGCCTCTCTGCTCAGTACCAGAAAGTTCAGGCAGGTGACAACCGAAAAGACAACGAGATGGCATTTGGGGTGAACGTTCCCCTGGGTAACCTGGAACTGACCGCCGGCTACTCCCGCAGCAAAGCCAAGAACGCTGCGGGCGCCGCCAGTAGCAAAGGCGCGGCCTTCGCCCTCGCAGCAACTTACGCTCTGTCCAAGCGCACGCGCGTATACGGTGGATATCTGGACGGAGAAACCGAGAACGCTGCGGGCGTGGCCACCCGCGACTACCGTCTGTACGCTGTGGGCATCCGCCACGATTTCTGACCAACCGTCACACCCCAAGGTTTCAAGCCTGCAGCGCCTATCGGGCCTGCAGGCTTTTTTTCTATGCCTCTGACTTGGGCGTGTCCGAATTTTTGTGTAAACGGGTCGGACTTCAATTGACGGAGATGCGGTCTCCGAACTGAATGGTAAAGCGGGTCAGGGCAGCCTTCCATTCTCGGATGGGCACCCGAAGGCGAGATACCGCTGGCCCAGGCGGTGACTTACCTCGCTCTGCCCCCCAAGTCGAATGCCGCCTATGCCGCCTGGGATCAGGCCAAGGCATTCGTCAAGCGCAGCGGTTCCCAGCCAGTGCCACTTCATCTTCGCAATGCGCCGACGAAGCTGATGAAGCAGATGGGATATCACGAAGGCTACCGCTACGCGCATGATGAGCCCAACGGCTATGCCGCTGGGCAAACCTATTTTCCCGAGGGCGTGGCGCGGCCGCGCTGGTACCAGCCAACGGACAGGGGCGTCGAGCGAAGGCTGGGAGAAAGGCTTACTTGGCTGCGCTCGCTCGATGACGCGACGCCGCCAAGCCCGGACGCTTGACCGACATCCCCCCCGAAATCGACCCATCGCTACCTCACGAACTACAGGATAAGAACATGCCGGACGCTTCTCTCGGTGAATCCTCTGCGAATATCAGACGGAGACAAGTTGCCCGCTATCTACGCACTGAGTCTGGCGCTGCGGTGCTGCTGGTGATCGTCACGGTCGTGGCGCTGGCGTGGGCGAACTCGCCGCTATCCGATGCCTATTTCGAGTTGTGGCACCTGGACGTCGGGTTTGACTTCGGGCCGCTGGGCCTGCACATGGACCTGCATCACTGGGTCAACGACGGCCTGATGGTCGTCTTCTTCTTCCTGATCGGCCTGGAGGTGCGTCAGGAGTTCGCCCACGGATCGCTCCGGGATCGCAGCCGTGCCGGTCTCGCCCTGATCGCGGGGGTCGCGGGTGTTGTGCTTCCCGCTCTGGTGTACGTCCTGCTCGTGGGGCTGGCCGGAGGTCAGGGCCTGCACGGGTGGGGTGCGGTGGTCGGCACCGATACGGCGTTCATGCTGGGCACCCTGGCGATCGTCGGTCCGCGGCTGTCCGGTCAATTGCGTGTGTTCCTGCTCACCCTGACCGTGGTCGATGACTTCCTCGCCGTGTCCATCATCGGCATCGTCTATAGCGAGGAGATCCGGGTCGTCCCGTTGCTGATCGCCCTTGCCAGTCTCGTCGGGTTGTGGTTGCTGGGGCGCACCCGCCAGTGGCGGGCAATGCCGTATGTGCTGATCGTGATCGTGCTGTGGCTCGCAACCGTGTATTCCGGCATCCATGCCTCCCTCGCCGGGATGGCCGCGGGGCTGCTGATCCCCGCCTATGCGACGCAACGTCACGGGGTCGTTGCGGCAAGACAGTTGTTCCGTGACTTCTGGCAGTCTCCGAGTGCCGCATCGGCTCGCGCGGTGGACTGCGGGCTGTCCCAGGG
>Ga0255126_1000632_pt1 | contig 14826 bp, 7 predicted proteins | sample Law_Miss_RepA_8d_FD_188556 | JGI IMG/M metagenome (GOLD analysis project Ga0255126, IMG submission 188556) | Freshwater microbial communities from St. Lawrence River, New York, United States - Law_Miss_RepA_8d | ecosystem: Environmental > Aquatic > Freshwater > River | place: USA: New York... | reverse complement strand
TTCGCTGAAAGTGAACCTGCTGCCCCCCGAAATTCGCTTTGAGCGCATGATTCGCGCCAAGAAGCCGATGGCGGCAGCGGCTGCGGCCCTACTGCTTTTGGGTCTGGGCGGTATGGCATGGCGCAACTATGTTGTGGCCAAGCCCTTTATTGACCCAAATGTGGGCAAGGAAGTCGAGGTTGCCAAAACCGCCAAGAAAACCGTGGATAGTGGCAAATCCAACTACGACAATGCGGTAAAGGCCACCGATGACGAGAAGCGCAAGGTGGAAAGCAGTGTTGCCGGCCAGCAGGAGCGCCTGAACTGGCTGGAGCTTTACACCTTCCTCAACGAGGCGCTTCCCCATGCAGACGGCAGCAACCTTTACAGTGCCGATGGTAAGCCCTACTTCGAGGGTTGGCGCGTGCCTTGGATGGAATGGGAAAAAGAAATTCAGGCAGCAGCCCCCGCCATTCAGGCCAAGCTGAAAAAAGACCGCGAACAATTGGCCACCGAGTGGTCGGCCCAATTCAAGGTGCAGCCGCAGCAACTGGTTTTGTTACCGCTGACGACCAATCCTTTGCCCGACCAAAAACTGGAAACCGTGCACGACCAATACACCCGTGCCAAGGCCGCCAAGCAGGACTTTTTCCGGCCGGTGCGCGGTAGCCAGGCTTATGACATGTATGCCAACCAGCGCGGTCTGGTTCGCGAATCTGCCAAAGGGAGCAGTCTTCCAGCCGGCATTGCCGATCTGCCCCAGGTGAATATTGAGGCGGTGAATTGCCGTTACACCGACAAACTCGATGCGTTTTGGACTGCGGTTAAAGCCGACCCGGCGTTTAAGAATAGCATGAACGACCGGGTCAAGCCGGTGGATCACCTGAAAACCGCGCCCGAAGGGGCCGGTTGGGTGGTGGAGTTGCGTGGCTACACTTTCCATTGGGATGCCCAAAACTTCCTGAACAAGACCCTGTTGGAAAATTTGGCCACGCATGGGATTCGGCCCAAAGTGGTTTCGGTCACGCCTGCCCAATTGGCCCAGGCGAAAGCTGCTCCTCCTGTGGCAGCAATGGTTGCCACACCCACACCTTCGCCTGTGGGCACTCCTGTCCCCATGCCCGACACGACAAAGCCCATGGTTGCAGGTCAGCCCATGGGTGAAGTGGCTGCTGCTGGCGCCGAAAGTGCTCCCGCCGGCCCTCCGCCCAATGCAGGTCCGGTGGTCAACCGGGTCAGCCATGTGATGTTGTTCAAGTATGAAATTCAAAACACTTCGGATCGCCAAAGTCTGTCGTTGGTAACTGCTAGCAACCTTGCGGCCCTCATGGGCGGTGGCGGTGGTGCGGGTGGTGCAGGTGGAGGCATGGCCGCCATGATGGGCAAGTCCATGATGATGGGTGGTGCCCCTAGCCCAGGAGGCGAAGGTGGCGGTGGTGAAGGCGGCGGCGGTGCTGCTGGAAGCAAGCGGGATGCTTGGGTTTCGATTGGTGGAACCGGAGCGGCTTCTTCTGGCACTGGTGCGGGTGGTTTGGGTGCTGGCGGCCCTGGCGGTGCCATGGGCGAAGGTGGCCCGGGTGGACCTGGTGGTGGTGGTCCCAAAGGCTTGGGCGGAAAAGCAGGTATGCCTGGCATGGGCGGTATGCCTGGCATGGGTGGCATGCCTGGTGGCCCGGCGGGTGCTGGCTCCAACGACCGCCGAACCGAGTTTGTGATATTCCTTGTCTGGCGCGAACCCACCCCTTCTGACAGCTTGCGCCACATGCTGGACGCGTCTGCTGAAGGCGGAGCGGCGGCAGCAGAGGCCGCCCCTAGTGGCGAGTCTGCCAAACTGTATTCTGAAAAGGCTGATCCGGCAGCGATCCGAATGGACAGGCCCCTTCCCCTTCAGCCCCGGAAGGCTGGTTTGCCAACAGCACAGGAACCGCCACCCCCGGTGGTGGAAAAAGCGCCTGAAGCTGCCCCCATGGGTGATCCTGCGGCGGGAGCCGACGTGGCGGTGCCCCCGATGGGTGTCACACCCATGCCCATGCCAGGAAGCCCAATGCCGGTGGGGGGAACCCAGCCAGTGGCTCCCATGCCAGGGGCTCCAGCTCCGGCAACAGCGCCATTAACTCCGGCTGCGCCCGCTGCCCCAGCAGGTGGCCCCGCTGACAAGCCTGCCGCCCCACGGCCCTAAGCAAAAACACACAACCACCTACCGGAGTTCTAAATCATGGCCGCAAAATTTGATGTGCAGGTGTTGAAGAAAAACCTATTTTGGATCCTGCTCGGGGTAGCCGCCCTTTTCGAGCTGATTCTTCTGGTTATTTTGCCACTCAGCGATCCAGGTGCTGAAAAGCGCAAGGATTATGAGGAAACGCTCAAAACCACCAAGGGATTGACCAGTGGCTGGAAGAACGAGAAGTTCTTGCCAGCATGGGATGTTCGCAAGACCGAGTACGAGAAAGAGAAGAATTCCACCTGGGCCAAGGCATGGAACCCTCAGGGCGGTGATTCGGCCAACACGATTTATTACAGCCCTCCCGGCATGAAGCAGTTGATTTACCCAACCGATGAGATCACTGGGCCCATTCGCACCGATTACAAGAACAAATATTACGCTGGCCAGTTCAAGAACTTTGAAGCTGAAATTCAAAATCCCGAATACCGCCTCTCCGCAAAAAATCCACAGGATTGGCGCATTTTGCAAGGGCCCACACCCATCTCTTTTGGGTCTGGTAGTGGCGGAAGTGCAGGTGGTGGTGGTGGTGGTGGTGACGGCATGATGGGCATGGGCGGCAAGCCCGGCGGCGGCCCAGGTGGGGGCGGTGGCCTTGCAGGCGGACCCGGTGGCCCAGGAGGTGCTGGCGCAGCCGCACCAACCAGCGGCCCTGGCTTGCGTGGCCTGCTGGAGGAGGTTCCCTCCTTCACGCTAGATCCAAACCGCGAAGAAATTTGGATCTTGCAGGAAGATATTTCTATTCGTCGCGAGGTGGTGCGCCTGTTTCGCGAGACGGTTGCTGAAATTGGCAACATGCGGCGTGTCGATTCACCCTCCAACGAGCCCAAAGCTGTAGTGGTATCTAATGCTTATTGGAAGGTGAAGCTGGTTGCGGGTACCCAGGGCCGTATTGACCAATTGAGCACCATTGAAAATGTTCACGCGCAGCACCGGCCACAGGCGCTATATGACAAAGCCGCTGGCTGGACTACCCGGTTTGAAATTGCCCAGCCAACCCCCAGCGGTCAGGTGAACCGGGTCGAAATCAAACTGGAGGGCGATCCCGTGATGTACCAGCAGGTGCGTTCGTTCAAGGATTTCCCTCCCATGAATATTGGCACCATCGACCTGTCGAAGCCTTTTGCCATGGTGCAGTTGTTCGACCCGTCCAATTGCCCCATTCGGCGCCTTGAAAAAGTGGCCATGGGCCGCAAAGGGCAATCGCATCGCACTATGGAAGCCGAGTTGAAGGCCCGCAACACCCTGCCCGCTGAAAAGCCGGCAGAGGGTGAAGCTGATGCAGCGGCGGCCGGTGGTGGTGATGGCATGATGGGTGGAATGCCCGGCGGTGGCGACAAAATGGCCGGGATGATGATGGGCGGCGGCCCGGGTGGCCCGGGTGGTGGTGCACCTGTGGGTGATCTGACCCAAAACAACAAGATTGATCGGGCCCGCTACATAGTTTCAAACGAACTTTGTCGCCATCTACCTGTGGGCATCAATGTGGTGGTTGATCAAACTGAAGTCCCCACGGTGCTGACAGCTATTGCCAATTCCCGCATGCGCATGCAGATCACCCAAGTCGATTGGGTGCACAAGGCAGGCGTTGGCGGAGCTGATGGTCCAATGGGTGGCATGCCGGGCATGGGTGCCATGGGCGGTATGCCGGGCATGGGTGCTGCAAAACCAGGTGGAATGGGTGGCGGCCCTGGTGGCCCTTCCGGTTTTCCGGGTAGTGCTCCAGGTTTACCGGGAATGGGTGGCCCTCCAGGCAGTCCTGCGGGTATGCCGGGGGCTGGTGCGGGTGAAGGTGGCAGTTCGGCGATGGGTGCCGGCCCCAGTTCCCAACCAGCCCAGTTGGTGGATTTAGCTGTCTATGCCATCGCCTCGCTGTATGAGCGCTACCCGCCTAGGCCACCAAGTGCCGATGGTTCGGGTGGAGCAGCGCCAGCCGCTGCTGCGGCGCCCGCGGGTGGTATCTGACAATGCGGGGCGGCATTAGCTGCCCCAAAAAACACCTGCCTGATTGGTTACTCCAACAGGCTGGAGCGAACGGAACAGCAAGCGTGACGGTTGGGTGGAGGTGATTGCCATGAAGATGAACCTCAAGGGCTTCGATTTCAAGAATTTTTTCATCGAGCATGGTGAGAAAGTTGGCTTGGGTGTGGCCGGCGGTTTGGCGGGGCTATTGCTCCTGCTGACAATCATTGGTTTCATTTCGGCCGATTCGCCGGATGCCAAGAAAACCGAGATGGGCAAAGAGCACGCCCGGGTTAGCAGTGCTTTCAAATCGGCCGAGCCGGGTGACAGTGACAAGCCTCCGGTGCTCTCAGCCAAAATCGAATATGCCGAACTGAAGAAGATTCCAGGCGCTGCCTATTTGGGCGACCCGTACTTCACCGATGATGCTGTCGCTCCGCCCAAGCGGCAGATGCCGAGGGTTTTGCAGGTATCTGACGATGCCAATGGTGCGGTTGCCCTGCTGCCTGTGAAATCTTTGGTGGTTAGCTTGGACGAAAAGGCCAAAGACCGCGTGAAGATTCTAGTGCTGAAAGACTATAAGGGTGGCAACAGTATGGCTGCCGGGGGCAAAGGTGGCTTGGGCGGCATGCCTGGCGGCGGTATGGGCGGCATGCCTGGCGGGTTTGGCGGCATGCCTGGTGGTGGCCCTGGCGGAATGGGTGGCATGCCAGGTGGTGGTGGCCTTGGTGGTTTTAAGCCAGGTGGGGCTGCGGGCGCTGGTGGTGTGGCCGGGGCAGGCGGCGTTGGCGCTGGGGTTCCAGGGCCTGGCCAGCGATTGGGTGTATTTGGCGTGGTTCGTGGACAGAATTTGCGGAAAGAATCACCCCTTACGCGCTTAGGGGAAGACACCCGACAGGTCTATCAAGCCGACTGGGTGAGCGAAGAAGAATTTGAGACCGGTAAATACCAACCGGCCATGGATGTGAAGGCGGCCCGGGTTGCCATGCTGGTAGCCACCTTCCCCATGAGCGAACAGATCAAGGAATATTCCGAGAAACTTCGTTTACCTGAGGGAACTACAGACCCAACAGGAATACCCTATTTTCGCGGTGTGGAAGTTCAGCGGGCCGAGCGCAAAGACGACGGTACCTTCACAGAATTCAAAACGGTCGAGGCACGCAAGGAGTACGACAAGATCCGCAATCTGGCCTACAACCAGTTTGAGCCGGAAGACGATGCCTTGGTGGATATGATTCAGTTCCAAAACACCCTCTCAGGGGCGACGGTAACTCCATTATTCTGGAAGCGGCCAAAGGGAGTGTTTGACAACCTTTATCCCTCCATGGAAAAGAAATTGGCCCGGGTAACGCAACGCCTTGCCCAAGCTGAAACTAACAAGCTGCTTGCCGAGCAACGCAAGCGTCGTCGCAGCCTTCTTGACCGCAGCGAGGAAGATGTCACCGCCATGGGTGGATCCGGTGCTGGCGGTGGTGGTGCCCCCGGTATGGGTGGCCCCGGCATGGGCGGTGGCATGGGAATGGGCAAAGCTGGCATGGGCGGCGGTGGATTCCCAGGCAGTGCCCCAGGTGGTGCCCCTGGAATGGGTGGCCCCGGCATGGGCGGTGGCGGCATGGGAATGGGCAAAGCCGGCATGGGTGGCGGCATGGGCATGGGCATGGGCATGGGTGGCATGCCAGGCCAAGGCGGTGCCAGCTCGCTTGCTGACCTGCCACCTGCCGACGATGTGCTCGTGCGTGTGATGGACTACACCGTTGAAAGCGGCAAAACCTACAAATACCGCATGCGGGTTGTGCTGCAAAATCCAAACTACCTGAGACCAGATGTGGCTCTGGAAAGCTATGCCAAGGCTATTGAGTTTACGGGTGATGACACCTCGTGGCGCGAGCTCCCGCCCATCAATTCCCCTTCCGAGCATATTTATTATGTGGCCGCTCCGGTTGTGGCGGACAATAGTAATAACGCCTCCATGGAGGTGCACCAGTGGGTGGAGAAGGCCACCGTGGGGGGTACCGAGCCTGTGGAAGTAGGCCAGTGGGTGGTTATTCCCCGGTTGAAGGTACGCAAGGGCGACTATGTGGGCGGGCCACCCGTTCCGGTTAGTGGCGTGCCCACTTGGAGCCGAGCGGTGCATGGCCTGAGCTATTTGCACCAAAACAACTCCAAAGACCGTATCACGAACCGGCCCACCGTCAACCTGCCTCTGGGCCCAGGCGCGGGTAAGGACCTGCTGCTGGCCGAGGTGGAAGGGCCCTACTTCAGCCACGAGCGGGTTATCCGCAAGGGCGAGCAGGTTCGCACCGAAAAGATTGAAGAACCCAAACGGTCTGGTATCACCGGGGCAGGAGATGCGGAAAAGGCCCTTTCAGGCACCTGGACCGAACTGGCTTTTCTCACTCCCGAGGGCAAGCTGATTGTGCGCAATAGTGCCCAAGACGAAACCAGCGAGGCCCGCAAGGAATCGGGAAAACTGTACCAAGACCATCTGAAGGAAGTTTCCGCCAGCATTCGCAACTCAGGCGCAGCAGGCGCCCCAGGGGCTGGCAGTGGCATTCCAGGTGGCGCTGGTGGAGCAGGTGCCGGTGGTGGCGATGGCGATCGTTAGTGATTATGGCTGCTTTTGATCAAACATTATCGTAGCGTCAGCGTAACAAGTGAACAAACTCCATGTGGCGGGGCGGGGTTGACCCGCCCCGCCACATTCCTTTAACTGTAGATGCTTCTCTCCTGTTTTAGTACCTCTCTCCCACATATTTGGAGGAGGCTATCATGTCGCAAGATTCCCATGGGGCTTTCCTGCCTGTCAATCCGCTGGATGAATTGGCCCGATTTTTCGCTGGACTGACCGAACATACCTTTTTGCAGGAATTTGGCCTCGGTGAAACACCGGTGGTGGATTATCTGTCGGGTCTGCTGGCGCGGTTTTTTAGCATGAAAGCCATCCAAAGACTGCATGTAAAAGATCGCTCAAACGATGGTGATGAGCTGCAGGCAGTCTTGGCTGTTGCCGACGAATTGCCCGAGGGTATCGCGCGGGGCGAGGTGTATCGCCATGCGGGTGACTTGGCACTTTATTGGACTGGACTGTTTCCCGAAGGGTTGCGACGCATGGGCCACCGCCGTGGTCGGGATGCGCTGCTCGATTACACGGTGGAGGGCAAGCGTAGCTACTTGATGGCAAGCCATCTGGAAAAAACGACCGAACCTGGACAAGCCGAGGTGCTGCGTCGGCTTGCGGATGATTTCGAGCTGTTCGCCCTGGGACTGAACAAGGTGCGCAGGGAATGGGAGCGGCTGCCAGCGGACCTTGGATGAGGCTAAACCATTGAACCGATTGATCCCATGTCTATTGACCGCATGCGCCCTGGTAGCCGGCTGCGCTGACTCCACCGACCCAGGTCGAGGCCAACGAACCCCCCGGGAGCAGACACCACCGCCGGCAGAGGAACCCAGTGATAGCCCACTGGTGCTGTGGGAATACCCTTCGCTGCCCTATTCCGCCCAGCACATGGAATATTTGCGCTTGCTCCAGTCGGAGTTGGGAGTGAGCACGGCGGTGATGGAACTGCCCGCTGGTAAAAAGGACGCCACCTTCCGCGCCGAGGTGAACAGGTACAACGAGCAAGCTCGCCAGCGCATCGAAACCCAACACGGCCAAGGGGTTTTGGGTCGCATCCGACAGAAGGCGATGGATAACTGGGAAGCGAAAGTAAAGACTGCGCGGGAAAAGGCGGCGGAACTTTCCAATCCACCGCCGGGCAAATGACACCACCACCACAGGGATAGCCCTAAAGGCAATTCGAGAGAAGATCCCATGGCAACGCTGTTTCAAATCCGCCATCCTCTCTCGATTTGTATGGCACTTTTGACCCTTCCCATCCTTTTATTCCCTAGCGGATGTGGGTCCCAAAAACTGGTTCCCCAACCAAATGCAACCGAACTGGCCGAAATGAAGTCACTGAGCAAAGCTGGCCTGGAGGCATTCAAGAAAGGCAATTTAGAGGAGGCGGACCAGCTATCTGGACAGGTGCTGGAAATGGCTGAAAGGCTACTCCCCGGCCAATCCAAGGAATTGGCCCTGATTCGACTAAATCGCGCGCTGGTTCTCCATTCCCGGCAACAATTTGAGGCCTCAGCTTCAGAGGCGGCCAAAGCTGCCCAGGCCCTGAAGGACCAGCCGGATGAATTCCGGGGATATGCCCAGGCTCTCGGACTATATGGTGGCAGCCTGGTCCGTCTTGGAAAAGTCGAGGAGTCGGTACCCGTGCTCCAGGAAGCGGTCAGGGGATATGAAAAATCGGGTGAACTTTTCACTGTAAGCGGCCTGAGTGTCGTGGCAGCTTTAGGATGTCAGCTTTATCTTTTAGACAAATACGATGAGGCCACCAAATATGTCACCCAGACCCGGGAAATCTGCGACAATCCGCACGCCAAGGTACCCATGACGAAACGCCTGGATGTTCTGGCCCGTTTCGGTGAGACAGCACTTGGGAAAAAGCAATGGGGGTTGGCGCTAGAGCAATACCAGTACGCGCTGGCGTTCGGCAAGAAGCACAATCTTGGTTTTTTCGAGTTGATAACCATTCAGGGTGGTATCGCCAAGGCGCGGGAAAACATTCCCGCGCCCAAGTAAGGGCCCTACCGTCAATCCACCGCGTCCGGGTCCTCCAGGTCGGTCATGCTCCGCTTGAGCGCCTCCACCTCGGAACGCAGACGGCGGATTTCCGCTTGCAAGGATCCGGAATCCGTCTTGGTGTTCAGGTGGCGCAGGGTCTTTTCCGCGGTCCGGCGCACCGCGTTGTCCGGATCATCGCTGACCGCAAGCTCCAAGCGGGCGAGGGCCGGCCGAGCCTTCTCGCCCAGGCCGTCCAGGGCCAAGGCGGCGCCGCGGCGGATCTGCGGTTTCTCGCCATCCAGCCGCGCCATCAGCATTTCCACGATTCGCTTGCGGTTCTCCGCTGAAACGGCCGGTTTGTCGGCCAGCGAACCCGAGGCGCGCATGGCGGCCAGTCGGGCGGACCTGGGTTTCCCCTGGGCGGTCCAGGCAAGCAGCGTGTCCACCGCGTCGTTTTGGCCTGACTCCGCCAGCGCTTCCAAGGCGGCGCTGCGCAAAACCTCACCATGGGATTCGCGGCCCAGGTATTTTGCAGCCAGCGCTGCAGCGGGTGCCCCACCCACACGGGCATAGGCCAGCAGGGCACCTGCCTCCACCGAGGCGGAAGGGTCACCCTGGTCAAGGATCTTTTTAAGTGTTGTTTTCACCTCCTCGTCACCCTTTTTGTGGCCAATGGCATCCACAGCGGCCCTGCGTACCTTGGCTTCCGGGTTGGTAACCGCCGCAAGCAGCCGTTTCAGAGTTGGGGAATCCTTTTGTCTACCCAAAGCCTGGGTTGCCTCAACGGCCAACCCGGGCACCTTTTCCCTGGCCACAATGGCGGCCAAGGCTTCCGATTGGTCGGTAAGCTTGCCCAGCGCGGCGATGGCGGTTGCCCGCCCATGCACACCACCCTTTTCAGCCAAGGTGATCCATTGTTTGGGCTCACGCTTTTCGGTCCATTTGGCTAGCAGCGTGAAGGCCGGGTCGATTTCCCAGGTTGCGGGGGCCTGGTCGAGCTTGATGCGAGTTGTCGCCTTGCGTTCAGCCAAGGGAATCAATTCCATTTGGCGTTGGCCATTTTCCAGCAAAAGCTCAACGGGCACACGCAGGTCGTAGGGCTCGTTCTTTTGGGTTTGTTCCAACTTGATTTCCAGAGTGCGGGTCTCGGCGTTGTAGGTCACATCCGCCTTTAGTTCGGGATGACCGCCACGCTCCAAAAACTCGGTGAAGAACCGTTCCAGATCCAAACCACTGGTTTCTTCAAGCACCCTGCGGAAGTCGGCGGTTTCGGCGCTTTTGAAACGGTAGCGCTCGGCCCAGGCGCGCACGCCTTTCCAAAAGACTTCATCACCCAGTTTGGAGCGCAGCATTTGCAGCATCCAGGCACCTTTCGGATAGGCGCGGTTGTCGAACATGTCGCGGGGGTCGCCATAGCGCCTGTCCACCACGGGTCGGCTGTCGCCTTCCATTGCGGCGCGCATCTTGCGCAATAGGTCATAGCGGGCCTTGTCTTGGCCTTCTTTGTGTTCCGACCAAATCACTTCCGAAAACGAGGCGAAACCCTCGTTCAGCCAAAGATGGGCCCAATCCCGGCAAGTGACCAGATCACCCCACCATTGGTGGGCTAATTCGTGCGCGATGAGGCCATCGGGGTCATAATCCAACAGGGCCCGCTCGTCGACTAAAACCCGGTCATTCAGGGTGGTGGCCGAGGTGTTCTCCATCCCGCCCGATGTAAACTGCTCCACTACCACCTGGGCGTATTTCTCCCACGGATAGCGGGTGCCGAACCGACGCTGGAAAACTTCCATCATCTCGCGGGTTCGGCCGAATGTTTTCGCCACATCTCCTTTGGCGCCCTTGGGCACATAGTAAAGCAGGGGGATGTCGCCAGCCTTTTCTTGGGTCACATCAAACTTGCCGGCCACCAAGGTGACCAGATAGCTCGGGTGCGGGTTTTCCTGCTTCCAATGAAAGGTGGTGGTGTTGTCAGCGTTATCCTGACGGGCCACCAGCCTGCCATTGGAAAGCACCTCGAACCCCTTTTCCACCGTGGCGACCAGCTCACTTGTCTGGCGTGCCACCGGGTGGTCAAGGCACGGAATCCAGTGCCGGTTGCCGTTCGACTCGCCTTGGCTCCACACCATCAGCGGGGTCTCGTTATCACCCGGGCCTGGGCCAAAGAAAAACAGACCATCTTTGGGGTTTTTTACGGTGTAGTCGACCATCAGGTTCCCGCGGGTGCCGGCCTTGAAGCCGCCTGCGGGGGTGAGAGTGAGTTTGCCTTTCTCGTGGCGAAAGGGCAGGGTGGTTGCCTGCATCGCCCCCTCGCCTTGCCATTGGCAGCCGGTCACCTGAAAGTTCACCGCATCGAGAGCGATGGTTTGCGCATCGCGCAGCACGGTTGCTGACAGTGTCGCCAGCGATTGAACTGCCTTGCCGGGCAGGTCAATCTTCAGGTTCAGCTTCAGGTGGCTGATGTCCACCGGCCTATCGGGCGCGGTTTTTAGCGACTGAGCGGCGGCAGGCGCGGCCAAGGCAATACCGGCAAACAATGCCGGCAACAGACGGCTAAATCGGGCAAGAAACATGGGTTTCTCCACTGGGAGTCTGGTCACGAGAGGATTGGGAAGCTTAGCTGTGGCTTTCTTCCCGGGGAGGTTCGGGCAGGAAAAAACTCAGCAACAGGCCAATGGCAAATACCACCGTGCCCACAATCCCCGCCGCAATGGTCACCTTCTCAAAGGTGTTCAGAGCGGCCAGATTTGGAGATAAGAGGCCCAAATTGGGGGCCAGAATATTGGTGGTGAGCAAAGCAGCCGAGGTGCCAAACATACGGCCGCCAATGTTGGTGGCGAAGCTGCCACCTGTGCCGCGCAAATGCATGGGGAACACCTTGGGAAGGTACTCGCCAAAATAGCTAAACTGCGCCACGGTGAAGACGCCAGCCAGGAAGACACCCCAAGCGAAATATTCAGGCTGCTGGAAATAAACCCAAAACCATACAAGGGGGATGGTGATCAACCCTGGCAATTGGAAAAGTTGCAGGATCCGCCTGCGGCTGACAATGTAGCCCAGTGCCAAAGCCAACAGGATTCGGCCACCCAAACCACCCAGTTCCTGTTGGAACTGCACGCGCTCGCGCTCGGGCTGAATCTTTTCCTTGTTGATTTTGCCCATGGCTTTCAAGTTGCCAAGCAAAGTCTTGTTCAGGTCTTTGGATTTGTCGCTGTCCTTTTCCAAGTCTGCCAGTTCTTTGGTGATAACGGCGTTTGCCTTGGTCAGTTTGCCCATTTCCTTGCGTGGTTCGTCCAGTCGCTCCACAGGCAAGCCGGGTACGCCTTGGGTGACGGTTGCCTGCAAGGTGCCGAAAGCTGCGGCATAGGCGCATGCCGATAATAAAGTCGCCACAATGGTGGTGCGCGCCAAGGCTGGGCTGAATAGTTCCTTGAAGCTGGGCCGGCCCAGGGTGCCCGCCAGCTTGCGCTGCTTCCAAACTTGCGATTCGGGCACAAAGGGCAGAAGCAAGGCGATGGGTATGGCAGGCAGCAGGCCGGTCATCAGGGTGTAGCGCCAAGGAGCATTGCTGATCTCACCGGGCAGGTCAGGCAATTTGCCTTGGGCTGCAAGCGAGGTGATTAGGGCACTCACCGCTGTTACCAGCAACCCGCCCACCGAGGCGAATGCTTGGGTCCAGCCGATGGCCAGTTCGCGGATGCGCTTGTCAGGGAACAATTCGGCCAGCCAGGTCACTGCTGCGACGAATTCAACGCATACACCCACAAAGGTTGTGCAGCGGAAAAAGATCAGCCACTCAAGGCTTGTGCTCAGGCCGGCTAAAACAGGAGAAAAAGAGTAAATAAAGATACTGGCAACCATGACCGTCTTGCGGCCGAAGCGGTCGATCAACATGCCGCCCAACAAACCGAAGAAACCGCCGCACAGGGCGGTCATCCACAAAACCCGCCCCACCCATGAGGTCACATCCGGGTGATTGGGGGGTACGCCCAGCAGTTCGCTCAGAGCTGGTGCCAACACCAGGGGCGTCATTAACAGTTCGTAGGTGTCGAACAGAAAACCAATGGCGGCCACGGCCAACACCAGCCATTGGGTGATTCCCAGTTTAGATGGGTTTTCCAGTGAACTGCCATGGGGAGGCTGGGAGCTATTCGACATGTCAGGGGTCCAAATCTTGCTTAAAAGTAAGGATAGTGGGTGGCCGGAAGGGTGAGGGTCGAACCGTACCGGCAAAACTCAAATCACGAATTCCTTTCTTTTTACACGCTGGGGCTTCCGCTTCCAAACGAGTTCCAAGCGGAGTGATTAGTCGGTACAGGCGAACCAAGCCGAAAATTCTTCCCCATTTGCCAATTCCGCATGAAGGTTCTGCCCGTTACGACCGATAAATCCGGTAAGAACCCGTCGGTACTTGGGCTGTATTCACCAAGGAAACCGGCTTGTCGGCGCGGAGGCTCTGGACCTATGTATCGATCCATCCGTTATTTATGGCTCGGAGCCCTGGTCGGAACGCTGGCATCGGGCCAGAACCCCGCAGGTGCCCAAAGTGGTGCCCCCGAGGGGGTTGGACCCACGCCAACTGCCAAAGAACGCCACCTCACCGTGGAATTGGAAGGCGGCAAGCAGGAACGCTGCAAGGTCCAGCACGCCTGGAAACTGGAAAACGGCTCGCGTTGTTTTCAAGTGGTGTCGGTCGGCAGTGGTGAAAGGCTGACCCTCATTCAGCAACCTGCCAGCCCCGATGGCCAACCGGGTGAAGTGCTTGTTTATGCTTGGGGCAAAAGTCTGGTTCCCCCCAAGGGTGTTCCGGTCCCCCCCGACAGTCTGAATGCGCCTTTAACCAAAACCATACAGGCTTCATCTACAGTAGCCGGCCTCGGCGCTGGTGCCTCGCGCATTCCTGCAGTTCCATCTTCCCCTAGGGACCTGGCCACAGACCCACTCACTCAGGCCCTAGAACCTGTGGGTGCCAAGGGTGAAGCTGAGGCGACAGGTGGCAAAGGTGGCTCCAAAGGTGTTGGAGCCGGCATGGGAGCTCAAGGAGCCGGTGTTGGCGCTCAGGGAGCAGGTAACGGCGGAAACAAAGGAGCTGGTGCAGGCGCTGGCGTTCAGGGAGCAGGTAACGGCGGAAACAAAGGAGCTGGTGCAGGCGCTGGTGCTCAGGGAGCAGGTAACGGCGGAAATAAAGGTGCCGGTGCAGGCGCTGGCGCTCAAGGGGCAGGCAACGGTGGAAATAAAGGTGCCGGTGCAGGTGTTGGTGCCCAAGGAGCAGGCAACGGTGGAAATAAAGGTGCCGGTGCTGGTGCCCAAGGGGCAGGTAACGGCGGAAATAAAGGCGCCGGTGCTGGTGTTGGTGCCCAAGGAGCGGGTGCTGGCGGTGGCGATGGCAACAACAAGGGCTGTGCCCACGGAACAAAAGGTGATTGCGGCGATTGCGCCAAGGAAAGGCGTGGCTTGTTGAACCGGGGTGGAACGCCAGGGGCCCAAGCTCCGGTTGATCCTTCACGAGGTGGCGGAAACGGTTGGAATGGTAAGGGCGGTGAAGGCAACGGCAACAAAGGCGCCAGCGCAGGAGACGGCACCAAGGGTGCAGGAGCAGGTAACAACAAAGGTGGTTTGGGATTTGGTCGCCAAGCTCCAACCATGGCCGACGCTGCACAAATCAATGCCAAAGCTCAGGTAGCCAGCGCGGCTACTCCGGCAAATCCAGTCAATTGGCGCGAGTCTTGGGGTGTACAAACCACTGGCACCAACGCAGCCGCTACCCAAAAACCAGCAGCTAAGCCTGGTGCATCCACCATTGATCAAGCCTTGGCCAATATGAAGCCTGCCCAAGGATCGGAACCAGCTCCTGAGTTAGTTCAGACCGGTCTCATGGGGAACAAGGGCGGTGCAGACGGTACCAAGGGAACCGGTGCCGGTGATGGGACCAAAGGCGCAGGCGCAGGCGGTAACAAAGGCGGCGGCGACGGCACCAAGGGCGCAGGCGCAGGAGTAGGCACACAAGGCGCAGGCGCAGGCGGTAACAAAGGCGGTGGCGACGGCACCA
>Ga0255126_1000631_pt1 | contig 14830 bp, 10 predicted proteins | sample Law_Miss_RepA_8d_FD_188556 | JGI IMG/M metagenome (GOLD analysis project Ga0255126, IMG submission 188556) | Freshwater microbial communities from St. Lawrence River, New York, United States - Law_Miss_RepA_8d | ecosystem: Environmental > Aquatic > Freshwater > River | place: USA: New York... | reverse complement strand
CACAAAAACGGCTTGGAAAAGAGAAGTACTTAACCTCCCAAGACGAGGACTATGGCCCGGGTTACGAATCCGGCATGGGGCTTGGATTCATCCCATCTCCGAATATTACCAAGAACAAAGATAATCCTGGTAAAGGGTTGGGGGGATGGGTCCCCGGTGCCGATTCCATGATCGATCCGGATAACTCTTCGCACCTTATTCCACCTGACTCCTCGATTCTGCTTCAAGTCCATTATCACCGGACAGGTAAACGGGAGATTGACGAATCGACTCGCTTGGGTGTGTGGTTATCAAAAACACCACCGGCTCAGCACGCGAATGCATTTTTGGTAGATACAGCCATGCGAATGATTCCGAAAGGAAACGGTCATTTCAAGTCTGTTGGAAAACGAGTGATCGAAGATGACGTAACACTGTGGCTTTTATTCCCCCATATGCATCAAATAGGAAAAGAGTTTCGGGCATGGTATATCGATCCTGATTCCAAGAAGAAGGAATTGCTTGTCGAGCTTTCCCATTGGGACTTTAACTGGCAGACACTTTACCTTTTGAAAGATCCCATTCGATTGAAGAAAGGGACAACTTTGGTGGTCGAATGCATTTGGGACAACTCCACCAGCAATCCGTTTAATCCCAATAAACCGCCCAAAAACGTCTTCCTCGGAGAGGACGCCATCGACGAGATGGGGTTTGCGATTTTCGGTGTCGTGCAGGATGAGCTTCCGAAAACCACCGACTATGTTCGCTACCTTGAAAAGCTCATCGAAGCGAAGGCGCTTCAAAAACTCGTCGGTGAGAAATAAGAACGGATCTACGACAACTAGAAGTGGGTTTCGAGTACGGTATTATTAAGCACTAGCTTCATCCAAGCGATCCTAGCAATCCGCCCGGATCGTGCGAACGTCTCCGCTAAAATTCTTCAACAACCACAAAAGCTTGCTGCATCCATACAGTAATTTAGCCATATATTAATGAACACAGATACTCTTCCGGTGAAGGCCGGTAGGTCTGGCATTTGGGCTGTAATCTGGAGAAAGCACCAGACGCTACAAGGGCAACAAAGCAAAAGGCAAATAAAAAGCGTAAGACCTCATGACCATTGCTTTACCATGGCATTCCAATCCAAGTTGGCAACCGACCGAGGTAACTCAGTTCATCAACCATGTGAATAGTGGTGCGGGCACGCTTATCGTTCGAACTGATGCTGGATTGGCTTACTTGAAGGCGATTGGGAATCCAGACGGGCCACATGCCTTGGTGAAGGATCTGCTTGGTACTCATTTGGCGGCAATGCTCGGCTTACCGACCTTCGACTATGCAGTGATCGAGGTGACTGATTTAGATGAACTGCCATTCTTTAAAGCTGGCAAAGCCGAACCAGGTCCTGCCTTTGTGACAAGAGGCGAAGAGGGTTCGGTTTGGGATGCTATGGGACTTGTCCCGCACCAGTGGCATTTGGATTCACCGGTCCGGTCGGCACTTGCTAGCTATTTGTTCCAGCGAGCAACCTTTGTAGCCGAAACGATCGAATCCAGATTGTTTGATCCGCCCCAACTTACTATAGACCTCTCTGATGGAGGTAAATCATGAATCCAGTTAAAGGACATTACAGTATTGTTCAGTATTGCCCCGATCTCGCTAGGCGGGAAACGGTCAACATTGGCGTTGTTTTGCTAGTACCGGAACGCGCATTTCTACAAACTCGTATGGTCGCTGATAACGAACGTGTTCGCCATTTCTTCGGAACGTCGGGTGACGATGCGAAACTGTTGAGCGAATTCAAGAAAAGCTTTGCCGCTCGGATCGAAACTGAACATGGGCGAGTAACCACACTAGAATCGTTTAAAAAGTTTATTGATACTCGAGGCAACCAGATTCAGCTCACCGAACCGGCGTTCGTAAAGGTTCGCGAATGTGAAGAGACAATAGTCCAACTGTTTGCACAATTGGTTGGTGGTAAGGCTAAGCCACATAAACGCGAGTCCTTTGCCAAGTCCTTGCAGACGCGATTCGAAGCAGCCAAAGTTGCAGATCTTGTTGAAACGAATGTCCCAATATCGGTGCCGATTCTCGAACGCGAAACCAAAGTCCCTTTCGCATTCCAAAACTGTGAATTCCATTTGTTGCAACCAGTAACATTTGCAGCGGATAGGGAAGAATCGAATTTCAATCGCGCTCTAAAGTACTCGATGGAAGGCAAGATACTTCAAGACAATCCAGACGACGAGTATGGACAATTGAAGTTTAACGTCATTGGCCGCTTCGCTAGCATGTCTGATCCTTCAATACCAATCGTTCGCAAGGTACTTGAGGAGTCTAATGTTCGTTTGTATTTGGATCACGACCTCTCGGGACTGGTTGACGTGATACGTCGTACAGGCAAGCTAAGGTCAAAACGCGGATAACAAAGAACAGCCGGGTTCTCTATGCGGTGTTGAAGTTGCGACATTCGCGTGTTTCAGAGTTTCAATCGATTTCCTCACTGGCTCTTCGTACAAGAAGATACGGTTTCGAGTACGAGTACGAGCACCGTTGCACTGAGTACGAGTACGGTAAAAGCCAAAACAGTACAACTTCAAAACCCAGCGGGACCGCTCAACGCATGAGTCAACCGATTCCTCATTGAACAGCGCCGTTCTAAACGAATCGGTGATGCGAATGCACACCGGTTGAAATACTGGGAACTACAAACACTTTAAGAACTCGATCACCGCCATGCGCTGATCCTCAGAAAGCGCGTCTCCAAACGCATGCCCAGTATTCAAAAGCCCGGTGTATTTCTCGGGCCGCTCGGGATCAACGCCAAACTCCTTAAACTGCTCCAAGGATTTCACTAGCTGCGCTACTTGTTTCGGTGTCCGCCACTGTGGATTGAACACCCGAATGTAAGGATCATCCTTCAGCAACTCCTGCAATCGCTCCGCCGTCAATTCACTCAAGTCAACCGATTTCCAACCGACCCGTTCAGTGTCGAAATTACCCGGATCTGTGCTGCTTGGGCGAATCCCAAACATCTGGTACCGAGTTTTGGAATTCAACAACTGATACAACGTAGGAACCGACGCATTGTGTAAATAAGGTCCCCTTGCCCAAATCCCTTCTAACGGTGGCGCTACATACCCGTTCTGCTTGTGCTCATCGCCCTTGAGCCCCTCTTTATCCGCATGTAGGTGTGTGTAGAGCAAGTCGATTCGAAGTGGATCGGTCCCTACCTCGTCGCGCGATACCCGCTTGCCCGGATAACGAATCAAACGATACTCCGCACCACCAACCGCCTCATACTCCCCATGGCATTTCGCACAGTTCTGCATATAGACGCGATGTCCACTCTGCGCTAGATCATGATCGACTTGCGAAAGAAACGGATAACGTGGCGCGCTCAATGAATCAAGATAAGCCGGTCCACACTTCTGAAACGTGTCCTTCGCATTGATGTAATCGCGCCCCGTAGGATCCACCGATATCATCATCGCATAAGAAACCGCTGCAAGATTTCCTGTAAATGTCCCATCGACATAAAGCCCCTGCACCTCGCTCGCTCGGGTCTTCCACTTGTAATGTGTCCACGGCTGCGGTTTGATAAACGGGATCAGTGGCGCAACAGACTCCGCATCCTTGGTGTACTTACTTCCCTTCTTCGCAAGAAAGAAACCCATGAACCTAAGGAGATTCGGGGTGCTACCATCAAGCCTCAACTCCGGGATCAATACGTCAAAGAAATCTGCCGAACTCAAAAAGTATCTCGGCACATTCTTGGGAAACAAGAACCCAGGACTTGTATGCCCAGCCACCGCCATGTCCTGATGGAATCGCTCGAAATCCAAAAACGGGTTGGTCATCCCTTCAAAGAATTCCACTTCAGGTCGCTCGGAATCTACCCCTGTGAACAACATCGTCGAATGACACAATCGACAATCGGATGACAAACCAGTGGTCCTTGTCGTGATCATCTTCGCCTGTGTCTTGATCAACCCCAAAGCCACGGTCTCGTCGCAGCGACTCGATTCAACAGGAGGGAAAATCCCATAGCGTTGCTCCATCTCATGCCACCACGAGCTTCCAAACGCTTCGAGCTTACTTAATCGCTCCTTCTCCTGCACATCGCTCGTTTGACTCGCCCAGACCTTCGCAAGATCGCTCATCCCTTCATAGTTCCACAGCGGTTGAGCCCGGCGATACCTTGTCTCAATCTCTAACTTCCCTGCCGAAACCAGTTCGCCAGCCTCAATCAATGCATCCTCTTTCTGATCGAGCGACTCTTCTCCCCCCTTCACACCGCCTTGAACCTCGCCAGTAGGACTTGGTCCATCTGCCGCATCCTGGCCGCAAAGGAAGCCTAAGTCAGCGCACAGAATCCAAACAACGAAGGCTCCGCAAAACTTCACAACCAATAAACTTGACGGCATCTTGAACCTACCTGCTAAAACCTAAACTTGACCAAGACAAAGGTATTCTACCCAACGCACTACTTCCCAAAGTGCTTGCATTCAATCAACTCTCCTTCGACGCACACAACTATTCGATCTCCCTTCTTCGGTTCAATCGCATGAGCTCCCACCCATCCACCGAAAGCCGGTAACACGATCAATTCACGGCCAATCCAAAAACAAGCCGCACGCACCGTCCGCCGAGCATCGACCGGCACACGGTAACAAGGATGCAAATGACCAGCAAGGGTCGTCCCAAGAGCCCCAGTTCGATCCTCCATGCCCTCAACCTCGCTAGGGTCATGAATCCATCGCATCGCTCCCTCGACGGACGATCCCTCAAGCACTTCCCACCCGATCTCTCGCAACCGACCATGCGATCTGCGATCGTGATTCCCTGCTACCAATTTCCATTGCAAGGAACGATGACGTTCCATCAAACCTTTGAAAGCTACCTCTAATTCCTCCGTCCAACCCGTCGGTGCATGAAGCAGATCTCCTAACACCACCACCCGGTCGCAAACTCCTTCCCAGTCCCTAACCAATCCCTCCAGCCGATCGAGTGTTCGTTGCGTCGCGCCGCTGGGTATCGCTATCCCGGACTTCTGAAACACGGTTTCTTTTCCAAGATGCAGATCGGCTACTAATAACGTCGACTCCCAACGTATCGCTCCAGAACCCAATAACTCAAGGGAATGCCCTCCATGCTCAATTCTCAAAGACTTTGTCATGATGCTTGCTCATCCCATACCGCCGCAGCTTCAAGCTGCCCTTGCATCTTGCGGATTCGATCCGCTAACGATTCACTGCCGATTCGATCGCGCACTCGCTCTACCATGAGCGGAAATGAAAACGGGGTCCATTGATCCAATTCTCTCACCTCCCAACGCTGGGAATGCATCCGATCCAAAGCTCCCCTGAGCCGGTCGATCTGCAATTGATCGGCTAACACCTCTTGCCTCGCCTGATGCAATAACAGATTCTCTGGATCGTATTCTTTCAACACATCGAATACCATCGTCGCAGATGCTTGCAAGTGCCGCATCGACTTGCTGCGCCCGGGCATCCCGTGATGGATCAATCCAGATATCCTCGCAATGTCCCGAAAACCTCTCCGCGTCATCTCCGTCGCATTTAAACTCGACAAGATGTCTTCTTCAATCCCGTCTCTTCGCAGCCAATAAGGTAACGTATCGAGCTTGATCGGAATCGACTCGGGGCAAAACAGCATCAACCCATAATCGTTGACAGAAATGCTGATCGAAAGGGGATGCAACTTGGAAATCCGATAAGCCAACAATGCACCAAGCCCCTCACTGACCGAACGTCCTTCAAAAGGATAAATCATAATCGCGTCCCCTTCGCGACTACAATGACGCTCGACCAGCAACTCATCGAGCCTCGGTAAATGACTCCAGCGCCGTTGCAACCGCATCAACCCCTCCAAGACCTTGAGCCCTTCAGGGATGCCGGCATCAGCTTCCTGCGCAACGGGGCTATCTGGTTGCTTCGCAGTTCGGCCAGTAGCTTGCTGAGCATTTGGCCCTTGGGCTCGGCGAGTATCGCCGGAAGCACCACTGAGTTTCCTTGCCATGCGATCGATCAATCGACGAACCCCTGCGGAGAGTTCACTCGACAGCGGTAAATTCCCTCCAAGCCAACGTGGCACCGCATTCGGCTCACCCTTCCCCTTCTTCACCCAAACAGCACCCTCGCGGATCCACTCGAGCTGCAAAACTCGCCCACCAAGGAGAAATCGATCACCCGGCTTGAGCTTCGATGCGAACGATTCCTCGACAAAACCGATCTTGCTCCCATTCATCATCTGCACTTGCAGCATCATATCTGCGGTGATGGTGCCGATGGCCATCCTATGACGCTTCGCAATCGATTCTTCTTTAACGCAATACCTTTCGAATTCGCATACAACGCGACGATAATCGGGATATGCATGCAGACAGCCTCCCGTGGTCACAAAATCGAGCACCCAGTCGATCTGCTCTTGAGTGATCTCTCGGTAGCTATAAGCCGAACTGACTTCGTCAAACAACTCTTGCCGTGTGTAAGGCGACCCAAGAGCCATCGTCACCGCGTGCTGAACTAAGCAGTCGAGCGGTGCGCGCAACGCTCGCCGTTCCTCGATCTGCTTCGATTCAATCGCTAACCTAGCTGCCTCCAACTCGATGATCTCAAAGGCATGGGAGGGGACGAAAGCCAGTTTGCTCGATCGGCCAGGTGAATGGCCGCTGCGTCCTGCTCGTTGCACAAGCCGTGCTGTTCCCTTCGGCGATCCGACCTGAATGACTTGATCCACCGGTGCGAAATCGACTCCAAGATCTAAGCTCGAGGTGCAAACAACCGCAATGAGCTTCCCTTCCGAGACCGCTTGCTCGACCCATGCTCGCAATTCATGCGCCAACGATCCATGATGGACCGCCAGACGACCTGCCCACTGAGGCCTCGCATGCAAAATCGCACGGTACCACAATTCGGTCTGATTGCGTGTGTTGGTAAATACCAACGTCGAGTTCGCCCCTTCGATTTGCTCGATCACTCGGGGCAACATCGACAAACCGATATGACCAGCCCATGGAAAACGCTCGATCTGCTCAGGCAGTAACACTTGCAAGTCAAAAGCTCGCTTCTGACCACCTGCGATCAACGACAGCGGTCTACTCGGCCTTGTGCCAACCAACGTATTAAGAGCTTGCTCTGGATTGCCGATCGTGGCCGACAAAGCCCAACGCTGCATGTTCGGAGCGATCTTAGCAAGGTGAGCAAGAGCCAACTCCGTTTGGATCCCCCGTTTGGAACCGAGCAGCTCATGCCATTCATCGACGACCACCGCTCGCAGCGAACGAAATGTCTCTCTAGACTCAGGATACGATAGGAGCAACGTCAAACTCTCTGGAGTGATCACCATCGCCGTCGGCGGAGCTTGCCGCTGCTTCAGCTTCGTCGAGCTCGACGTATCCCCCGTTCTCTGTTCAAGGGTCCAAGGCAACTGCAACCCATCGATGCACTCTTGTAATGCATGGCAAGTATCGGCGGCCAACGCTCGCAAAGGAGTAATCCACAAGGCTTGAAGAGGGGGTGAGACCTCTCGCTTGCTCCGTCGAGTCCAACCAGACTCCTCGATAGGGTCTTTGATCCACTGAGCGAGCGGACCGAGCCAAGCCGCGCGGGTCTTGCCCATCCCAGTACTTGCGAGAATCAGTCCATGATGACCTGCAAGGTACTTTGTCCAAGCTTCGCGCTGCCAATCGAAGGGCTGTTGCCCCATCTGCTGCATCCAAGCGACTATAGGCTGCAAGGCATCTCCCCGGTCCTCGGTATTGCTTGAATTCGCAGGGGTGCCAGAGCTCGCAGGGTTACTGGGGCTCGCAGAGTTGCTGGGGCTCGCGCCGTTGCTGGAGCTAGCAGGGTCACTCGGAATGTTCATAGCGGAATCCGGTTAACCAATGCATTCCGCCACGATCACTTGGGAGCCCGCTGCAAAGAACGTCCACTCGCCATCGCTCCACTGCGACTGTGGAATCACAAACTGAGCACTAGCGACTTTGTCCATATCGGCATCCGACTTTGGATCGATGGGCCAATGGTTAATCCATGATCGTGATCGAAAGTCCCGTAACCACTCAGGGATAGCGATTTTCCCTTGTGCTTCATGCTCCGCCTGATTGACGATGCACAGCATGATCCTTGAGGTGGCTGGCGATTTCCAAACCCAAGCGACCAAGCAATCGGAGCTCCAGTTGTCGTGCCAAGCGCGTTGGACGTCGAGCAGTTCCCATTCCCCTTCATGAAAGATCGGGTCTTTTAGTAAATCTGTAATCCGCCGATAGAGGACTTGGATCTCTCGGTCGCATGGTTCTTCGGGTGCTCGGATTAAATGCGGTGAGACTTTGACTCGCTTCCCTTCGAATTGCCCATCGTGGAAGAACCGCAGACCGGGAGAGAGATACGTTAAGACCGCTGCTGGGATATGACGTGCAAGAGGCAGGATCGATGCCGCTCGAGCTTCGTCGTGATTCTCGAGAAACCTTGCCAATCGCGACTGATAGCCGATGTTTGCTTCGAAATGATTTCGCACACCTAGTTTGTCGTCATCGCGCAGTCGGTCGTAGAGGCGTTTGTCATAGCAGTAGTCGAACCCTTCTTCTTGCAGTTCCCATTCCATGTCCCAGTAGACTTCGGCCATCATTAGAAAACTTGGGTGCCGTTGTTTCGTCAATGCGATTGTCTCGTTCCAAAAAGGCTCGATGCGTCGTCCCCAGGTCTTCTCAAAGACACGGGTCGTAAGCAGCATGGCCATATCGCATCGCACACCATCGCATTGATCGGCGATCTGAAGCAGTTCAAGCTGCATTTTTGTTCGCAGTTCCGAACAAGAATAATCGAGTTGTACGGTATCGGCCCAACCTGAAAAGTAAGGATCTCTGCCATGGGCAAAGATTTGTCCTGTCGGTTCGTACACGAAGTAATTCTGAGGTTCGCTCCGCAGCTGCTCAAGCGAGCCTTGGATGAAATACTCCGGGTTCGACTCGAGCCATGGGTGATCGAGCCCCATATGGTTCGGCACAAAGTCCAACATGAGTTTGATTCCACGGGTGCTCAAGCGTTCGCGCAAGGCTGCGAGAGAATCCGGGCCACCAAGCTGATCGGATACTTGGTAGGAAGCGATAGCGAACCCTGACCCGCCGATATCATCGGTTTGCAGAGAATCAAGCGTGTGATGAAACTCGGGAACCCACTGAGGATTGGTTCTGGAGACCATTCGCGAACGCTCGCCCGTTTGCCAAACACTTAGCAACCACAAGATCGACACGCCCGAATCGCTGAGAAAGTCCAAGAAGGATTCGGGGAAAGCATCAAGCCGAACGGGTAAGTTATCAAGCCGAACCGGTAAACTATCAATCCGAACCGGTAACGAAGTTTTGCTTGGCAGATCTCGAGCGAATTGCCTGGCAGCGATGCGTGTGTTGCACTGATAGAGGACAGGATGTTTAGGCATCAGAGCCGGGTGTAGAAGCGTCAGAATGGAGGATTATCTGGGTTGAATAAGTTCGTAATTCGCAGTGATGCTTAGGGCGATTTCATACAAAAAGCCGACCGTCCCGAGGGATCGATCGGCTTCGATGTCTTTTCATCAAAAGATCATGTAACAGGTGCTTCGACTCGAAAGTCTTAGACCATGTCCTTGAGCTTCTTCAGAGGACGAACCTTGACGGAGGTCGAAGCTGGCTTTGGATCTGCCCACTTCATTTCGCCGGTTTGTGGATTGCGAACTTGGCGCTTTGGAAGAGCCTTCTTTTGGATACGAACAACTTTGCAAAGATCAGGAATCACGAAAGTCCCGACACCCTTCTTGCCAACTGCGTTAGCAATTTCAGCCTTCAGTGCATCGAACACTTCAGCGATTTGCTTCTTCGACAAACCAGTCGCTTCGGCAATGTTGGTGTAGATCTGGACTTTAGTGAGAGGCTTTTCTGCCTTCGCTGCTGCTTTCGCCATGTGAGGATCCTTTGTATCTGACTCTGTGACGGACTTGAACTGCTCCAGGTGTTCGACGGAGAACAACTCTGTTTGGCTGAATTAAAAGTCCCAGCAAACAAAATGCAACCGGGATAAGCTTAAAACTGCGGTATTTCCCTAGGTTTTTATCAAAATATGTAAAAAAACCTTGGGAAAACCGCTATTCCAAAGAAGAAACACGGTAAAAAACCAAAGAAAAACCCCTAGAAAGGGGTTGATTTGTCGCGTGTACGTTTTGCACTTGGCGTTGGTGGCCCCGGATCAATCTTCCCGAAACCGGTAACCAACACCGCGAACGGTTTCGATTGCATCGGCATTCGGGCCGATCTTCTTTCGCAATGCGCGGATGTGAACGTCGATCGTTCGTTCGAGCACAAGGGTATCTTCGCCAAGTGCCGAATCGATCAGCTCGGTGCGATCAAAAGCTCGTCCTGGCTGACGGATCAAAGTATCGAGCAACCGAAACTCGCTCTTCGTAAGCTCGACAGGCTGGCCATCTACACTGACTCGATAGCGACGACGATCGAGGGTGATGCCGGCTCGAGTCACGGTATCGTTCTCATCGTCTGGCTTGGCGGTCTTGCGCCGTTGCAACGCTTTGATCCGCTCCATCAACACCCGCACGCTGAACGGCTTGGTCACGTAATCATCAGCACCGACGGAAAAGCCGATCAGTTGGTCGGCTTCTTCTGTCTTTGCAGTCAACATGATGATGATCGCACCGGCTGTCTCGGGCTTCGATCGCAATCGACGGCAAACTTCGACGCCATCGATAATCGGAAGCATCACATCGAGCAAGATGATATCAGGCAACTTGAGCTGCGCTTGACTTACACCATCCCTGCCATCGATGGCTAGCGAGACTTCATAACCGGCTTTGTCGAGATTGTAAACGAGAATTTCGGAGATCGCTCGATCGTCTTCGATCACCAAGACTTTACTTTTCGGCATACGTTTTCAATTGGTGTGGTTCATGGCGCAGGGCGAGAGGGGTTGTGTGCGAGGTCGCGTTGAAAGACTTGCCGATGCCTGATAATCACCCCGTCGACCATATAGATCACATCCTCTGCGATGCTCACCGCCAAATCGCCGATCTGCTCGAGATGTCTCGAAGCAGAAAATGCGTGCAAGGCCGTTTCGACCGCCGATGGATCTCGCTTGATCGCATTCGCCAGAACCCCAATCACCTGAACATTCATGGCATCTAATGGGTCATCCATCAAGATAACGCTGCGAGCCATGTTCGCGTCGTTGTGAACGAACGCATCCAAACTCGAACGAACCATCTTCGTGACCATTCCCGCCATCTCGTTGATACCATCAGGGATCGGAAATTCCGGATGGGGACACAGGCTATCGGCCCGCTGCGCTATGTTGCAGGCCAAGTCTGCCATCCGCTCGATGTCATTGTTGACTTTCATCATGGTCGTCACGCGGCGCAAGTCCGCAGCGACCGGTTGGTGTAATGCCAACATCTTCAGACAGTCTTCCTCAATCCGAACTTCCGCCCTATCGACATCCGAATCGCGCCGAATGACTTCGCTCGCTAAAATCCCCTGACGCTGCATCAAAGACTTCACTGCAAGAGCAATCATGTCTTCGACCATGCCAGAAAGCTTCAGCAACGATACGCGGGCTTCGTCCAAATCGTGGTTTAAATGCAATGACATCGTCCTCTTCCAATGGTCAGAATGTTAACATTTAGGTATGAAGAACATGTTAACATAACATGAAGAAGGCAAGGAGTGCGGGTCTTCTTGAACGAAAACTTCCTAGACTCCCGACAAGAGCTCGCGGATCACTCGCTGTGATTCCACCCCCGTAAGCCGCTGATCGAGCCCTTGAAAAGCAAATGCAAACCGCTCGTGGTCGATCCCCATACAATGCAAAATTGTTGCATTGATGTCGTTGATGTGAACGGGATTTTCCGCCACGTTGTAGCTGAAATCATCCGTAACCCCATATTCCATTCCGCCCCGAATCCCCCCACCAGCCATCCACATCGTGAAACACTTCGGATGATGGTCCCGGCCGTAGTTCTCTCGGGTCAATCCACCCTGGCAATAGACCGTCCTGCCAAACTCCCCTCCCCAGACAACTAGGGTCGAATCAAGCAACCCTCGTTGCTTCAAGTCTTTGATCAATGCCCCGGCAGCTTGATCCACATCCCGACACTGTGCCGGCAAATCACCAGCGATGTTGCCATGCTGATCCCACCCGCGATGCAAAACTTGCACCACCCGCACCCCTCGCTCCACCATCCGCCTTGCCAACAGAGCACTCGCCGCAAACGTACCGGGCTTGTTCACATCCGGCCCATACATGTCGAGTACTTGCTGCGTCTCATCGCCAATTTGAACTAAGTCTGGCACGCTGCTCTGCATCCGATAAGCCATCTCATACTGCGCGATGCGTGTCTGGATCTCTGGATCACCAACCACATCATACCTATGCCGATTGAGATTCCCCAACGCATCGAGCATCGCTCGGCGATCCTGGGATACTACCCCCTCAGGATTCTTCAAATACAACACAGGATCCGCACCCGACCGCAACGCTACCCCGGTATACCTCGTCGGCAAAAATCCACTCGACCACATCCGCGTAAACAACGCCTGCGCTGGAGCACTCGCCGACCAAGTTGGTGTTAGCACAACAAACGCGGGCAAATCATCGCTCTGACTACCCAATCCATAAGCTAACCAGGACCCCAAACTCGCTTTGCCCGGCACTTCACTCCCCGTCATCACAAACGTACAAGCTGGATCGTGATTGATCGCGTTGGTATGCACCGTCTTTATCACCGCCAGCTCATCGACCACCTCAGCCGTATGCGGCAACAATTCACTGACCCACCTGCCCGACTCGCCATGCTGCTTGAAAGCAAACTTGCTCGGTGCAACTGGCAGTCTCGCTTGACCACTGGTCATCGTAGTGATCCGCTGCCCCTTGCGAATCGAATCTGGCAAGTCCTTGTCGAACTGCTCAGCAAGCGAAGGTTTGTAATCCCACAGATCTATCTGTGAAGGACCTCCGTTCATGTGCAAATAGATGATCGATTTCGCAGTCGGTGCAAAATGGGGCAAGCCTTCCAATGGCGGATGCACGATTCCTTGCGGTGCACCTGCATGAGGTACGCCAGCGGCTCGCACTCTCCCTAACCCAGAACTTCCCAACCCACCTTGAATGGCTGCCAAAGCGATCGGACCGAGCTGCAACCCCGTACGACCAAAAAATGCTCGGCGATCGATTCCCATCGTTTGTTGCTGTGTCATGACTTATTGCTTTGTTATCGTAGTTACCGTAGGTTGTTCTTTTGGCACCTGTTGCCCAGCCCAGCGAAGCCAATTGCCCAGCAGCAGGGCCAGTCGCCTAGCAGGGCCAGTTAGCAAATGAAGCTAGTTGCGAGTGACGGTCTCATCTAAGTTCAATACCAGATTGCACAGAAGAGTCCAAGCTGCGATCTGCTCGGCAGATACGCTCGCCCCCAATTCGTTATCGACCCAACGCTCTCCCGCCTTCGATAAACGCTTGGCATCCTCCGGATTGGCTTGCATGCGCTCAAGCGACTTATCGAAAAATCGCGCCAACTGCTGTTGCTCATACGCATCCGGAGCGCGAGCCAAAACCCACTGAAAGAGCCTTTCAATACGCGAATTCTCGTCCTGCGGAGATGCTTTCAACACTCGTTCCGCCAAACACCTCGCGGCTTCCACATGCTGAATGTCATTCATCAACTGCAACGCTTGTAACGGCGTATTGCTCCGCTCCCGCTTTGTACAGGTCGTCTCCCGATTCGGCGCATCGAAATTCGACATAAATGGTGGTGGTGCCGTCCGCTTGAAATACGCATACAGACTGCGGCGATAAAGCTCCTGACCATGCTGCTGAATGTAATAACGTGTATTCGAATCTCCATACCCGACCGGCTCCCAAATCTTCGGTGGTTGATACCCTCGAAATCCTGCTCCACCGATTTTGCGATCCAAGATGCCACTTACCGCTAACGCATTGTCGCGGATCTGCTCAGCATCAAGCCGAATGCGAGGCCCCCGAGCTAAATATCGATTCTCCGGATCCTTCGAATAAGCTTCTTCGTCCCCTACCCCACCCCGCTGAAACGCATCGGTCAACACCATCTCCTTCATCAACGCCTTCACGTCCCATCCACTCTTTACGAAATGATGCGCTAAATCATCGAGCAACTGCGGATGGCTAGGAGGTGCTCCTTGCGTTCCAAAATCATCCGACGTTTTAACTAACCCCACGCCGAAGAGCTGCTGCCAAAATCGATTCACCGTTACTCGAGCCGTCAAAGGCTGCTTGTCAGACACCAGCCACTTTGCAAGATCGAGTCGGCTTAACCTCTGACTTCCCTGTGAATCACCCTGTGAATCACCCTGTGAATCACCCTGTGAATCAAGCTTCGCACCACTGGGCGATTGAATCGGAGGCAACGCGGCGAGTCCTCCCGGCTCAACCGGATCCCCTTTGGCATCATACTGACCTCGCAACATGATGTGAGCTTGACGCGGTTTGCCCGCCTCGCGATAGATCATCGTCCCTGGGATGCGATCATCCAACTTCTCTCGCTGAGCTTTCAATGCATGCCAAGCCTCCCGAGCTTGCAAGATCTCCCTCGGAACATCGCTGGCAACCCAAGCGACAAAGTATGCTTTGACTTGATTCTCCAACCGCTTCCCTTCCTCGGAATCGGGCCCCTTCTGAATCGCTTGCGTTAACTCATTGGCTTCGGCTAGCTCTTTCGTCACGTTCGGAACCGGTTTGTTGCCATGCTGTTTCCACCAAGCACGCCAGTTGGAGCGAAGCGTATCTTGCTCACGAAGCCCACCGCTGATCGACAGACC
>Ga0255126_1000628_pt1 | contig 14912 bp, 11 predicted proteins | sample Law_Miss_RepA_8d_FD_188556 | JGI IMG/M metagenome (GOLD analysis project Ga0255126, IMG submission 188556) | Freshwater microbial communities from St. Lawrence River, New York, United States - Law_Miss_RepA_8d | ecosystem: Environmental > Aquatic > Freshwater > River | place: USA: New York... | reverse complement strand
CGCCATTCGCCGCCCGGCAGGTCGTGCACGATTTCGCCCGGCAGCACGTTCAGATTCTCGTAGTCGTACACGATGATGTCGGCCGGCGCCCCGCGACGGATCACGCCGCGGTTCTCGAAGCCGGCGACCATTGCCGGCAGGGTACTCAAGCGCCAGTGCGCTTCTTCCAGACTCATCATGCCGTGCTCGCGCACCGCCTTGCAGATGGTCTCGGTGGGGTAGCGCCCGGCGGTCAGGAACTTGGTGTGCGCGCCGCCGTCGGAGACGCCAAAAATTACATAGGGGTTGTCGACGACTTCGCCCATATAGCCCGGCCAGCTGTTGGTGCCGGAGGCGAAGAATTCGGTTTTGAGTTTGTCGTGCACGGCGATGTCGAGCAAGGCGTCGACCGGATGTTTGCCCAGCTTCTCGGCAATCGCGCCGATCATCACGTCGCGATATTGCTCGGTTTCCGGGGAGGCCGGGCCGGTGACCACCAGCTGCGGAATGCCGGAGGTGACCAGCACGGGCATCTGGCTTTTCAGCACCGCGCGCCGCGCCGGGTCGGCAAACTTGGCGAGCTTTTCTTCCACCGTGCCGAGGCAGGCTTCGCGCCACGCCGGGCGCTCGTCCCACAGGTTCCAGTCTTCCAGCGTGAAGCCGTAGCCGGCGTCGGTAGTGAGGCCCTGGCCGTAAACGCGCAGGCCGCGCTGGTGGCAGCTGTTCAGCCATTTGAGGCTGCCGCGATGCACTTCAGGCTTGTGGTCGTAGACCTGCAGCACGTTCCACACCATGGGGCGACCGGAGATGTCGGTCAGGCGTTCGATGTGCGCCTGATCGCGCGCGACCGAGCCGGAGGCGATGGTCATCTGCATAAAGCCTTCGTTGCGCTTGCCGAGCACCGCGGCGAGGCGCTCGCAGGTTTCGTCGTGCATGACGTCGGTCACCATCGGGGTACCGTCGTAATCGAGCTGGACGGCCGCCGGGCCATTAGGCATCAGGCGCTGGGCGGACCAGCCGCAGCCGCCGGCGTCGAGGGATTCTTCAAACAGGCGGCAGATTTCTGCGTGTTCTTTCTCGGTGGGCATGCGCCCGGCCTTGGCGTCTTCCAGCCCCATCACCCACACCAGTAAGGGGCCCACCGGCACATAGGGCAGGATGTTCATGGCTTTAGGCGCGCGGTCGACGCTGTCGAGAAACTCGGGGAAGGTGGTCCAGTCCCAGGGCATGCCTTCTTTCATCGACACATAGGGCACGGCTTCGACGCGGGTCATGGAGAGCATGGCGCGTTCGCGCTCTTCCGGGCGCACCGGCGCAAAGCCAAAGCCGCAGTTGCCGATGGCGGCGGAGGTAATGCCATGCCAGCCGGAGAGGGTGCAGTAGGGATCCCAGAACAGCTGGGCGTCATAGTGCGTGTGAAGGTCGACGAAGCCTGGGGCGACGATGCAGCCGTGGGCGTCGATTTCGCGTTTGCCGGAATGGGCAGGGAGTCGGCCGATGTCGGCCACCACGCCGTTTTTGATGCCGACGTCGGCGCGATAACGGGCGACGCGCGTGCCGTCGATGAGCATGCCGTTACGGATCACCAAGTCAAACTCAGCCATGAAATTCTCCCCTTAAGCCCATGCGTCGACGGGCGCGTTGTTGGAATGCGTGAGCCGGAATTTAGCACCTGCCGCGCGGGCCGCCCACTGCCCGCTGCTTGCTTCAAGCGAGAGGCCGGTGTACCTAGAACCCCCAACCCAAAAGCAACCATGCGCAAGCAGGAGGACTCATGCCCGTCGCCACTCTCGAACGCACGCTGAACGCGCCACTCGATTACTGCTGGGCCTGGCTCGCCGACTTCGGCGCGCTGGATAAGCTTCATCCGCCGGGCAACCTCACCGAATTCACCTGCGAAGGCAGCCATATTGGCGCGCGCCGCTTCGCGCGCTTCAAGCCGGAGCTCGGTGTGGACGGGCAAATTATTGAGCGACTGGACGTGGCCGTGCCGCAGCGAGTCATCGTCTACTCCATCGTGGAGAACTATCCGCTGCCCATGCTGGATTACGTGGCGGTGGTGCATTTCACCGAGGCCGGTCAGGGCAAGACCCAGATTCGCTGGGAAGGTCACTACACCGAAGGCGCGCTGCCCGCGGCCCAGATGGATCCGCTGCTGCAGGACTTTTATGGACTGTTCATGGGCAATATCGAAAAGGCCTATGCGCTGGGCAAGCAGGCGGGGGAAACGCCTTACTGACGCGACAGGAGAATTTGGGGTCAGAGTAAAAACTGTTCGGAGAATTTGGGGTCAGAGTAAAAACTGTTCGGGCTTGCGCAGCCTTAACGCGTTGCGGGGAGTTTTTACTCTGACCCCAAATTCGAAACGCCTTACTCATGCTGGGTCGCGGCGCCCGTTCAGGCTTCGACAGGCTCAGCACGAACGGATGAGACGCCCAGTCGAACCCTTGGTCTGGTTCTGACCATCCGGAGTTTGGGGTCAGAGTAAAAATTATTCGGACTTGCGCTGGTCCTGAGCCTTCCACCGAATTTTTACTCTGACCCCAAACTCTGAGGCCATGCCACGGAGCCTGACGGCCGAACGTCAAATTGAGTTCAGCGCGTGCGGCGCGGTGCTTTATCGAGCTTGCGTTCGGGCAGCAGCCCGGCCAGTTCGCCAGCGTCCAGATCCCGCCAGTGACCGGGCTTCAGATTGCCCAGCTTCACGTTGATGATGCGCAGCCGGCGCAGTTTCAGCACTTCAAAGCCAAAGTGCTCGCACATGCGGCGAATCTGCCGGTTGAGCCCTTGCGTGAGGATGATGCGAAAACTTTGGCGGTCGACCTTGAACACCTGACAGGGTTTGGTTTTGGTGCCGAGGATCGGCACGCCGGCGCTCATCGCGGCCACGAATTCCGGCGTCACGGTTTGATCGACTGTGACCAGATATTCCTTCTCGTGATGATGCTCGCTGCGCAGGATGTCGTTGACGATATCGCCGTGAGTGGTGAGCAGGATGAGGCCTTCGGAATCCTTGTCGAGCCGGCCTATCGGAAAAATCCGCGCCGGATGACGCACGAAATCGATGATGTTGGTGGGGTCGCGGCGGTCGGTGGTGCAGGTCACGCCCACGGGCTTGTTGAGCGCGATATACACCTGCTTTTTGCGGGTCGCGATGCGGCGACCCTTCACGCTGACTTCATCGCCCTCGTTGACCGCGGTGCCCAAACCGGCCACCGCGCCGTTCACCCGCACCTGACCGCCGGCAATCAGCGCGTCGGCCTCGCGTCGGGAGCAGAGGCCGGAATCGGCAATGAATTTGTTCAGGCGCAAGCGGCTGACCTGAACGGCGTCTGCTTCATTGCCGGGCGCCCGCTTAACCCAGCAGGGTTTTGGCCTGTGCTCGCAGTTCGATCTTGCGGATCTTGCCGGAGGAGGTCATGGGATAGCCTTCGGTAAAGATCACATGCCGCGGAATCTTGTAGCTTGCGATCTTGCCCTTCATGCGGTTGATGAGGTCGTCCGCGCTCACCGACTGGCCGGCCTTGAGGATCACAAACGCCACCGGCACTTCGGCCAGACGCGGATCCGGATAGGCGACGACGGCGGCATCCATCACTTCAGGCATCTTGCGCAGATAGGCTTCGACTTCGGCCGGCGAGACGTTTTCGCCGCCCACTTTCAGCATGTCCTTGTAGCGCCCCAGAAACACCAGATGGCCGTCGGCGCGCAGTTTCGCCATGTCGCCGGTATGCAGCCAGCCTTCGGCGTCGATGGTTTCGCGGGTGGCTTCGGGTTTATCCCAATAGCCCTTCATCACCGCATAGCCGCGTACCCACAGTTCGCCCGCTTCGTCGATCGGCTGTTCAACGCCGGTCTCCACATTGACCACGCGGAATTCGTAGTCATTCATGGGATAGCCGGAGGCGTGCACGCGTTGTTCGCGGGTATGCAGCGGATTGTTGACCGACACATAGGCCCAGGACTCGCTCATGCCAAAGCCGGAGATGGTGGGGCAGAAGGTGTCCTGCACGCGCTCGGCGATGGGGATGGTGCTTTCAACGCCGGAGGGCAGGGTGCCAATGCGCACCTTGAGCTGGCGCGCGTGGCGCTCCTGGGCGGTGAGCAGATCGAGCCAATGCGCTTCGAAGCCGTGGAGCACGGTCGCGCCCTCGGCCTCGGCCAGATCGAGCGCTTTCTCGGCGTCGAACATGTCCATCATCACGTGCCGCGAGCCGCACAGCACGCTCATCATCACAATCTCGCTGAACGCGTAGATGTGGAACAGCGGTAGGTAGTTCATGTGCACTTCGTATCGCGTGTAACCCATCACCTGCGCCCGCTCATGCGTGGACCGGATGGGTTGATGGCTGTGCATCACGCCTTTGGGATTGCCGGTGGTGCCCGAGGTGTAGGCGAGCATCATGAGGCTGTCTGGATCGACCGCGTTGGCGCGCGCGGTCAAGGTGTCGTCGCTGATAGAAGCGCCAGCGGCGATAAACGCCTCCCAGCCGGTGGCGTTGGGCAGGCGCAGTTCGCCGAGCACGACGAGCCGTTTCAGATCCGGGTAGTTCTCGACCTTGAGACCGTCGGCCGTTTGCTCAATCGAGGGCATCGACTCCATCAGCATGCCCTGATAGTCCACCGGGCCCGAGCGGTCGAGGCTGATGAGCGTGCCGCTACGCGACTGGGTGACGGTGTAGGCCACGTCGTCGGTGCGGTAGCGGGTGTTGAGCGGCACGATGCAGCCGCCCACGCGTGCGATCGCGAACATCAGGAACAGCCACTCCGGCCGATTGGTCATCCACAGCGCCACATGCTCACCCGGCTGCACGCCGAGCGCGATAAGGGCCTTGGCTACGCGATTGGTTTCGTCGTTGAACTCCGTGTAGGTCCAGCGCTCGCCGTTGAAGGAAAACGCTTCGCGCTCGCCCCAGCGCTTGGCCGCTTCTTGCAGAATGCCGCCGAGAGTTCGTTTGCGATACCAGCCCATGTGTTGCTCCCCTAGGTGCGCGCGTTTTGCGCTGTCGTTGTTGGTGATGGTTTGAATGAAAACTTAGCGCCGCGTTGGCTCGCGCATGGTGACAAATTCTTCGGCCGCCGACGGGTGAATGCCGATCGTGGTGTCGAAAATTTCCTTGGTCGCACCGGCGCGCATCGCCACCGCAAAGCCCTGCGTAATTTCGCCCGCGTCTTCGCCGCACATGTGCAAGCCCACCACGCGGCGGCTGGCCTGATCGACGATGAGCTTCATGAAGGCCTTTTCCTTCACCGGTGAAATGGTGAAGCGGAGCGGCGTGAAGCTGGAGGTGAAAACTTCAATGTCGCCAAATTGCTTGCGGGCCTCGTCTTCGCTGAAGCCCACCGTGCCGATGGGCGGCTGGCTGAAAATGGCGGTGGGGATGAACTCGTAATCGACCGTGGTGTCGCGGCTGCCGAACAGACGGCGGGCGAGCGACATGCCTTCGGCCAGCGCGACCGGCGTGAGATTCACGCGATTGGTCACATCGCCCACGGCGTAAATCGACGGCACATTGGTGCGGTAGTGGGCGTCGACGCGGATGGCGCCGGCAGCGTCCAGTGCCACCCCGCAGGCTTCCAGCCCCAGATTGGCCGTCATCGGCACGCGGCCTGTGGCGTAGAGCACGCCGTCGGCTTCCAGCGTGCTGCCGTCTTTGAGCGTCAGGTTAAGGCCGGTGGCCGTTTTGTCGATGCGGACGACATCGCTCTGCAAGCGCAGATCGATGCCCTTGTGGCGCATCTGTTCGACCAGAAATGCGGCGGTCTCGGTATCGAAGCCGCGCAGAATCATCTCCCCGCGATAGAGCTGCGTGACCTCGCAGCCGAGGCCGCGCAGGATGCCGGCGAACTCCACCGCGATATAACCCCCGCCCACCACCACCATGCGGCGCGGCAGTTGTTCGAGATGGAACATTTCGTTGGAAGTCAGAATGTGTTCGCGGCCCGGAATTTCCGGCACCAGCGGCCAGCCGCCGGTGGCGACGAGAATATGCGTGGCGGTGATGTGTTTGCCGTTGACCTCCACCGTGTGGGGGTCAACCAGCGTGGCGCGGGCGGGGATGACTTCGCAGCCGGCGTTTTTCAGCATGCGCTCGTAAATGCCGTTCAGCCGCTGGATTTCGGTGTCCTTGTTGCGGACCAGCGTGGGCCAGTCGAACGTCGGTTCGTCGACCGTCCAGCCATAACCGGCGGCAACGGCGCGGTCTTCGGGAAAGCGGGAGCCATAGACAAACAGCTTCTTGGGAATGCAGCCCACGTTCACGCAGGTGCCGCCGTAGTAACGTTCTTCGGCCACCGCCACGCGGGCCCCGAAGCTGGCCGCCATGCGGGCCGCTCGCACCCCGCCAGAACCGGCGCCAATGACGAAGAAATCAAAATCGTGTTGAGACATGAGTATTCACCCGCAGCCGAAAGCGGAGGGCAGCATACTGGAAGCCGCTCGCGGGCGGCAGGGCGAACGAATTTGGGAAGTTTGGGGTCAGAGTAAAAGTTCGGACAAATATCCTCGGTCAGCGTCAGCTCAGGTAGTTTTTACTCTGACCCCAAACTGCCGAGGGCACGGCGTGACGCTTGGATCGCGTGTCACCGGGCCCCGCTAGCGCTGAAGATGCCCGGCATCGTTCTGTTTTGGAGTTTGGGGTCAGAGTAAAAGTTCGGAGAAATATCCGGGGTCAGCGTCAGCTCGGATAGTTTTTACTCTGACCCCAAATTAATGAGGGCACGGCGTGAGCCGTGTCGTGAGTGCCACGCGCTCCCGGCAGCGCTTAAGATGCGGGCCATCTTCCCGCTCCCGCCAGAGAGGCTTTCGACCATGCAGAACACCGTTGAACTTGTCGAAGTCGGGCCCCGCGACGGCCTCCAAAGCCAGCCGACGCTGGTCGACACCACCACCAAGCTCGACTTCATTCGCCGTCTGGTTGACGCCGGTCACACCCGGATTGAAGTGGCGAGCTTCGTGAATCCCAAGCGGGTGCCCCAAATGGCAGACGCCGATGAAGTCATTGCCGGCCTGCCGCAGCGGCCGGGGGTGAACTACATCGGGCTGGTGCTCAATCAGCGCGGCTTCGAGCGCGCGATGGAAAGTCCGCTGCAGCAGATCAATTCGGTAGATGTCGCCAGCGAAACCTTCTGCCAGCGCAATCAGGGCACGACCCCGGCGGCAATGTTCGAGATGATCTCCGGCATGGCCCGCGAGGCGCAGGCGGCGGGCCGGTTTTTCGGGGTGACGATTGCGGCTGCGTTTGGCTGTCCGTTTGAAGGTCGCATCAATCCCGACCGCGTTGTCGCGATGGTGCAGCAGTATGTGGATCTGGGCGTGAGTGAAATTGCGCTGGCCGACACCATCGGCGTGGCGGTGCCCTCGCAGGTCAGCGCGATGTTGGAGCGGGTAATGCCTTTGCTCGGCGAGATCCCCTTGCGCATGCATTTCCACAACACGCGCAATACCGGCATCGCGAACGTCTATGCCGCGGCCCAGGCCGGCGTGCGGGTGTTTGATGCGAGCTGCGGCGGGGTGGGCGGTTGCCCTTTCGCGCCGGGCGCCACTGGCAATGTGGGCACCGAGGATGTGCTCTACCTGTTGGAAGGCATGGGGCTCAAAACCAGTGTGTCGCTGCCCGCCATCATCGAGACCGCGCACTGGCTCGAAGGGCCGCTGGGCGCTCGCATGCCGGCGATGGTCAGCCGCGCGTCGCCGTTTCCGCCGCTCGCCGCCAGCGCCTGATCGATAGCCGTGTCTGAATCTGCCGCGCCGTTGAGCGTGGCGCTGGTCATCACCGGCGCTTTGCTGATGGCGGCAAAGGGCATCATCGCCAAGCTGCTCTACCACGCCGGGGTCACCCTCGAAGCCCTGCTGGTGCTGCGGGCGGTGATGGCCTTGCCCTTGATTTGGGGCTGGGCGTGGTGGCGGGGCGAGTTGCCGCGCCTGTGGCAAGCGCCGAAAGCCACACTGACGATTGCGATGCTGGGTGGCTTGAGCGGCTATTACCTTGGCACCTGGTGCGATTTCCGCGGCCTCGAGCTGATCGACGCCAGCCTCGAGCGCGTGCTGCTGTTTACCTATCCGGCGATAGTGGTGCTGGTACGCGCGCTTTGGCGGCGGCGGGCGCCGAGTGCGCGGGAAGCGACCGCCGTGGTGTTGACCTGGATAGGGGTGGTGCTGGCCGTTGGCGGTTTTGACCTCGCGCTGTGGCGGGCCAACGGCCACGGCGCGTTGCTGGTGTTGGCGTCGGCGGCACTTTTCTCTGGCTATTTGTTTGCCAATGAACACGTGGGCAAGCGCATTGGCAGCGTGGGTTTTATGGTGGTGGCGGCGACCAGCGCGGCGCTGGCGCTCAGCCTGCATTTTGCGATTGTGAGCACGCCGGCGACGGTGAGCGGCTTGAGCGGTCAGCTGTTGCTCGCGCTGCTGGCGATGACCGCCTTCACCAATGTGCTCCCGCTGTTCATGATTTCGGCCAGTATTGCCCGCATCGGTGCGGCGCGGGCGGCAATCATTTCCGCCGTTGGGCCGCCCGCGACACTGGTGCTCGCGTGGTGGTGGCTGGGCGAGGCGATGGGGCCGGTGCAATTGGCCGGCGCGCTCTGCTGTGTGGGCGGCGTGCTGGCGTTGGAAGTGGGGCGTGCGCGCGAGAAGTCGCTGGCCTAGTCGGGCGCGTCCTCGTCGTCGTCCGGTTTGGCCGCCTTGCCGCTTTCCGCGTAGAGCCAGGCCATAGCACGCCGCCAACTGTCGACCGGGCGCACCGGCATGCCGGCGTACAGGCCGGGATTGCGCAGGGATTTGGTGATGCCCGACTGGCCGAGCACGGTGATGTCGTCGCCGATGTTGAGATGCCCGGCCACGCCGACCTGACCGGCCAAGGTCACGCGATCGCCCAGCTTGGTGCTACCCGAAATCCCTACCTGCGAAACCAGCAGGCAGTGCTCGCCGGTTTTGACGTTGTGACCGAGCATCACGAGATTGTCGACCTTGGTGCCGCGCCCCACGCGCGTCTCCGTGAAGCGGCCGCGATCAATGGTGGTGTTGGCGCCGACTTCAACGTCGTCTTCCAGCACCACGTTACCGAGTTGCGGGATTTTGACGTGCTCGCCCTTGTGGGTGACGAAGCCAAAGCCGTCGCCGCCGATGGAGGCGCCCGGTTGCAGAATCACGCGCTGGCCGAGCACACAGTCTTCGCGCACCACCGCGTGCGGGTACAGCGTGCAGTGCGCGCCGAGCACCGCGCGATCCATCACCACCGCGCCAGCGTGCAGGACCGAAGCTTCGCCGATGACGGCTTCCGCGCCGATCGCCACAAAGGGCCCAATCTGCACATTGGCGCCAAGGCTGGCCGAGGGATGAATAACGGCCGAGGGATGAATCAAGTTGGATTGCGTAAAGCTCGAACGCTCAAACAGCGTGGCGATGCGGGCAATGGCGTATTCCGGCGCGGCGTGTTCAAGGCATGCTTTGCCCTCAATCAGCGCGCCGGGCTTCACGACAAAAGCGGGGATACTTGATGTGGCCGCGAGGCGCGCATGCTTGCCGCTGCTCACGAAGGACAAGCGGCCCGGCAGGTTGTCGGTGACGCCGCACAGGCCTTCGATCGGAAGACTCGCATCGCCGTGCAGGGCGAGCCCGAATGTCGCTGCGATATCTCCGAGTGTGATCACATTGCCCCCTTAGCTCCGGCGGCATGGTGACCCAAGCGCCCGGTCATTGGTATACCCTTGCGCACGCTCCCGTTTTCTCCGGAAGTTTTGATGTCTACAGCGCCCAATCGAAACTGGCTACGCGACCCCGGTCACTTCCTCGCGCTCGGCGGTGGCAGCGGGCTCGCGCCGTTCGCGCCCGGCACGTTCGGGTCTGTGCTTGGTGTTGGTCTTTATCTCGCGCTCACGCCTTTGCCCTTAGTGGCCTATGTCGTGGCGACGGTGGCGCTGCTGCTCATTGGGGTGCCGCTATGCGGGCGCACGGCGCGCGCACTTGGCGTGCACGATCACCCCGCGATTGTGTGGGATGAAGTGGCGGCGATGCCGGTGGTACTGGCCGGCGTTGGGCATTCGCCCATTGGGCTCGTGCTTGGATTTGCGCTGTTTCGCCTGTTTGATATCTGGAAACCGTGGCCGATACGTTGGGCAGACCGCTCGGTCATTGGCGGCGTTGGCATCATGCTCGACGACCTGCTGGCGGCATTCTGTGCGGCGGGGATGCTGGCGGTGATCCGCCAGTTCTTCTATTTTTAGCCCGATTCCATGGCGTAAATCATTTGATGGCTGCTCCGGAAATGTCCGTTAACGATGTCCCGAAACGCATTGCCTTGTGCTGGCTGTTGCTGTTGGCGCCGCTTGGCGCACACGCGGACATCTTCAAATACGTGGATAAATACGGCCGCGTTACGCTGACCGACCAGCCCTCGCATTCCGGTTACAAGCTGCTGGTGAAAACCTGGAAGGGCTGGAGCGAGCCCACCGGGCGCTCGATTAATTACAAAGGACTGGCCGCCAATCGCAAACGGTTTAGTCAGACCATTCAGCTGGCGGCGAAAGACCGCCAGATTCCGCTGGCGCTGGTGCACGCGGTGATTACCGCCGAATCCGCCTACGACCCCGAAGCGGAGTCGCGCGCCGGCGCGGTGGGCTTGATGCAACTCATGCCCGCCACGGCGGAGCGCTATGGCGTGCGGAATCGCAAAGATCCCAGCGCCAATATCGCGGGCGGCACCCAGTACCTCAAAGACCTGCTGGGGATGTTCAACAACGATATGACCTTGGCAGTCGCGGCCTACAACGCGGGTGAGAACGCAGTGCTGGAGAACGGGCGGCAGGTGCCACCCTATGAAGAAACTCGCACCTACGTGCAACGGGTGCTGAAGTACTACGCCGACTACAAACGGATGAAGGAACTGTAGGACGGGACCGCGGATGCGGCCCGCTTCGATAAGCGCGATTTCGGGGCCGTAGGCCTCTCCCACACATTCGCTGGTGTGGGAGCGGCCTAAGACCGCAAAAATCAGACTACTCGTCCGTCACGCAACCTTCCGACGCCGACTTCACCGTCTTGATGAACTTGTACAGCGTGCCGCGGGTGGCCTTGTAGGGCGGCATCACCCACGCGGCCTTGCGGCTGGCGAGTTCGGCGTCGCTCAGGTTCACGTCGATGCGGTTGGTTTCGGCGTCGATGGTGATGAGGTCGCCGTTCTGAATCAGCGCAATCGGACCGCCCTGCTGGGCTTCCGGCACCACGTGACCCACGATGAAGCCGTGCGAGCCGCCGGAGAAGCGGCCGTCGGTCAGCATCGCCACATCGCTGCCCAGACCCGCGCCCATGATGGCGGAGGTAGGGGTGAGCATTTCCGGCATGCCGGGGCCGCCCTGCGGGCCTTCATAGCGAATGACCACGACGTCGCCCTTGGCGATTTCCTTGCGCTCCAGCGCGGCGAGCATGAGTTCTTCGGAATCGTAGACCTTGGCCGGACCGGCGAAGCGCAGTCCTTCCTTGCCGGTGATCTTGGCCACCGAACCGCCCGGCGCGAGGTTGCCTTTGAGGATGCGGATGTGACCGGATTCCTTGATGGGATCTTCGATCGGTCGCAGCACCTGCTGGCCGGGGGTGAGGCCGGGCAGGTCGCGGAGGTTTTCTTCGATGGTATAGCCGGTGCAGGTCAGGCAGGAGCCGTCGATGAGGCCTTTTTCCAGCAGGTATTTCATTACCGCCGGAATCCCACCGATGCCCTGCACGTCTTCCATCACGTACTTGCCGCTGGGCTTGAGGTCGGCGAGGAAGGGAATGCGATCGCTCACGGCCTGGAAGTCGTCGATGCTGAGATCGACTTCGGCGGCGCGCGCCATGGCCAGCAAATGCAGCACCGCATTGGTGGAACCGCCGAGCACGGTCACCACCACCATCGCGTTTTCAAACGCGGCGCGGGTCATGATGTCGCGCGGCTTGATGTCGCGCTCGAGCAGCAGGCGCACGGCTTCGCCAGCGCGCACGCATTCTTGCTGCTTCAGCGGATCGACCGCCGGGGTGGAGGAACTGTAGGGCAGCGAAAGCCCCATCGCTTCGATGGCGGAGGCCATGGTGTTGGCGGTGTACATGCCGCCGCAGGCGCCGGCGCCGGGACAGGCGTGGCGCACGATTTCTTCGCGGCGGGCGTCGTCGATGCTGCCGCCGAGATAGGCCCCATAGCTCTGGAAGGCGGAAATGATGTCCAGCGTTTCGCCGCGCGAATGGCCGGGCTTGATGGTGCCGCCGTAGACCATGAGCGCCGGCCGGTTGAGGCGGGCCATCGCCATCACACAACCCGGCATGTTCTTATCACAGCCCGGAATCGTGACCAGGCCGTCGTACCACTGGCCGCCCATGATGGTTTCGATGGAGTCGGCGATGATTTCGCGCGATTGCAGCGAGTAGCTCATGCCGTCGGTGCCCATCGAGATGCCGTCGCTGACCCCGACGGTATTGAAGCGCATGCCAATCATGCCGGCCGCCGAGACGCCTTTTTTGACCGCGTCGCCCAGCGTCAGCAGGTGCATATTGCAGGGGTTACCTTCAAACCAGACGCTGGCGATCCCCACCTGCGCCTTCGACATATCGGCCGGGGTAAGCCCGGTGGCGTACAGCATGGCCTGTGAGGCGCCCTGCGATTTGGGTTCGGTGATGCGGGCACTCTGCCGGTTGATTTTGTTCGCCATCGTCTGCTCCGGAGGTTGAGAATGCCGGGGCAGGGTGCGCCCCGGACGGGCCCGCATCATAACCAGCGAACCGCGTGCCGTCGAAGCAACGCCATGTAGAATGCGGCCGTTCGCGCCTTTCGGCGTTTTTCATTTCCCCAACCCCGGGCTTGCAACACCATGTCGAAGTGGACGCCACCAGACCAGCAGCGATTTGTGGGCTTCATGCGCGAGGCCTCGCCGTATTTGCGCGCGCATCGCGATCAGACCTTTGTGGTGTATCTGGGCGGGGAGGCGATCGACGCGGCGAGCTTTCCGCAAATCGTGCAGGACCTTGCGCTTCTGTGTGGCATCGGGGTGAAGCTGGTGCTGGTGCACGGCGCGCGGCCGCAGGTCGAAGCCAGACTCCGGAGCGCCGGCATCCCCACGCAGCTCGTGCGCGACCTTCGGGTAACCGATAGCGCCAGCCTGCTGGAAGTGCGGCAGGCGGTGACGAATGTCCGTTACGCGCTCGAATCACAATTTGCGCATATGACCGGCCCGCCGCAGGCGGGGGCAGAAGACCTGCGCATCGTTGGCGGTAATTTCATTACCGCGCAGCCCGTGGGCGTGATCGACGGCATAGACCTCGAATTCACCGGCGAGACGCGGAAGCTTGACGTGGCCTCGCTGCGCGGGCAGCTCAAACACGCCGACATTGTGCTCATTTCACCGCTTGCCCATTCCCCCACCGGCGAGCTGTTTAGCCTGAATGCGCTTGATTTAGCCACCGAAACGGCGATGGCGCTGCGCGCCAGCAAACTGGTGCTCTACACGCCCGAGGCGGAAGTGCTGGATGCGCAAGGCGTGGCGCGTCGCCAGCTCACCCCCCATGAGTTGCGCGAGCCCGCCGCGCTGAACGGCCCACCCGCCACCATTCTCGCCAGCGCGCTCAAGGCTAGCGAAGGCGGCGTGGAGCGGGTGCATCTGGTGGCGAGCGCCGCCGACGGCGCGTTGTTACTCGAACTCTTCACCCGCGACGGCGTGGGCACGCTTATCAGCAGCGTGCCCTTCGACCAGCTGCGGCCCGCGACCATTGGCGATGTTGGCGGCATTCTGGGCTTGATTGAGCCGCTGGAAGCCGAAGGCGTGCTGGTGAAGCGTTCGCGCGAGAAACTGGAACGCGAGATTGATCGGTTTCAGGTGATGGTGCGTGACGGCGCAACCGTCGCCTGCGGCGCGGTGTATCCCTATCGCGACGACGGCATGGCCGAGCTGGCCTGCATTGCGGTTGACCCCGACTATCGCCGGAGTGGCTACGGGGCGGTGCTGCTGGACGCGCTGGAGCGCAACGCCGAGATGGCGGGTTTGCGCGAAGTGTTTGTCTTGACGACCCAGACCACGCACTGGTTTCAGGAGCGGGGTTATGTGAGAAGCGGGATTGAAGACCTGCCGATGGCCCGGCAGGCGCTATACAACTATCAGCGGAATTCGGTGGTGTTGGTGAAGGTGCTGCGCCCGGCTTAGCGGGACGCAGCACCGAGGGCGCTTAAGCGAGATCGACCACCGGCGTTTCGGTCTCGACTTCCACCACGATGTCGTCGTCGCGCACCGCGACGTTGACATGGCCGCCATGCACCAGACTGCCAAAGAGCAGCTCTTCGGCCAGCGGCTTTTTGATCTTCTCCTTGATGAGACGCGCCATCGGCCGCGCACCCATGAGTCGATCGTAGCCGTGCTCGGCCAACCAGGCGCGCGCATCCGGGCCCACCTCCACGGTGACTTTCTTCGCATCGAGCTGGCTTTCCAGTTCGATGATGAACTTGTCGACGACGTGGGCGATGGTGACGGGATCCAGCGCGCTGAACTGGATGATGGCGTCCAGACGGTTGCGGAATTCCGGGCTGAACATGCGTTTGATTTCTTCAATCGCGTCGCTGGAGTGATCCTGCTTGGCGAAACCAATCGAAGCGCGGCTTACGCGATCGGCGCCCGCGTTGGTGGTCATCACCACAATCACGTTGCGGAAGTCGGTCTTGCGGCCGTTGGCATCCGTCAGCGTGCCGTGATCCATCACCTGCAGCAGCACGTTGAACACATCCGGATGCGCTTTTTCGATTTCATCCAGCAACAGCACCGCGTGCGGCTGCTTGTTGATGGCTTCGGTCAGGAGGCCGCCGGTGTCGTAGCCCACATAGCCCGGCGGGGCGCCGATGAGGCGCGAGACCGTGTGCCGCTCCATGTACTCGGACATATCGAAGCGCACCAGCTCAATGCCCAACACGCGCGCCAGCTGGCGG
>Ga0255126_1000624_pt1 | contig 15053 bp, 10 predicted proteins | sample Law_Miss_RepA_8d_FD_188556 | JGI IMG/M metagenome (GOLD analysis project Ga0255126, IMG submission 188556) | Freshwater microbial communities from St. Lawrence River, New York, United States - Law_Miss_RepA_8d | ecosystem: Environmental > Aquatic > Freshwater > River | place: USA: New York... | reverse complement strand
CCGCTGCTGGCCAACCCAGTTGCCTTCACTTTTGACAACAAAGGCCGGTGCTTTGTGGCCGAGACTTTTCGGCTGCATGCGGGTGTGACTGACATTCGCAACCACATGGATTGGCTGGATGCGGACTTGGCTTGCCGCACTGTGGCAGACCGTGACCGGATGTACCAGGACAAGCTGAAAGAGAAGGCGGATGAATATGGGGTTCACCATGACCGGGTGAAGCTGGTGGTTGACAGAGACGGGGACGGGATTGCGGACAAAGCTGAAGTGTTTGCAGACGGATTCAAGAACCGGGTGGACGGGATTGGCTCGGGCGTGCTGGCCCGCAATGGCAAGGTTTTTTACACCTGTATTCCTGATTTGTGGCAACTCGATGACACGGGCGGATTGGCACCCGCGACGGGCAGGCGAAAACTGTCGAGCGGCTATGGAGTTCATGTGGGTTTTTTGGGCCATGACATGCATGGTTTGGTATTGGGCATGGACGGCCGCATTTATTTCTCGATTGGCGATCGTGGTTTGTCGGTTGACCTGCCGGGAGGCCGCAAGATTGACCTGCCTGACACTGGTGCCGTTTTGCGCTGCGAGGCGGATGGATCGAATTTGGAACTGTTCGCTATGGGATTGCGGAATCCGCAAGAACTGGCCTTTGATGACAGTGGTGAACTGTTCACCGGTGACAACAACTCCGATGGTGGTGATCAGGCACGGTGGGTGCATTTGGTGGAAGGGAGCGATTCTGGGTGGCGTATTGGTTGGCAATTTTTGGAAAAGCCGATGGCGCGCGGCGCATGGAACATGGAGAGCATGTGGAAACCGCGAAATGCAGATCAGCCGGCTTATATTTTGCCACCACTGGCGAATGTGGGAGCGGGGCCTTCTGGTTTGGCGGCGAATCCGGGAACGGGGCTTGATACGCGCTATAACGGCGCCTTTTTACTCTGCGATTTTCGTGGCGGGCCGGGTGGAAGCGGCATCCATGCGATTTGGAACAAAAGAGATGGGGCGGGATATGCCTTTGACAAGCGGGAACAGTTCATGTCGTCTTTGCTGGTGACGGATGTCGCTTTTTCCCCTTGGGGCGAAGTGGTAGTGAGTGACTGGACAGACGGATGGGGCCAGCCGACAAAAGGGCGCATTTATGCCATTAAAGACAAAAAGGCATTTGCCGATTCCATTGTGAAAGAAACTGCTGCCCTTCTTGGTGGCGGAATTGAAAAGGCTGGTATTGGGGATTTGGTCAAACTGCTTGACCATGGCGACCGGAGGGTGCGAATGGATGCCCATTTGGCGCTTTCCACCATTGCCCTCACTGACAAGAACGCACTGGTCGAGCTTGTGGAAGCTGCAAGCAAAGGTACCACGCGTTCGCGGGTGCATGCGGTTTGGGGGCTTGGGCACAGCCTGCGATTATTGTCGAAGCGAGATCGTGGGGATGCGGGTAGTGGAGCGCTTTCGGCTGGGGGAGATGCACTTGAAAAGCTGAAGGCACTTGCGACTGACAGCGACAGCGAGGTGCGCATGCAGGTGGCCCGGGTGTTGGGTGACATTGCTGGCACTGAGAAGGTTTTGCTGGAAATGCTGGATGACGCCGCTCCCCGGGTGAGCAGCAAAGCAGCACTTTCGCTTGGGCGCATGCAATCGGCTTCAGGCGGACTGAAAGTCATTGCATTACTAAAGAAGAACAACAATAGCGATCTGGTAATTAGGCATTCACTTGTTATGGCGTTGGTTGGAGCCGGGGAGCAAGCATGGGTAAAAGCTGCGAATGACCCTGCGGCCGCAGTTCGTTTGGGCGCGGTGTTAGCGCTGCGGCGGGCGGGTGTTGCGGCACCTGCTGAACTTTGGACCAAACTTCTTGCCGACAGTGATTCGCTAGTGGCAACCGAGGCTGCGCGGGCGGTTTATGACACGGCGGCGGAAAGCAATCTGGCACCATTGGCTGCCCAATTGAATCGGGTTGGGGCGACTGACCCGGCTATTCGTAGGGCCCTGGCGGCTCAGCGGCGGTTGGGAACTGCGGAATCGGCCAAGGCTATCGCAGGCCATGCTGCGAATGGTTCCGCTACTGAATCGACCCGGGTGGAGGCGGTTGAAATTTTGGAGCAATGGGCCCAACCTATCGGGCGCGACATGCTGAGCGGCTTATGGAGGCCAGGCAAGGCTGGCAATCAAGGCGATGCAGCAAATGCGTTACGGCAAAATCTCGCCAGCTTGATGGCTGGCCCAGCCAAGGTGCGCAGCGCAGTAGTTAGGGCGGCAGGGAAACTGGAATTGAAGGACTTGGCGCCAACCTTGGCCAATTTGGCCAAGGACCAAACCCTGGCCGCGGTTGCGCGGGTGGAGGCCATTGATGGACTGGCGGAACTGGATGGCAAGTTATTGGACGAAAACCTGGAGTCTTTGTTGAAGGACAAGGCAGCCAAGGTGCGAGCGCAGGCAACCTATTGGAAGCTCAAGCGGAGCGATGACCTGAGTTTTCTTACCGGAAGTGAAGGTAAAGCTGAATTGAGTGTTGAGGAAAAGCAGGCGATGGTGCGGGGTTTGGCCAGTAAGGCGAATCCAGCGCGGGATTTGCTTCTTAGCGGCTTGGCTGGCCGACTGGCCGAGGGAAAAATTGAACCTGAAGTAGTGGTTGAATTGAGAGAAGTATTGGAGGCCCGGCCCAACCTGGCCACAGCAGAAGTAAAAAACAGACTGGCCATAACAGGTTATGACGACTGCCTTCAGGGCGGTGACGCCGATGCGGGCAAACGGGTATTTTTGCAAAAGGCCGAAGTGAGCTGCCTGCGCTGCCACCAGATTGGTGGGTCGGGCGGAATTGTTGGGCCGGCGCTGGATGGCTTGGGCGGGAAGAAGGATGCCCGCTACCTGCTGGAAAGCATTGTCGAACCCTCGAAGGCGATTGCTGAAGGATTTCAAACAGTGGTGATGGAGTTGACCAACGGCAAGACTTTAACCGGCGTTCTTCGCGGCGAGGATGCGAATAGCTTAAAGCTGGTGACCGCCGAGGGGGTGGAAATGATTATTTCCAAGAAAGAGATTGAGGAGCGATCGAGCGGGCCGAGCGCGATGCCTGCTGACTTGGCTAGGAAGATGAGCAGGCGGGAGCTTCGCGATGTGGTTGAGTATTTGAAATCGTTGAAGTAGGCGATATTGAAGCCAATAGACTTGGACTACTTGCCTGCAATATTACCTGCTTAATTCCACGGAATGGACCAAGCCGATGCCTTATGAACAGTTTGACCGCAGGCAATTGAAAATCCAGCCTTTGGCTTTGCGGCAAAATGATTTGGACAGGTCTTGTTTGGTGCCGCTTGAAACGCCTGCCAGGGGGGACCTTGACCCGGCAATTGGACGGATTGGACAGTGGCTGGAGCATGCGCGGCGGGGTAACCGGGCGAGGTTGTGGGTAATGGGAGCCCATGTGATTCGGGCAGGTGTGGTGCCCCAACTGATTGATTTGATGGATTCGGGTCATATCACCGGTATCGCGCTTAATGGCGCTGGCCCGATTCATGATTGGGAGTTTGCCTTGATTGGGGCCAGCACAGAAAGTGTGGCCAAATACATTCGGACGGGTGAATTTGGTCTGTGGACTGAGACGGGGCGCATCAACGAGGTGGTCAGGCAGGCAGCCAGGGACGGGTTGGGCATTGGTGAGATGCTGGGAAAGACAATTTTAGAGGGAGACTTTCCCCACAAGGACATTTCATTATTGGCACAGGCCTACAAGCGTAGAATTCCGGTGACGGTGCATGTTGGGATTGGGCAAGATATTTTGCACGAGCACCCAACCTGTGATGGCGCCGCGTTTGGGGCGGCGAGTTACACAGACTTTTTGGTTTTCACCAGGCTGGTACAGGATCTGGAAGAGGGGGTGCTGCTGAATTTGGGCAGCGCAGTGATGGGGCCTGAGGTGTACTTGAAGGCACTTGCCATGGCACGGAATGTGGCATTTCAGAATGGGAAAAGGATTGCCAATTTTTGCACCGCAGTCTTTGACCTGATGGCACTGGGCAATGATTGGAAAGCCCAAGCCCCAAAAAGCGACCCGCGTTATTATTACAGGCCCTGGAAGACCATTTTGGTGCGAACTGTCGCTGATGGTGGAGAAAGCCATTATGTGCAGGGTGACCACCGTGACACGGTGGTTGGATTGCGCCATGCGGCCCAAACGGCTGTGAAGAGCCCCAAGGCTCCCTTGGAAATGGGAGCCTGATATGCATGATTTCCCCTTAACCAGTGACAAGCTGGAGCAGGCGCTGGGCAAGGCCAAGGATTTGCGCATTGCGGTGGTGGGGGATTTATTCCTCGACCGTTACCTGCATATCGACCGGACATTGGATGAGGATTCAATTGAGACAGGCGAGACTGCTTATCAGGTGACCCGGGTGATCGCCTCGCCTGGAGCGGCGGGCACGGTGATCAACAACCTTTCCGCGCTAGGGGTGGGCTGTATTTTACCAGTGGCGTTCATTGGGGATGATGGCGAAGGATATGAACTGCTGCAAGCCCTCAGACGGACGGCTGGAGTCGTGACCGACCATGTGGTGACCACCCGCGAGCGGCGGACCCCGACTTATACCAAGCCCATGCATTTGCATGCGGACGGCAAGCCTGTGGAGGGTAACCGGCTGGATATTCGCAACCGGCAGGGCACGCCACAAACTGTGATTGATTCGCTGAAGCAGGAGATTCGCGCCCTTTGGCCGACGCTGGATGGGGTGATCATTTTGGATCAAGTAGGCGACCCGACCACGGGTGTGATCACCGATGAGATGGCACACCATTTGGCGGAGCTGGCCCAAACCGATCCGGGGGTGGTAACGCTGGCTGACAGTCGTGAGCGGATTGGGGTGTTTCATCATTTGGCACTGAAGCCCAACCAGCGTGAAACCCTGCGTGCGTCGGGTTTGCCTGACAACGCTACTGACCAGCAGTTGGAGGCCGCCATTCAAAAGCTGGCCCTGAAGGGGGCACCAGTATTTTGCACACGGGCTGAGGCAGGGATTATTTTGGCGGAAGGGAACGGAAAGCCTTTGCGGCGAGTTCGGGGGGTGGCGGTTTCGGGGCCGATTGATCCTGTGGGAGCTGGTGACAGCACAAGCGCAGGAATTGTGCTTGGGCAAACGAGTGGGCTCGATGCGGCGGAATCGGCCGCACTGGGTTGCCTAGTTGCCTCGATCACGGTGCAGAAGATTGGGACGACTGGAACGGCGTCGCCTGGTGAGTTGAGGGAAGCGCTGAAATTGTTGAATTAATGGCGAATTATTTAGGATCAGCTTCATAGCCTGTGGTCTTGCGCGCCTTTTTTCTCACATTTTGCTGATTATCAAAGTTAGCCCCGTTGGAAAAGTAGCTTACTCTGAACCAGCTTCGTCCTCATTTTTGCCGAGTGCGGAGGATATTTTTTCATGGGGGATTTCAAGGCCCAGCAAATTTCGGCAGGCGTGAACCTCGGAACGCAAGCGGCGACGGAGGATGCGTTGGTCAGCGATTTCTGCCTCTGAAAATTCCAGTGGATGCCCGAAGGCAATATGAATGTCGCGATTTTTGTCACGGGTTTTATTTTGCCCGGGGGGACCACCCGCATAGCTGAAGTAAGCCCCCCAACCGCCCTCGATCCATACGGGAATCACGGTGGTGGTGGGGTTTTGTTGAACGAGCATGGCCACACCGCGGCCAAAAAGCTTGGTTGATGGGTCCTCGACCCGACGGAGTGTGCCCTCGGGAAAAATAAGGACCGTTCCGCCCTGTTTGAGAATGGCGGAAGCCTCATCGATTTCTGGCGCGTTTCTACGGGCAACTGCGGCAGGGACCCGAATGGCTTCGACAACATGTTTCATGAGAAACTTGATGCCGGGAAGGTCGTAAAAGACGCTGGTCATCATGGGGATGAACCTGCGGGGAATTGCTTTACCAAGCCAAAATGGATCGGTATAGGTGGTATGATTGGCCACCAGGAGCACGGGTCCGGCAGAGGGCATGTTATCCAGCCCCGGGCCTGACGCTCGAATGTGACAGGTGGGCAACAAAAGCACGGCTAAAATTTGCTCTGCCAATGGCCGGCGTACCATCCAGGCAGCCCAAATAGCCAATGCCAAAAAGACGAGCGCAAGCCACCACCAGGCAAATTGGCCCAAGCCTAGCAACCCAATGCCTGCACACAAAGCCCATGCGGCCAACCAGGGGCCAGCCTGGGTGGTTAACCAAGCCTTATTGGTGGTGTGAAGGCGAGGGCGGCAAGCACCCAGCCAAGCGGTGGTTCCGAGTGAAAGCCCGAAACCACAAACCAAAGTTGCCCCGGGGCACCAAGAACCACAAATCCACCAAACACCCATAGAAAGACTGACGGCTAGCAGGCCCATGGGGACCCAGCCGATCTGGCGAGCAGGTTGGCAGGCAATGAGGCAGACCAGTCCACCCAGCATTGCCCCGATTAGCAAACAAACTGTCCAAACCGGTTCAAATGGTTCTGCCCCGCGTGCCAGCAGGGTGGCAATGCCACCTGCCAAAGAGAGGGCGGCGACCCACATGCCTGTGGTAAGCCCCACTTTTTCCCATTTATCTGGCCAGGGGATGGAGTGCTGCTGCTTTGGCCTGCTTTCGCTATGGACCATGGCCACGGGGACCAGGAATGCCCATGGAAGAATCATGGTGAGCCCGATAGCCCAAGGCGGAACTATTTCGGGACTAAGCCAAGCATTAAAGAGGGCAAAAAAAACCAGTGGCAGCGCGAGGAGCACGCGCAAACCTACTTCCCTGCCCCGGTAACGCCAAGGGTATAAGGGCAAATCATTTTCAAATTGCCAAGCGACCATGCTTAGCCAGGCAATGGCGAAGGATGGCAAGAAAAGACCGCGCTCATCGGCGGGCTGGCGCAGGTGTGACCACCAAACGCCTAGCATGCAGAGGGCTCCTGGCAACAGGGCCAACCTCGGGCCAGCGATTTTGGCAATGTGTGGAAACAGTAAGGCTGCCAAAACCGGTCCCAGAAAAAAGCCGGGAAACTGAAGGACGGTGAGGGTGGGGGCTTGGGGCTGAGCCCAAACGTGCAAGCGCAGCAATCCACCTGCCAGAATAGCCAATGCCCACCAGCGGGAAGCGAAGGAGCCTGCCAGGCATAAACGGCCCAAGATCCGGGTAGCCTGATCCATGTTAGCGACCCACTTTGGAGAAACGGTTTACGGTTAGTCAGGAATGGGTAACCAGCGGTAATCCTCGGTCTTTCCAGGCCCTGTATCCGCCGGCCAGGGAAATGATGTTGGTGTAGCCCATGCGCATCAGGTTTTCCGCCGCGAGTGCGGAACGGTAACCGCCGCCACAGTACAGCACCAATTCGGTATCGAGTGCGGGGTAAGCCTGCTCGACATCCCGCTCGATCACACCTTTGCCCATGTGAGTGGCACCTGGAAGGTGGTCACGGGCAAATTCACCGGCTTCGCGCACATCGACCAAGGTTGGCTTATCGCCGGCACTATGGCGCTTTAGGAGATCGTCAATAGTGCATTCAGGCACTTTGGCGCGGGCCTCTTCGCAAAGCTTTTCAAACCGGGGCGAATGTTTTGGTGCCATGAAATTTTCCCCAAATAAAACCGGTTCGGACCAGTGATGCCCAACCGAAAGTGAAGTAGATCGGCCGTCAAAAGAGGGGCGACCCTTGAAGAGTGAATCAGATGATTCCCAAAAGGAGTTCTGTGAGGAGTTGGTCCAAGCGCTCGTAGGAGAGTTTTCGGCCAGCGAGGGTGCTGGGATCGAAGCGCATGTCTTTCAGTTTTTGGGCAGCCTCCTTGGAGAAGCGGGCTGTGAAGCCCTTCAGTTGGGTGTTTGCCCCGTTAATTTCCTTGAGGAGATCCTGAATCGGCTTGCATTCGTCATAGCGGCGAACCTTTTCCTGCATGATCTTGTAGTTCCGCATGCTGCGTTCGACAAAATCCCAACAATCGCTTTCAGTGCGGTAGGGGTGGGCATCGAAACCGATGGTCCCCGCGTATTTGTGATCGGTGAGGAGCTTGGTGGTGTAGAAAGCTTCCTTGAGATCATCGGACCCGAATGAGAGGTCTTGATCGAAACGCAGGGGTTTTTGGCCGTTGAGGTGGACATTGAAGAGTTTGCCGGCACCGAGTGCTTGGGCGAACTCGTGGTAGGGATTGAGCCCGGCCATCTTGATATGGGCAGTCTCTGGGTTAACCCCGACCAATTCGGGATGCTGAAGGGTTTGAATGAAGGCCAGCACGCTACCCACGGTGGGGAGATACAGATCGCCGCGGGGCTCGTTGGGCTTTGGCTCCATGGAGAATTTCATGTTGTAGCCCTGCGAGATGACATATTCGCAGAGGAAGTTCAGGCTATCTCGTAGCCAACCGGAAGCGCTGATGGGATCTTTGCTGGCATCGACCTCGACGCCCTCGCGACCACCCCAGAAGACGAAGACCTCGGCCCCCATATCGGCCGACAGGTCGATGCAGTTCATGACCTTTTGGGTGGTGTAGAGGCGGACGGCTGGATCTGTGGAAGTGAAGGCACCATCCTTGAAAACAGGGTGATGGAAAGTGTTGGTGGTGCCCATGGTGCACTTGATACCGGTGTCGGACATCACTTTTTTGATGTCGCGCACTATTTCATCGCGCTGCTTGGCGGAGGCCCCTAGAGGGACAATGTCATTATCGTGAAACTCGAAGCCGTAGCAGTTTCGTTGAGCGAGGCCTTTGATGCAATCGAGGGCCGAGATTTCGGGGCGGGTTGCCTCGCCAAACGGATCACGACCCCGATTTTGGAGGCACCAAACCCCAAAGGCAAACCTGTCTTCGCGGGTGGGGTCTAGGTCCAAGGATGACATTGCCAATCTCTTTGCATTAGCTGATGAAGGGAGCGGGCGCTTGGAGTGGTGTGGGGGATAATTTACCTTTTGCGCTCTGAAAGTGCTTGCATCATGGTGATCATGAAGGCTGGGAGGTCATCGGGCTTGCGACTAGTGATTATATTGCCGTCGCGGACTACTTCTGCATCTTCGTAAGTGGCGCCGGCGTTGATGACATCGTCTTTGATGGCAAAGAAGCAGGTGGCGCGTTTGCCACGCAGGGCATTGGTGGAGCAAAGCATCCAGGGGCCATGGCAAATGGCCGCGAGCACCTTGCCTTGGTCGGCCATTTTCTGGGTGAATTGAATGAAGGCAGGGTTGCGCCTGAGAAAATCGGGCGCGAATCCGCCTGGCAGAACGACGCCGTCGAAATCATCAGCCTTGACTTGATCGATGGAGACCTCTGCTTTGGCAGGGTAGCCGAGCTTGCTTGGATAGGCTTTGCCTGCTTCTGGGCCAACCAAGACCGACTTCACGCCTGCTTCCAGCAAACGGTAATGGGGATACCACACTTCCATTTCTTGGTACTGTTGTTCAACCAAGATCGCCACAGACAGGCCCTTCAGGTTCATGTCGCCTCGCGGTGTATTTTTCAGGGGAAGCAAATTCTATTCAATGCAAGGGTGTGGAAGGCCGTAAAATTAGGCTCAGCCTTCCTTTTCTTCCTCACCCCTTATTTTTAGCAGAACGACAGGACCGGGCCAACCAAAGCCCCAATTACTTGGGGGAAGTCGTTGGAACCAAGTACGAGGCGATGGTGCGTTCCATCCCCTGATCGAAGCTGGTTTTTGGGGCATAGCCGAGGATTTTTTTTGCTTTTTCGATGCTGAAATCGAGATTCAGACCCAAAAACTTGACCCTTGCCCCGGTTAAAAGTGGTGGTTCTTTGGCGCCGTTTTTTCGGGCGGAGGACTCCATCCATTTGGCCAAAGGCATGGCCAGCCAAAGTGGCACCTTGAACCAACCTGGTTTAGGAACGCTAAAACCATTGGCAACTTTCTCAATAAAGCGCTTTTTGGAAACATATTCGCCATCAGTGATATTGAATGCCTCTCCAACAGCCTTTGGGCTTTCAAGAGCAAGCAGCACTGCATCTACCAGGTTGCCGACATAAATACAGTTCATGGCTTGGCGCCCGCTTCCCAAATATTTAACCTTTTTTTGGCGCAGGTTCTCAACCAGTTTTGGCAAAACGGTGCGATCCCTGGGGCCATAGATAAAGCCTGGGCGCAAAACGACCACGGGCATGCCTTGTTTGTGGTGATATTCCAAGGCCAAGCGGTCTGCTTCGGCCTTTGACTGGGTGTAACCATCCATGTGGGCAACAGGCAGGGGGGTGGTTTCGTCGGTTCCGTGGTGGTGGCGGGCCTCGTAGGTTCCCAGGCTGCTCACATGGACAAAACGCTTAAGCGATGGCCCGTTTGAGGCCTCTAGCAGATGGCGTAGGCCTTCGACATTGGCCTCACGGTATTCCTCCAATGGCCCCCAATCGCCCACTTTGGCGGCGCAGTGGACGACCTGATCGACGCCCGTGCCGGCAGCCCTGAGCGCTTCTGGCTGGGTGAGATCACCCTGAAACACCTCGACATTGAGCGAGGGTGCCCAAGGAAAGGGGCCCCTAAGGTCACGGACAAGAGCTCGAACCTTGTCCCCACGAGCGGCAAGAGCCTCGACTACATGGCTACCCACGCAGCCAGTTGCGCCGGTCACCAAAACAATTCGCTGGGCCATCGAAAACTCTCCCGGGCATGCAAACAGAAGTCTGAACAGCCCCTAAGCAACAATGTTTTGCGCCCTATAGGCGGTTTGGGCAGGAGTCAGGCCTTCAATGCAGCCTGAATCAGCGCCATACTTTATGTTGGCAACCCCTGTAGCCTGATCAAGGTGAGGGGCAATTTTTGTGCAAAATTTAGCCAATTTTGCCCCGCACAAATGGTCCTGCCGCCGAACTTGAGGGATTTTTGAACCAATTACCTTGATGGGCTTGACACACCAAAGCCCCTGTATCTATTGCCCCCCGGACCTAGGGCGAATCACGTCCAAGGTGGGGGAAGCAGTAACGGCATGGCAGGCACAAAGCCCCAGGGCGAAAATAAGAATGCGCGCGGCTGTGCCTTTTGGGCACGGACGATGGCCATCGCCTTGGCGCTGGCAGGTGGATCTGTCGCCTTGGCGCAACCACCGGCCCCACCGCCACTCAATCCCGGACCGCTTGGAAACGCGCGGACAGTTCCGGCAGGACCAGAGCGAGCCCCAAGCCCCAAGCCACTTTCCGCACCAGCAAGGGCCCTTGAGCCTAGAAACGCTTCAACCGGGCCGCAAAAAACCATGGTTGGGGATGTGATCATCCAAGGCAACCGTCATGTGCCCACGCAATCCATCCTGAACCAATTGCAAACCCGGCCTGGGGCAATTTTTTCCACCCATCTTGTGGAAGAGGATGTTCGCAAGTTGATGGCTTCCAAACAATTCGCCACGGTTGACCCTCGGATAGAAAACGAATCTGGCAGCAAAGTGAATGTGTATTTCTTGATTCGGGATTTCCCTTCAGTTGTGCAATCGGTGGAGTACCGTGGGGCCAAGCACCTTAAAGATGAAGAACTGAACACACTGACCATGATCAGCCGGGGCAAACCGTTGAGCCCTGTGGCCAACAAATTGGCGTGTCAGGCGATCATGCGTCGATACCAGGAAATGGGTCGTCCGTTCGCCAGTTGCGAGTTGTTGAAGGGTCATGAACCCGGAGACACAGAAGTAATCTTCAATATCACCGAAGGCCCGATTGTGCGAGTGAACGGGGTAGCCTTTGAAGGGCAAACCTTCGTCACTGGGCCTGTGCTGAAGACCCATGTGCAGTCGAGCAAGGCAATTTTGGGAACCTTTGGCGGCAAATACAACTCGGCCATGGCCGACAATGATGTGCTCAAGTTGGAAGAATATTATAGGTCGCACGGATTTTTGGATGTGAAGGTGGGCCGGGAACTGCGCTACACAGCAGACGGTACGGAAGTGGAGCTGGTGTTCCATGTGAACGAGGGCGTGCGATACCACATCCACGGACCGCCTCAGGTGGTTAACGCCAAGAGTGTGCCCCCTGAGCAGCTTGAGCAACTGAGCAAGGTGAAATCGGGCGACTTTTTTAGCGAAGGCAAAATCAACGCGGACAAGCGGGCGATCGAAGATTACATCGGCTACATGGGCCGCGAGGCGCGTGTGAACCCGCAGCCGGTGTATGTGCAAGAGGCTCCGGGCCTGGTTCGGTTGCAGTATGAGGTTTCAGAACGGCAACCCGCGCGTGTGGGCCAAGTTTTGGTGGTTGGCAATGAGCGAACCAAACAGAATGTGATTTTGCGTCAAGTGCCCCTTTACCCTGGGCAAGTACTCACCTACCCGGACCTTCGGGCAGCGGAGCGCAACCTGACACGGCTTAATATATTCGAGTCCAGCGAGAATGTGCACCCTACGGTGACGGTTTTGGACCCTGAGAACGAGAGCGAGTACAAGGACCTGCTGGTGCAAGTGCAGGAAACCACGACCGGCAGTCTTCTGTTTGGCGTGGGTGTGAACTCTGACGCAGGGTTGAACGGCTCGATCGTGATGAACGAGCGTAACTTCGACATCACACGATTGCCGACCAGCTTTGACGATTTGATTGCCGGCAACGCTTTCCGCGGTGGAGGCCAGGAGTTTCGGGCCGAGGCGGTTCCGGGCACTCAGCTTCAGCGGTATAGCGTGAGCTGGAGAGAGCCATTCCTGTTTGATAGCCAGTGGAGCCTTGGCACCAATGCGTTCTATTTCACGCGCCAGTACAATGAATATCAGGAAAACCGATATGGCGGCAAAATCCCCATCGGCAGGCGCTTGAACCAGTATTGGTCGTTCAACGCCTCGGTGCGGGCTGAAAATGTGGGCGTGTTCAATGTTCAACCGTGGGAACCGGAAGCCTATACATCTGTGGAAGGTTACAACTTTCAGGTGGGCGTGCGCGCAGGGTTGGTGCGTGACAGCAGGGACAGCCTTTTGAGAGCAACTGAAGGCTCCTTGCTGGATGTTGGCTTTGAGGAAATGTTTGGCGCTTTCACCTTCCCGCTGTTCAACGCGGAATTCAACAAGTACTTCACCACTTATCAGCGGGCCGATGGTTCGGGCCGCCATGTGCTGGCTTTCCGGTCGCAATTCTCATGGGCTGGTAGTGAAACGCCTGTTTACGAGCGGTTCTTTGCGGGTGGTTTCCGCTCGATTCGCGGCTTCCAGTACAGAGGCGTGGGCCCCAGCGAGGGTGGCTACATGACGGGTGGTGATTTCATGTTGTTGAACTCGGTTGAGTACCAGATTCCGGTTATGGCCAACGATAATGCTTACCTGGTCGGTTTTGTGGACAGCGGCACGGTTGAATCCGACATCTCTAACATCTCCACCTACCGGGTATCCGCGGGTGTTGGTTTGAGGCTGGTGGTACCGATGATGGGGCCTGTGCCTATCGCTCTGGACTTTGGTTTCCCGGTGGTGAAGGCCGACACAGACCGGACGCAGGTATTCAACTTCTGGATGGGCTTCTTCCGCTAAGCGAGAAAATTCCAAGCCAATTGAATAGGCCCCGACATGAACGGCTTTGCCGGTTCTGCGGGGCCTGATCCTTTTACATGTTCAATGGTTTTGCAAAACCTGCCACATCCGCTTGAACCGGAGACGATGATTTGCTGGAGGCTCTTGCAATGTTCCACCGTCAATCAGTCTGTGGTTTAATCTTAGGCTTAACCCTAGTGATTTTTGCTGGGGTTTTCCGCCCAGCGGAAGGAATCACGGGTAAAATTTCGGACCCTGAAGCATCAAAAGAAGTGGCAATCGAGATAGCTAGCGGGGCTGAGAGCAACGAAGCCTCGCAAGACGGCAACACCAGCCGACCAACGGGCGAGGCGCCGGGCAACCTGCCCTAAATCACTCGCTTTTGCATTTACAAAACAAATTTCCAAACAAAAATTTTGACTTCCCGCTTGGCATACCTATTAATAAGGAGTCCAATGCGGACAAAGCATTTCAAATTATAGTTGTGGAGTTTCCCAATGCGTTTCATGCCCTTCCTGGCGGCTGTTGCCGTTACCGTTCTCTCTTTGCCTATTGCTCGCGCTGACGAGCCAAAGGACATTGTGGACACCGCAGTTGGTGCGGGTTCCTTCAAGACTTTGGTTGCTGCAGTTAAGGCAGCTGAATTGGTTGAAACCCTGAAGGGCAAAGGTCCTTTCACCGTGTTTGCCCCAACCGACAAGGCATTCGACAAGGTTGGTAAGGAGAAGATTGAAGAATTGCTAAAGGACAAGAAGGCCCTTGCTGGCATTCTGACCTACCATGTTATTTCTGGCAAAGTGATGGCCAAGGACGCTATCGAGCTGGACGGCAAGTCTGCCAAGACTGTGAATGGTAAAGAAGTCAAGATCACTGTCAAGGATGGCAAAGTATATCTCAATGGCAAAGCCGTTGTGATCAAGGCTGACATCGAAACTTCCAACGGCGTGATCCATGTGATCGACACCGTTCTTTTGCCGCCTTCCGAGTAATTAGTTTAAATTAATCAACACTATAAAACACCTCCGCATGTCGGAGGTGTTTTTTTATGGCTCCGCAAGGAATTGTCCTGGAGATCTCCGGGGGTCATTCCTGAAGTTTAGTTATTTGAAACTTGATTCGAGAGTAATGTTTTTAACCCTGCTAGTCCAACACGCCACTTATTATCTAACAGTCTTGTAGGGTTTGAGCTGCGACTGGCATCTTTGCAGGATTTGGCAAACTGGCAATAAAAGAGTTCATTGGAGAATTCTTCAAGGCCCTTTAGCCATCCTTGGTACGTAACGAACCGCCTCATGAGTTTTGACCGGGCGCTTGGCGAGTTTGCGGGCTTTGGCAAACCGGCAAAAAAAGAGGGCCTTGGAGAATTCTCCAAGGCCCTTTAGCCATTGAGGCATCCTTGCCTAAATGGTTAACCGAAGGAATGCGACCGGATCGATTAGGCAGCTTTGCTAAGCGGGGCGGTTAGGGTGCCCAGCTTGCGGGCCTTGGCGAAATCGATCATGCAACGAAAGATCTGAATGTCGAGCCCGCTTGAGGTGGAGCAGGCGGGTTGCCACTGGATACCCAGGGCCCACCAAGGATCTTCCGGAGAGGTTTCAATGGCTTCGACCATACCGTCGAGAGC
>Ga0255126_1000621_pt1 | contig 15112 bp, 13 predicted proteins | sample Law_Miss_RepA_8d_FD_188556 | JGI IMG/M metagenome (GOLD analysis project Ga0255126, IMG submission 188556) | Freshwater microbial communities from St. Lawrence River, New York, United States - Law_Miss_RepA_8d | ecosystem: Environmental > Aquatic > Freshwater > River | place: USA: New York... | reverse complement strand
TCGACCGGTGCGGCGCCGCCATCCAAGGCCTCGGCAAAAGGGCGGCAACCCGGATATTGGCAGGCGCCGCACTGCGTCTGCGGCAGCAAGCCGAGGATCGACTCGAGGCGCGTGGCGGGCGCGTCGGCAACGGCCACGGTAACGCTGTCCTCGTCGCTGGCGCCTACTTGGCGCGCATGCCGGGCTGAGCGCCGTCATCGGCATCCAGCAGAAAAATTCCGCTGTCGGCGTGACTCGCGGCGAGCACCATGCCTTCAGACAGGCCGAAACGCATCTTGCGCGGCGCGAGATTGGCCACCATCACCACCATTCTGCCGGTCAGCGCTTCCGGCGAATAAGCAGCCTTGATGCCGGCGAACACCGTCCGTTGTCCCAGTTCGCCCACATCCAGTTTCAATTGAACGAGTTTGTCGGCGCCTTCGACCGGCAGGGCCTGCACCACGCGGGCAATCCGCAGGTCGACCTTGGCGAATTCATCAATGCTGATCGTGGGCGTTGCCGACTCAGCGCTCGGCGCGGCCGCAGGGGCCGGCGTAACAGGGGCGGCGACCGTCGTCGGCGCAGTTGAATTCTTGCTGGCTTCCACCATGGCCTCCACCTTGGCTTTTTCAATGCGATTCATGAGCGGCGTGAAGGCATCGATTTCACAACCGCCAAACGGTGCCTCAAGTGAGGCCCAATTTAACGCGCCACAACGCAGGAAGCGCTCAGCGTTTTCGACCAGCGCTGGCACCACCGGTTTGAGATAAATCATGAGCAAACGAAACGCGCGCAGACCGGTGCCGCACACCCGGGCGAGGTCGTTACGCGCCGCAGGGTCTTTGGCCATCACCCACGGTTTGCGCCGGTCAATGTACTGATTGACGAGGTCTGCCAGCAGCATCACCTCCCGCATGGCGCGGGAGAAATCGCGAGTCTCGAAGCTCTGGGCAATATCGTCTGCGGAATGCTTAAGGCGCTCGATCAGGGCGGGTTCATCGTCCTCGGCGGCAAGTTGGCCGGCGAAGTCGCGCGTCACAAACGCCGCGCAACGGCTCCCGATATTCACCACCTTGCCCACCAAATCGGAGTTCACTCGCGCCTGAAAATCTTCCAGGTTGAGATCGATGTCGTCGATCGCCGGCCCCAGTTTCGCTGCGAAGTAGTAGCGCAGACATTCGGGATTGAGGTGATCGAGATAGGTTCGCGCGGTGATAAAGGTGCCGCGGGATTTCGACATCTTCTGGCCATCAACGGTCAGAAATCCGTGCACAAAGACGTTGGTCGGCAGACGCAGATTGGCACCGTGAAGCATGGCCGGCCAAAACAGCGTGTGGAAGTACATGATGTCCTTGCCGATGAAGTGATACATCTCGGCGGTACTGTCCGGCTGTACAAAGGCGTCGAAATCGAGATTCAGGCGGTCGCAAAGATTACGGAAGCTCGCCAGATAGCCAATGGGCGCATCCAGCCACACGTAGAAAAATTTGCCGGGATAGCCCGGGATTTCAAAGCCGAAGTAGGGGGCGTCACGCGAAATATCCCAATCCTGCAGGCCGGCTTCAAACCACTCCTGAAGTTTATTGACCACCCCCGACTGCAAATCGTTGCGTTCGAGCCAGCCCCGCAGCATTTCTTCAAAATGATTGAGCTGGAAGAACACATGCTCGCTCTCGCGCAACTCCGGTGCCACGCCGCTCAAGGCTGAGACCGCGTCGATCAAATCAGTGGGCGCATAGGTGGCGCCGCAGTGCTCGCAGCTGTCGCCATACTGATCGGGCGTTGCACAACGCGGGCATTTGCCGCGAATAAAGCGGTCGGGCAGAAACATCTGCTTGACCGGGTCATAGGCTTGTCGAATCGAGCGCACGGTGGTGTGGCCAGCGTCGCGCAGGCGCTCGTAAATCATGGCCGAAATGGCCTGGTTTTCCGGCGAATGCGTGCTGTGATAGTTGTCAAAGCCGACATTGAAGCCGGCGAAGTCGGCGCGATGACTCTCCCACACGCGCGCGATGAGCGCCTCGGGCGTTACGCCTTCCTGCTCGGCGCGGAGCATGATAGGCGTGCCGTGCGCATCGTCCGCGCACACATACCAGCATTCATGGCCGCGCATCTTCTGGAAGCGCACCCACATATCGGTCTGGATGTATTCCACCAGATGCCCAATGTGGATGGGCCCATTGGCATAGGGCAAGGCGCTGGTAACGAGAATACGGCGTTGAGAGCTCATGCGTGCGGCGTCAGGAAGAATCTGAAAAAGGGGATTTCGGTGCCAGCCCGTCGATGTCGAAGAGGCTACCCGCGAGTCAGCAAAGGTAGCACCATTGTCCAAACGGTGTCATGACGGGAACACCGCATCCTTCCTGTACAATCCGCCATCCCTGATCCGAGGACTCGCTGACCATGGCCTTAAGCAAAGCCGATATCGAACAGGCGCTGATGCGCGATACAGACCCCTACCTTGGTTGCGACGTTGTCAGTGCCGGGATGGTCAAAGGCATAGAAATCACGCCAGATGCTCTGAATATCACCCTCGAGGCGGGCTTTCCCATCGCGCGCTACGGCAGCGAACTCACCGCCCGCCTCGGCGCGGTGCTGGCGAGCCTACCCGGCGCACCGCCGGCGCGCTTCGAACTGTCGGCGAAAATCGTCACCCATGCGGTGCAAAAAGCAGTCAAGCCACTGGCGGGCGTACGCAACACGATTGCGGTGGCCTCCGGCAAAGGCGGCGTCGGGAAATCCACGACCGCCGTCAATCTGGCGCTCGCCTTGCGCGACGAAGGCGCAACCGTAGGCCTGCTGGACGCCGACATCTATGGGCCCAGCCAGCCCCGCATGCTGGGTGCGCTGGGTCGACCAGATTCTCGCGACGGCAAGTCGATGGAACCCAAACTCAGCTACGGCATTCAATCGATCTCGATTGGTCATCTGGTGGAGGAGGACACCCCGATGATCTGGCGCGGTCCGATGGCGACCAGCGCGCTGGAACAACTCCTTCGTGAAACCAACTGGCACGACCTCGACTATCTCGTCATTGACCTGCCGCCGGGCACTGGCGATATCCAGCTCACGCTCTGCCAGCGCATTCCGGTCAGCGGCGCGCTGATCGTCACCACCCCGCAGGACATTGCCCTGCTGGATGCCCGCAAAGGCCTGCGCATGTTCGAAAAGGTGGACGTGCCGGTGCTCGGCATCATCGAAAACATGAGCCTGCACACCTGCTCCTCCTGTGGGCATGTGGAACACATCTTCGGCGCGGGTGGCGGGGCCTCGATGGCCGCTCAGTATGGTGTTGATCTGCTCGGCGAACTGCCGCTGGATATCCGGATCCGCGAAGGCGTGGATAGCGGCAAGCCCACGGTGGCCACGATGCCCGATGCCCCGTCTACCGAAATTTACCGTCAGGTGGCGCGACGGGTAGGCGCCAAACTGGCGCTGCGGGCCCGCGACTATTCCAGCCGCTTCCCCAACATCGTGATTCAGAACACCTGAATCCAGGGAGACCACACCATGCCGATCAAGGCAGACAGCTGGATTCGACACATGGCCGAAAAGCACGGCCTCATCGACCCCTTCGAGCCGGGTCAGGTGCGGGAGGTGAACGGAGAACGGATCATTTCTTACGGGACCTCGAGCTACGGCTATGACCTGCGCTGCGCGCCTGAATTCAAGGTCTTCACCAATGTGTATTCGGCGGTGGTTGATCCGAAGAATTTTGACCCCACGAGCTTCGTGGATATCAATTCCGAGGTCTGCATCATCCCGCCGAACTCATTTGCGCTGGCGCGCACGGTGGAATACTTCCGGATCCCGCGGAATATCCTCACCATCTGCCTCGGCAAATCGACCTACGCCCGCTGCGGGATCATCGTCAACGTCACGCCGCTGGAACCCGAATGGGAAGGCCACGTGACGCTGGAGTTCTCCAACACCACCCCGCTACCGGCCAAGATCTACGCCAATGAAGGCGTAGCGCAGGTGCTGTTTCTGGAATCCGATCAGCCTTGCGAAGTGTCCTACCGGGACCGAGGCGGGAAATATCAGGGGCAGACGGGCGTTACCTTGCCGCGCGCCTGATACCGCCTCAGGGTTTGCTGAGGCGAAAGCTCCAAACCCCCGGCGGCGCTTCGCTAACCTCACAAGGAAAGCCTTCGATCTGCGCGAAAGCGCGGATATCCAGCACGCTGTCCGGATCCGTCACCAGAACCGTCACGCTCGCGCCCACCGCTGCCACCGCCATCGCCTTACGGGTTTTGAGCAGCGGAATGGGGCAGTTAAGCCCTCGCACATCGACCGTGACGCTTGCCAGCCCCTCGCTCATTACTCGCGGGGTTTGAGCGTGAGGGCGACCGAATTAATGCAGTACCGCTGACCGGTCGGCGGCGGGCCATCCGGGAACACATGCCCCAGATGCGCATCACAGCGCGCGCAGAGCACCTCGGTACGGATCATGCCGTGGCTACGGTCGGTATGGGTGGCAATATTTTCTTCGACCGCCATCTCCCAGAAGCTCGGCCAACCGGAACCCGAATCGAATTTGGTTCTGGAATCAAACAGCTCGGCGCCACAGCAAACACAGAGATATCGTCCATCAATCTTGCAGTCGGTTAAGGCGCCGGCAAACGGACGCTCGGTCCCGTGCTGGCGGCAGACGGCGAACTGTTCCGGGGTCAACTGGCTGCGCCACTCGGCTTCGGTTTTCTCAATTTTCGACATGAATCCATGCTCCATCGTTTACGGTGGGGTCGCCATGATTCGGCGGCTGCGGCGAGCATATCACCGGGATCGCTCGCCTGAGTTGCCAGCCGTGCAGCGCCTTTGGCTTGGTCTCGGCCGCTGGGCTAAGATGCAGCGCATCTCCCAGCAATCCTATCGGACGGCCGCTTACATCATGATCGAAATTCCGAACTATTCCCGCCGCGCCAGCGTCGGCGTACGCGTTGGACCGATTACCATCGGCGGAAACCACCCGGTGGTGGTGCAATCCATGACCAACACCGACACCGCTGATGCGGCCAGCACGGTCAAACAGGTCCAGCAGCTTGCCGCGGCGGGCTCCGAACTGGTCAGAATCACCGTCAATACCGAGGAGGCCGCAGCGCAGGTCGGACGCATTCGGGGCATGCTCGATACGCTCGGCTGTCGCGTGCCGCTGATTGGCGACTTTCACTACAACGGCCATCTCCTGCTCACCAAGTATCCCGATTGTGCCGAGGCGCTCGCCAAGTACCGCATCAATCCGGGCAACGTGGGCTTCGGTCGCAAGCGCGACGGCCAGTTCTCGACCATGATCGAGGTGGCGATCAAGTACAACAAACCGGTTCGCATTGGCGTGAACTGGGGCAGCCTTGACGAGTCCCTTGTGGTCTCGATGATGGACGAGAACGCCAAATCGCCCAATCCCCGCTCCGCCGCAGAAATCACCCGCGAAGCGCTGATTCAGTCGGCGCTGATGAGCGCGGCCCGCGCCGAAGAACTCGGCATGCGACGCGACCAAATCGTGTTGAGCTGCAAGGTCAGTGGCGTGCAAGACCTCATCGGGGTCTACAGCGAACTCGCCCACCGTTGCGACTACGCGCTGCATCTGGGCCTGACCGAGGCTGGCATGGGTTCCAAAGGCATTGTGGCTTCTACGGCCAGCATGGGTTACCTGCTTCAGGGCGGGATAGGCGACACGATTCGGGTCTCGCTGACGCCCGAGCCAGGCGGCGATCGCAGCAAAGAGGTGGTCGTCGCGCAGGAGATTCTGCAGACCATGGGCCTGCGCGCGTTTACGCCGCTGGTCACCGCCTGCCCCGGCTGCGGCCGCACGACCAGCACGGTGTTTCAGGAGTTGGCCGAAGACATTCAAGCCTACGTTCGCACCCAGATGCCGATCTGGAAAAACACCTACCCCGGCGTTGAAGAAATGACGCTGGCCGTGATGGGCTGTGTGGTGAACGGTCCAGGTGAAAGCAAACACGCCAATATCGGCATTAGCCTGCCCGGCACCGGAGAAGCGCCGGCCGCACCGGTCTTTGTAGACGGCGAAAAATTCACGACGCTTCGTGGCGAGCGCATCGCCGAAGAGTTCAAAGACCTGCTCAATAACTACGTGGTGTCCCATTACGGTCAGGGCGGCAGCCCTGCGAGCGCAGACTGAAGTGACCCTGTTCTCTCGCGCCGCGGAAGCCTAGGCATGCGCCTGCACATTCTAGGTATCTGCGGCACGTTCATGGCCGGTCTGGCGGTGCTTGCCCGCGAACTGGGCCATGAGGTCAGCGGCTCAGACGCGCACGTCTATCCGCCGATGAGCGATTTTCTGCGGGATACCGGGATCGCCCTCACCGAAGGCTGGGATGCGCGCGCGCTCGACGTCCAACCCGACATGGTGGTGATCGGTAATGCCCTCAGCCGTGGCAACCCGCTGGTGGAGGCGGTGCTGGACTCGGGGATTCCGTATACCTCGGGCGCCCAGTGGGTGTCGGAGCATGTCCTCCGTGGACGCCGGGTGATTGCAGTCGCCGGCACCCATGGCAAAACGACCACGACCAGCCTCATCGCCTGGCTCCTTGAGGCCACCGGGCGCTCTCCCGGCTATCTCATCGGTGGCATCCCGGGCAATTTTTCCGCGCCGGCGCGCTTGGGCAGTGGCGAATGGTTCGTAATTGAAGCCGACGAATACGACACGGCGTTCTTCGACAAACGCTCGAAGTTTGTCCATTACCGGCCCGAAGTGGCCTTGCTCAACAATCTGGAATTCGACCACGCCGACATCTTCCCGGATCTGGACGCCATCAAGGTACAGTTCCGGCACTTGTTACGGATTGTGCCCCGACGCGGCACTGTGCTCTGGAATGCCGACGAACCTGCGCTGGCGGAGGTGATCGCTGGCGGATGCTGGTCCCCACAGCAGACCTTCGGCAGTCGCCAAGCGGACTGGACCATAGCGAGCCAGACGAGCGGCTATTCACTCACCGCCCCGGATGGCGCGAAGCATCTACTCGATACCTCGCTGCACGGCCGTCACAACGCGTTCAACGCCGCGGCCGCGATCGCCGCGGTCACCACGACAGGCGTTGAGCTCACTGCCACGCTGTCGGCCCTTAAATCATTCAAGGGCGTAAAGCGACGGCTCGAACTCCTCGGCACGGTCGCTGGCATCAGCGTGTTCGATGATTTCGCCCATCATCCGACCGCGATTGCGGCCACCGTGGCGGCGCTGCGGGAAAGCGCGCCGGAACGGCGCTGCGTCGCGGTCCTGGAACTCCGTTCCAACAGCATGCGCAGCGGTGCCCATCGCGAAGGTTTGGCCGGCGCTTTGAATGGGGCGGATTGCGTGTTCTTGCTGGCGCCGGAAACACTGTCCTGGGATGTGGAAGACACGTTTTCTCCGCTTGGGGACCGGTGTTTGCGCTTTAGCCGGACGGATGAGCTACTCGCCGGAGTGCTCGAAGCAGCACGAGCGGGCGATCAAGTATTAATTATGAGCAACGGCGGCTTCGACGGTTTGCACGTCCGCTTGTTGAGCGGACTTGCAGACCGGGAGCAAGCATGCCCATGAGCCATGTCGAACAACAAGATCTACCGCTGTTCCCCCTGCGCACGGTGCTCTACCCCGGCGGGGAACTGTCACTCAGAATCTTCGAACCGCGCTATGTCGAACTCGTGACCCAGTCCATTCGTAACGGACAAGGATTCGGGATCTGCCCGATCCTGAACGGTAATGAAGCCGGCACGCCGGCCACTACTTACGACGTGGGCACCTTGGCCACCATCACTGACTGGGATCAGGGCAAAGATGGCTTGCTGTCCATCGTGGTTGAAGGGTCTCGACGCTTTCATCTGCACGGTCGGCGTATCAATGAGCGCGGCCTTCAGGTCGGCAGCGTCAGCTGGTTTGAGGCATCCGGCGAGTTCACGCTGGACTCCCGGCATCAGTACCTCTCGGAGCTATTACACGGCTTGAGTGAATTGGTGCCGATTGCCCCAACCCAATCCGGAAACCAGCTCAGCGCAGCAGAGTCGCTGGTCTACCGATTGACCGAGCGCCTGCCGCTCGCCTTGGAACAGCAAACGGCGCTCCTGAAACTCCCTTCGCTCGCCGCTCAACTCGAGTTCTGCGAGGAGCGGGTGGCCCACCTTATCAAGCAATCGAACACCAAACTTCATTGACCGCACTCAGCTACCCGGAACCGAGCAGTGCCGGAACGCTTTCATAGCGGTTGATGCCCCCACGCGCTTGTGCGATTTTAGCCGGACGCTGGGAAGCCCTCCCCTCCTGTTCCGGGCCAATGCTCAAAACAATAATTATCACGGCGACCATCGCCGCCCTGTGGACTAACGCGTCCGCCCTGCCCTCCCGTCAGTCGAACTCCCCAGGTTCGAACCCGGAGTACTGGTGGCTGTGCCCGGTCGACCGCAGTCTGCCCAGTCGCCCCGAATATAGCGACCCTGATGCCGATCCAGAATCAGCAGAAATCCGGGCAGGCCAAAGCCGGGTGCTCGAAAAAGATATCTCGGACTTCGACGACAGCGTTGAACTCATCAAGGGCAAACTGGCGGTGCGGGCTGACCACGTGGCCTACGACCAACCCGCAAACATCGGCCGGATATTTGGCGATGTACACCTCTGGAACTCAGACCTTTTGTGGCGCGGCCAGCGCGCCACAGTGCTGCTCGATAGCGACACCTATCGGCTGGAAAAAGGCGCCTATTGGCTGCTCGGCTCTCCAGGCAGGGGCGTCGCGCAACGCATCACCTCGAACAACACCACGCACAACGCCAAGCTGGAACAGGCGGAATACACCACGTGCCCGGTCAGTAACGAAGCCTGGAAATTTTCTGCCACGCGGATCAGCCTGCAACACGAGGAAGACCGCGGCTATGCCACCAATGCCTTGCTTCGTGTGCATAACATCCCGGTGTTGTATTTCCCGTACGCCAGCTTTCCCTTGAGTGGCAAACGCAAATCCGGCTTGCTGATCCCCACTTTCGGCACGTCTTCGACGCAGGGCTTCGATACGCGAACTCCTTATTACGTGAATATCGCGCCGAATCAGGATGCCACCGTAACCCCTCGGTGGATTTCGCGACGTGGGCTGATGATGAACGGCGAATATCGTTATTTAGGTGAGGATTTCAAAAGCAACCTGAATTTCAGCTACCTGCCAAGCGACACGCTTGCCGGCGATGCCGACCGATCCTCCGTGCGTTTTTTACACGACCAGCGCTTTGATTCCCGCCGCGGTCGTGTTTATGCGTTGCTCCAGAACGTATCCGATGCCCAGTACTTTGAGGACTTCGGCGGCAGCCTGAGCCTGTCGAGTCAGCGCTACCTGGACCGCCGAATCGAAACCACTTATTCCGGCCGGAACTACTACGTGAAAGGCCTGGTGCAGGCGTTTCAATCGGTTGATGATTCCATTCCGGACATCCGCCTGCCCTACCGTCGACTGCCGCAACTCGTGGCGCAAACGCGTTTCCCGATGCGCCATCTGCAACCGCATTTACAGATGCTGACTGACCTGACCTACTTCAGTCGCGAGGACAGCGTTTCCGGCGGACGCTTGGACCTTGAGCCCACCCTGTCGCTCCCCTTCATCCAGCCCTGGCTATTCGTCAAACCGTCGGTTGGACTGCGCACGGCGAACTATTTTCTAAGTAACGCAGGCAGTCTGCCGAGCGACCCCTCTCGCGTGGTGCCGCTATTCAGCACGGATGCCCAATTCTTCGCCGAGCGCCTGTTCACTTTCGCCGACACCAGCCTGATGCAGACCTTCGAACCCCGAGTGTTCTATCTCTATGTCCCGCGGGTGAAGCAAGACGATATCCCAGTCTTTGACAGCGGTTTGTTCGAATTCAGCTTCGCGAACCTGTTTCGCGAAAATCGGTTTTCAGGCCGAGACCGCTTTGGTGATGCCAATCAGATCACGCTTGCGGCCTCAACTCGCTTTCTGAGTATGGGTGACGGCCGCGAGGTACTGGCGGCCAGCGTAGGGCAGATTCGATATTTTGAGTCGCGCACGATCACCCTGCCTCGTCGCCCCGTCGACGACGGCGGCGAGTCGGCTTATGTGACCGAAATCTCAAGCTCACCGGTGGAGGACTGGAGCACGCGCGCGACTATGCAATGGGACCCCGACACCAACCGGATCGACAGATCAGCGCTCGCGCTCCGGTACGCGCCCCGCGACGGCACGCTCATCAATGCCGCCTACCGGCTACGCGGCACGACCCGCAGCCGGCGATTGCTCAACGACATCAACAACCGCGCTCAGGACGTGGAACAGACCGATATTTCCTTCCGCGTGCCGCTCACAGAAAACCTCAACATGATTGGGCGCTGGAATTATTCTCTGCGCGGCGAAGAATCCTTGGAACTCGTGGGTGGAATTGAACTTGACACGTGTTGTTGGGGGATCCGGGTCTTCAGTCGCCGCTACATCCGCAACGTAGAGGGAGAATTCGACAATGCGGTCTTCGTTCAGGTTGAATTCAAGGGACTCGCAGGACTGGGCAGCACAGCCACGTCTTTCCTCAGACGAAATATCCCCGGATACGAGCCCATGTTCTGACGATGTCGCTCCGCTTTGCGATTATCCGGAGTTGTTACGTTAGAATGGCTCGGCCCGTGACCTCTTAAACACTCTGTCGCCTGCCCGAGATCAAGCCGCCTTCCGCTATGACAAAAATCCTGTCCGCCATTGTCTGCTGTCTATGCCTCTTGATTGGCGGCGGCTTCTCCGCAGCGCGCGCCATCGCAGCGGAACTCGACAAAATCATCGCCGTCGTTGAAGACGACGTCATCATGCAAAGCGAGCTCGATCAACTGGTCGGAAAAGCCCGCTCCGAAATCCGCAAACGAGGCAGCGAGCCACCGCCCAGCGACGTGCTGGAGCGGCAGGGGATGGAACGACTGATCTTGCAGAAAATTCAGACCCAGCTCGCGGCCCGCACTGGTATCAAAGTGACCGAGGACGCGCTGGAAAAAGCCATCATGGACATTGCGCGGAAGAACAATTTGTCCGACGAAAAATTTCGCGAGATTCTTGCCTCGGAAGGCTACGACTTCAATGTATTCCGAGAGGATATCCGGCAGGAAATCCTGCTTTCCCGACTGCGCCGCGAGGAAGTGGACAAGCGCGTTCAAGTCTCCGACCGGGAAATAGAAAACTACCTGACGAATCAGGCCGGCGGCGCGAGCAACGACGGTGAATATCAGGTCTCCCATATTCTGATTTCGATTCCCGCAGGATCCACCGAATCCGAGCAGCGCCGAGCGCGTGAAAAGGCCGATCAAGCCCTTGAGCGTGTGAACAGCGGCGAGCCCTTCCGTCAGGTCGCGGTGTCGATGTCCGATGCCAGCGATGCACTGGACGGTGGCGAGTTGGGCTGGCGTAAGCTGAGCGAGATACCTTCGCTATTCGCAGATCTGGTGCGGAATTATCAGGTCGACCAGACCAGCGGTGTGATTACCAGCAGCGGGGGCTATCACATCGTCCGCCTCACCGGAAAGCGTAGCGGGGATGCTGTGATGGTGGAGCAAACCCACGCGCGACATGTCTTGATTAACACCGCCGACGACAAGCAGGACAGCGAGGCCATCTCGCGCTTACGCCAATTGCGCGATCGAATTGAAGCCGGCGAAGACTTTGCCTCAGTCGCGAAGACGCACTCGGACGACCGTGCGTCAGCCCTTCAGGGGGGCGATCTGGGGTGGATTAGCAAAGGTCAGATGGTGCCGGAATTCGAAGAAGTAATGGCCAGCAGCCCAATCGGCGAGCTAAGCCAGCCCTTCCATAGCGAATTCGGCTGGCACATTCTCCAGGTGCTGGAACGCCGGAAATACGATGGCACGACCGAAGTAAAAACGGCGAAAGCGCGTGAAGCTATTACGCAGCGAAAGCGTGAAGAAGCCTTTCAGGAGTGGCAGCGCCGACTGCGCGACGAGGCCTATGTCGAGCTCCGCACCGCAAAGGATTAGCACCGAACTAACGCTCGCGGTGACGCCGGGGGAACCCGCCGGCATCGGTCCCGATATTGCGCTGGCTCTCGGCGCACAGGATCTCGGTATTCGCGTGGCCTGGGTGATAGACCCAACGCTACTCGCTGCCAGAGCCGCAATGTTGGGGCTTCAATGCGAAATCTCAGAGTTTGATTCGTCCACCCCTGTTCACAGAGCAGGCCACTTCGCTGTATTACCCGTCAGGCTTGCTGCGCCAGTGACTGCGGGCAAGCTGGACACGGCGAACAGCGCTTACGTTCTGCAGTGTCTCGACCAGGCCATCGCGGGCTGTTTGAGCGGTGAGTTCGCGGCCATGGTCACCGGCCCGGTGCACAAGGGAGTTATCAATGACGCCGGAATCCCGTTCACGGGGCATACCGAATATCTGGCAGCAGCCGCCGACGGCGCGCGCACGGTCATGATGCTGGCAACCTCCAGACTACGCGTGGCGCTAGTCACAACGCATGTCCCCTTGGTGAAAGTGCCATCGCTGATTGATAGCGCGTCTGTCAGTTTTGTCCTCGATACCGTCGCACGGTCTATGGACGATTATTTCGGGATTGAACATCCGAGACTAAGCGTCTGTGGCCTCAATCCTCATGCTGGAGAAGGCGGCCATATGGGGCGAGAAGAAATCGACCATATTGTTCCTGCCATGCTCAAGGCCCGCGATAAAGGATGGCAGGTGAACGGGCCATTTCCCGGCGACACCGCGTTCACGGCCGAGGCGCTGGACAGGACCGACGCGGTGGTCGCGATGTACCACGATCAGGGCTTGGGGCCTCTGAAGGCGCTGGGCTTTGGCGATGCGGTGAACATCACGCTGGGCCTGCCGTTTGTCCGTACATCAGTTGATCACGGCACGGCGCTGGAGTTAGCCGGCACAGGCAAGGCCAGCGCTTCAAGCCTGCTCGCCGCGTTTGAGATGTCTCGCGCCATTGCCATTCGCCGGGCGACGGCGAAGACCTCCTGCGCGTGAGTCAGTCGCCAGAACGGCATCGTGCCAAGCGTCGCTTCGGTCAGAATTTTCTGATCGACCAAAGCGTCATTGCGAATATCGTGGGCTGTGTGGCCCCACTGCCCACTCAACAGTTGCTGGAAATTGGCCCAGGTCTGGGCGCGCTCACGCAACCCTTACTGACCAGCGGCGCGCATTTAACGGCGCTTGAGATTGACCGCGATCTCATCGGCAAACTCGCCGACCGCTTCGCGGCTTACCCGCGTCTGCGCTTGCTGCAGGCCGATGCGCTTGAATTTGATTTCACTACCGCAGCCGATGGTCCCGACAAACTCAGAATCATCGGGAACCTGCCGTACAACATCTCGACACCGCTCCTGATTCGTCTGCTAGCGGCCTGCCACAAGCTTCAGGATCTGCATGTAATGGTGCAAAAAGAAGTTGCACTGCGCTTGGCGGCCGAGCCGGGGACGGCTGATTTCGGCAGGCTAACCGTCGCGGCGCAGTCGGTTTGTGACGTGGAGTTACTGTTCGATATTGAGCCCGAAAGCTTTCGACCTGCGCCGTCTATCGTCTCGAGCATTGTGCGCCTCACGCCGCGCCAGTCATTGCCATCGAACGAGACCTTGCTCGCACTGGAACGCGTGACCCGCATTGCCTTCGCACATCGACGCAAAATGATCCGCCATACCTTAGGGCAGGCATTTTCAGCGGCAGAATTGGACGCTCTCGGTATCGAGATGACGGTGAGGCCTGAAAATCTTTCGGTAGCGCAGTACGTCGCGCTGGCGTCGTTAGAAATGACGCGAGGGCACTGCACCTGAAGTCGCTCGCGCCCTTAGGCGCGTTGACGCAGAAACGCTATCACGGGCGCCGTCTCCACCGTCAGGCCGTGCCAGATCCGGAATGCTTCGGCGGCCTGTTCCACAAGCATGCCTAAGCCATCCAAAGGATTGCGCACCCCGTTCGCTTGCGCCCAGCGCTGAAACGGCGTCATTTCCGGCGCATAGACAAGGTCGTAACAGCGGGTGTGCGCATCAACCAAGGATGGGGACAGCGTCAGCGCATGGTCCGCCCCGATACCGATCGAGGTCGAATTAATCACCACGTCGAATGCTGTGGTGACCTCTGCATTCATGGGCAGCACTGATAGCGCGTGCTTGGCCGCAAGCACCTCGGCGCGCGCCTGCGTGCGGTTCATCAAGGAAACTTGACGCGGTAACTCTGCGAGCAAGGCCGGCAGTACGCCCCGGGCGGCACCACCGGCGCCGATCAGCAGAATTGACGCTCCGCGAATAGAGACCCCGTTATTGGCCAAATCGCGCAGCAAACCAGTGCCATCTGTATTGTCGGCGTGAACCACGCCGGTCGCATCGAACCACAGTGTGTTGGCTGCGCCAGCCTCTTTCGCGCGGGGATGAACCTCGCCGGCCAGCGCCACCGCCTCCTCTTTCAACGGAAGCGTCACGTTAAGGCCAGTAACACCAGATTCTCTGCATTCCTGCACAAAACTCGCCAGCGTCCCCGGCCGAACTTCCCTCTTCTGATATCCGAGGGCAAGGCTGCACTGTTCGGCAAACAGGCGGTGAATCACAGGGGAGCGGCTATGGGCAATCGGAGAGCCCACAACGAAGCAGCGACGGGTCATCGCGCCGCTTCGTCAACGAATAAGCGAGACTCAAAAGGCAATTAGATGCCCTGCTCTTCGGTGCCACCCTTCAACACGAAGGTCTGAAATCCGCGTTCATTGAGCAGAAAGGCTGCCGCCGAACTTCTGCGGCCAGTATCGCAATAAACGATGTAGGGCACTGCGGGATTGAGGCTCTCCACCTTCAAGCGCAACACAAACAAGGGAATGTTGAGGCTGTCAGGCAAGCCATTGTTGGCGTGCTCGCTCTCCAGCCGAACATCAAGCCACTTGGCTCCTGCCTGAATCTTTGCCGCTGCATCGTGCATGCCGATCCAGTTAATCATGGGCTCTTTAAGCAAAGCGATGAAATCTTCTTTTGCGAGTCGCATCAGAAAACCATCGGTCTCCATGATAATCGTGGCGTTGCGTTTGGCTTCCGAGAGCAGCGCCTCTTCGCCAAACGCATCACCGTCTTTGAGGGTTGCCAAGGTGAGCTCGGCGCCGGTCTTGGACGTTCTTGAGACCTTGGCGCGCCCCGACTTGATGATGTAGTAGTAAT